>Ga0134121_10003603_pt1 | contig 12851 bp, 10 predicted proteins | sample KB301_FD_96463 | JGI IMG/M metagenome (GOLD analysis project Ga0134121, IMG submission 96463) | Terrestrial soil microbial communities without Nitrogen fertilizer from Kellogg Biological Station, Michigan, USA - KB3-0-1 | ecosystem: Environmental > Terrestrial > Soil > Unclassified ...
CCTCATCGTCGGTGCAACGATGGCCGCGCCAGAACCGCGGCACTGGTGTATCGTCCTCGTGCAGTTCGAGGTAGGCCATCGCAGCGCCGGTCACCTCGGCGATCAGCCTAAGCGACTGGTCGAGCAGCGGCTCGATCTCGCACTCGCTCCCGAGGTCGAGCAAGCGACGATAGAAGTCGCGCTCGGCCACCAGTTTAGCCGTATCCACCCGGTCGGCCATCGCCCAGCGATCAGCGCACAGGCGCCCCGCCTTCAGCAAGGGCGCAGCCTGTCAGGTTTTCCGGACTCAGCGCTGGCGGTGTCCGGATCGAGCGGCGGCCATGGCCGGCGTTGTTCACTAGATCCGAGCAGTTAGCGCTTGCTTCGGCGCCATCGCGATCCGCATGGGCTGGTCCTGGGCTTGCTTACCTGCCAACCGCGACGACGTCGTCGCACGTGCCGGCTCGGGGATTCGGAGGTGCTTCTCTGAACGGCGCCGGTCACGCACTCAATTCATTGGGGTACGGGTCATGATGCAGCGTTTTGGTCTCTGTTCCATACACTCGGCCACGGTCGCGCGGTCGCGCGGTCAGGCGGCAGATCCCGCGCCAGGTGCCTCACCACTACAGCGAGATAGGAGGACTCACTTGATCGCGTGCGTGACGGCGACCCTGTTCACTATGACTGGTTGCGCCATCACACTCCCTCAACCTATCACAACACCGACAGTCGAAAAGGCCTTTGGCGAAAAGCCGACTGACGACAATGTGATCCAGAACCTTCAATCGCAGGTACATCAGGACGCACAGAATTGCGCCGGACGCTTGAACGGACACCGCAATGCCGCGCGCAACTTCAGTGGCATTAGAAACTTGGTGGCAGCCCTTGGCGGGGTCACGAGCGGCGCGGGCGGCCTCGTGAGTGCGATGGCGAGTTCGGACAATCAACAGAAGGACGCCGCCATTGTGGCCGCGATCGGTGGCGGAATTGCACTAGGCGGTACGTTCGTCGTGGGACTCATCGGGGATCCATCCGATCGCCTGAAAAGACATTCGGACGCACTACGCAGTTGGGATCGTGCACGCACACTCTCACTCGCGGCGGCCGGAACCCAGGGTGACGTTCGCAAAACCAAATTGAAAGAGATAGATGAAGCGTTACAGGACTGCAGTAACGATAAAGCTCCGCCCGATACTAAGTCATTGCCCGGCGCGGAGGTGTCGCCCCGATGAGATATCCCGCAATGACCAAAATCTGTTCTTCATCTGCCGCGCTCGCCATGTTCACCTTCTTCATCTTGCTGGGGTGTGCTGGTGGGCACAGTGCTCTCGTGCCGTCTGGAGCGAGCAGTTCGACACAAGATGTGCATCTTGAAGGGGGCGATCCTGGGCAGCAACACGAGGTCGCATTTGCCATTCACGAATCAGACAGAATTTATAGCGATCCTGATTTTTGGACCCTCGTCCGGGAGCGGGCCCTGTGGCTGCGTGCTCAGGAGGAGACTCACCCGAGCCGCCCAGGTGGAACCGTGGAGATCAGCGGCAATGAAATCGCGGCCTACCTATCGCCACTGCGACCAATCGAGTCGTCATACTCGTTAGTCCGCGTGTTTCGTTGGTACAATCCATGGCGATGGATATTTGCTGGTACTGTGAATGCTGAGACGGCTTCGTGTTCTACAATCCGGATTTTGCGACGAAATATTGGATCAGTAGACTCTTTGGTGAATACGATCTCTCATGAAAACACGCATGTGCCGGGCATGGGCGACGGCGAACTGGGGTGCAACGGTCCAGGCCGTGAACAGAATCGATTCACCGATACACCTCCTGATGACGCGGCCAAAGCATGGTTGGTCTCTTATGTAATAGGCGATCTTGCTGAATGCTATTATAGATCTGAGCATGATTCGCGATCGGCTATGGCTTGCTTCGGAGCACTGGTGGATGGTAATTGTCGGAGTAGGCTATACGAAGAATGCTGTGCAACCACCGCTTCCAAGGCCGTGATCGAGATCCGCAAGAAGGCCGACCGGTGCCGGCCCTATCTTGGCGACGGCCATGATAAATGTGAGCGGCTAACCGTATCATGCATGGGACACGACAGCACGGGTTAACGAGGCACTGGGACAGCGTACGAATCGAGGTGATCGCGTTGCAGGCGTTGTCTGGTGGGCTCCACCGCGATCAACTCGGCCTGTCACTTGCCGTCGAAGCTGTCGCTCGACCGCATGGCGAACTTGTGACCGCCCGCGAGGCTGATCATGGCCTTGGCGCTGAACGATGGGAACTGATCTCCGATGGTCAGCATGATGATGCCTCCTCAGAGGAGGTCGCCATGCGCCCGCGTGGGTGACAAGATGCATCCTGACATTTGGATTGTTCTGATAAGCGATACTTTCTGATAGGCGGCGGTATCGCGGACCGAGACAAGCTTTGCGTTTGCTGCGGTCCTCCACGCGCCATGCTGCTCTGCGTCGTGTTCCGGCGCGCCGCGCCAGCGACTCGACATCGAGCGGCGGATACGTCCCGGCTCCGGCCGGGTTGCCGCGAGCCGCTCGTCGTCGCGCCGCAGCATCCCGTGCCGCTCGAGGATCCGCAGCGCGGCGCTCATCGTCGCGCCCTTGATGTCGCCGCCGAGCTGGGTGCGCAGCCGGGCCTCGAGCTCGTCGTCGTACGGCGTGAGCCTGCCGAGCTCGGGCCGATCGCGCAGCAGCTTCCAGATGCCGCGCAACACCTCGGCCGACGGATACGACGAAATTCGGACACGCCGGACTCCGCGGTGTCCGGGTAAGACGCTGCCCGGCCAGGGCGCGCGGTGAGGCGCGCGTCGGAGCAACGTGAGCCAAGACCCGATCGACCCGATTGTGCTAGCGTTCCGTGCGGCATGGTACTTCCCCTGGAGCTGGGCAGGTGATCATCGGGATCGCCGCCCTCGGGTCCTTCGGCGTTGAGGTTTCCGCGGGCCGCGGCGGACTGGCCTGACCGACACCATGCGTGACGTCCGCATGCACGGATTTCGCGAGAGGACGAGCGTCTCGGCCGCGATCGCCATCCTCGAGCTGCGCACCTCTCCGCTCGGCGTCGAGCGTGTCGGCATCCACGCTGCGCACGGTCGTGTCGCAGCCGAGGCCGTGATCGCCGGCGTCGACGTGCCGGCCTTCGCTCGGAGCGCGATGGACGGCTTCGCGGTCGCCGGCGAGTCAACGTTCGGCGCATCGGCCCAGGCGCCCGTCGAGCTCGCGCTCATCGGTGAGACGAAGGCGGGGCGAGCGTTCGGCGGGCCCTTGCGCTACGGGCAGGCGGTGCGGATCACGACCGGTGCACCGATCCCCACCGGCGCCGACGCGATCGTGATGGCCGAGGTCGCCGAGGCAAACGGCGATACGGTCCGCGTCCGCGAGGCGGTCGCTCCTGGCAAGCACGTCAGCGCGGTCGGCGAGGACATCCGGCGCGGCGACCTGGTGGTGGCGCACGGGCGAAGGTTGCGGCCGCAGGATGTCGGCGTGCTCGCCAGCATCGGGGTGGCCGAGATCATGCTGGTGCGCAGGCCACGCGTGTCGATCGTGATCACCGGCGACGAAGTGCTTCCGGCCGGAGCCGTGCCACGAGACGCGCTGATCGCCGACGCCGATGGTCCGATGCTTCGCGCGCTCGCCGAGCGCGACGGTGCTGGCGCGATCGAGCTCCGCTATCTCCCCGATGACCGCGACGCGATGCGCGCGCTGTTCGCGGCCGAGGGCGGTGACGTCCTCCTGGTCTCCGGTGGGTCGTCGGTCGGACCCGAGGATCACGCCCCGACGGTGCTGGCCGAGCTTGGCGAGGTCGCGGTCCACGGGGTTGCCCTGCGACCCGCGAGCCCCGCCGGTTTCGGCTTTCTTCCCAGCGGCTGCCCGGTGTTCTTGCTGCCCGGCAACCCGGTCTCGTGCCTGTGCGCGTACGAGTTCTTTGCCGGACCGACGATTCGCGCCCTGGGTGGCCGGTCCCGCGCGTGGCCGCACCGCCGCGCCAAGCTCCCGCTCGCGGCCAAGATCGTCTCCGAGCTCGGCCGCACCGATTACATGCGTGTCTCGATCACCGGCGGCCGGGTCACGCCGATCATGACCAGTGGCGCGTCGATCCTGTCGTCCACCACGCGCGCCGACGGCGTGGTCATCGTCGCCGCCCATCACGAGGGTCATGGTGAGGGCGAGGAGGTCCTTGTCCATCTCTACGACGAGGAAGAGTCGCGATGAAGCAGGAACAGTTTCTCCACGTCGTCGATCGCGACGAGGCCGAGCGAGCTTTCCGCGCGGCGCTCGGTGATGTTTCGCCACGGCGCACGGAGCTCGTCGCGCTCGACGAGGCGCTCGGACGAGTCCTCGCAGAGGACGTTTGCAGCCCGGTCGACGTGCCCGGCTTCGATCGCGCCAACGTGGATGGGTTCGCAGTCCGGGCGCATGACACCTTCGGCGCCAGCGAGTTCGCGCCGAAGCAGCTGCGGCTGCTCGGAGCGCGGGTCGCGATGGGGGCCATGCCGAGTGCCGCCGTCGGACCGGGCAGTGCGATGGCGATCCCGACCGGCGGCGTCGTTCCCCGCGGAGCCGACGCGGTCTTGATGGTCGAGCACACCTCGATGGAGGGTGACGCGCTGCTGGTGACGAAGGCGCTCACGCCAGGTCGCAACATCAGCTTCGCCGGGACCGACGTCGCGCAAGGCGAGACGGTGCTGCGCGCGCACGACGTGCTCACCTCGCGGGAGACCGGCGTCCTCGCGGCGATGGGGATCGCGCGCGTCTCGGTCGTCGCGCAACCTCGGGTAGCGATCCTGTCCACCGGCGACGAGATCGCCCTGCCGGGCGCGCCCATCGCGATCGGGAAGGTCTACGACTCCAACGCGACCATCCTCGGCGACGCGGTGCGCGAGCAGGGCGGAACGGTCATTTCGCTCGGCGTCGTCGGCGATGACCTCGAGGCTGTGAAGGCGGCGCTCGCGCGCGGCCTTCTGGCCGCCGATGTCGTCCTTTTGTCCGGCGGCACGTCCAAGGGCCCGGGTGATCTCAACGTGCGCGCGCTCGAGGCCGTCCTCGGGCCGTCCAGCATCGTGGTCCACGGCGTCGCGCTCAAGCCGGGGAAGCCGCTCTGCCTCGCGGTCTCCGGTGGCAAGCCGGTCGTCGTGCTCCCCGGCTTTCCGACGAGCGCCATCTTTACCTTCCACGAATTCGTCGCGCCGGTCATCCGCAAGCTCGCAGGGCGCGACGAGCAGGATGTGGCTCGCGTCGCCGCGCGCGTGCCGTACGCGATCAGCTCGGAGGTCGGCCGCACCGAGTATGTGCTGGTGCGCCTCGTCGAGGACGACGGCGGCGCGCTGGTCGCGTATCCGATCGGCAAGGGCTCCGGCTCGGTGTCGGCGTGGAGCCAGGCCGACGGCTACTTCGTGATCCCCAGGGCCGTCGAGCAACTCGACGCGCGCGAGGACGTGAGCGTGCTCGCGATCGCCGGCGGCCGCGCCCGCAAGGACGACCTGGTGATCATCGGCAGCCACTGCGTGGGGCTCGACGTCATCCTGGCACGCCTTCGCGCCCGCGGGTTCACCGCCAAGCTGATCGCCATTGGCAGCGAAGGCGGGCTTCGCGCCGTGCAGCGCGGCGAGTGCGATCTCGCCGGCGCCCACCTGTTCGACGCCGCGACCGGGGCGTACAACGAACCGTTCCTCACCCCTGACCTCGACCTCGTGCGCGGCTACGGCCGGCTCCAGGGCGTGGTGTTCCGCCCAGGTGACGAGCGCTTCGAGGGCAAGCCCGCAGAACTCGCATTCCGCGAGGCCGCCGCGATGCCCGGCCTGGTGATGGTCAACCGCAACCGCGGCAGCGGCACCCGTGCCATCATCGATCGGCTGCTCGGAGATCTCCGGCCCGACGGCTACGGCGTCGAGGCGTCGTCGCACCACGCCATCGCGGCGGCCATCGCGCAGGCGCGCGCCGACTTCGGCGTCGCCATCGATGTCGTCGCCCGCGACCGCGGGCTCGGGTTCACGCCCATCGCGGAGGAGCGCTATGATTTCTTCGTGCGGCGGGCGCGGCGGGATCGTGCCGCGGTGCGCGCTTTCATCGAGGAGCTGGAGCGACCGGCGACGCGAGCCGCCCTCCGCGCTCGCGGGCTGGTTGCGTGATGCTCCCGGTGCCGCGCCTCGGCGGGGTCGTGCTCTGCGGCGGGCGGAGCTCGCGGATGGGCTCGCCCAAGGCGTGGCTCGATTTCGGCGGCGAGCCGCTGCTCGCCCGCGTCGTCCGCACGGTAGGCCGTGCCTGTGCTCCCGTCGTTGTCGTCGCCGCGCCCGGACAAGACGTTCCGCCGTTGCCGCCGGACGTCGCCATCGTGCGCGATCCACGCGAAGGGCGCGGACCGCTCCAGGGCATCGCGGCCGGACTGCGCGCGCTGCTCGAGTCGCCGGGTGGCAGCGAAGCTGTCGACGCCGCGTTCGTGTCGTCGACCGACGCGCCGTTCCTCGAGCCGGCGCTGATCGCTAGGCTCGCCGCGCTGCGAGGCGGCGACCACGACATCGCGGTGCCGAACATGGGCGACTACTTTCACCCCCTGACGGCGATCTACGCGTGCACGTGCCTCCCCCACATCGATGCCTTGCTCGCCGCCGACCGGCTTCGCCCGTTTTTCCTGTTCGAGCGCGTCCGCACCCTCCGCTGCGACGCCGCCATGTTGCTTGCCGACCCCGACCTCGCGACCGCGGATCCCACGCTGCGATCGCTCGAGAACATCAACACGCCCGACGACTACGCGCGCGCCTTGCAATCACTCGGGGGCCGCGTCGGGCCAGGACCGTAGCCTACAGGGGTTCGAGCTGGTTGGCGCTCAGCGTCTCGGCAGGAACTGTTCCGTCGGGACGGAGGCCGCGGGCCTCGTAGTACGCGGCGATGGAACGGGCCAGCCCTGCGCGCGAGATCACGGCGCCGTCGGCGGAGCCTTTGGTCAGGGACTGGGTGAAGAACCGCTCGGGCAGGGTGTCCTCCGCCACGGTCCAGCCCTCGCGCTCGTTGAACAGCCGCTTCAGGAGAACGATGCGCTGGGCGGCGCGACGCAGCTCGTCCGCGTCGCAATCGAAGCCGGTCACGGCCGCCAGCATCTCGGCCGATTCGCCGAAGAAGTCGACCAGCGTCCCGCGGAGGAACTTGCAGAGGATCAGCGAGTCGAGCATGGCGGCCCGGTCCTCCGTGCCGATCGCGCTCCGCGCCGATTCGGCCGAGACCTGGAAGCGATCGACCTTGCCCGAAAAGTCGGCCTCGTAGGCTCCGCTGCGGTTGTGATCGGCGCCGCGGCTCCCGACGCTGAAGCCGAGCGCCATGCTCTGCAGGGCGCGCGGCTCGTAGCCCGGGATCTCGAGCCCCTTGACGTGGGGTGCGAAGTCGGGTGCCGGCGGCCCGAGCCGCGCGGCGGCGCTGCGGCTACCTTCCGCGAGGAGGTCCGCCAGCGCGCCGCGACGGAACGCGATGTCATCGAGGAGGGTGAGCAGCCGCGCGCCATCGCCGAAGCCCAGGCCGCGCGCGTCGGCCTCGAAGACCGTGCCGTCGAACAGGCCCCGCTCGGCGCACTCCATGGCGAAGGCGATGGTGCCGCCGGCGGAGATCGTGTCGAGGCCGAGCTCGTCGCAGTGGCGGGAGGCGCGGAGGACGACCTCGGGGTCGCGGATACCGCACAGCGGGCCGAGCGCGAACACGTTCTCGTACTCCGCCTTGACCGGCGCCTCGCCGGGCGCCACTTCGAAGAAGTGCTCGCAGCCGATGGTGCAGTTGATGCACGAGCCGCGGCCCTTGCGGCGCGTGGCATGGAGGACCTCTCCGGAGACGTCGGCCGCACCCTCGAAGGTGCTGTCCTGGAAGTTGCGCGTCGGCAGCGCGGCGAGACGGTTGAAGGCCGCGAGGTTTCCGACCGTGCCGAGCTCGCGGTATTTCTCGGTGGCGGGCCCGAGAGATCGTTTGGCGAGCGCCTTCGACAGCGCGATGGTCTTCGCGGCGTCGGCGAGCGGAACGCGCCGGTCGCCGCGCACGCCGATCGCCTTGAGACGCTTGGCGCCGAACACCGCGCCGAGGCCGCCTCGGCCGGCATGGCGGCCTTCGTTGGCGACGCCGGCGTAGCGTACGAGGTGCTCGCCCGCGGGCCCGATCACCGCGAAGGCATACCTGGGAAACCGGCTCGCGAGCGCCCCCGCTGCCTCGGACACCGGGAGGCCGTGGCCCCAGAGGTCGCTTGCGTCCTCGAGCGACGCGCCGTCTTCGTCGAGCAGCAGGATCGATGGCCGGGAGGCGCAGCCGGTGATCACGATCGCGTCGACGCCCATGCGCTTGGCCATGACCGCGAAGCGCGACGATGACAGCGCATCTCCGATCCGCCCGGTGAGCGGCGACTTGGCGACGAGGGCGTACTTGGCGCTGGTGGTGAGCGGCGTGCCGAGGAGCGGCCCGAACGCGAAGATCACGGCGGCCTCGGCGCCGAGTGGATCGAAGCCGCGCGGCGTCTCGTGGTGGAGCAGCCAGGCGCCGAGACCGACGCCGCCGATGAAGCGGCGGGCGATCGCGGGGTCGATCGCGACCCGGCTCGCCTTGCCCGTGCCGAGGTCGACCCGGAGGTACTCGCCGAAGAAGCCCCCGCGCATGTCAGCCTCCGGCGTCGGCCGACAGGAGGACGATCGCGTCACCATCGCGAAGCGGGTGGTTCGCGTCCGCCGTGAACTGGATGCCGTTGATGGCCACCACGTAGCACGGCTGTAGACGTTGCCCGTCGACCACCGAGGGCGCCAGCACCGGGCACTCGCGTCCCAGCGCCGCCAGCGCGTCGCCGAGGCAGCCTGCCTCGACGGCAATCGCGTCGCGCCCCGCGCGCATCCGCGGCACGCCGTAGAGCTCGATGGTGATCACCCCGGAAGCGTAGTCCTTCCGTCGTCGAGGGGCAATCGACTTCAGTGCTGCCCGGGCAGCGGCGTTTGTCCTCCGCCGAAGCTCGCCTGCTGCGGCACCTCGCCGCCCCGGGCGACACGCACGGCGCAGTACTTGAACTCGGGAATCTTTCCGATCGGGTCGAGCACCGGGTTGGTGAGCTTGTTCGCGGCTGCCTCGTAGTAACAGAACGGCATGAACACGGCGCCCGCCGGCGTGCCATCGTCGACCCGCGCATAGAGCGAGACCGCGCCGCGCCGCGATTCGACGGTGACCACGTCGCCCGGCGTCACGCCGAGCCGCTCGAGATCGGTGGGATGGAAGCTCGCCACCGGGTCCGGCTCGATCGCATCGAGCACGCCTGCCCGGCGCGTCATCGAGCCGGTATGCCAGTGCTCGAGCTGGCGCCCGGTGATGAGCACCATCGGATAGTCGTGATCGGGCTGCTCCGCGGCGCGAATGATGTCCGCCGGGACGAACTTGCCGCGCCCGGTCGCGGTCGGAAACTCCGTGACGAACACGACGGGCTCGCCCGGGTCGCCCTCGTTCTCGCACGGGTAGGTCACCGACGATTCGCGCTCGAGCCGATCCCAGGTGATCCCGGCGATCGAACGCATGCACAGGCGCATCTCGTTGAACACATCGCGCGGGTGCTCGTAGCTCCAGGGCAGGCCGATGCGCCGCGCGAGCTCCTGGATGATCCAGAAGTCCTCGCGCGCGTCGCCTGGCGGCTCGATCGCCTTTCGACCGAGCTGCACCATGCGGTCGGTGTTGGTCACCGTCCCGACCTTCTCGGGCCACGCCGTCGCGGGCAGCACCACATCGGCGAGATACGCGGTCTCGCTGAGGAAGATGTCCTGCACGACCAGGTGATCGAGCGTAGCGAGCGCCTCGCGCGCGTGTTCGAGGTCTGGATCCGACATCGCGGGGTTCTCGCCCATGATGTACATGCCGCGGATCTCGTGGTGCTTCGCCGCGTTGATGATCTCGACGACGGTCAGGCCGGGCTGGGCGTCGAGCTCGGTGCCCCACAGCCCCTCGAAGGTCTTCCTGATGTCCGCGTTATCGACCCGCTGGTAATCGGGATACACCATCGGAATCAGGCCCGAGTCGGACGCGCCCTGCACGTTGTTCTGACCGCGCAGCGGATGCAAGCCCGTGCCCGGCCGGCCGATCTGGCCGGTCGCCAGCGCCAGCGCGATCAAGCAGCGCGCGTTGTCGGTACCGTGCACGTGCTGCGAGATGCCCATGCCCCACAGGATCATCGACCCCTTCGACGTGGCGTAGAGCCGCGCGACCTCGCGGATCGTGGCTGCCGGGATGCCGCAGATCGGCGCCATCGCCTCGGGCGAGTACTTCTGCACGTTCTCGCGCAGCGCCTCGAAGTTGGCCGTGCGGTCGCGAATGAACGCCTCGTCGACGAGGCCTTCCTCGACGATCGTGTGCAGCATCGCGTTGAGCAACGCGACGTCGGTGTCGGCGTGGAATTGCAGCACGTACTTCGCGTGGCGTGCGAGCTCGGTGCGGCGCGGATCGGCGACGATCAGGGTCGCGCCGCGCTTGGCGGCATTCTTGATCCACGTCGCTGCGACCGGGTGGTTTCCGGTCGGATTGGCGCCGATGACGATGATGACCTCGGCCTTCGCCACGTCGCGCACCTGGTTCGATACCGCGCCCGAGTTGATGCCCTCCATCAGCGCCGCGACGCTGGACGCGTGACACAGCCGCGTGCAGTGGTCGACGTTGTTCGAGCCGAACCCGGTGCGCACGAGCTTCTGGAACAGATACGCCTCTTCGTTGGTGCACTTCGCCGATCCGAAGCCGGCGAGCGCCTTCTTGCCGTGGCGGTCGCGGATCTCGCGCAACTTCGAAGCCGCAAGCTCGAGCGCTTCGTCCCAGGTCGCCTCGCGAAATGCGTCGCGCCAGTGCTCCGGGTCGACGGTGAAATCCTTGGTCTTCGCCACGCCGGGCTTGCGCACCAGCGGCGTGGTGAGCCGCTGCTTGTGATGGACGTAGTCGAACCCGTAGCGACCCTTGACGCACAGCCGGCTCTGGTTCGCCGGACCCTCGCGGCCCTCTACGTGCAGGATCTTGTTGTCCCTGATGTGATAGGTCAGGAGACAACCCACGCCGCAGTACGGGCATACCGAGTCGACGGTGCGGTCCGGCTTCGCGCGGGCGACGTTGCGCGCGGGCATCAGCGCGCCGGTCGGGCACACTTGCACGCATTCGCCGCACGCGACGCAGGTGGACGCGCCCATCGGGTCGTCGAGATCGAACACGATCTTCGATTGCTCGCCGCGGAACGCGTAACCGATGACGTCGTTCACCTGCTCCTCGCGGCACGCCCGCACGCAGCGCGTACACTGGATGCACGCGTCGAGGTTGACCGCGATCGCCGGGTGCGAGAGATCTGCCCGCGGCTGGTGGCGCGCCGGGAAGCGCGACCGATCGATCTGGAACTGCTTCGCGTAGGCATCGAGCTCGTTAGTGGGCGTGTAACGCTGCTCCGGCATATCCGCGAGCAACAGCTCGACCACGATCTTTTGCGATGTGAGCGCGCGCGGGCTGTTGGTCGTCACCTCCATGCCATGGCTCGGGAACCGGCAGCACGATGGCGCGAGCACGCGCTCGCCCTTGATCTCGACGACGCAGGCACGGCAGTTGCCGTCGGGCCGCAAGCCCTCGCGGTAGCACAGTCGCGGTATGACGATGCCGTGCTTCTGCGCCGTCTCGATGATCGGCTCGTCCGAGCGGCCGACGACGGTCTCGCCGTTGAGCTTGAACTCGACCGGCGTCGCGGCCGCGACCGGCACCCTGATCGCTTGAGCGGTGGTCTGTCGATTCATGCGATCATGCTCCTTGCTGCAACTCGTGCCTGAAGTACTTCATCACGCACAGCAGCGGGTTCGGCGCCGCCTGCCCCAGGCCGCAGATCGATGCGTCCATCATCGCCTGCGACAACTCGTTCAGCAGCGGCTCGTCCCATACGGGCTGTTCCATGAGCGCCAGTGCCTTGGCCGTGCCGACCCGGCACGGCGTGCACTGCCCACAGGATTCGTCGCGGAAGAACCGCAACACGTTCCGCGCCGCGTCGCTCGCGCGGTCGTGGTCCGAGAGCACGACGACCGCCGCCGAGCCGATGAAACAGCCGTACTTGTTCAGCGTGTCGAAGTCGAGCGGGATGTCGCCCATCGACGCCGGCAGGATGCCGCCGGACGCGCCGCCGGGCAGATAGGCGTAAAACGCGTGTCCATCCAGCATTCCGCCGCAATACTCGTCGATCAACTGCTGCACCGTGATGCCGGCGGGCGCCAGGTGCATCCCCGGGTTGTTCACGCGGCCTGACACCGAGAACGAGCGTAGCCCCTTGCGCCCGTTGCGCCCGAAACCCGCGAACCACTCGGGCCCGCGCTCGAGGATGTCGCGCACCCAGTAGAGCGTCTCCATGTTGTGCTCGAGCGTGGGGTGGCCGAACAGGCCCACCTGCGCGACGTACGGCGGGCGCAGCCGCGGCATGCCGCGCTTGCCCTCGATCGACTCGATCATGGCCGACTCTTCGCCGCAGATATAGGCTCCCGCACCGCGACGCAGATCGATCAGCGGCAACTCACAGGGCGGATTCGCCGCCAACCGCGCGAGCTCATGCTCGAGGAGCGCGCGGCAGCCGTGATACTCGTCGCGGAGATACACGTAGCATGCGCGCGCCTGGACCGCCCACGCGCCGATCAGCATGCCCTCGAGGAAGCGGTGCGGATCGCGCTCGAGATAGACCCGGTCCTTGAACGTGCCGGGCTCGCCTTCGTCGATGTTGACCGCGAGCAGCCGGGGTGCCGGTTCGCCGGCCACGATTCTCCACTTGCGCCCGGCGGGGAAGCCGGCGCCGCCGAGGCCCCGCAGGCCCGAGTCCTCCAGCAACGCGATGACGTCTGCAAGTGTCCGTTCACCA
>Ga0134121_10003604_pt1 | contig 12851 bp, 11 predicted proteins | sample KB301_FD_96463 | JGI IMG/M metagenome (GOLD analysis project Ga0134121, IMG submission 96463) | Terrestrial soil microbial communities without Nitrogen fertilizer from Kellogg Biological Station, Michigan, USA - KB3-0-1 | ecosystem: Environmental > Terrestrial > Soil > Unclassified ...
TCCTGCGTCCCAAGTTAAGACCATGTTGGATGGGAATATATCTTGGTATAGCAAGAACTGAGTTGTGGCGCTAAAACTCAGCCGCGAGCCGCTGAACCGGGTTTTGCCCCGGCGGCTTGCGGCTGAGTCGTTTGTTGTGATTGTGGTATAATGTGCATTGACGCGGCCTCGCCGTAGGACAGGATTCCGATCCTGTCCCGTTGGGATTGGACAGGATCGGAATCCTGTCCTACGAATCCGGCGGGCCAGCCCTTTTGAGTTTGGTATGAAAATCGTTCATTATCCACATCCGGCGCTCAGACACCCTGGCAAGGCTGTGCTGACCATTGACAAGCCGCTGCGGCTGCAGATCGGCCAGATGATGGACTGCATGTACGAGGCCAAGGGTTTGGGCCTGGCGGCACCGCAGGTGGCGCTGCCGTTTCAGCTTTTGGTCATGAACGTCACCGGCGACCCTAACCAGAAAGACAAGGAAGAAACCTACATCAACCCCGTCATCATCGAACGCAAGGGCGTGATTGACGACGAGGAAGGCTGCCTGAGTTTTCCGGGGCTGTTCCAGAAGATTCGGCGGGCCAAGACGATCAAGATCAAGGCGTATGACCTCAAGGGCAACGCGGTCGAGAAAGTGGCGACTGACCTCGAAGCGCGGGCCTGGCAGCACGAAATCGATCACCTCAATGGCGTGTTGTTCATCGACAAGATGGGCCTGTTGGGCAAATTCGCCAGCCGCGGAGCGCTCAAGGATTTCGAATGGGAGTTTCGGCAAGCGCAAGAGCGCGGCGAGATTCCGCGCGAGGCGGACATCGAACAATTGCTGGTGGCGCTGGAAGGCAAATCCTGAGCCGCTTGCGGCTTAGCATTTGCGCAGGCCACCGCGGACCAGCGCCACTCCCACCAACACCACGACGATTCCCCCGAAAAGCCAGACAGTCGCCGGTTCCCCATCGGCAATTCCCAAAACAACGGCGATGGCCGGATTGACATAGGCATAGGTGCCGACCTGCGTCACGGAGACATGGGCCAGCAGCCAGTTATAGGCGATGAATCCAATCAGCGAGCCAAAGATGAGCAACCAAAAAAACGCCGCCATGGTTTTGGCGGTGATGTGATCGGGCAAATCGTGCTGTTCACCAAGAGCAAAGCCCACCAAGGCCAGACAGCCGCCGCCCAGCAGCGTTTGGTAGCCGGCCGCGGTCAGATGGGAACAACGCACCCGGTAATGTCGGCCCACCAACGAGCCGATGGCCCAACTGCAAGCCGAGCCGAGGACGGCGAAGACGCCGACGTTCGCCGTGAATCCGTCAGGGCTTTGCAATCTCGGCATCCACACCAGCAGCACGCCGCCCAGGCCGATGAACAAACCCAGCCAGCCGCGCGGCGTCAGTCGGTCGCCATGCGGCCAAAACATGGCGAAAAAGGCGATCCAAAGCGGCGTCGTGGCCGCCAAGACGGCGCTGACGCCGCTGTCAAGCGTCTGGCTGGCCACGTTGATGAGGCCGTTGCCGCCGACGAACAACAGCAGCGCGCAAACGACCACGATCCAGCGGTCGCCGGCCACCAACGCAATGCTTTGGCCGCGACAAACCTGACAGGCAAGTATCAACAAACCGGCGATGCAAACGCGGACGCCGCCGAACAGGCACGGCGGCCATTGCTCTTGCTGGACGCCGATTTTGAGGGCCAGATAGGTGGTGCCCCAGCAGAAGTAAACTAGCGCGAAGGCCAGGATCAAGGCCCAGCGCGCAGGTGGGCGGTCGGTGACGGCGGGACTCATGTCCAGCGCATTGTAGGGCGGGCTTAACAGGCGGGAAGACTTTGCGGGTTTTGCGGGCCGCTCCGTCTGGGCAAATTTCGCCGCGGCCTGCTTTGTCGTGGACAAGGTTCCGGCGTTTGGGCTTTAATGGAGACTGTAAACCCGGCCCATTTTCTGGATCGGCGGCCGTTTGGCCCGTCATGCCGCCGCCAGGGTCGGAAACCATGCGAACTATCCGCGACCCTGGTTTGCCAACAACGATGAGCGTCACTCGCAATCCACGCACGCGCCTGCAAGCCGAGCCTTCGCGAGGCAACTTTCGCGCCATTCGGCTGCTGTGGTATGTGTTGCCCGCGCTGCCGCTGTTGCCAATTTTGCTGGCGGTGTTCGCCCGTGACATCGGCGTTGAAGGGCAGGCCACGCCGGTAAAAGTCGTCGTGCAACCGCAGCCCGAGCAGAAGATCACGGCCTATCGCCCGACAACTCCCGTGTTCAAGGCGGTGATCAAAGACGAACCGCCGGAGTTCAATCCGGCGCTGGCCGCTCCGCCACCGGTAAAGGTAACCATCGTTGATGAAAAGGAAGAACGGCCGCCCGTCAAGCCGCTGCCGGTGAAGGTGACGATAACAGATGAAAACGATGGCTTGCGGAATATCATCGCGGGGCAGCCCGTCCAGCTTTTCGAAGTCGATCCTCGGCCGCGAGTGTTGTGGCAATACGGCCCTGGCATGCGTTTTGGCATCACCGCCACCGAAACCGGCAAGCGGCTGACCTACGCCGTCAATGGCAGCACTAACCAAACACTTCTGCGCGTGAATGGCCAGGAGGGCGAGTTCGGCGGTCCCGCGGGCAAGTTCTTCGAGCGCGACGCCAAGCTGCCGCCCAACGCTGGCGCGAAAAGCTATGCCGGCTCACGCAGCGTGTGGGTCAGCGGCAAAATCGTGTATACGCAGATTCTTGAGCTGGTGCCGAGCGGACAACCTTTCATGGTGGCCGGCAAGCCACGGCTGGTGCTCGACACCGTGCGCGTGCGTTACATCATCGAGAATAAAGACGCCAAACCGTTCAAGGTGGGGCTGCGGACGCAGATCGACACATTGATTGGGGCCAACGATGGCGTGCCGTTCACGGTTCCGGGCATGAAGGGCATGGTCATCGGCTTCGCTGATTTTCCCAAGGTGGCGCCGATCCCTGATTTTATCCAGGCGCTGGAGCGGCCGAATTTGCAGAATCCCGGCACGGTTGCCCATATGTCGCTGAAGATCGGCGGCGTCGAGGCCCCAACGCGTGTTTGCTTGACGCACTGGCCTGGCGGGGGTTTTCCCAGCTGGGAAGTGCCGCTGGTGCCGATCGGGAATGACTCGGCCGTGGTGCTGTACTGGCAAGAACGTCCGCTAGCGCCCGGCGAAAAGCGCGAAATGGGCTTCGCCTACGGTCTGGGCAGCGTGGTCAGCACTGACGCAGGCGGCAAGCTGGGCATCACTCTGGGCGGCAGTTTCGAGCCAGGCGAATCGTTCAGTGTCACCGCCTATGTGCAAAGTCCAATCAAAGGGCAGACGTTGACGCTGGAACTGCCGCGCGGATTGCAGCGGATTGACGGGGATGAAACGCAAAAGGTGCCGCCGATTGCTCCATTGGCGCCCAGCAGCATCGTCACCTGGCAAGTCAAAGTGCTGGAGACGGGCAGCTTTCCACTCAAGGTGACATCGAGCAATGGCTTGTCCCAGACCAAAATCGTCAGCATCGCACGGCCCGAGCCGGCGCCTGAGTTACGGCTTGGTGTTGACCTGTTGGGTTCGTTTGAACCGGGCCAAGAATTTGAGGTTGTCGCCAAATTGACTTCTACGGGGGCCGCGCCGTCGTCCAACCCGACAATGACATTACCAATAGGTTTGAAAGTCGTTCGGGGACCGTCTCTCACCGCCGAGGCACCGCCGGCCAACAAGGGAAGCCTGAGCGTTGCCACCTGGAAGGTCAAGGTGGTGGATGCCGGTAAATATGCAGTGCGTGTCGAGTGGGGCGGGGCAGCATTGACCAAGGTTGTTAGCATCGTTCGGCCGGAGATTCCGACGGGCGGCTATGTTAGCATGCGGCTCGAACCGCCGTTTGCGCCGGGTAAGGTGTTTGGTGTCACGGCCACTGTGAGCGACCCACTGCCGGGCCAAACATTGACGCTGGAATTACCGACCGGAATGCGCCTGGTCGAAGGTCAGCCCGTGGTTCCAATCTCCCGTGGGAAAGAAGCGACGACAGTCGTACACTGGAAGGTGATGGTTTACCAGCCGGGCGCTTTCCCGTTACGTCTGATTTCGAGCGCCGGCCTGACGCTGAAAAAAACCATCGTCATTGAAGAAGTGGCCGACAAAGGCGGCGATTTCACGCTGGATCACGTTGGCGAGATCGCTCCTGGCAAGGATTTCACGGTGCGTGCCAAGGTGGCTGACGCAGTGGCCGGGCAGAAGTTGACGCTGCTGCCGTTGCCTCGGGGCCTACAATTAACGGACGGCCCCGCGGAGCAGACGGTGCCGCCAGATGGCTTGCTGACGTGGCGCGTGCGTGTGTTGGGCAATGGAACCTTTGCGGTCCGCGTGGCATCGACGACAGGGGTGGTGCAAGGTTTTACAATGACGTTGACGATGGAAGAGCCGTCTGGCCCGGTGCCACAATTATTTGGCGGCAGTCGATAACGTTGACAAATAGTTTAACCGCGACGCGTAGCGGAGCGCTCCGCTGCGCGTCGCGGCTAAACAAAGATCATTACCGTTCATGTCCTTTCGACTTTTCATTTACTACTGCGCCCTCTGCGGCGGCTGGGCCGCGTTTTTGGGCTGGTTCGCCGGCGAATTTCTGAAACCAAGCGCTCCCCTGGGCCGGGCCGGCATCAAGGGCATGTGGCTGGGCATGATGATCGCGCTTGGCCTTGGCCTTGTTGATACGCTGTGGAGTGTGGCCATCACGCGACTGCCGCTCATCACCATGCGCGTGGGCGTCGGCGTTTTGGTCGGCTGCCTCGCCGGGCTGCTGGGAGGCATCGTCGGTCAGGCGCTCTATGGCTTGACCGGCTGGGAGGTCTTTTACGTTTTCGGTTGGACATTGACAGGACTTTTGGTCGGCAGTTCCGTGGGTGTCTTTGAGTTGCTGGCCAGCGTGGTGCTTCAAAAAGATTTTAGCGGCTCCCTCAAGAAACTCATCAAAGCCTTGATCGGCGGTGCGCTGGGCGGTTTGATCGGCGGCGTTTTGTCTCTCGTTTTGAAGGTGGCGTTCGATTCTCTTTTCCAGGGCAAAGATGTCAATGAACTTTGGGGCCCCACGGCCTGGGGTTTCGTGGCTCTGGGAATGTGCATTGGCCTGTTGATCGGCCTGGCCCAGGTGATTCTCAAGGAGGCATGGGTTAAGATCGAGAAAGGCCGCCGGGCCGGCCGCGAGATGATTTTGACGCGGGAGCGGACCACGATTGGCCGGGCCGAGTCGTGCGACATTGGCCTGTTCGGCGACAACCAGATCGAGAAATTGCATGCCAGTATTTTGCTGGCGGGCAATCGCTATTTCGTGGAAGATCAGCAAACGCCGACCGGGACGTATGTCAATGAGCAGCGGGCGGTTGGCCGTGTGCCGCTGAAGTCGGGCGACCGCATTCGCGTCGGCGGCAGTGTGTTGTGTTTTAGAGAACGGGCGAAGCGCTGAGCCGCTTGCGGCTTAGCATTTGCGTTGGGATTTAATTATGCCCCAAGTGATCCGCTGTCCGCACTGCCAAAAAGCGATGCAGGTGCCCGACAATGCCGCGGGCAAGACGGTGCGTTGTCCGGTGTGCCAGAAGCCGTTCGCGGTGCCGGGCGCGAAGGAAGCGGCTGCCGTAACCGCTACATCGCCGTCCAAAAGCTCGATCAGCTTGCCTCCTGTTCCTCCGCCCGGCGCGGCGCCGTCGAGCCAAATGTCCGGCCAGGCTTGCCCGTCATGCGGCTCCATGTTGCTGGCCGGCGCCATTGCTTGCATGGATTGCGGCTTCTTGCTCCAGGCCGACGGCGCTGCGACCGAAGCAGAGGGCGCGCCCAATCTATGCACCAATCCCGCTTGCGGCGTGGCCAACCCGCCCGGCGAACGCAATTGCCAGCGCTGCGGCAATCCCCTGCCGAGCGCCGCCGGCACCATTCTGCACAATCGCTACCGCCTCGATAAGCTCCTGAAAATGGGTGGTTTCGGCGCCGTTTACAAGGCTACCGACATCAAGGCCAATCGCGAAGTCGCCATCAAGGACATGATCGGCAACGATCCGCAGGAGTTTGCCATCCGCCTCAACTTCTTCCGGCGTGAGGCGGAGATTCTGCGTTCCCTGGAGGCGGTGCCGATTGTGCCGCGGGTTTACGATTTCGTGCATCAGGGACAGACAGCCCACCTGGTCATGGAGTTCATTCGCGGCAAGGACTTGCTCGATCTGTTGGAAGCCAGCAACAATCGGCCGTTCCCGATTCCGAGCGTCGTGGAATGGGGCAAGTTCATCTGCGAAGTGCTGGATCACATGCATCGGCAACAACCACCGCTTATTCACCGCGATCTGAAGCCCGACAATATCATGCTGCTGGAGGACCAGCGCTCGATCAAGATGATCGACTTCGGCACCGCCCGCGATTTGGGGCGAACGCTGAAAGAACGGATGGCGGGCAAGACGCGGGTTTACACGGAAGGCTATGCGCCGCCGGAGCAAATCGTCGGTAAACCGGAGCCGCGCAGCGATCTGTTCGCCCTGGCGGCTACCCTGTATCATCTGGCGACCGGCAAGGCGCCGGAAGGGTTTTACACCGCCAAGGAACTCGAAGGCCAGCTGGCAGACGGCAATTCGACAATACCCAAGGAGCATCGCTGGTTTTTCGAGTTGCTCAGGATCAATCTGGCAGAGGACGTTAATGATCGCTATTTCTCGGCGCGCGAAATCAGACAGGATCTGGAACACAAGCGTGTGACCAAGGAAGTGCCGTGCCCGCAATGCAAGACCAATAACAAGGTCAGACAGCCGTATTGCATGAAATGTGCCGCCCCGCTGACCGATTCGACCGCGGCCTGCGGCAGTTGCGGTAAGGGAAATCGATTGGGCAGCCGATATTGCATTCACTGCGGCAATCGCCTGCGGTAGCCGTGTGCGGCCTGGCAAAACGCGAATCAAGACCCGTAAGGTTTCTCATGTCCACACCTCAACCCGACCCGACCCCACCGAAAGCCGGCGGCCTTTGGGCCAGGCTTTTCGGCATGAACGCTCCGGCCAAGGCAGAGTCCACCGCGCAGGCTTCGGCCGCACAGGTCGCTGCGCCGTCGAACACAAACGACCATGTGGAAGCCGCCTTCCGTGACCTGGCCGACGATGTGCCGACCGTCCCCACGCAGGAACAAGGGGAGTCGCCAGCGTCACCGGGCCACACCGCGCTGGCCGAAGAAGAACAGCCGCCAGCCGCCGCGCTTCCTCCTCAGCCATGCCCCGCCTGTGGCACGCTGCGCAAAGACATGCAGACCTACTGCGACGATTGCGGGTGGTTGTTCAGCAACGAACCTGCGCCGGCAACGCCGCATCCTGGCGCCGTTGCGGCGTCTGACACCGGACACCGGACACCGGACGCCGGACAAAGCATGATTGATCGACCTCGTCTAAGAGACCGTTATGAGTTTGTTGAAGCCCTGGGTGAACGTGGCGGTGTCGCCCGTTTCTTGGGTCTAGACCATTCGCTGACACCGCCTGCCAAAGTTGTGATCGTCCAGGGCGATGCGCCAGTGCCATTGGATACTGTGTTGCCGGTGGACCTGGAAATTGCTCCAGTCGATGAAGAAGAGATTGTGCCCACATTCGAAGACACGCTGCCAACAGCCCAGATTGCCGACAACGTGAGCAGCCCTTGGCCCAGCGTCTCGTGGGAACACGCGCTGCTCAGCAAACTCAGTCATCCCGGACTGCCAACCGTGGTTGAGAGTTTTATTGATGGCAGCAGTGAATATCTGATTGAAGAAGTGCCCGAAGGGCAATTGCTGTGGGACGCCTGGGACGATCCCGCGGGCGATGCCCATGCACGTTACGGCTGGCTCAAACAAATTGCCGAGACGCTCAGCGCGCTTCACCAGGCCGGCGTCATCTGCGAATCGCTGCGTCCCGACATCATCACCGTCAATGGCCAAGGCCAAGCGGTGTTAACCGATCTCGGCGAACTTTTGCCGCTGCCGGTGCCGCCGGGAACGCAGATTCGCGGATCGCTTTACACTGCCCCGGAGCTGGTGCTGTCTCCCGAAAGCGCTGATTCCCGTGCCGATCTTTACGGCTTTGGCGCGATGCTGTACGCCCTCGAATACCTGCACCACGGCCTCGAAGAAAAAGATTTCGAGCGGCAATTTTCGCCGAAGCTAATCACCGACCGTTATCCCGATGTGCATCCGGGTTTCTTCCGCCTCATCAGCAAAACCTTTAACCGCGATCTGAACACACGCTTTCCGACGGACGAAGCGATCAAAGAGGATGCGACCGGCTTTGCGGAGCTGTTGCGGACGCTCGACGTGTGCCAGCGGACCTTCGACAGTGTGCGCCTTGACATTGCCGCCTGGACGACAACCGGCATGGTTCGCACCGGCAATGAGGACGCCTTTAGTTTTCTGCACGGCATGGAATCGCGCCAGGACGAATTGACCGAATACGCCATGCTGCTGCTCTGCGACGGCATGGGCGGCTACGAAGCCGGGGAGGTGGCGGCGGCGCTGTGTCTTCAAGCAATGCGGAAGTACCTGTTGGCCCAGCCGATCTTCTCCGCCCTGGCCGGTGGCGAGACGCCTCACCCGGACGATTTCACGATCGATGTCGCCAAGAAGACTCTGCTTGCCGCTCTCAAATACGCCAACAAGGAAGTCCACACGGCAGCCCGCACGCCCGGCAAAGGCAAACGCGGCATGGGCTGTACCGCCGAGTGCGTCTATGTGGACAACCGCCATCTCGTCGTTGGCCACGTCGGCGACAGCCGCACTTACCACCTCCATCAGGGCCGTTTGATTCAGCTCACCCGCGATCAGACGCTGGTCAACCGTTTGGTGGAGCTTGGCCAATTGACGCCCGAAGAAGCCGAAGACCATCCGCGCAAGAATGAATTGCAGCAAGCCATTGGCGGCCAACCGGACGTTGATCCGGGGCTGTATCACGGTTTGCTGAAACGCGGCGACTGGGTGCTGGTTTGCTCCGATGGGCTGACGAACCACATTCCGGCGGTGGACCTGACAATGATGCTGGCGCGTGAGGCGATGAGCGCCGAGGATGCGGCACGGCGGTTGATGAATCTTGTTAACCTGCGCGGTGCGACGGACAATGCGACGATTGTGGTGATTCGGGCGAGTTGACTGTTGCCGAGCCACAATTGGCGCTGATTGATTAGGTGTCCATCTGCTAAGATCTGATGGGGTTGAATCGTCAAGGACGGGAAATCCTTGCCCATGACGCCTGCTGAGAACATTGCCGACCACCTCATTCGAGATCACCCTTCCCGATTTGGTCGAGACCGGCCAAGGCTGGTGCGGGAGATTCAGGGTGTGATCGACAATGCCAGCCATCAGCACATCGTGCAGCATGGTCCGTTGGCAGGGTCGAGGTTTTACCATCTCAATGGCAAATCAATCATGATCCGCCCAAACGGGACAGGTACGATGGTGAACGATCCAAACGGCAATACCTACGGGAATTGGGTGATCTTGGAACCATAATTGGTTGAAATAGTTGCGCTTTGCAAATGCCCAAATGGTGATCTATGTCAATGTCCAACCTGAAGCTTGGCTCGGATGAACTGAGAATTATCGGCCATGCAATCAACTGGCAGTTGAACGTGCCATACGAACACACGTCTCCACCTCAATTATGCGAAGAAGACGCGGCCTTCTTGTCAGATCTTCTGACCGATTTGAGCCGCCTTAACCGCATGTGCCTCAGCAACGGCGTGTCTGTGTCAGTTGAAACTGGAGATCCATATTCCTGCAAGGGTGGAATGGTGCTGCTGCCGAGCAAAAAACTGCGATTGATGACAGATGCCGTCGCATCTTTCTTGGGAGAGCTTCAATCCACTCCGGCCGAGCTAGAAATTGTGACCGGCCTGCCGACGTCCAAGACAGCTGAGCTATTGTCTCAATTGGAAGCCATGTCGCAAACAAGCCTGTCAAGCATTTAGCTCAATTTGGATTCGGTTGGGTCACGCCACCACGTCCGCCATCGTCGCCTCAACCTCCGGAAATTTGAACTTATACCCCAACCCCAAGGCCACACGCGGCAGCACGCGTTGTCCCGTCGTCACCACCGCCGCCACCTGGCCCAGCGCCAGCCGCAACATGAATTTCGGCGCCGGCATAAAGCTCGGCCGATGCAACGCCTTGCCCAGCGCCTTGGAGAATTGCTTGTTGGTGACAGGATTGGGCGCCGTCGCGTTCATCGGTCCATTGCACTTGGCATCATCAAGCGCGAGCAGCAGCAGGCCCACCATGTCTTCGTGATGAATCCAGCTGACATACTGTCGGCCGCCGAAACCCACCGGGCCGCCCATGAACAGCTTGAATGGCAGCATCATCTGCTTGAGTGCTCCGCCTTCTTTATCCAGCACGACACCCACTCGGACGCACACGGTCCGCACGCCGGCTGCAATCGCAGGTTTGGCGGCGTTTTCCCACGCCACGCAAAGCTCGGCCATCGTGTCGTTTCCCGGCGGCGCCTGTTCGGTGATCTCTTCGTCCCCGTGCGGGCCGTAAAAACCGATCGCCGAAGCGTTGACAAGGATTTTGGGGGCGCCAGTCTGATTGCGCGGTTTCATCGCCAAGGCTTTGACGACATTCTCCGTGCTCTTGATGCGACTGTCGCGCAAAAGCTGAACGAATTCCGTGTTCCAGCGGCGATTAAAAACGCCTTCGCCGACCAGGTTAACTACGGCGTCGCAATCGTCTGCCACCTGCATCCAAGGCCCCTGCTCCATCGGATTGCCTTGGACAACGCGGCAGGCGTCCTTCCATTTTTCACGCGCCACGCCGGGGCGGCGGGTCAAGAGGACAACGTCGTCCTTGCGTTCAAGCAGGCATTTGATGAGACGGCTGCCGACAAGGCCGGTGCCGCCCATGAGGAAGATGCGCATGGGTGATAGCTCCGTCGAAACGAGGCAGTTACGCATAACTGCCTCGGAATTGATCAAGGAACGGGCATTGCATCAGCACTCAGCAAGCGGTTTTGTTCACTGAGACGGGGGACCGTTTTTCAATGGGCTTGAGACCGGCGGCAAGTCGCGCATTTCGGAAACATGAAGAAGTGGCAGCCGCGTGGTTTGATCGAATTGGGACGGATTTTCCGTACTCGGCGTGCCAATAATGAGAAAGCGCCGACCCACAAGAACGAGATCCGGGTGGTAAATGTCATATGTTTGCCCGGTTGTCGTTACGAACCGAATGGGCAAGAATGGTCGTTCTCGAATTCGGGCTTGGACATCGTCAGCTGTGAAGGTCATTTCAAACTACCCTCCCGAAATCACTATACCAGACAATCTGCGCTACCGCTATGCAACCGCGCCATATACCGCATTGGCCGCCGCCACGCCCGCACCTGGCGTCACCTTGCAACCCTGCGCCAACAAGCATTGCTCCAGCGCGCCAAGAACCATCATCACGACGCCTGGCCGCGAGTTGTAACCCATCAGCCCAATCCGCCAGGCTTTGCCCTTGAACTCACCCAGGCCGCCGCCGATCTCGATGCCGAACTCCGTCAATAGCTGTTGCCGCACCGGCAGATCGTTGACGCCCGTCGGAATGCGGACCGCGTTCAGCTGAGGCAACTGATGTCCTTGAGCGGCGGTATATGCCAGGCCCATTGCCGTAAGACCCGCCTTGAGAGCCTTGTGATTGCGCATGTGCCGGTCCCAGCGCGCTTGCAGCCCTTCCTCCAAAACCAACCGCAAGCCCTCGCGCAGCGCGTAAACCATCGAAATCGGCGCGGTGTGGTGATAGGCCCGCTCCTGGGCCCAGTAACGCAAGATCAGCGTCAGATCGAAATACCAGCTCTGCACCTTGGTCTTGCGGCGATTGATGGCGTCCACCGCTCGCTGGCTCATTGAAACGGGCGACAATCCGGGCGGACAGCCCAGCCCCTTTTGCGAGCAGCTGTAAGCCGCGTCGATGCCCCAGGCGTCAAGAGCGACCGGCACGCAACCCAGTGACGTGACCGCGTCGACGATGAGCAATACGTCAAACTCGCGGCAGATGGCGCCCAGCTGTTCGACTGGCTGCCAGGCCCCCGTCGAAGTTTCCGCCTGGACGATGCACATCACCTTTGGCCGCACCTTGGCCAGCGTCTCGCGGATTTGCCCTGGATCGAAAACTTCCCCCCACGGTCTTTCCAGAACTGTGAGTTGAGCGCCGGTGCGGCCCGCCACCTCGACCAGCCTCTGCCCGAAAAAGCCGCATGTGCAGACGACGACCTTGTCGCCCGGCTCGACGAGGTTGACCAGGCACGTCTCCATGCCGGCCATGCCGGTGGCGCTCATCGGCAGAGTCAGCATGTTTTTCGTCTGATACACCTGCCGCAGCATGTCCTGGGTCTCGTTCATGATTTCCAGGAATTGCGGGTCGAGATGGCCGACCAAAGGCGTGGTCATGGCCGTGAGGACACGCGGATGGGCATCACAGGGACCGGGACCCAGAAGCAGACGCGGCGAAGGGCTAAGTTGACCGGGAAGAGGCATCACAGGCTCCATTGAGAAAACACCCAAGGTTCAGGCGCAATAGCTCTTGTTATACGCAAGCATGATAAAATATGACACAATGTGGCCAAATCCGGGCAAGCGAAATTCGCGTGTGCGACACGGTTTGCCTGATTGGACATCGCTCAACGGCTCACGCGGTTTTTTGGTTTTCCTCTTGCGTTGTGTACGCATGTTCAGTTATGATGAAAGTAGCAAGAGGCCAGGAGAGTCAGTGTCTCCTTTGCAGGGGTACCCCGGACGCTACGTCGGCTAACCCGGGACCAAAAACAATGACGTGCAACAAAGCTCAAAAGGCGTGGAGGCTGGCTGACCGTATGCAGACTGGCACATTGGTTTGCATGACCGGGGTCATTTCA
>Ga0134121_10003607_pt1 | contig 12847 bp, 6 predicted proteins | sample KB301_FD_96463 | JGI IMG/M metagenome (GOLD analysis project Ga0134121, IMG submission 96463) | Terrestrial soil microbial communities without Nitrogen fertilizer from Kellogg Biological Station, Michigan, USA - KB3-0-1 | ecosystem: Environmental > Terrestrial > Soil > Unclassified ...
GCGTCGGCTCCGCGGCGCCGGAGACCGAGGCAATGTAAACGTTGTATTTCGCCATCGCCTGGAAACTATGGCTTTGATCGCGGAAGTCGTCGAAGTTCGGGTCGGCCAGGCGGTTCCATGTGCCCTGGGGGGTAACTTCGAACACGGCCATGATGCGGTCAGGATCGGCGTAGGGCAGGGGCCGCAGCAATACGCCATAGACCACGCTGAACATCGCCGTCACGGCGCCGATCGCCAGCGCCAGCGTGAGCACGACCAGGGCCGTGAATCCAGGGCGCTGCCGCAACTGCCGCAGTGCGTAACGCAAGTCTTGGAATAATCCGTTGATCAAAGTTCCTCACTCGTATCTCAGCGCCATCATGGGATCGACCCTCGCCGCCCGCCGCGCAGGGATGTAGCTGGCAAGCAACGCAACCGAGGCCAACGCTGCGGAAACTCCGGCCAAGATCAGGGGATCGAAAGGCTTGACGTCAAACAACAGGAGCCAGCGCGTCTCAAACGACAAGCTTGAAAACAACCTGCTCGTGGCGAAGATACTCAGCAAACCCGCGCCGAGCCCGATCGAGGTGAGCATCGCCCCATGTCTCAGTACCAGCGCGGAGACATCGCCGTGACCCGCGCCGAGCGCTATGCGGAGGCCGATTTCGTGCGTCCGTTGAGTCACGCTGTACGAGATCACGCCGTAGATGCCGACGGCTGAAAGAATCAGAGCGAGGGAAGCGAACCCTCCGAGCAGCAACATCACAGAGCGTCCCTGCTGCATGGGACCTGCGACGACTTCATGCATCGCCGCGATCTCGGAGACCGGGACGTCCTTATCCCGCGCTGTAATTTCGCGCCGGATTGCCGGAACGACAGCCAGAGGATCCGCAGCGGTTCGCACAAGGATGTTGCGGGGGGAAAGAATCCACGGATACTGCGTGTAGGGAACGTAGATTTCTGGGACAAACGGAGCGTATTGGCCTTCACTTCTGACGTTGCCTGCGACCCCCACAACCGATCGCCAGGCTTGAGTGTTGTCGTTCGCGTCAGAACTGATCTTCAGGCGTTTCCCGATCGGATCCTGTCCCGGCCAGTATTTGCGCGCCAGAGAATCGCTGACCAGCACGACCGGTTCTGCGCTCGCTATGTCGGAGTCGTTGAAGGCACGACCTGCGAGGACCGGAATCTGCATAGTGCGGAAATAGTGAGGGGCGACGACGACATAGTTGGCATCGGGCGTTTCCCCCGCGGCCGGATGGGGATTGTCGGCCGTCACAAAATTCCACCCCGCCCATCCTCGCATCGGGATCCCTCTCGAGATAGTCGCGGATTGAACTCCCGGCAAAGACTCGATCCACGGTAGAAGTCCCCGGAAAAACTCGGCCTGCCGCCGAGGATCCTGGTGATGTGAGCCCGCAAGACTTACTCTTAGCGTAAGCAGATGGTCGGGATTGAAGCCGATATCAACGCGGCGAAGATGCGAAAGAGCCTTGATCATGAGGCCGGCTCCGACCAACAGAGCCAGCGCGAGTCCGAATTCACAGACGACCAACGTATCTCGAAGCCTGCGATTTTTCCCGCTGCTGCCCAGACCGCGTCCGGTGTCTTTGAGAGTTTCATTCACGTTCACCTTTGCCGCGCCCAATGCCGGAGCCAGGCCAAACACGATTCCGGTCGCAAGGGCTAGCGTCACGGCGAACAAAAGCACTGGGCCGTTGATTCCGCCGCCTTCAAATTGGGGCGCATCGGGCGGAGATAGGCGCTCCAGAATGCGCGAGGCCAACGGTGCGAACAGCAGACCGGCGGTGGCTCCCATCAGAGAGAGGAGGGTGCTCTCGGCAAGAAACTGACGAACAATTCGCGGTCGCGTCGCGCCCAGCGCGCTACGGACCGCTGTTTCTCTCTGGCGGCCCGTCGCCCGCACCAGCAGCAGATTCGCTACATTCGCACAGGCAATCAGCAGAACCAGCCCCACAGCTCCGAGCAACACCAGCAGAGCAGGACGCGCGTACTCCACCGCTTGATCATGCAATTTGACCAGAGCGACGCCCCATCCTTTCGACTCGGGATACTGCTGCTCGAACTGGCGCGCGATGGCGTCCATGTTGGCTTGCGCCTGCACCAACGTAATGCCGCTCCGAAGACGCGCTAGGGCGTGATAGTCGTGCATCTCGCGCCCCTCGGGGAATGGCTCAATGCCCGAAATCCAGAGCAGCGAGTGCGGGGCGAACGACGCCGAATAGTCATCGGAGAAGCTCGGCGGCAGGATGCCGACCACCGGGTAGCCCTTTCCATTGAGCGTGATATGCCTGCCGATGAGCGCCGGATCGCCTCCGTAGCGCTGTTGCCAGAGTCCGTAGCTCAAAATGACCGCAGCTCTGTCCTGAGTTTCTTCTTCGGGAAGAAACAATCGCCCGCGCAGAGGTTGAACGCCCAGAACCGAAAACAGATTGGCCGTGACCCGCTCGCCCGCCACCTCTTCGGTGTTGTTTTCTCCGTTCAGACTGAACGAGTTCGATTCGAAAGCAGCAATGTCGGTAAAGACGCGGTTTTGCTTCTGCCAATCACGAAAATTGGCTCCCGACACGATGTTCTCGAACCAGCCTCGGTGCGGGTTTTGCTCCCAGACCATTACCAGTCGATCGGCTCCTGGATAAGGCAGCGGCCGCAAGAGAACTGCATTGACGACGCTGAAGATGGCCGTGTTGGCCCCGACGCCCAAAGCCAGCGTGATGACAGCGACGGCGGTAAATCTTGGGCTCTTGCGCAATTGCCTCAGTGCGTAACGAAGGTCGTGGAGTAAACCGTGCATAAGCTCTTTCCTCACTCGTAGCGCAACGCCACTATGGGATCGACCTTCGCGGCGCGGCGCGCGGGGACATAGCACGCCAGCAGAGCCGAGGCTAAAAGCCCGCCTGCAACGAGCGTCAGAGTCGAGCCGTCCCATGGCTTCACACCAAACAGAAGCTTTCCCATCAGCTTCCCTGAACCCAGCGCGCAAACAATTCCTAAAATCACTCCAATTGCCGCAAGCCCTCCCGCCTCTTGCAAAATGAGTCGATAAATCGAACTGCGCTGCGCTCCAAGGGCCATGCGAATTCCGATCTCGCGAGTACGCTGTGTGACTGAATAAGCTACGACTCCATACAACCCAACCACGCCGAGAACCAAGGACAGACCTGCAAATCCTCCGACCAGCCAGGCCGACGCACGATGAAGGTAGGCTGTGGGCGAGTCGTTCACGACCGTACGCATAGTGGTTTCGTCCGAGGTTGCAATGCCTGGATCGAGGTTGTGGATTACCGTGGCTGCGGGGTGGGCGAGCTCTTTTTCTCCCCTTGAAGCACGAATAATTACACCGAAATCGGGAGTTGGGTGCTGGTTGAAAGGGACATAGATTGCCGGCCTTTTAGCGGTGTCGAGCGGACTCTCTTGAATGTCGCTCACCACACCGACAACTTGCATCGGTAGTTCAGGTTCGTCGTAATAGGAAATTTGTCTGCCTACGGGGGCTTGGCCAGAAAAATACTGCTTTGCTAGGGTCTGGTTGATGATCACGACAGGGGGGGACGAAGCGTCCTCGGCGTACCTGAAATAGCGGCCTTCGATGAGACGTGCTTGGAGGGCCCCGAAGTAGTCGGAGCTTACCTGCCGGTTGAAAGCCTCGTTGTGTTCACGATGGTCAGTTCGTTCTGAAATCTCAAACCAGGTTGATCCCCATCCCGAGCTTACCGGCAGCGCATTAGCAACCCCGACTGACTCTACGCCAGGCAACCCCGTGATTCGACGCACGATCTCACGTTGAACAGCGACAATCTGCTCGTCCTTTGAATACCTCGACCTGGGGAGCGTTACCTGCAATGTTGCGAGGCGGTCGGGCTGAATGCCGATATCTACGTTGAGAAGGCGATAGAGACTTTTATCTAACAGGCCGGCAGCTACCAGAAGGACCGTAGCCAACGCAAGTTCGATCATGACAAGTTTGCGCCCCGCCCGGTGCCAATTGATGCCGCTTGATCCTCGACTCGCTTCCGCTAAACCATCGTGCAAGTGGGAGGGCGATATCAGGAAAATGGGAACACCGGCAAACGACATCGCACCAACTGCGAAGACTGCGACCGCAAACGCTACATCATGCCAATTGAGGCCTAGCCCTTGCAGATATGGCATGCTACCCATGATGTCGGCAGGGATGAGCGATGGGAGAGCGAGCAACGCCCAGTCGGCCAGAATGAGTCCGAGCGAGTTCGAGAAAATTACGATCACTAAGCCCTCAATGGTGAAAAGGCCAATCAAGCGAATTGTCGATGCTCCCAGGGCTCCCCGGACCGCAATTTCGCGCCTCCGAGAGCTGGAACGGGCCAGTAGCAAGCTTGCGCTGTTCATCGCGGCGATCAGAAACAACAGCAAGGCGCCGCCGAGCAGAATCAGGAGGATGGGGCGGACATCTCCGGTAATGGCCTGGGTAAGCGGCACTACCGCTGCGGTTTCGTCGCGGTTGGAATCCGGATACTCGATTTGCAATTGTTGCGCGACGGATTGCATCGTCGCCTGCGCGGCTGCGAGCGAGGAACCATCTTGGAGGCACCCGATGACACCGAGGTTATGGCAACCACGATCCCTTTCGCATGGATCACCCGCGTTTAGCGTGATCCAAAAGTCTGCAGCTCCCGCCGGAGCAAAATGAAACTCGCGCGGCAGCACTCCAACGATGCTGCGCTGAGTTCCATTGATCGTGATCGTTTGCCCAAGTGCTTCCTTTCTTCGACCGAATCGGTTCTGCCAGACTCTGTAGCTAAGGATTACAGGGCGGGGGCCGCCAGCTACATCTTCACCGGGAAAGAAGTCCCGTCCGAGCGTCGGTATCGCACCCAGTGTGTGAAAAAAGCCTGCACTAACGCGAGCACCAGTTACCCGCTGTGCTCCTTCTGCGGCGCTAAGAGTGAATCCGCCATTCAAGGCATACGCGTCCATCGATGAAAAGGCTTTGTTGCGGGCCTTCCAATCGAGGAAATCGAGGTACGAAACGTCGGAATGCGAAGAGGACGAAGTTGGGCTCGTCGGGTAAGTCTCATCAATCGCAACAAGTCGCGATGCATGGTTGTAGGGCAATGGCCTAATAAGGGCCGCGTCAACAAAGCCGAACATCGCTAGGCTGGCAGCAATTCCGAGCGCTAGGACGATAATCACAGTGCAGGCGAACTCGCGATTTTTTCGCAGTTGCCGCATGGCGTAGCGAAGATCTTGAATCAAGCCGTTCACACCCCTGCCTCTTGCATCAGCTTTTTAAGTTCGTCTTCCGCAACGACCTTGCCGTCGAACAGATGGATCTCTCGCTCTGCTTGCTTCACGAAGCGAGGATCGTGCGTCACCATACAAATGGTTGCACCCTCGTGGTGCAGGTCGTGCAACAGCGCCATCACCGCTTCGCCATTGCGCGAGTCGAGGTTCCCGGTAGGCTCATCCGCGAGCAGAATCGATGGATGACCAGCAAGCGCGCGAGCGACGGCCACGCGCTGCTGCTGACCTCCAGAGAGTTGCGAGGGATAGTGCCGCACCCGGTGCGCCATTCCGACACGCTCCAGCGATTCCATCACTCGCTTCTTCCGCTCGCCCGAGGGCATCTTCTGTCGATAGGTCAGCGGAAGCTCGACATTCTCGTATACCGTGAGATCGCCGATCAGATTGAAGCTTTGGAAGATGAAGCCGATTTCGCGATTACGAATACGCGAGCGCTGTGCGAAGTCCAGATTCTCGATTGGCTCGCTGTTCAGCAGATACTTTCCACCAGTCGGCGTATCGAGCAGACCCATGATCGACAACAGTGTCGATTTACCGCACCCCGAAGGCCCCGAGATCGCGACGTACTCGCCTTTACGGATGCCCAAATGCACGCCCGAGAGCGCGTGGGTTTCGATCTCATCGGTGTAGAAGACCTTGGTCAAGTCTTCGATTTGAATTAGTGGTTGTCCTGGGTCGGTCATGAAGTCTTCCTCGATGGTGTTTTAGTCAAGCCGTACGCGCTCCGTATTGTCGTAGCGCGACATGTCCGAAAGGATAACGGTGTCGCCTTCGTGCAAACCTTCCAATACCTGAATGGAATTTACAGAAGCTCGCCCGACTTTTACCGGGACTCGAACTCCACCCTTGCCATCCGGGTCAAGCTTGAACAGGCTGATCGTGCTGTTCTCCTGCCCGAAGGCGGGTCGCCCGACGTAAAGAACGTTATCGAGGCGTTCCAAATCGATCGTGCCATCGACGCTTAAGTCGGGGCGGGCACCTTTGGGGAGTTCCCCGGTGAGCTTTACGTCGACCGTGACGGTTCCGTTCTGCACGGCAGGATCGACGCGCATCACTTCGCCGTCGACGGTTCCGTTATGCGTGTCTACCACGGCCGGCTGGCCAATCTGAACATCACGCGCTTGGGTCTCTGCAACCTTCAATTCAGCAATCAGGTGATCCGGCTGAATAACCTTCGCCAACATGGTGCCCGGCGTCACGTGCTGCCCCACTTGCAGCGGCAAGTCCACCAACACGCCTTCGATCCCGGAGCGGACTTTGAGCGCGTCCAACTGTTTCTGTTTGAGTTCGGCTAATACACGCATCTGGTCTACTTTGGCCTGCTGCTGAGCGAGCTGGGACTCGATGGCTTTCTGGTTTATATCGAGCCGCTCACCTTCTATGTTGTTGCGGGTGGTGAGTTCGTCGGACTTACTTTTCGAATTTTTGTAAGCCATGCCGGAAATCACGCCCAGGTCATAAAGCGCTTTATCGGTGTCAGCCTGGAGCTTGGCTTGCGTGTAGTCGGAATTTACCGTCGCTGCGCCTGCTTTCTGATTCATCAGATTGCTTTGCAGCGTCACACGCAGACTCTGATATTCGGCTTCGGCAGCCTTTAACTGAAGCCTCACATCTACAGCTGCCTGCTCCACCTGCGAGTTACTCATTTCCAGCAGAACGGTGTCTGCCTTCACTTGCGAACCTGGGAGTTTGAGAATTCGTACGACCGTCGCTTCCGTCTCTGCGGGAATTTGACGGGTGAACTCCTGGCTTGGAATCAAGGAGCCCAGGCCGCGGACCTGCCGGAGCATGGGCCCGCGCTTGACGGTGTCCGTCCAAATTGTGCTGCGCTCCACTTCGGGGGCAGCTGGCTTTAGTCTGGAGACGCCTACCGTCACGCCGCCAAGGCACACCAAACCAACCATCCCCCAAAGGATCTGGCGGCGGCGCCTTTGCTGCTTGATCTCTGGCCGGGCGATATCCATGCACCGCAAAAACGTGCAGCTATCTGGCCACAACGACGATTCCTATTTGATTGAAAACTCTAGCCCAGAAAATAGTGAGAACAGACGATTGTTCAGTTGCGGAATCGGCCGTCCAGAAATGGACAGGGTGCGAGCCTGGCAATGCGGTTCCAGTACCCGAGACTCTGTTCAGTTTCGGACGGTGTTTTCCGATTCCGGACACCTGTTCCCTGGCAGCAACCAGAGTATCTTCAAAACTCGCACTGCCACAATGAGGCCGGATAAATATGATGTGGCGCGTCACATGCGTATAAACATGTCTCTCCGTTGGAGAGGCACGCCGCGCACAAAGGGGAGCAGCGACGATGGGTGGGCAGGAATTGGGCAGGAACTTTCTTCAGGACCTCCGCTTCGGCTTTCGAATGCTCCGCCGCAGCCCAAGATTTGCACTCCTAGCGATTCTTTGCCTCACCCTAGGCATCGGCGCCAATGCTGCCGTATTCAGTTGGATTGAAGGCATCCTCTTCCGCCCTTACCCCGCCGTGACCCACCAGGAACGGCTGGTCGCCATCGGTGGCACGTCCCGCGGCGAAGCCGGAGGCACTCCGCTTTCCTGGCCCGATTTCCAGGACCTCCAGCGAAGCTGTACGCTCTGCGAAACGGCCTTCGTCAGCAAGATTACCGGCACTACGCTCAGCATCGGCGATCGCGCCGAGCGCACCACTGGCAGCATCGTCTCTGCCAATTACTTTGACGCCATCGGCGTACACCCTATCTTCGGCCGCGGCTTTTTGCCGAGCGAAGATCAGGGCCAAAGCGCGCATCCCGTGGTCGTGATCAGCTACCAGCTTTGGCAAGACCGCTTCTATGGCGATCCGCAAATCATCGGCAAAACGCAGCGCCTCAACGGCATCATGCACACCATCGTCGGGGTTGCACCCGAGGGCTTTTACGGCACTTTTGTCGGCTGGCGCATGAACTTCTGGGTGACCGCTTCGATGGAGGACATCTTCGAGGCTGGCGGATACAAGCTCGAAGATCGCGGCGCGCGCTGGATCGAAGCTTACGCGCGGCTTAAGCTCGGAGTAACCGCTGCGCAAGCCCAGCAGGAATTCGCCGCAATTTCCAGCCGGCTCGAAGCCGACTATCCCGCCACCAATCGCGGCCGCGGCATTCGATTCTGGCCATTGTGGCAAACGCCGTTCAACAATGCCGCCACTTTGCTGCCAACGCTCCGGATCATGCTGGTCGTCGTAACATTTGTCCTGCTCATCGCGTGCGCGAATGTCGGGAACCTGCTCCTGGTGCGCTCCTTCGCTCGCCGCCACGAAATGAGCGTGCGTCTCGCCGTAGGCGCGGGGCGCGCGCGCCTGTGGAAGCAGTTGCTCACAGAAGGTTTGGTGCTCTCCCTCTTCGGCGCCATGGGAGGGCTGCTAGTGGCGTATTGGTGCCGTCATTTGCTGGTGCTGCTTTTCCCTACACGCGCCGGCGTGCAGATGTATTTGCCGGGCGAACTCGATTGGCGCGTCCTCGCGTTTAGCGCCGGTGTCTCCCTACTGACCACTGTGCTCTTGGGCGTCGTCCCCGCCACGCAAACGGGCAAAATCGATCTGGCCAACTCCATGAAAATGGGATCCGCCGGGGTCGTCGGTGGCCGCGGCCGCGCTTGGGTTCGCTCCGGCCTGGTATCGGCGCAAGTCTCGCTCAGCTTTATTTTGCTCGTCGGCACAGGCCTGCTGATGCAAAGCCTGCTAAAGATTCGCACCGTCAGCCCCGGTTTCACCACGCGCGGCGTACAGGAGACCGCTATCGACCTGATTTCCGCTGGCTACACTCCCGCGCGCGCTCAGACTTTTCAGGACGCGCTGCTCGAGCGTGTCCGTGCACTCCCCGGCGTCGAGTCGGCCGCCTTCGCAAAAATGACTCCGCTCAGCTATGTCAGCTCTGCCTCTGCGTCAATCGTCGTTGACGGCTACGCGCCGCCGCCCGAAGAATCGCCCACAGTCGAGTACAACGAAGTCGGCGCGGACTATTTCGTCACCATGGGCATTCCGCTCGTTGACGGACGCGAGTTCACGCGTGCCGATGACGAACAAGCCGCGCCCGTCGCCGTGGTCAACGAAACCATGGCCCAGCGGTACTGGAACGGCCGGAATCCGCTCGGCGAGCGCCTGCAATTCAAGGGACGCTGGCTGCGGGTCGTCGGAGTCGTCAAGGACTCGAAGTATTCCAGCGTCCGCGAGGACCCCACGCCGTTTTTCTTCGTACCGGTGCGGCAAAACTCGCTCCGTGCCAGCATGCTGATCATCCGCACACCCGTCGCTCCACAAACCATGGCCATAGCTCTCGCGCGCCAAGTGCACGCACTCGATGCCAACCTCGCTACCTACGAAGTCATCACCCTGCAGGAACAGCTCGAACGCTCCACTTCGCCGCAAATGGTCGCCTTGACACTCGTCGGCGTTCTCGGCGGCTTGGCGCTGCTGCTCGCCGCAATCGGACTGTACGGCGTGATTTCGTACGCTGTGAATCAGAGCACTCGGGAGTTGGGACTGCGCATCGCCCTAGGTGCGAGCGCCGGAGACCTGTTGCGGCTTGTACTTTCACAAGGCCTCGTGTTGATAACAGCCGGAGTTGTTATTGGCACGACGGCAGCGCTAGGGCTTACGAGGCTCATGGGGAATCTCCTCTACAAAGTGAGCCCGCGCGACCCCGTTGCTTTTGGTTCGGCATTCTTGGTGATCACGATCAGTTCATTCGCGGCGGTTTTGATTCCCGCGCTGCGCGCCGCTGGTACAGACCCAGCACGAGCGTTGCGAGAATGAGGCAAAACGCAGAGTCAAACCAAGGCTCATTGTTGGGTTGACAGCAGTCGAGGATTGAGAGCGTAGGCTCTCACCACGGCCTGCAGTGGTCTGATGGCCAGAACTGATTGAGTGAACAATTGCGGGGAACGTTGATAGACTCGCGACTCTGTCCCTCCAGTCTAAGAACACCTTTTATGCTTTGCTTGGGGCGAGTTCACTCCTCACGAAGCAAGATCATGGGGTCAATCGACAGCACGCGTCGTGCTGGAATCCACGTAGCGATTAGGCCCAGCATCGACATGGCGACCACAACGCCAGCTAATACCAAGGGATCCCGAGGAGTCGCCTGATACACGATGAAAGCGAGCACCCGACTGGCCAGAATTCCCAGCAGCAGCCCCGCGGCCGAACCAAAAGCTAGCAACCTGAAGGCGCGTCCCAAGGCTGCCTTTAACACTTCCTTACGCTGCGCGCCCAGGGCAACGCGAATGGCTAACTCGCGCAGCCGCTTGCTGACGGAATATGCGGCCATCCCGAAGATGCCCGTGATCGCTAGTAGGGCACCCATTCCGCCCATTACACCCAGGGTGATCGTGGCCATCTGAGCGGGAAATAGGACGGTGACCATTTCGTCGTAGCGAGTTTCCATGTCAACCAGCAAGGCCGCATCCAAGCGGTGCAGCGTGTTCCGTATCGCCGGGCCCAGAAGTCGGGTGTCCCGGCGCGACCGGACGACCAGATAGGCGGTGCCGGAAGGTGATTGCAGAATGGGAAGAAACACCGCCGCGTGGGGATCTTCCGTCAGACTGCTGTACTTCCCATTTTCCGCTATGCCCACCACTTGAACGCGAGTTCCATCCGGCATTTTGAAATAGCCGCCGATTGCATTTTCGGCGGAACCGAAGATTTTCCTCGCAAACTCGCGATTCACGACAGCGACGCGTGGCGAACTCTTATCGTCATGCCAGGTGAAATCCCGGCCGCTGAGCAACGTGGTTCCTTCAGCGCGAAGGTAATCGGGGGAGACGTGGAATATGTAAACATTGGCGGCGGCATTTGCGGACCGCAGATCGGCCATTTGGTCGCTAAAGACATCGGACGATTGGGTATCGTTTAAAAGGAGCGGATCGCTCAATCCAACTGATTCCACGCCGGGAATCCCGGCCACGGCATCTAGCATGCGCTTCTGCATGGCCGGCACTTGATCGCCAGTGTAGCCTGCCATGTGCAAGTCGGAACTCACCAACAGGGTGTTCTGCGGTTCAAACCCGAAATGGGCGTGCAGAGAACGAGACAGGCCACGGACGGCAACCATCGAGGAAGTGACCAGCACCGCACAGATAGCAATCTGCACGGAGAGCAGAACGTCCCGAGCAGTGATGCGCTGTCCAGCTCCAGCCCTTGATCCTGCTTTGACGACCTCGTATGGATTGGTGCGAAGCACCTGGGTAACGGAAACTGCGCCAAAAAGGAATCCGCTGATAAGGCTCAACAGGAGAGCGCCGCCATAAACGGTTGCATCAGGAGTTACCGGTGCGTGCACGGGGAAGTTGCCGAATGGCTGCCATTCGCTCAACCAGCGTAACAAAGCCGCGCCGGCCCAGAGTCCGACGGCGCCACCAAAGAGCGAAAGGAGCACCGCTTCACCAAACAGACCCTGCAAAATGCGTTTGCGACTTGAACCGAGCGCGAGCCGCAAAGCCATTTCGCGGGAACGGTCGGCAGCACGCGCGGCAAATAGGCTGCCCAGGTTGGCGCAGGCGGCCAGCAGGATGAGTCCTGCCAGCAGCATCAATCCCGCAAGGAATGCCTTGAACGGAGGCAGAAACTGATCACCGAGGAGACTTGGCCGCCCCAAGGCAAAGCTCATTTGCCGCTCGTCTTTCGGATAACTTTGTTCCAGATAGGCGCCAATCGAATTCAGATCCACGATTGCCTGCGCCGGCGTGACCCCGGCCTTGAGATGTCCCAGCACCATTTGAACGTTGTGGCTCCCACGATCGTTCAGGCTTCCTGCTCCCTCGATCTGCTCCTGATTCACCAACGGAACGAAGAAATTGGGAGAGAAAAAAACCAACGTCCCATGAAATTCCCGCGGCGCTACGCCAATGATGGTGAAAGGATGCCTGTTGACCTGGACGACGCGGCCGACCACACCGCGATCCTCCTGAAAATGCGTGTGCCAATAGGAATAGCTCAGCACCATGTAAGGAGCACTGTTCGGGCCATGCTCATCGGAGGAGTGAAAGAAGCGCCCAAGATAAGGATGAACGTGTAACGCGTCGAAATAGTTTCCGCTCGCCTCCACGCCCCAAACCGCCGACGGCCCTTCGCCGGTATCCAGGGCCACCTGAGGGATGCTGTAAGTTGCCAGATCTTCAAAGCCCTGGTTACGATCGCGCATGTCCAGATAGTTGAGATACGACTGATCTGTGCCTTTGTCGCTCGACCGTTCAACGGCATAAAGGCTCTGCGCCTCAGGCACGTTTAGCGGGCGCAGGATCAGACCGTTCATCACACTGAAGACGACCGCGTTGGCGCCGATGGCCATGGCCAGGGTTAGGAGGGCGCTGATCGTAAAAGCCGGAGACTTGCGCAACTGGCGTACTGCATAACGAACATCTTGAGCTAGTCCAGCCATCACACAACTCCTCTTGCGAAACGAAAACCCCACAAGTCCACTATTCGAAATAGCAATTTTCCTACCATCCGCACAGGACTGTAAACCGTGGAACGCAAACGCGCAGCGGGTTCGAATCTAGGGGGATAGGGACCACAGAGATGTTCGCTCGTGAAAAGGTCGTGTCCAGAAGC
>Ga0134121_10003608_pt1 | contig 12846 bp, 10 predicted proteins | sample KB301_FD_96463 | JGI IMG/M metagenome (GOLD analysis project Ga0134121, IMG submission 96463) | Terrestrial soil microbial communities without Nitrogen fertilizer from Kellogg Biological Station, Michigan, USA - KB3-0-1 | ecosystem: Environmental > Terrestrial > Soil > Unclassified ...
CGCCTTCGTGCTCGGCGGCCACGGCGACACCATGGTGCCGCTGCCCCGCTACGCCACGGTCAACGGCATCCCCCTGCCGCAGCTCCTGGACACGGCGACCATTGACCAGATCAACGACCGCACCAAGAATGGCGGCGCCGAGATCGTCAACTACTACAAGACGGGTTCCGCCTACTATGCGCCGGGCGCCTCCGCCTACGAGATGGTGGCCGCCATCCTCCACGACAAGAAGAAGATCCTCCCCTGCGCCGTCCACCTCCAGGGTGAGTACGGCCACCACGATCTCTTCATCGGCGTGCCCTGCAAGCTCGGCCGCGGCGGCATGGAAGGCGTCATTCAACTGGAGCTATCCGCCGACGAGCAGGCCCAGCTCGACAAGTCGGCGGCGGCCGTGCAGTCGCTGGTGGAGGCCTTGCCGAAGTAGATTCCTGCCAAAGCAACTTACAATGGGCGCCGTCGTACCTGAGTCATGAAGAACGCGCGCTCACTCGCCCTCTGGCTGCTTGCCGGTGCCGCCGGGCTGGTCCTTCTGGTCTGGGCCTACCCGCGGGCCTTCCCGTTTCTCCCTCAGCGCTGGTCGGTCTCGCGGGCGGAGGCGACGGACATCGCCCTGGAGCGCTTCCGCGACCTGGGCGAGCCGATGAAGGACCCCTACGTGGTGACCCGCATGCATCAGGACTACGTCATGGAGCGGCGGCTGCAGCTCGCGATGGACCGAGGGCAGGAGGCGAGCCTGAAGGCGTCGGACCTGCCCCGGCAGGTGCTGTACTGGGAGGTGCTGGTCTATCCGCGAGGCGCCCAGCTCGGCGAGTTGACCTATATGGGTTTCGTTTCCCTCTCCGGCGAGGTCTTCGGCTTGCGCCTGCGCCTCGACCCCACGGTCAAGGGCGCCCCAATTTCCCAGCGGGAGGCGCGGGCGCGGGCCGACGCCTTCCTGGACAAGCAAGGGATCGACCGCTCGGGCTACGGCGAGCCGGAAATGCGCAGCGAGCAGCTCGCCGGACGCACCGATCTGACCGTCCGCTATCCCGACCGCCGCAATCCGCTGCCGGCCGGGACCTCCCACGGCATTCACGTCCGCTTCGCCGGCGACAAGCTGGTGGGGTTTGGTCCCTGGCTGGACGATCCGCAGGAGAAGGCGCTGGCGCGGTCGCTTCAGGGCGTCAGCTTCCTGCAACTGAGCCGCCTGCTGTGGATCTTCCTCTTCGCCGCTCTGCTCGCCTTTCCTTTCCTCAAGCGCTACCACGAGGGGGAGATCGGGGTGCGCCGCGGCGTGCAGATCTTCTTCCTGACGGTCGGCCTGGGCCTCCTGTCCCTCGTGCTCGCGGCCCGCACGGACTCCCAGAACAACAGCTTCGGCTTTGCCACCCGGGAGCAGAACACCTGGCTCTTCGGCCTTTTCGGAATGGTCTTCTACATGCTGCCGGCCGGCGTGCTCGGCTTCTTCGCCTGGTCGGTGGGCGAGTCGGTCTGCCGCGAGCGCTGGGGGCACAAGCTGGCGGCCTTCGATGCGCTGTTCCAGGGCCGCCTCGCGAACCGCACCGTGGCCTTGTCCGCCTTCCGTGGCTGGGCGGGCGGCCTCGCGGTGGCGGGTGGCGCGGCGGGCCTGCTGGTCGCCCTGCGGAAGTTTGGCGGCTGGACGTTCTCCTCTTTCGCGCTGAGCGGCAGCGGCCCGTGGCCGGGCCTGGAGCAGGTGGCGGGATCGCTGGCGTTTCTTTTGCCTTTCTATCTCGCGATCGTCCTCTGGCTGCTGCCGAGTGCCGCCCGCCGCCTCGGCGTCTGGGCGGGCGCCGTCCTGACCGTCCTGGTGGCGGCTCTGGTCATCTCTCCGATGGCGCTGGTCTTTCCGCTGGGTTGGACGATTTTCCTGGCTACCCTGTTGGGCGTCGTCCTGGTGGCCCTGTTCCTGGCCACCGATCTGCTGACGGCGCTCCTCGTGGCTTTCGTCTCGCACGCCCTGTTCGTGGCTTTCCCGATGCTGACCGCCGCGAACGCGAGCGTCCAGTTTCAAGGCTGGCTCGTCCTGGGCCTGCTGGCCGTGCCGCTGGTCGCCAGCGTGCGGTATCTCGCCAGTGGCCGAGAGTACGAGTACCGCTATGAGGACATTCCGCCGCACGTGCGCCGCATCGCCGAGCGCGAGCGCCAGCGGGTGGAGCTCGAAACGGCGCGGGGCATCCAGAGCTCTATCCTCCCCGATCTGCCGCCCCGTCTCGCCGGGGTGGACATCGCCCACGCCTATCTGCCGGCTTCGGAGGTGGGGGGCGACTTCTACGACGTGCTGGCGCTGGAGGACGGCCGCCTTGCCGTGGCGGTGGGGGACGTCGCCGGCCACGGCGTCTCCTCCGGGCTCATCATGTCGATGGCGAAGTCGGCGCTCGCCGTGCAGGTGACCTTCGACCCCGAGGTCGCGGCCGTTTTCAACACCATGAACCGCACTGTCTACCAGACCGCCCGCAAGCGGCTGCTGACGACGCTCTGTTATGCCGTGGTCGACCCGCGGCGGCTGGAGATGTTCTACGCCAGCGCCGGCCATCTGCATCCCTATCGCATCAGCGCCACGGGGAGGGTCGAGCCCCTGGAGTCGATCGCCTATCCGCTCGGCGTGCGGGGAGCGCTGCCGGTCGAGGTGCGGACCGCGAAGCTCGATCCCGGCGACACGCTGTTCCTGTTCAGCGACGGCGTGGTGGAGGCGCGGCGGGAGGGCGACGACGAGATGTTCGGCTTCGATCGCCTGGAGGCGAGCCTGGGGCGCTACGTCGGCCGCGGCCCCGAAGCGACCCGCGACGGCGTTCTCGGCGACGTGGCGAAGTTCACCGCCGGCTCGCCGCGGGAGGACGACCAGACGATCGTCGTCCTGCGGTTGCCGTGATCCCCGTCAATGAATGAGAAGGGACTCCTCTGGATCGAGCCCGAGGAAGCGCACGCGTACGCCGGTGAGGGTCTCGTGAGCCCAGGCGAAGAGTTGCCGTGCCTCGGGGCTCTCCGGCATGCCGTCGACGAGGTGGAGGCCGGCCGTGGCCGCGGTTTCCTGGCGAAGGGTGGCGGGTAGGTCGGACCAGTCGACGATCGAATCGGGCTCCGGTAACGGGTAAAACACCAGGTAGGAGTTGAACTGAGCGTGCTGGATGTAGCCCAGAGCCGAGAGGATCAGGGTGCGGAAGGCGCCGCGCAGGAGCTGGGCAAACCTCAAAGTGAAGGAAACGACGCTCCAAATCCAGGGCGGGAGACGCCGATCGGCAGCCAGGGATCCGAGGGCGTCGAGAAGCTCGGCAAGCAGCCGGGTTTTTGGAGGATAGCTCTCCAAAGCCCAGGTGCTCAGCTCCAGGGCGGCCATCGCGGCCTCGATGGGCCGGCCCTCCTCGATCAAGCCGTTGAAGACGCGGCGCAGGCGTGACAGGGCGGTCCTGGCGCGGCCGAGCTGCCACAGCGCCTGGGCGTGGATCCAGCGGTGGCGCAGAGCATGAATGCGGTCGGGGAGGTAGTGGCGCAGCTTTCGCAGCGCGGACAGATCTTCCTCGAGATCCTCCAGGCGACCCAGGCCGGCATGGGTCAAAGCGAGGCCGTGAAAGGCCGAAAACGCCAGCTCCGGTTGAGTTGCGGAATCGAGCAGGGCCGCGCACTCGCGAAGCGCGACGAGGGCCTCGTCGTGGTCCAGCTCGTCGAGAAGCAGCCAACCCTGGGCGAGTCTTGCCCTGGCCAGCTCCAGCCATTCGCCGTTGGACTCGGCGATGGAGCAGGCTCGATCGAGCAGAGCGAGAGCTTCGTCGACGCGATGCTGGTCGGCGCGAACGGCGGCGAAGGTGGTGCAGAAGAGGGCCCGTGTCTGCGCGGTGAGGGGTTCGACGTCGAGAAGCTCGGCAGTGTGGTGGAGGGTGTCCGCGGCGACGTCGACCTGGCCCCGGCGCCGTTGCGAGGCGGCGACCAGGCACAGCGCCCGGGCATGGAGGCGCAGGATTTCGGGTCCGGGCGGCAGCCGTTCGAGCAGAGAGAGGGAAAGATTGGCAAAGTGGAAGGCGCGGCCGGGGTCTTCGATTTCGTCTTCGGCCTTGAGGATCAGGTGCTGGGCAAAGCCGGGAGAGCTGAATTCGGAGCGGTCGATGGCATCGACCTGCCGCTCGAAGGGCAGGAGGAGCAGATTGTCGAAGAGGGCGGCGGCGCGAGTGGTTTCGGCGGCGAGCTGGATCTCGCGCCGCGCCACCTGCGAGGCGGCGCGGGAGAGGATCGTCTGGGCCAGGGCGGCGAGCTTTGGATCCGGAAGGCCGTCCTCCGCGAGGAGAGACCGGAGGCGACTGCGGCAGTAGGGGCAGTCGAGAAGATGGGCGAGGGGCTCGCGCACCGCGAGAAGAGCCAGGGAGTCCTCAACGTCGAGGTGCATGACGCTCTCCAGCGGAAACCTCCGACGGGCTGAAGAGCAGCTCCAGAGAGAGCTTCAAGGTTCTTGCCGCCATCGCCCGCACAGGAAGCGGCTGCAGCCAAATCTTGCGGAACAAGCCATAGAGCTCGCGATCGTCGGGCTCGGGGAAGTCGAGGGGGGGAAGCAGGAGGTCGACGGGGAGGGCAAGCCCCCGCGCGATGGCGAACGCCCGCTTGAGGCTGGGGGTGTGGGTGCCGCTCTCGTACTTCGAGAGCGCGTCCTGAGCGAGATTGGCGCGGGAGGCGAGCTCACGTTGCTGGAATCCGCGCAGGACGCGGAGCTCCTTGAGGCGGGAGCCGACGAGGACGGCGAACCCGCGACGGGGTGGACGGGGGGTGCGGAGAGTTGGCATATGGCTGCGGAGTATGCCGATCAGCAGCGACTACGTCAAGTTTCGTGCGTAATTTGCCGCCATTCAGAGAAAGAGATTCTATGGAGGGTGGCGGCGACGTCGTCCGCGCCCCCTCAGAAGAAACAGGAACTTGCGCGCCGCGCAAATTCGGCATGTGTTTTGGGAACGAGATGCCAGAGACTAGGGGCTGACGACACCGTCATTTTCGCGGGCGGCCGCCTCCATTCCGGAGGCGGCTGGGACCCGCGGAGCAAGGAGAGAGTCATGTCCTACACGACGCTTCGCCGTTTCGCCCTCGTCTTCATCCTGTCCCTGGTTTTCACGGCCTCTTCCTCCTGGGCTGCGGCCTCCTGGCAGCAGCTCGCCGGCGAGATCGGCCGGGCGGCCTGGGCCTGGCTGGACGGTTCCGCCCTGGGACACCACGGGGCCGTAACCACCAAGCAGGGCTGCTCGATCGACCCCAACGGAACCACGCACTGCCCGCCGATCACTCCCAAGGAGGGCTGCTCGATCGATCCTCAGGGGAACTCACACTGCTCTCCGATCACGACCAAGTCGGGTTGCTCGATCGATCCTCTAGGGAACCCTCGCTGCCAACCGTGAACGCGGCCGGCCGGCCCGGGGGAGGTTGCACGAGCCGCGGCAGTATTCGCCCGTAACTGGAATGTGCGATAATGAGAGAGTAAACGGAGAAAAACCAGAGGGGAGACGCCAGATGGGTGAGCCCGCTTCACATGACAGGTCGGTCCTTCGGGGGCTGCTGGCCCTGGAGCGCGACCGAGTCAAGGCGTCTTCCCTCTCGCGGCAGCTCCAAGCCGGAGAGCGGACCTTGGTATCACTGACCGAAGAGGAGCGGAAGGCCTTCGAGGGGGCCCCATTGGTGGAGTTGGTCATTGAAAGGAGCTGGGCTTCCAGGTACGACGACCCGCAGAGGATGATCTCGCTGGCGGAAACCGCCCGAGTCCTCGCCGATAACTTAAGTGTCAGGCGATACGGTAGGAAAGTCGTTGCCGATTTGCGGGCACGAGCATGGGCTGAGGTAGGAAACGCCTACAGGGTGGCGGACAAGCCTGAGGGGGCGGAATCGGCTTTGCGTCGTGCGGCGGCTTGCGCAAAGCAGGGAACGGGAAACCTGAAATTGATGGTGCACATTCTCTACCGCTGGACAGCGGTGTTGCGAGCTGCACGGGCCTTGCCAGACTGTGCCGAAACTCTCCAATTGCTAGTTCCTTATTTTCGGTGGATGGGCAATCACGAGACGCTCCTGAGTGCTTTGATAGGCCTGGGTCTGGTCTACGAGCAAGGGAGCGAGCCCGAGAAAGCTGTGGTGGTCATCCTTCAGGCCTTGAGGCTGATCGTTCCCGATCCTGAGAGTCCGCGGCTTCTCCTTCTGTCAGGCATCAACGCCTTGGCCGTGAATTTGGCGGGCGCTGGAGAGTTCGAGACCGCGAGGGTCGTTCTGGCGCGAAGCCGGCGACTCTATCGGCGCTCAGGGAAGCTCAACCAATACCGTCTTTGCTGGTTGGAGGGGAAGATCGCCGAGGGCCTGGGGAAGAGCGGCTCGGCCGAGGCTAAATTCAATACGGCCCGGTTGGCCTTCAGGCGAGTCGGCAAGCACTACGATTCGGCGCTCGTGTCGCTCGACCTCGGCCTCGTGTACGCGCGGCAGGAGCGCCACCATGAGCTCATCTGGCTCGTCGACGACATGGTGAGGACGTTCCGCGCTCTGAAGATCGCCCGCGAGCTCATCGCCAGTCTGATCCTGTTGCGCAAGTCGTGCGAGAAGCAGTTCTCGCGCGAAACGCTCTGCGTCCAGATTGAGACGATCGCGGCGACCCTGGCCGAGCTCTCCAGTCGAGTCGTCAGCGAAGCCGCCTGAGAATCGCTACTCCTCGTCGGCGTCCTTCCTCGCAGGCTTGGAGCCCCCCTCTGGAGGGGAGTAGCCGAGTTGCTCCAGCGTCTCCTTGACGAGCGACATCAGGTCCGCCCGCGAGAGGGGCTCAACCTTCAACTCTTCGGCGGGGCGGATCTTGTCGAGCCGGGCCGCCAGGAGATCGGTCGTGGTGTTCTGGGGCTCGTAGGCGATTTGAAAAAACGCCAGCGGCGGAATCTCCAGAAACTCCAGGATCTCGATCACCTGCCGGTATTTGAGCTCGATGGCGCCGTTGAAGATCCGGCGAATGGTCCCGGCGGAGAGGCCGAGGTGGCGCTCCAAGGCGACGAGCCGGACCTTGCGGAGCACCAGCAGGGCCTCGAGGAGCCTCAGAATTCGCGCCACCTCGGGTTTTTCGCCGGCCATTGGCGAAGAGTCTATACCAGCCACCCAGTCCCCTTGCAGGGCGGATAGTGCTAAGCTCTACTCCCGTTGAGAGGAATTCGCTTCACCTACGACAGGTCATCCTGACGGGCTCTACCGTCGTGACTCCTCCAAAGGGAAGAAAAGCCATGAGCACGCTCTCACGCCGCAACCGCATCTTCGCCGCCTGTGTTCTCGCTCTTATTTTCCTAACCGGCTGCATCGCCGGCCGTCTCAGCGCTGATCAGCCGCACATGCAGGCTGCCCTCGACCATCTGCGTGCCGCCAAGGGCGAGCTCGAGAAGGCCGACGAGGACAAGGGCGGTCACCGCGTCAAGGCTTTGCGGCTGACCAACGACGCCATCGGGCAGGTTGAGAAGGGCATCGAGTTCGATCGCCATCACTAAGCAAGCTCACCGCGTTTAACAGATCCCGTCCTGAGAGAATCCGCCCGGCAATAGGAAGCCGGGCGGTTGGAAGACCTCTCTTTTTCAAGCGACTCAGACCAGCTCCCGTAGAACGCCGTGGATTACGCTCGCCGCTCACGGCTTCGCCGGCTTGCGTTTCGCACCGCTGCGCAGGCCCGCCTGCACCACGAAATGCTCCGCCAGGGCCGGCGCCTGGCCGTTGAAGTCGTGGCTGCCGGGAGTCTTGAACATCACCACCACCTTGGGATCGAGCTTCGGGCAGAGGCTGTCGAGCTCCTTTTCGGCGAGCACGCAGACCACCTTCAGGCCCGTGAGGCGGGCGATCTCGGGCGCCACGAGGAACTCGGGGTCGGGCTCCCGGCCGCTCATCCAGGCGTCGGGATGCAGGCGGAACTGCGCGTTGGGGTCCGGGCCGATGAGCCCCACCAGGGCCACTCGCGCGCGCAGGTCGGCGGGCAGGCGGTTGATCATAAAGGGAATGATGTCCGCCCCCTGGGAGTAACCGACGAGGATGACCTTCTCCTTGTGCCAGGCCGCCAGGTAGTGCTTGAGGATGCGGGTCAGGTCCTCGCCGGTGCCGTCCGGCGTGCGCTGTTTCCAGAAGTAGTTGGCCGCCGAGATGCCGATGGCTGGCACGCCCCGCGCCGCGAGCTGGTTGCCCACCCGGCGGTCGAGGCTCGTCCAGCCGCCGGAACCGGAGAGGACGACGGCGAGGGCATTGGTTTCCGGAGCGTCGGCGGCGACCTCGACGAGCGGCAGGTCGCGAAGCTCGTTGTTGCGGTTGGGCGAATTCGCCGCCGCCTGCCGGCTCCGCTCGGCGAAGGACGCCATGGCGGTCAGGAGCTGGCTCTTCAAGGCCTCCGCCGCCGGCTCCTTCGCCGGCAGGGGGATGACCTTGGATTGCGGGATGTTCTTGTTGAAGTTGCCGAACGGCCCGGCGCTGCACTGGGCATCGGCAGGGGAGCGGAGAATGATCCAGGGATCCTCGATCTCCGGGTCGGGGAGCAGGTGCTGGCCCTCCTTCTTCCAGGCGTGGTCGCGCATCAGCCCGTTGCCCTGGCACAGCGGACGCTGGCTGTTCAGCACCTCGCAGAAGCCGGCGCTCACCGCGCCGGTGAAAGTGCCGGGAGGCGCCTGGGCCAGGGCGGCGTAGGCCAGCTGGGCGCCGGTGCCGGTGCCCACCAGGAGGGGCGGCTTGAAGGTCGCCAGCCCCAGCTTGTGCTGGCCAAATTGGCTCAGGCCCTCGAAGTCCGCGCCGGGGAAGATGCAGTGAATCTGGCCGGTCGCCTGCAGATAGCGGGCGCTGTCGATCTCGAAGACGAGAGCCCCCTGGCTGGCGAGCACCGAGGCCATTCTGGCCTCCAGCTCTCCCACGCCCTTGTCCCCCGAGAGCAGGAGCACCACCTGGGTGGGCTCGCCCTGGGGATGGACGACGGGAACGGCGCCGAATCGCCCGAACTGGATCGTTGCCGGGGCATCGGCGGCCGCCGCCGGCAGGCCCGAAAAGATTAGGCAGAAGGCAAAGTAGTAGCTCCAGCGTGTCATTCTGTCACCTCGTTCAAGTTGAGCCACGCGTTGCGTGCAAGCGGCGAACCAGGGCGCCAGGTGAAATTTAGTCCCTGCCGTCCTCGGGGCGGAGGGTGCGACGCGGCTTGGGCCGGGTCGCCCAGGCCAGGAGGGCCGCCTGCAGCACGGGCACAGCCAGGATCTGAAAGAGGACGGCGGGTCCGCCGTCCGCGCGCTCGAAGAGCAGGGCGGAGACCGCGGCGCGAGTCAGCCAGCCGGCGGCGAGAAGGGTGAGCCAGAAAGTCAGAAAACGCTGCATGGCCGGGCGTCCAGCGCTCTCTTCGACCTCATCCGGGTGTCCGCTTTTTCACCTGCCTCCGCACTATCGAGCTAGTATGCCACTCATTCAATAGCCGAAATCACGGGAGGCTCAGGACGGAGGGGTGTCTTTCCGCCTGACGAGCACAAACTGTTCAGACGCGCGCGGCGCGCGCGAAGGAGAAACAAATCCATGGGCAGGAAAACCAAAGTTTGGATTGGATTGCTGGGGACTCTGTCGGCCTTGGGCTTGTTGTCAGCGCTGCTCTACCAGCCGGGGCAGGCGACGGCGGCGCCGTCGGTCCTCGCCGCTGTGAATCCCGCCGGCCTGCGGACCGATCTCCAGGAATGGTCCGCCCGCCACGCGGCGAACGGCGGCGACCACGACGTCCTCATCTCTCTCGGCTGGGCCAAGGGCCTGTCGCAGGAGAACACCGAGGCCGTGGGGCTCGCCCGGCTCGACCTCGTCGCGAGCACCGTGCAGGTGGAGCTCCAGGGGCTGCCGGCCGGCAACTGGGACGTCTGGATGGTGCACAACCAGCCTGGCGGCAGCGTCGTGCCGGAGCCCGGAGACCGCATGCACCGGCTGGGTCGCGTAGCCACCGCCGGCCAGCTTACCCGGCTTTCCACCCGGCTCGAGCCCGGCTTTTTCGACCGTTTCCATGCCGACGTCATGGTCGTGACGCGAGCCGGCGCGCGCCCGGAGACCGGCGGCGTCCTGTTCGGCTCGCCCGACCTCTTCCAGCGCCTGTACACCAAGGCGCAGGCGAAGCCCGCCCTCGAGACCAGCCATACGCCGATGCTGGCGTCGTTGTTCGGCCCCCGGGTCGCCACCGCCACGGCGTTCGATTCGACCGACGCGCTGGTGGCGCAAGGCTTCCAGATCTTTTTCAACGAGAAGTTTGGCGGCAACGGCCGCACCTGCGGTACTTGCCACCCCTCGGACAATAACTTCACCATCGATCCCAAGTATCTGACCACCCTGGCGCCGGACGATCCGCTGTTCGTGGCGGAGTCCAACCCGGCCCTGGCCACCAACTTCGAGAACCCGACCCTGATGCGCGCCCTCGGGTTGATCGTCGAGAATCCGGACGGCTTCGACAATCTGGCGACCAAGTTCGTGCTGCGCAGCGTGCCGCACCTCTTGGGTTTGCGCAACTCGCGCACGCCGATTCAGCCCGGCTCGCCGAATCCGCCCGCCGAGCGGCTCGGCTGGGCCGGCGACGGCGCACCCGGCGCCGGCACCATCCGCGACTTCGCGGTGGGCGCCATCACCCAGCATTTCACCAAGACCCTGAACCGTGTCCCGGGCACCGACTTCCGGTTGCCGACCAACGACGAGATGGACGCCCTCGCCGCCTTCCAACTCGCCCTGGGCCGCCAGGCCGATATCAACCTGCCGGCGATGCAGTTCAAGTCGCCCGTCGTCAGCCGCGGCCAGGCCATCTATCTGACTTTCGACACGGTGGGCGGCACCGTGGCGGCTGGCAAGTGCAACCTCTGCCACGGCAACGGCGGCGCCCTCGGGCTCGACCACGACAACCGCAACTTCAACATTGGTAGCGAAGATCTCGCCGACCATCCCGCCGACCTGATTATGCCGGGCGCCCGGCCGCGCGACGGCGGCTTCGGCCGCGCTCCCAATCCGCGGGGCGGCTTCGGCAACGGCCGGTTCAACACCCCGGTGGTGATCGAGGCGGCGGACACCGGTCCGTTCTTCCACAACAACTCGGCCGCCACCATCGAAGAGGCGGTCGCCTTCTACAACAGCAACGCCTTCAACAACTCCGAGGTCGGCCTCAGTTTCAAGGCCGCGGATACCGGCGGCATCGGCATTCACCTGGAGTCGACGCAGGTGGAGTCGGTGTCCGCCTTGCTGCGCGTCCTCAACGCCCTGGAGAACATTCGGTCCTCCACGGAGGTCGACCAGGCCGCCGTCAACCTGAAGGACAAGGGCAAGGCCCATATGCTGCTCGAGCTCGCCTCCTTCGACACCCGCGACGCCGTCCGCGTGCTGGACGAGCGGGGGCTGCACCTCGACGCCGTCGCCAAGCTGAAGCAGGCCTATGATTTGGAGACCAGCGCGATGGACGAGAACAGCCGTCCGAAGCGGGACGACATGATCGCCCAGATCCTCCAACTCAAAGCCGATGCCAAGGCGGCGATGATCGTGCCGTAGCCTGGCGTTCTCCACGGGGACCCGCCCGCTCCGGACGGGTCCCCCATTCGCGCCCCGTGCCTGTCCTGTCCGCTTTCCTCGCGGTCGCTGCACTCTACCTTCGTACGTTGTCTCTACAGGCAGAGGTGGACCACCGACGGCAGTCGCTCCGGCAGCCGGCGGCCAAGTCCGCTCCTCAGCCTCAACTCTCACGCGCGGAGAGCGCGAAGTCGAAGGAGATCCATGCGCAAAAAAATCGAGGTCTGGATCGGTGTGTTGGGCGGCTTGGCGGCACTGGGGCTGTTGTCGGCCATGCTCTACCAGCCGGGGCTGGAGACCGCCGGTCAGCCGGTCATCGCGGCCAAGGTGGACCCCGCCGGCCTGCGGGCTGATTTCCAGGACTGGTCCGCCCGTCATACCGCCAATGGCGGCGACCACAACGTCATGTTTTCTCTTGGCTGGGCAAAGGGCCTGTCGACGGAGATCACGGACGCCGAAGGCCTCGCCCGGCTCGACATGGTGGCGGGCGCCGCCCAGGTTGAGCTCAAGGGTATGCCGGCCGGCAACTGGGATGTCTGGATGGTGCAGAACGAGCCCGGCGGCAGCATCCTGCCCGAGCCCGGGGACCGCGTCCACCGGCTGGGCAGGCTGACCACCGAGGGCGAGGCCGCCCGGCTCTCAGCCCGTCTGGAGCCCGGCTTCTTCAACAACTTCCGCGCCGACGTGATGGTCGTGACGCGCGCCGGCGTGCGGCCGGAAAAGGGCGGCGTGCTCTATGGCTCGCCCGACCTCTTCCAGCGCCTCTACACCAAGGCGCATGCGAAACCCGCGCTCGAGCCCAGCCACACGCCGATGCTGGCGTCGCTGTTCGGCCCCCGGGTCGCCACCGCCACGCCCTTCGATTCGACCGACGCGCTGGTGGCGCAGGGCTTCCAGATCTTCTTCAACGAGAAGTTCGGCGGCAACGGCCGCACCTGCGGCACCTGCCACCCTTCGGACAACAACTTCACCATCGACGCCAACTACATTGCCACCCAGCCGCCGGACGATCCGCTGTTCATCGCGGAGTCCAACCCGGACCTGGCCCACAACTTCGAGAACCCGACCCTGATGCGCGCCCTCGGCTTGATCGTCGAGAACCCGGACGGCTTCGACAACCTGGCGACCAAGTTCGTGCTGCGCAGCGTGCCGCACCTTCTGGGCCTGCGCAACTCGCGTACGCCGATCCAGCCCGGTTCGCCGAATCCGCCCTCCGAGCGGCTCGGCTGGGCCGGTGACGGCGCGCCGGGTTCCGGCACCATCCGCGACTTCGCGGTGGGCGCCATCACCCAGCATTTCACCAAGACCCTGAACCGTGTCCCGGGCACCGACTTC
>Ga0134121_10003609_pt1 | contig 12846 bp, 6 predicted proteins | sample KB301_FD_96463 | JGI IMG/M metagenome (GOLD analysis project Ga0134121, IMG submission 96463) | Terrestrial soil microbial communities without Nitrogen fertilizer from Kellogg Biological Station, Michigan, USA - KB3-0-1 | ecosystem: Environmental > Terrestrial > Soil > Unclassified ...
GAGATCACATACAGCGCGCGCTCGTTTGCGATTCCCATCCCGCGACGCTGTCCCACCGTGTAGCGATGAATGCCTTCATGATGACCAATGACGCGGCCAGTCGTATCTACTATCTCGCCGGCGCCCGGCAGCCGCTCAGTCGCGTTTTCGTATTCGAGATAACGATCGATGAAGCCGGCGTAGTCACCGTCAGGCACGAAGCAGATCTCCTGCGATTCTTTCTTTTCCGAAACACCGGCGAGCCCGTGCTGTCGCGCAGCCTCACGAGCTTCGGGCTTCGACATCTCGCCGAGCGGAAAGAGAGCGCGCGATAGCTGCGCCTGCGTCAGCTCCCAGAGAAAGTACGATTGATCCTTCTGCTCGTTTTTGCCGCGCAGTAGTTTGTAACGATTGGTAACCGCGTCAAACTCGACGCGCGCGTAATGGCCGGTAGCGACCTTCTCACAACCGAGACTCTCAGCCAGTCGATCGAGTGAAGCAAACTTCAAACGACTGTTACACGAAACGCACGGGATCGGTGTCTCGCCGCTGAGATAACTGGCGACAAACGGTTGAACTACGTCGTGCTCGAAGTTGCGTTCGAGGTTCAGCACGTAAAAAGGAAAGTCGAGCTCTTCGGCGACACGGCGGGCGTCGTAAACGTCGTCGAGCGAACAGCATCGAGACGGCAACGGATCGCCGTTTTCATCGACGTTGATCCCGCGACGCTGATCCCAGAGCTGCATCGTGAAACCGACGAGCTCATGTCCCTGTTCCTTGAGAATTGCTGCGGCCGCGGACGAATCGACGCCGCCACTCATTGCTACTGCGATTTTCATAAAATCCCTAGGCTAATGTTAAGATGCCAATAAATGCCAGAAAGCGCAATTCAGGACTATCGAGTAGCAACTGAACCCTATTACCTGCCCGTCGGGCGCGAGGTGGAGCTCTTCGAGGCCGCGCACACCGCACATCTGCCGGTCATTCTCAAAGGACCGACCGGCTGCGGCAAAACACGCTTCGTCGAGCACATGGCGTGGCGTCTCGAACGCCCGCTGATAACGGTCGCGTGTCACGAAGATCTTTCGTCGACCGATCTGGTCGGACGTTTCCTGCTCGAAGGCGAGGAGACGATCTGGCACGACGGTCCGCTGACGTCTGCCGTTCGCAACGGCGCGATCTGTTATCTCGACGAAGTTGTCGAAGCGCGCAAAGACACGGTCGTGATTATTCACCCGTTGACTGATCATCGCCGGCGTCTACCAATAGAAAAACTCGGCACGATCGTCGAGGCGCCACCCGATTTTACGCTCGTGGTTTCGTACAATCCGGGTTACCAGTCGATATTGAAGGATCTGAAGCAGTCGACGCGGCAGCGGTTTGTGGCGATCGAGTTTGACTATCCGCCACCGGAGATGGAGGCCGAGATCGTCGCGCGCGAAGGTGGCGTCGATGAGGGCACAGCGCGCGATCTCGTGCTGATCGGGCAGAAGGTGCGTAACCTGCGCGGGCATGGTTTGGAAGAAGGTGTTTCGACGCGACTACTGATCTACGCCGCCCAATTGATCGCGCTCGGCATCCCTCCCGTCGATGCCGCCGACGTCGCGATGTGCTCCCCCATCACCGACGACCGCGAGCTCCAGCGCAGCATCCGGGAGATTGTTACGACTGTGATTTAGGTTTTCTCACGCAGCGACGCAACGGCGCAGCGTCTTTCGTTGTGCCGTTGCGCCGCTGCGTGAGAAATTTTTCTTTAAATGTCTGACGAACAACACTCAGCTGAGCGCCAATCTTTTCTGGAGCTGACACGCAGTCTCACGGGATTGCCGTTGGACCAGGCGGCGGCCGTGCTCGAGACGAGCGCGTCGATCGCCGCTATCTCGCTGCGCGCCGGTATCGAGTTTCTACGCGCCGCACCCGCAGCCGCTCATGTGTTGCAACCCGCGGAATTGCGCGTGTGGGGCGAGATGGGCCGCCGTCTCGCGATGACGGACTACGAATCAGCCGCAACCTTCTTCGCTGAAGGTGTCGAGGCACTGCGCACCGTCTCACCCGAGCTGCTGCCTCCGCTCTTCGTCTTGTGTTCACGACAACTGGTCCTCTCGACGGTCATCGGTCGAGAAACTCTTCACTCATTCCCCTCACTCGCCACTGAAATCGATGACAACGACCTCCTACGTGCAATCCTCGACGTCGCCACAGAAATCGCGCGCCGCTCCGCGAAACACAGCGCCGAATTTCTCAACGCCGGCAGCACGGTCTCGCGCGCGCTGAAATCATTTCAAAACCCGGATCTAACCGCTGCCGCACTCGCACTCAGCAACGCCTTCGCAGCGCGCGCGGGCGGGATTGCCGCCGACGCGTGGGCCGTCACACCCGAAGCCATCGCCGAGCTCTCCGCCGCAGACGCCATTCGACTCTTGAAAAGCGCGAACAACTTTCTCGAGCGCGGCGGTGGCGCGGCGCTTCACGTCCTGATCGCCGGCGGTGAGATCCTGCGCCGCGCGCCGGAGATCTTCGACGAGTGGATCGCGCTGCTGTGGGTAGTCGCGACGCACGGCAACGCGAGTCTGGTCGCGTTTGTTCGCAGCAGTCCGGGGTTCATTCGCATACTCAACGCCGATCCGAATCGCCCGGCCGCGATCGCGCTCTCGCAGCGTGTGCTCGCTCTGACGAAAGAGATTGCCGCGGTTGACGGTGAAGCGGCGCTCGCCTGTTTCCGCTCGAGCGCGCGCGCGTTGCGCAGCGTGTCGATCGAGCAGTTTGAAGCGTGGGCGCGTCGCGGCCTTACGTCCGGTCGCACCGACACACGCGCGCGTCGCAGTTATTTCTCGCTCGAGACGCGCGGCAGTTATGAAGCACTGCTCAGCGGCAGCGCTGGTCTCGCGCTCGAGTCTATCCAACACTTGCTTCGCTTGTACGTCGAAGCACTCACCGGACGTGAAGTTGAAATCGCGCCGCTCGCGGCCGTGCCTGACGAAGCACGCATCGACGATGGACGCACGATTCACCTGCCTTCGCTCGTGAACGAGTTTGGCGACGAGGATCTCGATTTCCGTTTGTACAAAGTTCTGGCAGCGCATGCGGCAGGGCAGATCGAGTTTGGGACTTACGAGCGTGGTGGGATGTTGCGCCTCGCCCAATCGGCGATTGCGGCGAAGTATTCGAAAGAGAATATCGACGCGCTCGATGCGTTTGCGATCGCGGACGAGATCGTTCAGCTACACAAAGAAGCACAAGAAGAGACACAAAAAATCACAGCAACGGAAGACCTCGGTTATCGCGAGGTGCTGAAAGTGTTTCCACTCCCGCCGCTCGCGCGTCGTGTCTTTGGAACGCTTGAAAACGGGCGCATCGATCGGCGTCTGCGCCGTGCGTATCGTGGTTTGAGTCGTGACCTTGATCTAATCCGGCAGCACCTCAGCCAAAGCCGTCCGAGCATCACGGGATTGCCGGCCGCGCTCGTTCCGTTTGAGCTGCTTTTCCAGATTACGATGCTCGGCGGCGCGCGTGAAGATTCGCGCCTCGCGTACGGGCAGATCGTTTCCGAGTTGGAGACGATTGTCAGCGAGTATCTCCTGCGCGATCAGATGACTGTCGCTGACACGTTGATGGCGACCAGTCGTGTTTACGATCTGTTTCAAACCGTGATGCCGGTTGACGACTCGGTGCAACAGGTTGAAGCGCCCGAAGATCAAAGTGAGTCTGACGACGATTCCGCCGCTTCAGAACGGATGAAGCAGCGACAGGCCGAGCGCACGCCTGAGCGACGCGATGCGCGCGAGCTATTCAACGCCTGGAACGATCCGTCAGCGGAGAGTGATCCTGACGAGCTGGCCGGCGCCGAAGCGTGGTCTGAAGCTGAGTCGCCCGAGCAAGTGCTTGCTGAAGGTGAAGTGGCGTACAACTACGACGAGTGGGACCGCGAGTTGACGGACCATCGCCTCGGCTGGTGTCGCGTAATCGAGAAGAAGGTGAAGCATGGCGATCGCAACTTCGTCGATCTAACGAAGGAGCGGCACAAGGGCGTCATCTCGTCGATACGGCACCAGTTTCAACTGATGAAGCCCGAGAACCTTACGCGCGTAGCGAATGAAGTGGACGGCGAAGAATTCGACCTGAATGCCGTGATCGATTTTGTAATTGATCGCCGCGCCGATGGCTACCAGTCGGAACGAATCTACACGAAACGTTTGCGGCGACGGCGCGACGTGGCGGTTTCATTTCTGCTGGACCAATCGTCATCCACCGCGCGCACGATTGGCCGTCATCCGTTGCAACCATACACACGCCCAGGCAGACGCATCATCGAGATCGAGAAAGAAGGCCTCGTGCTGATGAGTGAAGCGCTCGAAGCCGTCGGCGACACTTACTCGATCAACGGGTTCACTTCCGAAGGACGTCGTAATGTGAAGTTTTATGTCGTGAAAGACTTCGATGAGAAATATAGCGACGAAGTGAAGCGACGCATCGGCGGCATCAGCTACCAGAACAACACGCGACTCGGGGCGGCAATCCGTCACGCAACCGCGAAGCTCGCAAAACAAGACGCACGCACGCGCCTCTTGATCGTCCTTTCAGACGGCCGGCCATACGATCATGACTACGGCGACGCACGCTATGCGCGCGAAGACACGCGCGAAGCTTTGCGACAGGCAAAGAACGAAGGCATCACACCCTTTTGCATCACGATCGACCGCGAATCCGAATCTGAGCTCCGAGATCTTTACGGCGAAGTCGGCTACACGATCATCGACGACGTCTTATCTTTGCCTGAGCGCCTCCCCGGTATCTATCGAAGACTAACCACTTAGCCGCGGCTAAATCCTTCCGTGGCCGCCACCACCGGGCGTTTCGATTCGAATTCGATCCCCTGGTTTGAGTTGGTGTGATCCCTTTGATGCAAGCTTCGATTTCTTGCCATTCGAAATGAGCTCGTTGTTCCCTGCCGCTCCATCCGCTCCGCCGAACAATCCGTATGGCCCACGTTTGCGTCGATCACATAACAACGACATGCGCGCCGGGACGAGCGTTTCGATTTCACGCACAACACCATCACCGCCACGTTGCTTCCCGCGTCCACCCGAACCTCTCCGTAGTCGGTATTCACGCACGCGTAGCGGATAAGCATACTCGAGCGCTTCGGCGGGCGTGTTCAAACTGTTCGTCATGTGCGTGTGCACACCACTCATCCCATCGGCCGAGGGGCGCGCGCCCATTCCGCCTGCGACGGTTTCGTAATACGAAAACTCCAGTCCGGTGCGCGTATCGATGCCGCCAATCGTTAGGTTGTTCATCGTCCCCTGGCTCGCCGCCGGTATTCGATCGGGAACAGCCTGGGCCAACGCCCTGAATAACACATCGACGATCCGCTGCGACATCTCGACATTGCCGCCCGCGACAGACGCTGGTGGATTTGCATTCACCACCGTACCCTGCGGCGCGATCACTTCGATCGGCTCCATCAGTCCCGCGCTCGCGGGCGCCTCACCGCTAATCAAACAGCGAAACACATAACTTACGGCAGACACTGTGATCGCCTCGACCGCATTGATAGCGCCCACGACTTGCGGCGCACTTCCTGTGAAGTCAACCAGCGCCCGCTCATCTTTGATTGTGATACGTACCTTGATCGGCACCGGTCGATTCTCGACGCCATCGTCGTCCAACACGTCTTCGGCTTCGTAAACACCGTCGGAAATCGACGCGATTGTGTGTCGCATCAAGCGCGCGGAGTAGTTGATCAGTTGTGAGGAATATTCGGTCGCTTCAGCTTCACCGCGACGCTCGACGATCTCGAGCAGTCGAGCAGCGCCAGTCTTTAATGATCCAATCTGCGCGTCGAAGTCGCCGCGACGCTCGACGTTGCCACGAACATTTGCTAGCAATAAGCGCATCGTGTCAGCATCGAGCACTCCTTTGCGTACGAGGCGTATTGGTGGAATCCGTATGCCCTCGCCATAAATATCAGTCGCGAGGCCCATCGAGCCGGGCGTTGCGCCGCCAATATCAGCATGATGCGCGCGATTCGCGACATAAAAGAGCGTGCGCTTCTCGGAGACTACAGGCATCACAAGCGTGACGTCAGGCAAGTGTGTGCCACCGGCGAAGGGATCGTTAAGCGCGACCACATCGCCATCAACCAGATCGATCTCCGCAAGCGCCGCAGCGACGGCCATCGGCATCGAGCCGAGATGGACCGGCATGTGATCGCCCTGCGCAATAACACGACCACTCGCATCAAACACCGCGCACGAGTAATCACGACGCTCTTTGATGTTTGGCGAGAACGCGGTGCGACGCAGTGCGACACCCATCTCCTCCGCCACCGAAGTAAATAGCGCGCGATAGATTTCTAAAGTCGTCGGATCGAAATTCTTGTTCATCCTGTAAAATCCTGTAATCCTGTCAAACTCTTACCTCAATCAACACGTTCCCATAATCATCAACACGCGCCTTCACTTTATCGGGTATTAATGTCGTCGCAGAATACTCAGTCACAATGCAAGGTGTCCTTAGTTTGACATTTGCAAACAGCTCTTCCCGCTTGTAGAGCGCTGCCGTAGTTTTCCGGCCCTGAAGATACATACTCACTTCACCGTGCGGCTTTGTCTTTCCTAATTTGATTTTGGTTAACGGCAGCTTCTCGACCACGCCAAACGATCTCAGCCGCGCGCTCACGATCTCGATCTCGCTCTGCTCTTGCGCATAACCGTAACCCTCGCGATGCACACGATGAAACTCGGCCGCCAGATCGCCTGTCGTCTTCCTCACTTCCAACTCGAACGACTGCCCGCGATAACGCATCGCCAACGCGCGCTCATGCCGTTGTCGCGAACGAGGAAAGCCTTCACTACGCAACAAGGCCACGCCTTCCCTCTCCATTTCGCTAAAAACTTTCCCGAGCTTGCTGATCTCTTTCAACGTAAACATCACGGTGCGGCTCTGGTCCTTGATTACATCCGCAACGAGCACGCCGACTGCCGAAAGCGCGCCCGGAGCTATCGGCGCGATGATCGTCGGAATTCGCAGCGCACGCGCGAGATCGACGGCGTGCAGACCACCCGCGCCGCCGAATGGAAGGAGCGCAAACTGTCGCGGATCGTGCCCGCGCTCGACTGAAATGTGTCGCAGCGCCCGCTCCATGTTTGTGTTCGCAACCGACAGCACGCCCTCGGCCGCCGCAATCACGCTGCACCGTCTGCCTGCCGCCTTGCTCATATCGTTCGCCAGATTCGTCATGGCTTCGTGCGCGCGCTTCTCATCGAGCTTGAACTCACCACCGAGCAACCCTCGCCCGCCGAAGTGGCCCAACACAACGTGTGCGTCAGTTACAGTAGGTAACAACGAGCGTCCGTAACACGCCGGCCCCGGATCTGCGCCGGCAGACTCTGGTCCAACACGAAGCGAGCCGCCCTCATCAACACGCGCGATCGATCCGCCGCCTGCGCCGACAGTGTGGATATCCATTACAGAAACTGCGACCGGCAATCCAGCAACGATCGCTTCATTCGTCGTTCGGATCGAGCCGCTGTCGCAGAGTGCGACATCAGTCGAGGTGCCGCCCATGTCAAACGTGATTACGTTCTGGGTTCCGGCTGATTGCGCCGCGCGCAGTGCACCAACAACGCCACCCGAAGGTCCGGAAAGTATTGTGCGCACCGGCTCGACTGCCGCAACGTCAGCGGAGATGCTGCCGCCCGACGATTGCATCACGCGGAGCGTTTTGGCCGTTGCTAACAATCGCTTCAGATACCGGCCCATCAATGGCTGCAGGTACGCATTGATCACAACCGTCGAAGTTCGCTCGTACTCGCGATACTCCGGAAGAATGCGACTCGAAATCGACAATGGCACATCAAGCTCAGCGAGCGACGCTGCAATGCGCTCTTCATGTTCCGGGTGCAGGAAAGAAAACAACAGCGAGATCGCGACCGCTTCCACATGCTTCAATTTCTTCACCAGTCGCCGCAGATCATCGTCATCAAGGGGCACGATTACTTCTCCGGAAGCTACCACACGCTCGCGAACGCCGAGACGGAGATCATCGTCGACGAGTGGCGCGGGTTTAATGGCGTTGAGATTGTAGAGCTCTGGACGCGCCTGCCGTCCGATCACAAGCACGTCTTCAAAACCTTTTGTCGTGATCAGTGCGATGCGCGCGCCGCGGCGTTGCAGCAACGCGTTCGTGCCGACAGTCGTGCCGTGTACGACCTCTACTTTGGAAAGTTGTGCGTCAGTTTCAGCGCAGATACGCGCGAGACCCTGGCGAATCGCGAGCGAAGGATCTGATGGAGTTGAGGGAAGTTTGAAAAGCTCAACGCGCCCGTCTCGTTCGAAAACGAAATCGGTGAACGTTCCGCCCGTGTCGACGCCGATGCGTATGATGTCACCTAATTATTTACTGTTACCCAACAGCCACTTTCATTCGAAGCGCGAATGGCGTCCAGCGCGAGCTGCACGCGATAACCGTCTTCAAACGTCGCCGCATCTTTGACGGTTGTCCTGCCCCCTCGCAACGCTTCACAGATCGCGGTCGAGAATGCGGTGAAGCCCCTGGACCAGCTTCCCTCGCGCATCCCAGCGGCCATGTGGTCCTGGTCGACCTGCACTGGCTTCCACGAGCCCGATCCCACCGGCGAACGCCACAACTCGCCGGTCTCTTCGACCATCAACGCGCCTTTAGTGCCGTAAATCTCGAGCCGGTTTTCGTACTTACCAGATTCAACCACCGATATTGAAGCCGCACCAGTCGCATTCTCCGTGTGTGGGCCATCACTGAATCGAAACAGGACTTTCGCTTCGTCATCAGTCGTGACCTCGCGCATTCCGCCCGCTTTATCAGGACGCTGCTTGATGTGCGTTGTGAGCATGCCGAGCACTTTCGTGACTTCCGCGCTCAAAGTCCAGCGAAACGAATCGATGACGTGCGATCCGATCGCGCCGAGCGCGCCCCCACCCATCTTTTCATCCGACCACCAGTCCCACGCACGATCCGCGAGGCCGCGATAGTCAGACCGGAAAACGTAGTTGCAATGACGCACCGATCCGATCTCGCCTGACTGCAACATCCCGCGCATCACGCGACGGCTGTTCAGAAAGCGAAGCTCGTGATCGATCAGCGCGAGCACACCCGCCGATGCGGCCTTCTCGGCCATCCGCGCCGCTTCACCAGCGTTCAACGCCATCGGTTTTTCACAAAGGACTGCTTTGCGCTGATCGAGTGCGGCGAGAGTGATCTCCATGTGAGTTGATGGAGGCGTGACTATGCTGACGAGATCCACGTCCGGGCGTTGCACCAGCTCCTGCCAATCGCCCGCGACGTGTTCGATGCCGAATTCTTTAGCAATCACTTCGGCGCGATCGCGATTGCGACTGGCGATGGCGACGACCTTTGCGCCCATGCAATCGCGAAAGCCCGGGATCTGCGTGGTGCGGGCAAACCCCGTCCCGATGATTCCGATTCCAACCGGCGCTCTCTTCATGGCCTATTATTTAGCCAAAGATTTCACGGATTGCAAATCACGATTCGCGTCCGGCAAGGCGGGCGATCATGGTTACGAGCTGGCTGGCGCCGATGGGTTTGGCGATATGCATCTGGTAGCCCGCCGCGAGCGCCTGGCGCCGGTCGATGTCGCGCGCGTACGCAGTCAGCGCCGCCGCGGGCGTGTCGCCGCCTTTATCGCGCGGAAGCGAGCGCACCTGCCTGATGAAACTGTAGCCGTCCTGCTCCGGCATCGCGATGTCGCTCAGAATCACATCCGGCTTCCACTCAGAGAGCTTCACGAGCGCTTCATGCGCCGACTGGCAGCTTTTAACTTCAGCGCCGGTGCGCGTGATCACGGTGCTGATGATCTGGCGCGCTTCCGGTTCGTCGTCGACAAGCAACACTTTCAATCCGTCGAGCGAATACGTGTCAGTAATCTCCGGCGCATGGGCCATAGTCACCGGCGCACGATCCGTCATCAGCGGGAACGTGACTGTAAACGTCGCGCCGTTGTTCTTACCGTCACTTTGCGCCGAGACGGTGCCGCCATGCAGCTCTACGAGGTGTCGCACGATCGCGAGGCCGAGTCCCAACCCGCCGAAACTTCGCGTCGTAGAACTATCAGCCTGACGAAATCGATCGAACACGCGTGGCAGAAACTCTGCATCGATTCCCTGCCCCGAGTCTTTCACCGTCACCCGCGCATCCGCTTCGTCCTGCTCGACGCGCAGAGAGATCTTTCCACCGTGCGGAGTGAACTTCACTGCATTCGACAAAAGGTTCCAGATGATCTGGTGCACGCGCGCTGAGTCGGCGGATATCGCGCCGAGTCCAGGTTCCGCGTAGTAGTCCAACGTGATGCCTTTAGCGTCAGCCGCCGGTTGGACCACGTTGATCGCCGCGCGCGCAACCGATGCGATGTCCAGCGGCCGGACGTCGAGATTGAGTTTGCCGGAAACAATACGCGACACGTCGAGCAGATCGTCGATGAGCTGCGCCTGCACGCGCGCGTTGCGATCGATCGCGTCGAGTCCCTGCGCCAACACTTTCTCATCACGTTTGCCTTCACGCAGCACGCTGGACCAGCCAAGTAACGAAGTCAGCGGTGTTCGCAACTCGTGCGAAAGCGTGGCGAGAAACTCGTCTTTGATTCGATTCGCCGCTTCCGCCTCAGCACGCGCTCGTTCCGCACGCAGCAGCAAGTGACCGCGCGCTTCTTCCGAACGCTGCAACTGGCTGATGTAACGCGACAACTCTTCGACGTGCAGTCTCGCGGCCTCGGTCTGTTCCAACGAGGCCTCGATATTCTTCAGATAAGTTTGATAGGTGAAACAGATGATGAGAATGATCGGCGCCGTGGCCACGACCGAATAGAAGCCGTATCGATGGATTAGGATCGCGATGATTCCGGCCGCAGACGCACCCGCAAAATACGTCACTGACGTCCAGAGGTAATAAGTTCGCCAGGTGTTCCAGACTGACTCTTTGATCTTGCTCGCCTTCTCGATCGCGATCAAAACGGTGTTGGCGACGTACTGCACGAGCGCCATCAAATAGACAGCAATAAAGAAGTCCGAATTAAAATCCCGAGAGATTTCAGTAATGGATCCGAGTTTCAAATGAAGGACGGTCGAGGTACAGAAAGTCGACGTGGCGAGAATCGCTGAATTGAAAAAAATCGTGCGCGGGCGTTTGCTGATGATCAGTGTCGCAGCGATGCCTTCGAGCGCTGAAACAAGTACTGCCGCAGGACCGCCGTAGAGCAGCATCGTCAGAAAGACAAAAGTGTCGGCAACTGTAATACGACCGCTCACACGCGGGATCGGAATAGCGATGAGCGCGCTCGCCATCACCATCAGGCAGAGGAAGCCGAAACGTGGATCGAGGTCGCGATAAGGCAGTTGATAAAGCGAGACCAGCACGATCGCTGCCCCCGCAATCACCAGCGACCACATGTAAACTTGTCCGAACTGAGGTCGATTAACGTCTACTTCTGCCGCGCTCATAGCTCTTCCCCTCGTAGCCACAGAACACACCGATTACACGCGTCTGCCGTGTAATCAGCGCAGTCTATTTAAACTGTGGATCAGTTTAATAATCTAAGCAGTCGTTGCCATCGTCTGATGGCGCCGCCATCGTTGAACTACCATCGCCATTAAGCATGGCCGACTGAGCGCTGGCTACGAGGTCGCCTGTGATCACGCCGTCGCCAGTAATGACGCCGTCTCCGGTGATTACACCGTCCCCCACCATACTACCTTCCGGCAGCAAATCCTGAAACAAAAGATTTACCGCGAGGAAGGCAGAACCGTCTCCCGTAATGACGCCGTAACTCGTAAGAATATGATCGCCCGTGATAACACCGTCTGAAAAGTATGAAGGATCGAGACTCAATGTGCTGTCACCGGTGATTACACCATTCCCGAGCAGCATGCCGAGTGAGTATACAGTTTGGTACTTCGTGATCAGATCAAGTCCGGTGACGTATGTGTGATTGAGAATAATGCCGCGCGACCACGTGAACGTGTAATTTGCGATCGTGGTTTCCGGCGCTGGCGGATCAACTATCAACAGCGATGAGCCGACAGTCGTCGCACTACTCAAATCGGTTCGCACTGACTGGGCTAGCTGCACCGCGCCCGCGATGTTTAGCTGTCCCGCGCCCTGCTCGAACATGTTGTAACCAGCGAGCGGTTGTGCGCTGTACATTAACAATGCCTTCACGAGGTTCGGCGTCAGGCTCGGATTCGCCTGCAGCATCAACGCCGCAGTTCCGGCTGCAACCGGCGTTGCCATCGAAGTGCCGCTCAAGTACATCATCTTGCGATTGTCCGCGCCGCTGACGCCTGCATCCAGCGACGGCGTTTGCGTCACGAGATAATTTCCGTCAGCTTCGGCGTCGATCAGTTTGTTGCCGGGCGCGACGAGATCCGGTTTGACGAAGTTGTCGTAATGCCTGACGCCTGCATCGTCCGTCGTGTAGCTGCGTGTTGGACCACGCGAGCTGAACGTTGCGACAGCGTCATCGCTGCGATCGTCAGTGCCGAATGTGTTCGTCGCTCCGACAGTGATCGCCGAAGGCTCGTTGCCGGGCGAGTGAATGTGACCGTAAATCTTGTTGCCGTCGCTGTCTTTGCCGTTGTTGCCGGCCGCTGCAAAAACGACGACACCCGCGTCGACAAGTCTGCGCACCGCACGACACACCGGATCGTTTTTATAAGAATCAACGGCAGGCATGCCGAGGCTCATGTTGACGACGCGAATGTTGTACGTCGTTCGGTTCGTCGCGACCCAGTCTAACGCGCGCAGTACGTACGCTGTCGTACCAACACCAGTTGAGTTCAGCACACGAAGATTGATCAGATTTGCGTTCGGCGCGA
>Ga0134121_10003611_pt1 | contig 12834 bp, 11 predicted proteins | sample KB301_FD_96463 | JGI IMG/M metagenome (GOLD analysis project Ga0134121, IMG submission 96463) | Terrestrial soil microbial communities without Nitrogen fertilizer from Kellogg Biological Station, Michigan, USA - KB3-0-1 | ecosystem: Environmental > Terrestrial > Soil > Unclassified ...
AAACTGGTTAGCGCCGTCTGAATTTGAAGGGACGAGACTGCCAGCGCGGGAATACCGCCCGAGCGGGCAAGGAAGCTCAGGGTGAAAGTTGAGCTGCGTTGACAGCGCTAGCGAGCGTACTCCGCGGGGCCTCGGGACGGACGCCGTCCCCCTCTTGGGCGTTTCTCACTACGACGCCAGTCTATGGTGGTGCCGAACAATCGGTACAGCCGGGCAAGTCAGCAAGCAACCTCACGCTTCGATCTGAATGTTAGGGATGCGTTAGTGAACCCGCGGTCCGCAATCGGCAAATATCAAACTGAATCACGACATATCAAAGTTGTATTCTTTGGGAACGCGGCTTATCGAGCGGAAGTTGATGCAGTCTGTCGAACCAATCTGCGGCCCTTGATATTCAAACTGAAACCGAGAAATTCTGCGCGGGTTGCCGATAGAAAAAGCAGCCGGTTAACCGGGCGTCATCGCCCACAATCACAGAGCCGGACGAACCGCCATCCTTTCGATTTGAGATTGCCCTCCCTTCGAGTGAAGCCAGAGTTCGACAATCGCGGTATTGATCGAGAAACCAATCCAGAACGCGATGCCAAAGAACTGGTTCGGCGCAAGATGGGTCAGCGGGCTGGTGGCAAAGAATATGCCCATCACAGGGCGAGTCGTCGCGATACCGAGAAGGATTGCAATCGCCCGCGTTAGCCATCGCAGATTCTGTGCCGGTTCGTGGCGCAGGTACCAGGCACGAAATAGCGAAAACAAGAAGAGACTGTTGAAAAATAGAACGGCAGAGCGTTCCACCCACCCACCAATGGAATAATTGCTCATCGCGTAGGCGGTAACACCCACAACCGCTCCGAGAGGAAACAGAAGGCGTTTCGGCCAAACCATACCCGCGAACCGTCGAATGTACAGAAACGGAGCCAGCGCAACGAAGGTCAATGCCGGAAGGATATGCGCCAGCGTGAGCGCCGCATGCGAGGCAAATGTAGCATCGAGTGCGGCCAACTGCGGCGGCGCAGATTGCGGTGGGTATATAAGTGCAACCGTTCGCCGAACCACTACGGCGACGGAAATCGCAGTGCAAGCCCAAAACCCGATGCGTAGCCAGCGCCAAGAACCTTGCATCTTACGACATACTACACTCGGTGGGGATGGCTGTTGTACTCACGTTTACACTCAGAACTTGGACGCTAAAGAAAATTCAATATGTGCGGTGTGACCGGACTTCCTCCTTGTGTTCCTGCTCATCTAGAATAAAACTGCGGTAAAGAGGATCGCGGTTCTGAGAGGTGTGTCAATGAAACGACAGTGGAGAAATGTTATCTGTCTAGGGCTTCTGAATTTAATTCTGGTGCCAGTGTCAACACCCCGGTTGCACGCCCAGAACAACAAGAAGGAAGCTGCGCCCATGAAGCTGAGAGTGGGCGATACGGCTCCTGATTTCACACTGCTTGCATTTGATGGCAAAGAGCTGAAGAAAGTGTCGTTACAGGATTACCGAGGGAAGAAGAATGTCGCCTTGGCATTCTTCGTCTTCGCGTTCACCGGTGGTTGAACCCGTGAAATGAAGGCTCTCCAGCAGAATCTTTCGAGGCTGGAGGGCGCCGACACCCAGGTTCTGGGTGTGAGCATGGACAGTCCCTTCTCGAACTTTGCCTTTGCGCAGCAAAACGGAATCAGCTTTCCCATACTCGGGGACTGGGGGGGGCCGGTGACCAGCCGCTACGGCCTGGCTCAGAAGTTTGATATCCAGGGCGTTCCAATGGAAACCGCGAGGCGCGCCACGTTCCTGATCGACAAATCGGGGAAAATCATCAACGAACAGGTCGACGATGAAGCCGTGGACCCGAGCAAAACCGTGGAGGCATGCGAGCGACACAAACTAAAAAACTGAAAGAGGGTGTGTTCTTAACGGGAATGCCGAGCGAACTGGGCGCGGACAGGTGCACCCGTATGGCGCCGGTGGGTGTCCCTTGGACAATTCGCTGAAAAATTCGGCTGTAATTCTGTCTCTACGCAGGAGGTCGCAGATTCGAGCCCTGCCCTGCCCACCATCACTTGGAAGCTACGGGGACCCCATCAACCGGATATTACGGATGAGGCCGTCCGTATGAGTGTAAGCCATCTGGATCATCAGCCCGTGACCCGCCATTCGCTTCCACTTCGTTTTGCTGTGTTGCAAGCGATACGCAGCGATCGAGACGCCGGTCTCGATCAGTCCCATCGTAACGACATAGCGAGCGACTGAGGGTCTTTGCCCCATCAAGTACGAACTCCCTTGAGGAAAGCCACCCTCAATATATCCTTTACGAATGCTCTGTGCGGTCGTGATTCCATCCAGCACGTTCACCGCCGTGTAGGCGGATACTTCAGCGATGAAGAGTTTCTTGTTGAATGAGGGAGCATCCGGAGGCTCACTGAACTCTTGTGAGTGAGCCGGCAGGCTTAAGCTTCCAACCAGGCTTCCAATCAGGAGCAGCAAATATCCCCACGATTTGAGCAATTGCAGAGTGCGCCGATTCGCTGGCCCCTCATTCGTGAACTGGCCATCGGTACCACGAAATATCTGTCGAAAACGAACCAGATTCGTGTCGAGCCAAACTTGACCAGCCATGTTTTGTCACTCCGCCGTTTCCAGTCAATCGAATGGACCCACAAAGGCGACCGGCGCAGTTCAGATACCAAAGCAAAAGCGATGGAACTAGTTGATTCGTCGCAGAGTCGCCTGACAATCCTCAGTCGAGCCTGACCACAACGCTGAAAAACATTGCACACGTATGGCCCTTGCTGCCGAAAACCGAGTTACGTTCTGTAACGATGCAAGGTTACGTAAGTGCTCCTGGCGTTCGCATTGGAGCAGTAACGATGACTGAGACATCTCCCCCTCTCGTTGGCCATCGGAGACTGGCGACCCCCTACTCGCTGCATTAGTTTCCCTTAATGTCCCCTAAATATTGGTTGTTCGTTTGTTCTTTGTTGCTTGTGGCGTTCCTGTTGCCCGGCTGCGGCGGCGGCACGGTCAAACCCAACTCCTCCGGCTCTCCTTCTAATCCGGCGCCGGCCGTGACTTCGATTACGCCCAATTCTGGAACCATCAATGGCGGAACCGCAGTGACGGTCACGGGCACCGGTTTTCTGGCGGGGGCCACCGTGAGCCTTGGCGGAACCGCTGCCACGGGCGTGACGCTGGTGAGCAGCACTTCGATCACGGCAACAACTCCCGCGCACGCGGCGGGAGCCGTGAGTGTCATGGTCACGAATTCGGATGCGCAAAGCGGGACACTGACCGGCGGCTACACCTACAACACGGCTCCACCGTCGAATCCTGCACCGACTGTGACTTCGATTTCGCCCAACAACGGCACCATCAACGGTGGGACCGCAGTGACCATCCGGGGCACGGGTTTTCTGGCGGGAGCCACGGTGAAGCTGGGCGGCACCTTTGCCACGGCTGTCACCGTGGTGAACAGCACCACGATCGCAGCAACCACCCCGGCGCACCTGGGCGGCACCGCCAGCGTTGTGGTAACCAACACGGACGCCAAGAGCGGCACGCTAAACAACGGGTACACCTTTACCGGGCCTCCACCACCTAATCCGGCGCCGACGGTGATTTCGATCACGCCTAACACTGGAACAACCAACGGCGGCACCGCAGTGACCATCGCGGGCACAGGTTTCCTGACGGGAGCCACAGTAAAGATGGGGGGGACAGCTACGACGGTCCTGGCCGTCGTGAACAGCACTCTGATCACCGCGACTGCTCCGGCGCATACCGCAGGGGCCGTGGACGTCGTAGTCACAAACATTGACACCAAGACCGGAACCTTAACCGGCGGATATACCTACACGGCAGCGCCCAACCCGGCGCCGACCGTGACTTCGATCGATCCGGCTACTGGTGTAACCACGGGCGCGACAGCTGTGAGCATCACCGGCACAGGTTTTCTTGCCGGAGCCACCGTCAGTTTTGGCGGGACTGCTGGCACAGCCGTGACGGTAGTGAACGGCACCACGATCACAGCGTCTACCCCGGCCCACGCGGCCGGCGCGGTCAACGTCGTGGTTACCAATACGGATGCCAAGAACGCCACCCTGACCAATGGCTACACCTACACAACGCCAGCCGGTACGATTGCTCTGTCCACGGTTGTAAGCGGTCTCAGCAGCCCCGTGGGCCTGGAGAGGCCGCCCGGGGACAGCCGGTTTTTCATCGTTGAACAGCGCGGCACCGTTCGCATCCTGCAAAACGGCGCCCTGCTGCCAGGAAATTTTCTGGACTTGCAGAGCGTGGTGAACTTCGATGGACAGGAACAAGGCCTGTTGGGGATCGCCTTCCATCCCAACTACGCCACCAACCACAAGTTCTACGTGAACTACACCATGGACGAGGGCGATCGGGAGAGCATCATTTCCGAATTCCAGACCATGGCCTCAGACCCCAACACAGCTGATCCCAACAGTGAGCGGGTTCTGCTGGTAGTAAACCAGCCCTTCCCCAATCACAAGGGCGGCCAGCTGGTGTTTGGCCCCGACGGCTTTTTGTATATCGGATTTGGCGATGGCGGCAGCGGTGGCGATCCCATGGGCAACGGTCAGAACACGTCCACGTTCCTGGGCAAGATGCTCCGCATCAGCGTTGATCCTCCCTTTGCAACCGGGAAGGAGTACGGGATTCCAGCGGACAATCCTTTCGTCGCAGGCGGAGGTCTGCCGGAAGTCTACGCTTACGGACTGCGCAATCCGTGGCGCTTCTCGTTTGAGCCCGTCACCAATCGCCTGTTCGTCGCCGATGTTGGCCAGGACAGCTGGGAAGAAATAGACATCCTGCAGAAGGGCGGTAACTTCGGCTGGAACGTCATGGAGGGCACGCATTGTTACCCGCCCGGCACAGCCAGCTGTGACATGACCAACAAAATCCTGCCAATCTTCGAATACCCTCACACTGATGGCATCGCGGTCATTGGCGGCTACATTTACAAAGGCGCGGCCATTCCCAGCCTGGCCAACAAGTACATCTTTGCCGATCTGACCGGCAAGGTATGGAGCTTGACCGAAGCACCCGCCAATACCTGGACGCGCGGCAATCTGCTCGACACCGGTCTCACGTTCACGTCTTTCGGCAAGGACGCCTCAGGAGAGTTGTACTTGGTCGATTACAACGGCCTGATTAGGAAGTTGGTTCTGCAGTAGCGCCAATGTCTCGAGCCATCCGCCGGTTGTCAGCTGCTGCTGTTCCCGATCCCGGGGGCAGCAGCAGCTGTTCTTTTTTTCTGCCCCCAACTAGCCTGGTCGACGCTGACCCGCCCGAAAGAATCGTTTCGGCCACATCACTTGCCGGCACCATGCTCGTGTGCTGACCTCTCCTCGCAATTTCTCGATCGGCCGCGTCACGCCGGCAGCTCTTGTCCCGATGTCCGCGACTGGAACTCCATTCGACACTGTGCTTGAGGTCCAGGCAATCGACAACTGCAGCAAGCCACAATTGATGAAGCGTTTCTTTGATGCCCGCACCCAGGAGTACAGAGAATTGCTCAATCTTCTCAGGAGTCCCGCATCACGGTCAGGCAAGTCTGCTATGTACCGGTTGCGGCAGCGCTTTCACGACATTGTGTCCATCGACTTTTTTTGGTAGTCCGTTTCGTGAGCAAGTCGACCGACTCTCATATATATCTAACAATGAGCGAAGGACAAGGCGGTTGGAGGAGGCAGTCTCGAACCTCAGGTATGCGTGTCCAGCGTCAGCGGGAGGCACATTCCCGACTTGGCCGCGAGTGCCTCTGGGGTGTCGTTACCGGGCCTTGCCTGACCCCGGTCGGGCGGGTATACTGGCGCTCGTTTCTCCATCCCAGCGAGGTTCTCATGCGCTCGACCGCCCCCATCACGAAGTGGACCCCGTACGAAGTCAAAGCGGCAGCAGTTCACTTCGAACGCCGCAGCGAAAACCTGCAGTTAGAACAACTTAAGATCCGTCTCGAGAAGAAGATCGGAGAAGCGGAAGCCCGGGAATCGGCGCCGGCAGCGGCGTAGCTGGCATCCCAATCAGTTTGAAGCTCATAAAATCTGGCGGCGAAACCCTTTCATCAGCTCGCAGCCGGCAACTCTCTTGGCGTTCTTTCGCTGTGCAACTCATCGACGGTTGACTTCGTCTCGCTCTGGCCTTCCGCCAAATCGACAAAGAACTCCTGTGCACTGAACCGAGTCCCGTTGCGGCTGGATCGGGAACTGTGGGCTTGGACCACGCGGCCATAGGTTCCATCCGGATGCAGGATGCGGCTCTTCTCGTTGTCGCTCAGATAGGTCTGCAGGATCTCGTCAAAGATTCGATTGCGCAGAGTACTGTCTTTGATCGGAAACATGACCTCGACCCGCTCATACAGGTTGCGCGGCATCCAGTCCGCGCTCCCCAGATAAATGTCAGGCTCGCCACCATTGGCGAAATAGAAAATCCGGCTGTGCTCGAGGAATCTTCCCACAATGCTGCGCACCCGAATTCTGTGGCTCACGTCGTTCACGTTGGGACGCAAGGCGCAGGCGCCGCGGATGATCAGATCAATCTCCACTCCCGCTCGCGAAGCCCTGTACAGCGCCTCGATCAAAGGCTGATCGAGCAGCGCGTTGACCTTGGCGATGATGCGCGCCGGCCGCTTTCGCCGGGCGTGGGCAGCTTCCCGGTCGATCAACTCAATGCAGTTCCTGGCCAGATCGATAGGAGAAACAAATAGAGGCATGTAGTCCGATTGCTCCGACCGTGCGGTAAGGAAGTTGAAAACCGCGTGCACTGCCGAGGTCACTTCCGGGTCGCAGGTCAGCAGGCTCAAGTCGGAATAGAAGTGCGCGGTCGTCGGATTGTAGTTGCCCGTGCCCAGGTGAGCGTATTGCCGTATCTCTCCGTTGGGATCCTGCCGCGCCAGCAGGGCCAGTTTGCAATGGGTTTTCAAACCCACGAGTCCGTGAAACACCTGGACCCCTGCTTCTTCGAGCGAACGGGCCCAGCGAATGTTGGACGCTTCATCAAAGCGCGCCTTGAGCTCGACCACCACCGTCGTTTCCTTGGTCTGCGCCGCCTCGATGAGGGCGTGTACGATGGGAGAGTTTTCGTTCGTCCGGTAAAGCGTCTGCTTGATGGACAACACCTGCGGATCTCGCGCCGCAGTCTCGATAAACGAAACAACCGGCTGATAGGAGTCGTAAGGATGATGAAGCAGGATGTCCTGCTTACGAATGCCATCCAGCAAATTAGATACTTTCGGCGCCAAGCTCAGGCTTCGAGAAGTGAACGGCGCAAACTTCAGGTCGGGACGTGCCGTCTGCTCCGCCAGCGAAAACAGGCGCGACAGGCTCACCGGGCCATCGGTCTTAAACACCTGCCAGGGCCGCAGTCCAAATTGATGAGTCAAAGGATCGATGATTTCACCCGGAGCGCTGGCTTCGATCTCCAGCCGTACCACGTCGCCCTTGCGGCGGCTGTGCAGTTGACTGTCCACGAGATCAAGCAAGTTGCGGGATTCTTCCTCGTGCAGGTAAAGATTGCTGTTGCGGGTGGCGCGAAATGCGGCTGAAGACAGGATCTTGTATCCCTTGTACAGGTTACGGGTGTGGGTCTCGATCAGGTCATGCAGAAATATGTAATCAATATTGCCGTTCTTGTCCGGCAGACGAACCAGGCGGGGAAGTTTTCGTGGCACGGTCACGACGCCGAGAAAGGTTGTGCCCGGCTTGGAATTGCGACGCAACTGAAACGCCACGCATAAGGCCTTGTTAAGAACGTCCGGAAAAGGATGCGAGGGATCGATGGTCACCGGGGTCAGAATCGGGTCCACTTGGCGAGTAAAGAACAAGTCCATGGCGTCGCGGCCGGCGCGGTCGAGATTCGCTACCGACAGGATTCGTATGCCTTCGCGCCGCAGGGCGGGAAGAAGCTGCTGGTTCCAGCAAGCGTATTGCGCTTCCACGAACGCGTGAAGTTCACTGGCGAGGCGCCGCAGTTGTTCTTCCGGCGACAGTCCATCGGGGCCGGCGAGCGGATTTCCGTGCTCAACCTGCTGCAGAAGGCCGGAGACTCGCACCTCCACAAATTCGTCCAGATTGCTGGCCGTGATGGCGAGGAACTTGACTCTCTCCAGCAGCGGATTGCCTTCGTCCAGCGCCTCTTCGAGCACACGACGGTTGAAAGCCAGCCAGGACTCGTGGCGATTGAAGTAGTAGCGCGGATCGCTAAGGCTGGGACGGGCCATGGACGAGATTCCTCCCGCACGCATGGTAGCGCGGCATTGTTAATAGATTGTTACGATGCCGCATTTGGCTTTCGTTTCGGAAGGCGTAATGGTAACTTTTCTCGTTTATGGAAGCCAATGAATACGACCTGGTGGTGATCGGCAGCGGCCCGGCGGGCCAGAAGGGCGCCATCTGCGCCGCCAAGTTGCGCAAGAAAGTGGCAATCATTGACCGGAAGAAGACCGTTGGCGGCGTCTGCGTTCACACCGGGACCATCCCCAGCAAGACTCTGCGCGAAGCGGTTTTATACCTGAGCGGCTTCCGGCAACGCACGTTCTATGGCCGCGGCTATGCGTTGAAAGACCGGATCGCCATGTCTGACCTGATCTTCCGGGCGGAATCAGTCATGGCGCGTGAAGTTGAAGTCATTAAGTCGCAGCTTCGCCGGAATTACGTAATGCTTATGGAAGGCGATGCGCGCTTCCTCGACGCCCATACCATCGAGGTCAAAAACGATGAGGGTGCGCAGTTAGTTCGGGGTCAACACACCCTCATTGCTTGCGGCACGCGGCCCGCGCACAGCGCCGAAATCCCGGTCGATGGCAAACGAATTTTCGATTCCGATCAGGTGCATTGTCTGGAAGAAATCCCCCGAGACCTGATTGTCGTGGGCGCCGGCATTATCGGCCTCGAATATGCGTCCATGTTCGCGGCCTTGGGCGTCAAAGTCACGCTGCTCGATCAACGGCCGATACTGCTGGATTTCGTGGACCGCGAAATTGTGGAAAGCCTGTGCTTCCAGCTGCGGCAGTTGGGCACGGTGTTTCGGCTCGGCGAAAAAGTGGTTTCGATCGGCTTCGATGAAGAGCGCAACCGGGTGTTTGCCAAGCTGGCCAGCGGGAAGAACGTTCACGGCCAGGGTCTGCTCTACACCATCGGCCGGCAGGCCAACGGCGATCTGCTGAATCTCGAAGCGGCAGGGTTAAGCGCCGAAGGCCGGGGCAAGCTTTCCGTAAACGAACACTTTCAGACCACGGTCCCTCATATCTATGCTGCCGGAGACGTGATTGGATTTCCCGCTCTGGCCAGCACCTCCATGGAGCAGGGACGCCTGGCCAGTTGTCACATGTTCGGCAAGCCCGGCAAAATGCCCCCCAACCTCATTCCGTATGGCATCTACACCATCCCCGAAATTTCGATGGTGGGGCAAACCGAAGAACAGTTGACGAAAGAAAATATCAACTATGAAGTGGGCCTGGCTCGCTACGCCGAACTGGCCAAGGGCCAGATGCTGGGAGATGACCAGGGCCTGCTGAAGCTGATCTTCGATCCTGACTCTCTGAAATTGCTCGGGGTGCATGCCATCGGTGATCGGGCGGCAGAAATCATTCACATTGGCCAGGTCGTTCTCACCCTAGGAGCGAGTATCGAGTATTTCCGCGATGCAGTCTTTAACTATCCTACCCTAGCAGAAGCCTACAAGGTCGCAGCGCTCGACGGACTGAACAAGCTCTAGGCGAGGGTGCCCCATGTCTCGTGGCTTTCGAGACCTGGGTTGCATACATCTGGGTCGCGTGTGGGTCACGTCTAATTTCCGTTCAACCCTTCTGTTCAATCAAGCAAACGTCGGCCGCCCCGTTGCTACGATCGGTCGTTCAGCCTCATTTTTCAAATCGGCGGCATAGCGCTCGAATATCGGTCCAATGTCTGGCAGCGACCGCTTTACTAGAGGCAACATCAGGCCTGAAAATCGCTCCTCCATCACGAAGTCGGTTGAACTGTCCTCGCGCGGCATCAGTGTGTGAAGCTGCGGACCCCTTTAAAATGCAAGTGCAAATCCGCCGGTCCAGTCCATCCGTTTGTTTGACACCACTGTCTCGTTGTTGCTGGCGCGTCAAAATTGGTACATTGAAATAGAAAGCGCACAACCCATATGACTCACCTGTTTGATCCGCTCAACATCCGGGATATCACATTTGCGAACCGCGTATTTGTTTCGCCGATGTGCGAGTACTCCAGCACTGACGGATATGTGAGCGACTGGCATTTCGTGCATCTCGGGAGCCGGGCAGTGGGCGGTGCTGGACTGGTGCTTACCGAAGCTACTGCGGTTCTCCCCGAGGGCCGCATCAGTCCGCAAGACCTGGGTATCTGGATGGACGATCACATTGAGCCGCTGGCTCGCATCATCCGGTTTGTTTCGGAGCAAGGCAGTGTGGCCGGGATGCAATTGGCGCATGCCGGTCGCAAGGCCAGCACCTATCGACCGTGGGAAGGCCACGGAGCGATCCCGCAAAGCAAAGGAGGCTGGAACAATGTGGTTGCGCCGAGCGCGGTACCTTTCGCGGATAACTATCCGATGCCGCAAGCGCTCTCTATCGACGGCATCAAGAACATCGTTTCAGCTTTTGCCGCCGCGGCGCGTCGTGCCTGCGAAGCAGGATTTCGGGTCGTTGAGATTCACGCCGCTCATGGATATCTGATTCATGAGTTTCTGTCGCCTCTGAGCAATCAAAGAACCGATTCCTACGGAGGCTCATTTGAGAATCGCATCCGAATATTGCGCGAGATCGTGACCGCTGTTCGAGATTCGTGGCCCGAGAGGGCGCCACTGTTTGTTCGTATTTCGGCGACCGACTGGATTGAAGGCGGATGGGACATTCAGCAGTCGGTCGAACTTGCCTGCCAACTTGTAAAACTTGGAGTAGACCTGATCGATTGCTCTTCTGGCGGCAATGCACTGCAGGCAAAAATTCCGGTCGCCCCAGGTTATCAAACGCCGTTTGCGGAGCAAATCCGCCGCGAAGCCAACATCCTCACGGGTGCGGTCGGGATGATCACATCTCCTATTCAGGCCGAGAACATTCTCGTTGCGGGACAGGCGGACGCAATCATCATCGCGCGCGAATTCCTGCGAGATCCGTATTGGCCATTGCGCGCAGCCCGTGAACTGGGGCAACCAATTGCCTGGCCCGTCCAATATTTGAGGGCAGCGCCGGAAGGCTCACACTCCCGCGTTCCGATTGACCTCAAGAATCTGGAATCCTGCTTCGAGGAACAACACGCTATTCCCAAGCGCTGATCCCCGTTTGACACTGGAAACTACCCAGCAATTTGGAAATTAGGCTCCTCTGGTTGATGTGTCCCTTGTAGGTCATAGCTATTTTCCATACTGCCGTCAGTGCATCTGAACGACAACGGCAACGTCGAACTTTGAATAGTATTTCTTCACGTCGCTGGCGCCATACTTGGCGCGGAATTTTTCGACCACCGACGAAACCCTGGTTTGATCGGTAACAGGAACGGCCTGAAATTCAGCATCTGCGCCACGCGCGTCAATCCGAATTGACGGACCTTTGACCACATTCTTATACCACTGGGTATCCGAGCCCCGTACCGGCAGGAGGTAGACCTTGTCATCGTCCCATACGAACCAGACCGGTTGAGAGATGGTCCGCCCTGATTTTCTGCCGGTCACGCTGAGATTAATTTCACGATAACGGGAGAGGCGGTCTTTCAGAATATCTTTCGGCGCTGGCATGTGCACTCCTTTGACTTGCTGTTAGTCCATAATTCCTGTCGCGTTTCGCTTCACGGTCGGATCTCGTTTCCTCAATTGAGTGCGTTTGTGCATGTGCGTAGGCCGCTCACTTCGATGACTTGTTCATCCACACGCGCCAAGTGCCGGGACCAGCTTTGTCATCGGTAATTGTTCGCCCAATCAACTTGAGTGCCAGCTTGATCTGACCGTGATGGTAGCCCTCGTGCCAAATCATATGCTGAAGTAGCAGGATCGGGTGGTCGTAGTGAAGGTCCATATCGCCGCCTGCCTCCAGCCTTCTCTTGACGGCGTCCCGCACCACCTTGACGCTCTCGTTCAGCATGGCCGCAATGCGGCCAGGGTCATGCTCGGCCTTCCATTCTTCCTTGGGCAGGTCTGTCGCGAATTCGGGAGCGTCCTCGGAGACGAACCCCAGCCGCACATAGTGGATGTGCATAAACATCTCGGCGACGGATGGGCTGCTCTCCATCGCCCTGGCCTCCAGTCCGCCCCCCGGCAGGGCGCGGAGCAGGTTTACCAGGATGGTGTTGTTGCGATCCCACGAGTCCAGCAGAGCCTCAAGCAGGCGTTGGTCTGGTGCGTCCGACATACCTACCCCGTTTGTTGATGCGAGAATTGCCACGAATTCTACATGAGCTTTATCGCTCAGAGGCCCGTCATTTTCTCGATATGTTCCGGATATCGGGAGCCCTGGACCGTAATCTTCGAAGCGGCGCTTTCGATTTCGCGCAAGTCGTCTGGGGTGAGCTCGACCGCAACCGATCCGATATTTTCATCCAGGCGCGCCAACTTCGTCGTGCCCGGATCGGAACAACCCTGGCTTCTGCGCAAGCAGCCAAGCCAGCGCGACCTAAGCAGGTGTTGCCTTCTTCCGTTATGCGATCTTGCCAAGGAGGTCAATCAGGGCCTGGTTCGCTTTGATTGCCTCAGGTGTAAAGCGAGGGAGAATGCTGCGGAAATCTGAGCTGCCGAGCTTAGTGTTTTCATCCATCTTTCCAGTCAGGAATCCCTTGCCCCAAGGGGCTACAGGGAACGAATCCCGAGTTCCTCGATGGTCGGCA
>Ga0134121_10003613_pt1 | contig 12831 bp, 15 predicted proteins | sample KB301_FD_96463 | JGI IMG/M metagenome (GOLD analysis project Ga0134121, IMG submission 96463) | Terrestrial soil microbial communities without Nitrogen fertilizer from Kellogg Biological Station, Michigan, USA - KB3-0-1 | ecosystem: Environmental > Terrestrial > Soil > Unclassified ...
AGGGCGCAGCATCACGCCGCGCGGGCGTACTCGTCCTGCAGCTTCTTTTCATAGGCGAGAACCTTCTGCACCGCTGGCCGCCCGCGCATGCGCTCGTGGTGCGCGGTGCAGTTCCTGAAGTCCGATACGTCGAGCTTGAATGAAATCGCGCGCTTGAAGCACCAGAAGAAGTACGCGTCGCAGGCAGTGAAGTGCGGGAAGAACCACTCGCGCCCCGCAAGCAGGTCGTCGATCACCTTGAGATCCTCGAAAAGCAGCTTGTTGGCGACGCGCTTGACGCTTTCTTCCGAGCCCGGCAGGTCGCAATAATTCTCCGGCCGCGCGTTGGGTGTCAATTTGGGGTGTATGCCCGAGGCGAAAAACGCCATCAGCGAGATCGCCTTGATCTCCTGCTTCGAATCTGCTGGAAGCAGCTTCGCTTTCGGGAACTGGCGGTTGATCCAGACCTGGAGCGCGACGTTCTCCGTGAGCGGTTCGCCATCGATTACCAGCACCGGCACCTTGTGCTTGGGGTTCAACTTCAAAAATTCCGGCGTCCGGTTCCCGCCCGCGCGCGTGTTGATGGCCTGGACCTCGAAATCGGCGCCAGCCTCGGTGAGCGTGATGAATGGCACCAGCGCGCAGGTCATCGGGGCAAAATACAGGGTCAGCTTCATCTCTCGTTCACTCCGTCGGGACAGTATTGAAAAAGCCGGGGCACGGGCCGAGGTTACAGCGAAATTGACTGGCCTTCCGCGGCAGCCAGGCACTCGATCTCCAGGCCGCGGTCGGCAAAGAATTTCCGTCCGAACGCTTCCTTCGCCGCCACGGTTTCGTCATCGTGGGATGGGTCGTGGTGGTAGAGATAGAGCCGCCTCACCTTCGCCTCCGCCGCCAACTTGAGGACCTCGGAAATGCACGAATGCCCCCAGCCGACGCGCTGCGGATACTCGCTGTCCAGGTACTGCGCGTCGTGGATGAGAACGTCGGCGCCCGCCGCGAATTTCACCAGCCGCTTGCGGCCGTGGGCGTCCCCGTTCAAGGCCAGCTCGTTGTCGGTGAGGTACGCCACGGTCTTCCCGGCCGGGCCTTTCACGAGATAGCCGAGGGTCGTGCCCGGATGGTGCAGGCCGATGGTTTTCACCTGCAGGTCCTCGATTTCGAAAGCGCCTTCCGTCAGCTCCTTGTAGTAGACGTGCGCCGCGAACTCCTTCACCGCGACCGGGAAGTAGACGTGTGACATCTGCCCCGCGATCACTTCGCGCAGGGTGAGCTTGCCCTGGCCGGTGCCGTGGATCACCACCTCGTTGCCCTGTTGGTACAGCGACTGGAAATACGGCAGCCCCTGGATGTGGTCCCAGTGCGGATGCGTAATGAAAAGGTTGATCTTGCGCCGCCGGTTGGCGGCCGCCAGCGAACGGCCGAGCTCGATGATGCCGGTGCCGGCGTCGAAGACGAACATCCGGTCCCGCGTCATTTCGACGGAAATGCAGGACGTATTGCCGCCGTACTTCAGCGTCTCCTTCCCGGGGCGGGGCGTGCTGCCGCGCGTGCCCCAGAACGACAGCTTCATAGCGTTCGTGAGCAGGCCCTCGATGGTGTCCAGCATCCTCTGGTTGGCGACCGGCTTGACCAGGTAGGCGTCGGCGCCCGCCTCCAGGCTGCTGCGGTAGTCGTACTCAAAGCTCTTGGCGCTGAAGACGATGACCTTGACCTGGTCCAGGCTGCGGTCGCTGCGTATCTGCGCGAGCAGCGCCGCGCCCGACATCCCGGGCATCATCAGGTCGGTGATGACCACGGCGGGCTTGAACGACGCAATCTCGTTCATTGCCAGCGCGCCGTCGTTGACGTCCTTTACTTCATAGCCCGCGATGCGCAAGGTGGCCGCGACCACCTTCGCGAGCTGCTCGTCGTCGTCGACTATCAGTATCCGGCTGCCCATGGAACCTTATTTTCTCTCGAAATGCCCGGGCGCGCTCGCCGGTTCGGAACATGGCCCTCGCGAGGAGGATACCATCGGGCAAGGAACCGCCGCCGGTCCGCGCTTGTCGCGATATACTCCGCCCACCATGGATAAACGCAAGCTCGGAAAATCCAATCTCGAAGTCTCTGTGGTCGGCATCGGCTGCAACAACTTCGGCCTGCGCGCCGACCCCGCCCAGACCCGCGAAGTCGTGGACAAGGCGATCGAGCTCGGCATCACGCTATTCGACACCGCGGACCGCTACGGGCAGCCGGCCGGCACTTCGGAACAGTATCTCGGGCAAGCGCTAGGCGCGCGGCGCAAGAACATCGTGCTCGCCAGCAAGTTCGGCAACGCGATGGACAACAGCGGCACGATGCAGGGTGCCTCGCGCCGCTACATCAAGATCGCGGTGGAGGCGAGCCTGAAGCGGCTCAACACCGACTGGATCGATCTCTACCAGCTCCACAGCCCCGACACGAAGACGCCCATCGACGAGACGCTGCGCGCGCTGGAAGACCTCGTGCGCGAGGGCAAGATTCGCCACGCCGGCTGCTCGCAATTCTCGGGGGCGCAAATCCGCGAGGCGAGCCAGGCGGCGAGGAAGGCCGGCATCGAGGGCCTGGTCTCGGCGCAGAACCACTTCAACCTCATCAAGCGCGACATGGAGCGCGATTTTGTGCCCGCGATCCGCGAATGCGGCATCAGCTTCATTCCGTTCTACCCGCTCGCCGGCGGATTGCTCACCGGCAAGTACAAGCGCGACGCGGCACCCGCCGGCAGCCGTTTCGCAACGCCGCGCGAGCAGGAAAAACGCGCGCTGGCCGGCGACCCCTGGCCGGTGCTCGAGCAGCTCGAGAAATTCTGCGCCGCCCGCGGGCGCACCATGCTGGAACTCGCCGCGAGCTGGCTGCTCTCCCGGCCCGGCGTCGCGTGCATGATCGCCGGCGCGACGAAACCCGCGCAGGTCGAGGCGAACGTCAAAGCCATCGGCTGGAAACTCACCACCGCTGACCACGCCGAGCTCGACCGCATCACCGATGTGAAATCCGCAGCCTGAGCCGGCTCATCACCCATCACTCATCACTCATCACGCATATGGAAATCAAGGTAATGCTGTCCCTGGCCTTCAAGGAGGCCTATCTCGAACTGGTCCCGCAATTCGAGCTCGCGACCGGCAACAAGGTGTCCACTTCCTGGGTCGGCAGCGTGCAGATGATGAGCCGGCTGAAAGGCGGAGAGGCGGTGGATCTCGTGATCCTGTCGGCCGCCTCGCTCGACGAGCTTATCAAGGCCGGGATCATCGCCGAGCGCCAGGACATCGCGAAGGCGGGCGTCGCGGCTGCCGTGAAGGCCGGCGCGCCGAAGCCGGACATCAGCTCGGGCGAGGCGTTGAAACGCGCAGTACTGGCGGCGAAGTCCGTCGTCTATTCGACCGGGCCGAGCGGGATCTATCTCATCGAGCTGTTCCAGCGCTGGGGCATCGCCGACCAGATCAAATCCAAGGTTAAGCAGTCGCAGGGCGAGCCGGCGGGCGCGGTGGTCGCGCGCGGCGAAGCGGAGCTCGGCTTTCAGCAGATGAGCGAGCTCCTGCCCGTTCCCGGCATCGATATCATCGGACCGCTGTCCCCGGACGTGCAGAAGATCACGACTTTTTCCGCCGGCGTGCACCGGAAAGCACTGGCCGCGGACGCCGCGCGCGCTCTGGTGAAGTTCTTCAAGGCCCCCGCCGCTGCCCCGGTCATCCGGGAAAAAGGCATGGAACCGGCCTAAGGCAAGGATGAAGGCGGAAGGCGGAAGGATGAGCTGAAAGAAAAACCGGTTTGCCATCAACCATTAGCGAAGCGTCCGGGTCATCCTTCATCCCTCATCCCTCATCCTTCGGGGCATTCCGCGCCCGCCGGAATGCCCGATGTAAATGTCTGGTATTCAAGGGGTTTTTTCGGTATAATGTCTCATCAGTAAGCCCGGAGCCCCTCCGGGCTTTTTAGTTCGGAACACAGCCATTCGGGTTGTTTCCGGAAAGCGAAAATCGCCATGACGACCATCACGAAACCAGCCCGCTCGGTGGACTGGACCAAGGACCGCATCGCCGCGCTTGCCACGCCCGACGTCAAGCAGCTGCGCGCCAACGCGGTGCGGTTGAACGACCCGGAAATCACGCAGCGCTGCGATGACGTGCTCGGAGAGCGGCCGCGCGGGCGCGGCGCCGCCAAGAAGGCCGTTCCCGGCGCCGCTCCCAAGCCGCGCAGGAAACGCAAGGCGCCGGCCGCCAAGGCGGCAGAGGCGACGTCGCCAGAGACAGGCGGGGCCGCATGACTCTCCCTGTCGGCGAACGCAGCCGTTTCATGGTCGGGAAGTACGAAATAATCGCGGAGCCGATCCCGCATTCGCGGCACATGCTGCGCTACGTGGTGTACGTCGGCAAGACGCGCATCGGCGCCACGGTGAGCGTGCCTTCGGAATCCGACTGCCTGTTCCTGGAGAAGCCGCCGATCGTGCCGCCGCTCAAGATTTTTTATGTGACGAGCAAGCCTGGCCGCCCGAAGAAGAGCGCCAAGCCCCCGGTCCCGCTCGAGCGAGACCAGCCCGGCTTCCGGGAAGAGCTCCCGTCCGACGTGCCGCTCGACGTAACCGGGAGATCGGGACTCGGCTGATCCGGCGCGGGGCGCCGGTGCCAATAAAAAAGCCGGGCTCGCGCCCGGCTTTTTCAATTGGTAGGGACAGCTTAGGCGGCCTGGATGTTGCTCGCCTGGGTCTTTCCCTTGTTGCCCGTGGTGATCTCGAAGGAAACCTTCTGGCCTTCTTTCAGCGATTTGAATCCCGCCATGTTGATGGACGAGAAGTGGGCGAAAAGATCTTCGCCGCCGCCGTCAGGAGTAATGAAACCAAAACCCTTCGCATCGTTGAACCACTTTACGGTACCGGTTGGCATAGTCACGTTCCTTTAATAGAAATAGGGCTGAGCCCAAAAAGTGTGTTTGATCTCAAAGCCCCAGAAGAACGGACAAACTGCAAGTCACCACCCCAAGTACTCGAAACTAAACACCGAGCGCGCACCTTATAGCGGGGCCCGGACGCCGTCAAGGAAAACCTTGAATTGATGAGGTAAAACGACATTATTTGCAGGAAAAACCACGATATTTGGCCGGGAATGCCGCGGAATATGCGGTTTGCGGCCCGCCATCCGCCAATTAGGGACCCCGGGTGAAGTACGAGTGCGTATAGTAATTTCTTACCGACAGGACCCTCATGATGACCGACGAAGCCTACATCGCCGCATACCAGAAGCTCTCGAGCCAGTATCAAAACAATCAATCGAGCATGGGAGACCACCTGGCCGCCGTGCAGAAACTGAAGGACCAGTATCTCAAGGGCAGAAACAGCGCCGCGCTACCCGTCGTGCCCTGAGCTTTGCAATCGGAAATGCGCCGGTTGCGGATCGACTCAAATATTCGTTAGTCGGCCCTTTCGCCTGCGAGCAGCCGCGCACTGCTAGAATCTCCGCTGTTCCCCATCTGCTGCCGCGTTTTCCACCCAACCGATGTCCGTCCACTTCGTCATCGCGCTGACGCTGTTCAACATGGCCAGCGTGCGCGCGGGGCGCGTGCTGCTGACGCTCTACGCGATCAAACTCGGGGCGCAGCCGGTCGCGATCGGCATGCTGGCCGCCTCGTTCAGCGTGATTCCGATCCTGTTCTCGTGGGCGAGCGGGCGCTGGGTCGACCGCTTCGGCTCGCGCTGGCTGCTGCTGATCGGCGTCATCGGCACCGCGAGCGGCATGCTGCTGCCTTATTTCGCGCCCAGCCTCGCGACCGTCTTCATTGCCGGCATGCTGAGCGGGCTTTCCATAACATTCTGCAACGTCTCGCTGCAAAACCTGGTTGGCCTGATGAGCGCGCCGGAGAACCGCGCGCGCAATTTCGGAAACTACACGCTGGCCGGGTCGTCCGCCGCCTTCATCGGGCCGCTGATCGCCGGGTTTTCCATCGACCACGCCGGCTACGACTACACTTGCCTGATCGTAGTGGCGATCGCGATCGTCCCGATCTCGATGCTTGTCATGCGCGGCAGCACGCTGCCCCGCGGCAGCCGCGAAGCGAAGCCGGCGGGAAACCTGTGGCACGCGATGACGCTGCCCGGCGTGTGGCCGGTGCTGGCGGCGAGTTGCGTGGCACAGACCGCGGGCGACTTCTTCCAGTTCTACATGCCGGTGTACGCGCACGACGCGGGCCTGTCGCCTTCCGCCATCGGCATCGTGCTCGCGGCGTATTCCGCGGCGACGTTTACCTCGCGCATCTTCCTGCCGGGCCTGATACAGCGATGGGGCGATCAGAAATTGCTGGTGTACGCGTTCGTGCTCTCCGGGTTCGCGCTGATGCTGGTGCCGGTCTTCCACAGCGCTGCCCTGCTCGCGCCGATCTCGTTCCTGATCGGGCTCGGCATGGGCTGCACCGCGCCGATCACCATGATGCTGATGTTCACGCGCTCCGCGGAAGGCCGTTCAGGAGAGGCGATGGGCCTGCGCCTCACCGCGGACAACATCACGCGCTTCTTCGGCCCGGTCCTGTTCGGCATGATGGCCTCGGCCGCGGGGCTGGCGGCGGTGTTCTGGCTGAACGCGCTGATGCTCGGCTCCGGCAGCCTCTTTGCCGGCCGCGGCGGCGCCCACCCGCGGAAAGATTAATATGACGCTGCTGATTCGTGGAATGGCGCCATGAGCAACGCCGAACTGGAGCGCAACAAGGCGGTCGCGCTGCGCTTCAAGAAGTCGCAGGGCACGAAGGAGATGCCGCAGGTCGAAAAGGAAGTGCTGGCACCGAACTACAATCGCATCCGCGGCGGTAACTTCCACCTCGCAGCCAACGCGCGCGACCAGGACTGGCCCCATCCCGGCATGTACTTGCGCAGCGCGTTCCCCGACCGCGTGGACATCATGGAGCACGTCGTCGCCGAAGGCGACACGGTCGGTCTGCTGTTCCGCCTGAACGCCACGCACCGGGGCAACCTCTTCGGCATTCCGCCCACCGGCAGGAAAATCGACGTCTACGAGATCGCGCTGCTGCGCATCGTCGCCGGCCAGATGGTCGAGGGCTGGTTCATGATGGACGAGGCGGAGCTGCTGCGGCAGTTGGGCGCGCGGATGCCGGTGCGCAACGATCGCCGTATCATCGCGCCGCCGGTGCCGGAACCGGGCGAGGGCGGCGACGCGATCGTGCAGCGGCTCTCGGCAGGGAAACCTCCGTCCCGGGAGGACGGTCACAAGATAATCATGGCACGCTCCCGGACATCATCGCCCACCCCGGCCGACCGCACCGCGGATTTCGCGCGCAAGCGCGAAGCGTTCCAGCATTTTCATGACTACGGCGTCTCGCGCGGTCTTGGCACGCAGACGCTCCGTTCCGCGCTCGCCGAACGGCGCGATCCGATTGATCGCTTCGTCGCCGACGGCGACGCGGCATGGATGCGCTTTTATCTCCACGGCGTCCACGAAGGAACCCTTTACGGCCTGCCGCCCACCGGCAAGCGTATCGGCGTGCCGGCGGTGGACGTCTCGCGCTTCGCCGGCGGCAAATGGAAAGAGAGCTGGTGCTTCGGCGACGAGCTCGGGCTGCTCCTGCAGCTTGGCGTGCCCAATCTGCTGCTTGAAAAGTGATCGGTGACCCGTGACCGGTGACTGGATACGCCGCTGCGCGGAAGCAAGAATGGGAGCGCCCCTCCGCCTTCCGACTTCCGCCTTCTTCCTTGCGCTGTGCGTCGCGCTCTCGACGACCGCGTGTGCCGCCGATTTCCAGTCGTGCGTGAAGGCGCTGCGCGGCGAAGCGGCGGCGAAGGGCATTACCGCGCAGACCTTCGACAAGGCCATGGCCGGCGTCGAGCCCGACTCGGGCGTGCTCGACTCGATGGACAATCAGCCCGAATTCACGACGCCGATCTGGGACTATCTCGCGGCGCTGGTGGACGAGCAGCGTATCGCCGACGGAAAAGCGAAGCTCGCCGAGTGGGCGAAGGTGCTGGCGGGCATCGAGCAGCAATTCGGCGTGGACCGCCACACCGTCATCGCCGTGTGGGGCGTCGAGACCGATTACGGCAGGAACATGGGCAAGCGCCCGCTGGTGCGCTCGCTCGCGACGGTATCGTGCTTTGGCAGCCGCCAGCGCTACTTCCGTAGCGAACTGATGGCGACGCTGCTCATCCTTCAGGCCGGCGACGTCCCGCCCGAGCACCTCGCGGGCTCCTGGTCCGGGGCGTTCGGCCACACGCAGTTCATGCCCACTACGTTCCAGCGCCTGGCGGTGGACTTCGACGGCGACGGCCGCCGTGACATCGTCGGCTCGATCCCCGACGCGCTCGCATCCTCGGCGAACTACCTGAAGGACGCGGGCTGGGCGAGCGGCCAGCCTTGGGGCTACGAAGTGCGCCTGCCGGCGAAATACGGCGGCCCTTCCGGACGCCGCGACCGCCGCGCGCTGGAGCAATGGAACAAGCTCGGAATCCGGCAGCTCGACGGCACAGCGTTGACCGGTGGCGACCGCGCGGCGCTCATACTCCCTGCCGGCGCGGACGGTCCGGCGTTCATCGTGTTCCGGAACTACGACGCGATCTTTTCCTACAACGCCGCCGAATCCTACGCGATCGCGATCGCCCATCTCTCCGACCGCCTGCGCGGCGCCGGCCCGATCAAGACCGCGTGGCCCACCGACGATCCCGGCCTGTCGCGCGCCCAGCGCCGCGAACTCCAGCAGCTCCTCGTCGACCGCGGCTACGACATCGGCGAAGCCGACGGCATCGTCGGCCAGCGCACGCGCGACGCGATCAAGGCGTTCCAGGCTTCCGCGGGGCTTCCCGCCGACGGGCGAGCCGGAGGGCGCGTGTTGAGCGCGCTCAAGGCGAGCGCCAAACCACCCCCGGCAAAGTAGCCCGCGGGTCGAGACTCGCGAATCGACCCCTTTTCCCTTGCCCCTTTTCCCTCGATGAGCGAGACACGGTCCAGCGTGCATCGCCAGGTCTGGCAGATGGCCGGACCGCTCATCTTCGCGAACATTTCGGTGCCGCTGCTCGGTGCGGTGGACACCGCGGTGGTCGGCCACCTGCCGGAGATCCATTACATCGGCGCCGTCGCCATCGGCGCGATGCTGTTCACCTATATCCATCACCTGTTCAATTGCCTGCGCATGGGCACCACCGGCCCGACGGCGCAAGCGCGCGGCGCGGGAGATTACGCGGAGGTGCGGGCGCTGATCGGCCGCGCGCTGCTGCTCGCCGGCGTCATCGGGGGCACGCTGATCGTCCTGCAGCTGCCCATACTCGCTTTTACCTTTTGGCTGATCGACGCGAGCCCGCAGGTGGAGCACTACGCCCGCCAATATTTCCTGATTCGCATCTGGTCCATGCCGGCGGCGCTGGCGGGCTACGCGATCATCGGCTGGTATTACGGATTGCGCGACGCACGCACGCCGCTGATCGTGCAGGTCTTCGCCAACGCGCTCAACATCGGGCTCGATTTCCTGTTCGTTTTCGGCTTCGGCTGGGGCGTGGCGGGCGTCGCCGTGGCATCGCTGATCGCGACGTACGCCGGACTCTTGCTGGGGCTCTGGTGCGTGTGGCGCACCCTGCGCGCGCTGCCGGGCAGCGGGCACGGCCCCCTGCTCGACCGCGCGCGGCTCGTGCGCATGCTGTCCATCAACAGCGACCTCGTGCTGCGCACGTTCTGCGTGGTCTCCGTGCTCGGCCTGTTCATGGCGAAGAGCGCCGAGTTGGGCGACCTGACCCTCGCCGCGAACCAGGTGCTTCACAATTTCCTCGTCTTCAGCTCCTTCGGCCTCGATGCCTTCGCGCACGCCGCCGAGGCCATCCTCGGCGAGGCGGTGGGAAAACGCGACCGCCCGGCGTTCCAGCGCGCGATGCGGGTGGTGTTCCTGTGGGCGGTGATCGTCGGGCTGCTCAACACGCTGCTCTACGCGGCCGCGGGGCACGGAATCATCGCTTTGCTCACCGGCATACCGGATGTGCGCGCCGCCGCGGGGCAGTTGCTGCTGTGGGTGGTGTTGATGCCGCTGTTGTCGGTCTGGGCCTACACCTACGACGGCGTCTACCTCGCGGCAACGCGGACCACCGCGATGCGCAACACCGTAATGCTGTCCTTCGTCGCCTACGTGACCCTGCTCTATGTGCTGGTGCCGATCTACGGCAGCACCGGGCTCTGGATCGCCCTCGCCGTTTTCCTGGGCCTGCGCGGGATACTGCTGCACCTGCTCTTTCCCGCGCTGCTGCGCACTATCTGAAGCGATTCACTTCCTGGCAAGGTAGCGCCGCCACGGTCGCCAGTAGTAGTGCTTCCAGCCGTTGTTCACGCCGCGGTAGTCGTGGTCGGGAACGTTGACGTGCACGAGATCGATGCGGCCGCTGCGGCCCTTCGGTGTGAAGCGCAGGATCAGCGTCGAGTCGAGATCGCCCTTCTTCCAGCCGGCCGAGCGCCAGGCCTGCACGATCAGCCGACCCGGAACGGTATGCAGCGTGCGGCCTCGCAGCATGCCGCCGAACGCGCTGAATATCGATCCCGCCCGCGCGCTAACGGTGACTTTTCCGCCGGTGATCGCCTTATGCGCCTTCGGACTGAGGTACATCGCATACAGTGCCTTGGCGGGACACGGCAGCGTCACGGATTGCCTGACGACCTTGGGCATGGAGTCTCCTTTGCGCCTGGTTCCAGGCTTTAATTATTTCGAGCCGCGTGATAAGTGACAAGTGATAAGTGATAATGCCGTCTCCAAGGGCAATCGTCACTCAACAATCATCAAGGAGAAAAAATGGCAAAGGGCTACTGGATCAATCTGTTTCGCAAGGTCAATGACCCCAAGAAGGTCGAGGCTTACCGCAATCTCGCCGGGCCGGTCATGCAAGCCGCCGGCGCGAAGTTCCTGGTGCGCGGCGACCCGACGAAAGTCTACGAAGCCGGTGTCATGGGCCGCGCCGTGGTCATCGAGTTCGAGAGCGTGAAAAGGGCGATGGAAGTGCACGACAGCCCGGGCTACCAGGCCGCGCTGAAAGCGCTCGGCGACGGCGCCGAGCGGGATCTGCGGATCGTCGAAGGCGTATGACGAAGCCCGCGGCTGCCGCGGCAGCGCGCGCGCTTCGCATGCTGGCTGCCGGAGCCTGCCTCGCCGCGGTCGCGGCGGGCGCGCTCGCGCAACCGTATCCGAACCGCCCGCTGCGCCTGATCGCCCCGCTCGCGCCGGGGGGCACCACCGACATCCTGGCGCGCACCATGTCCCAGCAATTAACAGGATCACTCGGCCAGCCGGTGGTCGTGGAAAATCGCGCGGGCGCCGGCGGAACCGTCGGCACCGATCTCGTGGCGAAGTCGCCGCCCGACGGCTATACGCTGCTCATCATCTCCGCGGATACCTACACCACCAACGCAGTGCTCTACGCCAACCTGCCGTTCGACTCGCGCAAGGATTTGAAGCCGCTCACCATTCTGGCCGCTTCGCCCAGCATCCTGACCGTGCACCCGTCGCTGCCGGCGAAAACCGTGAAGGAGCTGGTCGCGCTGTCGAAAACGCGGCCGAAAGAACTGAACTACGGCTCGGGCGGCACCTCGGGCGTGCTGCGCATGGAACTGCTCAAGTTCAACACCGGCATGGCCATCACCAACATCCCGTACAAGGGCTCGGGCCCGGCGCTGATCGACCTGATTGCGGGCCACATCCACGCCGGTTTCTTCAACCTGGTCGCCACGCTGCCGCAGGTCGAGTCGGGCAAGCTGCGCGGACTCGTCGTTACCGGCAGCAAGCGCTTCGACAAGCTGCCAACCGTTCCCAGCACGAAAGAATCCGGCATCAAGGGATTCGACGAGAACGTCGGCTACCTGATGTTCGTGCCAAGCGCGACGCCCGGCCCCATCGTGGCGCGCCTGAACGCCGACATCATCAAGGTGCTGAACTCGCCCGACGTGAAGAGCCGCCTCGCCGCCGAGGGCTCCGAAGTCGTCGGCGGCACGCCCGAACAGGCAAGCGCCGTCGTCTTGAAGCTGATCGATCAGTGGGTGGACGTGGTGAAGCGCACTGGTATCAAACTCCAGTGACGAGTGACGGGTGACGAGTGATGAGTGTCAGGAGAATAAGTAAGCCCGCTCCGCGGGAATCTCGTCACACGTCACACGTCACTCGTCACCTCAGGGCTCGATAGAGGAACGGAAGGCTGACATCCATCCGGTAATCGATATCGGAGTGGTTGTCGTCGAATTCCTCGTAGGTGTGGCGGATGCCGGCGGCAGCCAGGCGCTTCGACAGGATGCGCGAGCCGTAGTGAATGTGGTACTGATCGCGCCAGCCGCAGTCGATGTAAATACCTCTTAATGATTTGATATTATTACGATATTTGGCAACCAGGTTGACCGGGTCGTGGCGCAGCCAGTTGCGCCAGCGTTCCTCGATCAATTCACCCGTCTCCATATTGAACGGCACGCGGAATCCGTTCGGCGCCCGCGGGTCCGGGTCGTAGGTCGCGGCCATGCAGAGATTCATGATGCAGTGGCCCTCCGCCGTCGAAACCTTCTCCTTCCTCCACACGTTCTCGAGAAAGCGCCGGATGCGCCCGTCGTCGAGGCCTGCGGCGATGCGCTTGCGGCCCGATTCGCGGCGCGCGTCGTAGCGACCGGGCCTGCGCCTGGGCGCGCGGTGCTTCTGCAGCTCGTTCAGCGTATTCGGCCAGTCGGCCCAATAGACGTAATCGAAATACGCATCGCCGGAATGGTTTGCGATCGCGCCCCAATATTTCGGGTACTTCATGCCGTGGATCATCGAGCCGTAGCCGCCGGATGACTTGCCGAAGCAGCCGCGGTGCTCGCGGCTCGCGAGCGTGCGGAACTCGCGGTCGACGAACGG
>Ga0134121_10003614_pt1 | contig 12826 bp, 10 predicted proteins | sample KB301_FD_96463 | JGI IMG/M metagenome (GOLD analysis project Ga0134121, IMG submission 96463) | Terrestrial soil microbial communities without Nitrogen fertilizer from Kellogg Biological Station, Michigan, USA - KB3-0-1 | ecosystem: Environmental > Terrestrial > Soil > Unclassified ...
GGCGTCGGCGTGGAGAAGATCGACCAGATGTGCGTGCAATTCGGCGCCGCCGAGCTCGGGATCTTCCACGCCGTCAAGCGCGCCTATGATCCGCAGGGGCTGCTCAATCCGGGCAAGGCGGTTCCGGCCCTGTCGCGCTGCGCTGAGTTCGGGCGCCGGCACGTGCATGCCGCGGCGCAGCCGCACGCCGGCCTGCCTCGCTTCTGATCTTGGAAAAATTTCAGGAAAAAATCCGGGAAGCCGCGGGCCGACGCGCACCTTTGCGCATTCGTGGCGGCGGCACCAAGGACTTTTACGGCAACGCGCCGCGCGGCGAGCTTCTCGAGACGCGCGGCCATGCGGGAATCGTTGCCTACGAACCGACGGAACTGGTCGTGACGGCGCGCTGCGGCACCTTGCTTTCGGATTTGCATGAAGTGCTTTTCAAGCAGGGACAATTCCTGCCCTTCGAACCCCCCAGCTTCGGTTCCGGGGCGACGCTCGGGGGCTGCGTTGCGGCGGGATTGTCGGGCCCGCGCCGCGCCAGCGCCGGCTCGGTGCGGGATTTCATCCTCGGGGCGAAAATCATCGATGGCAAGGGCGACCTCCTTTCCTTTGGCGGCCAGGTCATGAAGAACGTGGCCGGTTACGACATATCGCGGCTGCTCACCGGGTCGCTCGGCACGCTGGGGCTGATTACCGAGGTGTCCCTCAAGGTGCTGCCGCGGCCGAGCGCCGAACTGACGCTGAAGCTGGAGCTGCCGCAAGGCAAGGCGCTCGAGAGCCTGAACCGCTGGGCGGGGCAGCCGTTGCCGATATCAGGCAGCGCCTGGTCCGACGGCGAACTCGCGCTTCGCCTGTCGGGCGCCGGCAGCGCGCTTGAGCTCGTCGCGCAGAAGCTGGGCGGCGAGAAGCTGGGCGCCGGCGATGCGGCCACCTTCTGGGCCGGCATCCGCGAGCAGACCGATCCATTCTTCGCGGGCGACGCGCCGCTGTGGCGCCTCTCGCTGCCGTCGCACGCGGCGCAGGTTGAATTGCCGGGCGCGCAGCTGATCGAGTGGGGCGGCGCACTGCGCTGGCTGAGGTCCCATGCGGATCCGGCGCCGGTGCGCGCCGCGGTTGCGGGCCTGGGCGGGCATGCGACGCTGTTCCGCGCCGCCGACAAGCCGGCGGGCGCGTTCGCGCCGCTGCCGCCGGTGCTCGCGCGCCTGCACCGCAAGCTGAAATCCGCTTTCGACCCCGCCGGGATCCTGAATGCCGGCCGGCTGTACCCGGAGTTCTAGCTTTTGACGAGCTTCTTCTTGAGCGTTTCCACCGCCGCGCGCACTTCGCCCGCGAAAGCGGTGGCGGGGTATCGGGCGAGAAGCCTGGCATACAGCTGGATGGCGAGAGCCGGTTCGCCTGCCTCGCCCGCCTTGCGGGCCGCATCGAACAGGAGCTTCTGCGGCGCGACATCGTTGGCAGGCGCCCGGACCGGCGAGGCCACCGGCAAACTTGTGGCGGCGGTTTTTTCCGGCGCCGGTTTCGGCACCAGTGGCAGGCCGGTCATGAATGCCGCAATGCGCGCTTCCTCGGCGAGCCTGCGTTCTTCCGCTTTGCGGCGGATATGCCATACCAGCCAGACGATCGTGGCGGCGCAGCCTGCCAGCACCAGCCAGAATAGACCTCTCATGCAGAAAGTATAGCGAGCCGTGCAAACCGAGCTCGCCGATTTCATCCGCGATACGCCGCAGGGGCGCGAGGCCGACGCCGTGCTGCGCAAGTGCGTGCATTGCGGCTTCTGCAATGCGACCTGTCCGACCTACCAGCTCCTCGGCGACGAGCTCGACGGGCCGCGCGGCCGCATCTACCTCATCAAGCAGGTGCTCGAAGGCGTGGCGCCGACGGCGAAGACGCGCCTGCACCTGGATCGCTGCCTCACCTGCCGGGCCTGCGAAACCACGTGCCCGTCCGGCGTGCAATACGGCCGCCTGGCCGACATCGGGCGCGAAATCGTAGAGCAGAAAGTGGGGCGCAGTGCCTGGGAAGGGGTCAAGCGGTCGGTACTGGCCGCGGTTCTGCCGAGGACCAGTTTGTTTTCGTTGCTGCTGGATGTGGGCAGGGCAATGAAGTTTTTTCTTCCTGAAAACCTGAAGAGCAAGATTCCGGCGCGTAGCGAACCTGCCGGTGCGTGGCCTGCGCCGCGGCACAGGCGCCGCATGCTGGTGCTCGCGGGCTGCGTGCAGCCGGCGCTTGCGCCGGCGATCAACGCGGCCGCGGCGCGAGTGCTCGACCGGGCCGGAATTTCCCTCATCGAGGCGCCGGGCGCCGGCTGCTGCGGCGCGCTGCGCTTTCACCTGAACGACCAGGAAGGCGGCCGCGACGACATGCGCGCGCTGATCGACGCCTGGTGGCCGATGGTCGAGGCGGGCGAAGTCGAGGCGATCGTGATGACTGCCAGCGGTTGCGGAGTTTTTACGAAAGATTTTTTTCAACATTTAAAGGATGACCCCGAATATCGCGAAAAGGCGCAACAGATTTCGGCGCTGACGAAGGACCTCTCGGAAGTTCTGCCGGAGGGCGAAATACCGCGAAAAATCAGGCACGGCCGGATCGCCTTCCAGTCCCCGTGCTCGCTGCAGCACGGGCAACAACTGCAGGGCAAGGTCGAGGCGCTGCTGGAAAGCGCCGGCTATGAACTGGAACCGGTCGCCGACGGCCATCTTTGCTGCGGATCGGCCGGAACCTACTCGATCCTGCAGCCGGAACTCTCGGGCAGGCTGCGCGAGCGCAAGCTGGCCGCGCTGGCCGCCGGCGGCGCCGCGACCATCGCCACCGCCAACATCGGCTGCCTGAGCCACCTGCAGTCCGGCACGCGCACGCCCGTGCGCCATTGGATCCAGCTGCTGGACGAGTAGAATCGACGCATGGAAACGATCGTCCGCGCCGCCTGCCCGCACGACTGCCCCGACACCTGCGCGATGCTGGTGACGGTGAAGGACGGCGTGGCGGTGAAGGTGCAGGGGGATCCGGATCACCCGTTCACCGACGGCTCGCTCTGCACCAAGGTCGCCCACTATGCCGAGCGCACCTATTCGCCCGATCGCCTGCTGCATCCGCTCAAGCGCGTCGGACCGAAGGGCAAGGGCGAATTCAGGCGCATCAGCTGGGACGAGGCGCTGGACGAGATCGCCGCGAAACTGAAGTCGCTCGCGGCCGTAAATCCGGAATCCATCCTGCCGTTAAGTTACGCAGGCACCATGGGGATGCTGCAATACAGCTCGATGGACCGGCGCTTCTTCCACAAGCTCGGCGCCACCCAGCTGGAGCGCACGCTGTGTTCGTCGGCAGGCAAGGCCGGCATCAAGGCCACGCTGGGCGGCAGCTACGGCATGGACCCCGAGCACTACCAGGACTCGAAGCTCATCGTGATCTGGGGCTCCAACCCGATCACCTCCAACCTGCATTTCTGGACGCGCGCGCAGGAAGCCAAGCGCCGCGGCGCGAAGCTGATCGCCATCGACCCGTATCGCAGCCTGACCGCGGAGAAGTGCAGCCAGCACATCGCGTTGCTGCCCGGCACCGACGGCGCGCTCGCGCTCGGAATGATGCATATCCTGGTGACGGAGGGCCTGATCGACCGGGATTACATTGAAAAATACACTTTGGGCTTCAAGGAACTTTCAGAAAAACTTCCTGAATACACGCCGCAATGGGCCGCCGAGACCTGCGGCATTTCCGTCCAAGAGGTGGTGCAGCTGGCGCGCGACTACGGCACGCTCAAGCCGGCCGCCATTCGCCTGAACTACGGCATGCAGCGCCACGCCGGCGGCGGCATCGCCGCGCGCACCATCGCCTGCCTGCCGGCGCTGACCGGCGCCTGGCGCGACCCCGCGGGCGGCATCCTGCTGACGACGGCGGACAACTACAACTTCGACCACGCGAAACTCGAGCGGCCCGACCTGATGCCGCGCAGTTCTACCGGCGCGCGGCCCCGCGTGATCAACCATTCGAAGCTCGGCGACGCGCTGACGGCCGTCGAATCGCCGGTGCGCGCGGTCATCGTCTACAACAACAATCCGGTCGCGGTGTGCCCCGACTCGTCGAAGGTGGTCGAGGGTTTCAGGCGCGAGGACCTGTTCTGCGTCGTGATGGACTCCTTTCTCACCGACACCGCGGACTACGCCGACATCGTGCTGCCGGCGACCACCCAGCTGGAGCACACCGACATCCACAAGTCCTACGGCCACCTGTATGTGCTGGCCAACAATCCGGCGATCGCGCCGGTGGGCGAATCGCTGCCCAACGCCGAAGTCTTCCGCCGCCTCGCGGCGCGCATGGGCTTCGAGGAGGAGTGCTTCCGCGATTCGGACGACGAGCTCGCGCGCCAGGCGATCGGGTCGGGCCACGCCAACCTCGCGGGCATGGACTGGGAATCGCTCAAGCGCGACGGCTGGAAGAGGCTCGCGCTGCCGAAGACCTTTGCGCCCTTCGCCAAGGGCGGTTTTCATACGCCCTCCGGCAAATGCGAGTTCTACAGCGCCTCGCTCAAGGCGCAGGGCATCGATCCGCTGCCTTTCTACAATCCGCCGGCCGAGCTGCCCTCGAGCAATCCGCAGCTGGCGAGCAGGTATCCGCTCAGTTTCCTGTCGCCGCCGGTGCGCAACTTCCTCAATTCCTCGTTCGCCAACCTGCCGCGCTTCCGCGCGGCGGAGGGCGAACCCAGCCTGGAGCTGCATTCGGACGATGCCGCGAAACGCGGCATCGCGGATGGCGATGCGGTGCGCGTGTTCAACGACCGCGGCAGTTTCACCCTCAAGGCGCGGGTCAACGACAAGCCCCGGCGCGGGGTGGTGGTGGCGCCTTCGGTGTGGTGGAAGAAGTTTTCGGGCGACCGCAGGAACGCCAACGAACTCACCTCGCAGCGCACGGCCGACCTGGGCGGCGCGGCGACCTTCTACGATTGCCTGGTGGAAGTCGAGCGCGCCAGCGCCTGACACGCCGGCGTGTTCCTGTACGCATGTCGGGCGCCGCGCGCCGCCCGTCGGCGCGAACGCAAGAAACTGTCATTCGCGTGTTGTTGTGCCGGCTGCAGGCGCTAACCGGGAGGGTAGCGTGGCTTGATGGCTGGGGAGAAACCCGTGACGGTGGACGGGGAAGGAAAGCTGGTTCTCGATATCCTGCCGGTCGGCATCGCGTTCATCGCCGACCGCGTCATCACGCGCGCCAACCGGCAACTGGAGCTGATGCTGGGCTATGGCCCCGGCGAGCTCGACGGCCAGTCCTCGAGAATCCTGTATCCGAGCGAAGAAATCTGGCGCGAGGCGGGCGAGCGCTACCGGCTTTTCCGCGGCGCCGAAGTGATGGATGGCGAATTCAGGCTGCGGCGCAAGGACGGCAGCGCGCTGTGGTGCCGGGCGGTGGGCCGCGCCATGAATCCGGAATCGCCGCAGGCGTCGGTGATCCTCACCTACAGCGATACCAGCGGGCGGCATGAGGCCGAGCGCGCATTGCGCAAGAGCGAAGCCATGTACCGCAACCTGGTGGAGACCTCGAACGACCTCATCTGGTCGGTGGACGCCGAGGGCCGCTGGACCTACCTCAGCCCCGCGGCGGCGCGCCGCATCTACGACTGCGAGCCGGCGGACATGCTCGGGCACGAAATCCGGGAGCAGCTTGCGCCGGAAGTGCGAGAAAGGGACCTCGCCGTGTTCCGCCGCATCCTCGAGGGCGAGTCGGTCTTCGACTATCAGACCCGCCATGTCCGGCGCGACGGCATCCACATCGACCTGTCGATCAACGCGGTGCCAATGCGCAGCGCCAAGGGCGCGGTGATCGGGGCGACGGGCACGGCGCGCGATGTCACCTCCGAAAAGGCGGCCGCCGCGGCGCTCTACGAAAACGTCGAGAAGCTGCGCCTCGCCGTGGACGCGGCCGGACTCATGTACTGGGAATGGGACCGCGATTCCGACCAGCTGCACTGGGGCCGCGACCCTTCGGCGATCGTCGGCGCGAGCGGCGGGAAGACGACGCGCTGGCCCGAGTACGTGAAACTGGTGCACCCGGAAGACCGCGAGCGCTACCTCAGCGTCGTCAATGCCGCGTGGGAGAAAGCCGGGCCCTGCACCAACGAGTACCGCGTGATCCGGCAGGACGGCCAGGTGGCGTGGCTGTCCTCGCACGCGAAGACGCTCGCCGATGCCTCGGGGCGCGTGCACCGCATGATCGGCGTTTCGCAGGACATCACCGAGCGCAAGCGCCAGGAGGAGGAGGCGCGCTTCCTCGCCCACCACGACACGCTCACCGGTTTGCCGAACCGCCGCCTGCTCGACGACCGCCTGCGGCAGGCGGTGCTGCTCGCCCAGCGGCGCGATACGCGCCTCGCGCTGATGGTGGTCGACCTGGATCGATTCAAGCAGGTCAACGACGCCCTCGGGCACCGCGCGGGCGACGCGGTGTTGCGCGAGGCGGCGCACCGCATCGCCGGCTGCCTGCGCAAGGCCGACACGCTCGCCCGCCACGGCGGCGACGAGTTCGTGGTGGTGATACCGGACCTGCAGCTGGACGCCGACTGCCAGGTGGTGGCGGAAAAGATCCTGCGCGCGCTCGAGCCGGCGTTCCGCGTCGACGGGCGCGAATTCTCGATCGGCGCCAGCATCGGCGTGTCGCTCTATCCGGCGGACGCCGGCGACGGCGATACGCTGTTGCGCAACGCCGACGTCGCGATGTACCGCGCCAAGGAGCTCGGCCGGAACAACTATCGCTTCTACGGGCGCTGATACCGTCGTCCCCGCGGCTTTGGGCGGGGACCCATAGTAAAGTGTGCCCATGAGGCACGCACTCCGCCTGGCGCGTTTCGTCGCACCCTATCGCCTGAAGATCGCGGTGGCGATGTTCGCGCTGCTGGTGGCCGCGGGTTGCGTGCTTGCGCTCGGCCAGGGCCTGAAGCACGTGGTGGACCAGGGCTTCGGCAGCGCAAATCCGCAACTCCTGAACGAGGCGCTGGTCGCCATCGTCGGCGTGGCGGCATTGCTGTCAGGGGCCACGTTCGTGCGCTTCTACCTGATGATGAGCCTCGGCGAGCGCGTCGTCACCGACCTGCGGCGCGCGGTGTTCAACCACATCCTCGCGCTGGAGCCGGCGTATTTCGAGGCCACGCGCACCGGCGAAATCATCTCGCGCCTGACCAACGACACCACGCTCGTGCAGCAGGTGATCGGCTACGGCCTGTCGATGTTCGTGCGCAACCTGCTGATGATGCTGGGCGCCGCGGTGATGATGTTCGTGGTGAGCTGGAAGCTGGCGGCCTGCGTGCTGCTCGGCATTCCTGCAACGCTCATTCCCATCCTGCTGCTCGGCCGCCGGGTGCGGCGCCTGTCGCGCGACAACCAGGATCGTGTCGCGGACGTTTCGGCTTACGTGGACGAGGCGATACACGAAATACGCACCGTGCAGGCCTATGCTCATGAGGAAGCAGACCGGGCTGCCTTCGGGCGGCACGCGGAGGCTGCCTACGAGTCGGGGGTCAAGCGCATCGGGCAGAAGGCGGTGCTCATTGCGCTGGTGATGCTGATCGCATTCTGCGCCGTGGGCGTGATCCTCTGGGTCGGCGGCCACGATGTCTTCGCCGGGCGGCTCACCGCGGGCGAACTCTCGGCGTTCGTGTTTTACGCATTCGTGGTGGCGACCGGGGCCGGGACGATCTCGGAAGTCTGGGGCGAGTTGCAGCGCGCCGCGGGCGCCACCGAGCGGCTGATGGAAATCCTCGATACGCAGCCGTCCATTTGCGCGCCCCTGCTGCCCGCCCCGCGACCGGTGCACACCGAGATTGCGTTCGATACCGTCACCTTTGCCTATCCGGCGCGGCCCGGCACGCCGGCACTCGATCGCTTTTCGCTGCGGCTGTCGCAGGGCGAACGCGTGGCACTGGTGGGTCCTTCGGGCGCGGGCAAGACTACGGTGCTCGCGCTGCTGCTGCGCTTTTACGATCCGCAGCAGGGCCGCGTACGCATCGGCAATACCGACCTGCGCGAATACGATCCCGCCGCGCTGCGGCGCCTGATCGCGGTGGTGCCGCAGGACCCGGTGATTTTCGCCGCGAGCGTCATGGATAACGTCCGCTACGGCAGGCCGGAGGCGAGCCGGGAGGACGCGGAGCGCGCCTGCGAGCAGGCTTTCGCGCTCGAATTCATCCACCGGCTGCCGCAGGGCATGGACACGGTGCTCGGCGAGCGCGGCGTGACGCTTTCGGGCGGACAGCGCCAGCGCCTCTCGATCGCCCGGGCGCTGCTCGCCGACCGGCCGATCCTGCTGCTCGATGAGGCGACCAGCTCCCTCGACGCGGCCAGCGAACGCATGGTGCAGCAGGCGCTGGAGGCGCTCGAGCGCGGCCGCACTTCGCTGGTCATCGCGCACCGCCTTTCCACGGTGCAGCACGCCGACCGCATCGTGGTCCTGGACCGCGGCGCGATCGCCGCACAGGGCACGCACGCCGAGCTGATGAAGCAGGGCGGCCTGTATGCCAACCTCGCGGCGCTGCAGTTTCTCGACAGCGAGGCGAAGAAATTCGAACGCGCGGCATGAGGTGTTTTCTAGGGGTTTTGGGTTTGTTTCTGATGGCAAATACAACAAATGCCGAGCCGCTGCGCGTTGGCTCCAAGCGCTTCACGGAGTCGTACATCCTGGGCGAGATCATCGTTCGCACTGCGGGCGACGCCGTGCACCGGCCGGGCCTGGGCAACACGGGCATCCTCTACGCCGCGCTCAAATCCGGCTCGATCGACCTCTACCCGGAATACACCGGCACCATCGCCAAGGAGATCCTCAAGCTTGACGGCAGCCCCGACCTCGCGCAGCTGAATCGCGCGCTGGCGCCACTCGGCTTCGGAGTCGCGGCGCCGCTTGGCTTCAACAACAGCTACGCGCTCGCAATGCGCGAGGAACGGGCGCAGAAGCTCGGCATCCGCTCGCTGTCCGACCTGGCGCGGCAGGCCGATCTCAAGCTCGGCCTGTCGCAGGAATTCATCGGCCGCGCCGACGGCTGGCCCGGGCTGAAGGCGGCTTACGCGATCCCGTTCGCGGCGCCCTCGGGCCTGGACCACGGGCTCGCCTACGAGGCCATTGCGGCGGGCAGGATCGACGTGATGGACATCTACACCACGGACGCCAAGATCGAGCGCTTCCAGCTGCGCGTCCTGGAGGACGACCGCAAGTTCTTCCCGCGCTACGACGCGGTGCTGCTCTACCGCCTGGACGTGCCGCAGCGTTTTCCGGATGCATGGGCGAAATTGCAGAAGCTGGAGAGGCGCATCGATGAAAAGACCATGATCCGACTCAATGCGGCTGCGGAACTGCAGGGACGGAGTTTCGCCGAAGCGGCGGCATTACTCGACGCCGGCCCGGAAAATATCAAAAAATCGGAGAGAAAATTCCTCTCCGTCCTGTTCGGCCCGGACTTCTGGCGCCTCACCGGCGAGCATCTCGTGCTCGTGTTCGTTTCCCTCGCGGCCAGCATCGCCGCCGGCATTCCGCTGGGAATTCTTTGTGAAAAGAAAAAACAGCTGAGCCAATTCATACTTGGCTTCGTGGGCGTCATCCAGACGATACCTTCGCTCGCGCTGTTTGCCTTTCTCATCGCGCTGCTCGGCACCATCGGCACCGTCCCCGCGCTGATTGCGCTGTTCCTCTACGCGCTGCTGCCGATCGTGCGCAACACCTACACCGGGCTGGAAGCGATCAGCAAGGGCATGCGCCAGGCCTCTCTCGCATTGGGCCTGTCCAAACAGGACCGGCTCTGGCGCATCGAGATCCCGCTCGCCATGCCCTCGATCCTGGCCGGCATCAAGACTTCCGCCGTGATCAACGTCGGCACCGCCACCATCGCCGCCTTCGTCGGCGCCGGCGGCTACGGCGAGCGCATCGTCTCGGGCCTCGCGCTCAACGACAACGCGACGCTCCTTGCCGGCGCGATTCCCGCCGCCGCGCTCGCCCTGCTGGTACAAGGCGCTTTCGAGCTGGGCGAGCGCCAAATCCTATGGACGGCGCGGGTGCGGGCAAGCTAGCGAAACCTGTATCGTGCACAAATCATGAACCGGAGAACCAAATGCCCAAGCTCCTCGCAACTGCACTCGTGGCGGCATTCGTGACTGGATGCGCGACGGCGCCCGGCGTGCCGCCGGCGGCAAAGGCCGAACTGGCGCCGACCGGCAAGCTGCGCGCCGGAATGAACCTCAGCAACACGCTCTTTACCTTGAAGGGCGCCGACGGGAAGCTGTACGGGGTGGCCGTCGACGTGATGAACGAACTCGGGGCGCGCCTCGGCGTGCCGGTGGAGATGGTGGTGTATCCGACGCCGGGCCAGGTGGCGGACGCGGTCAACAGGAACACCTGGGACGTCGCCATCCTTGCCATCGAAGCCACGCGCGCGCAGACCATCTCGTTCTCGCCGCCGATCAGCGCGATCGAGGCAACCTACGTGGTGCGCAAGGACTCGCCGTTGCAATCCGTCGCGCAGGTGGATTCCTCCGGCGTGCGCATCGCCGCGCCGGCCAAGGCGGGCTACGAGCTCTACCTTCGGACGGTGCTGAAGAACGCCAAGCTTGTCGACTCGAAGGACCTGCAGGGGTCCATTGACATGATCAATAGCGGCAAGGCCGACGCGATGGCGGCGTTGAAGCCGATGCTGCTCGATTCCATGCCGCAAATGCCGCAGGCGCGCCTGCTGGATGGCCGCTTCATGACGGTGAACCACGGCCTCAGCACCTCGCGCGGGAAGCCGGCGGCGGACGAATTCCTCAGGCAGTTCGTGCAGGAGCTCAACGCCTCGGGCTTCCTCGCCCGCTCGATCGAGCGCCACGGTATCAAGGGGCTTTCGCCCGTCAGGTAACCGCGGCAATAGGAGCGCAAGATGGAAATGTCCGGAATCCCGTTTGGCACCACGGACTGGTCGGCCGTCGAGCGCACCGAGCACAAGGGCGAAACCGGAACGTCTTACTGGCGCACGCGGCAGTTCGGGGCGATCCGGGTGCGCCTGGTCGAATACACGCCCGGCTACCTGGCGGACCACTGGTGCAGCAAGGGGCACATACTTTTCTGCGTGGAGGGCGAGCTGGAGACCGAGCTCGAAGACGGCCGCAAGTTCCTGCTCAGGCCCGGCATGAGCTACCAGGTCGCCGACGGTGCGGAAGCGCACCGATCCTTCACCGCGAAGGGCGCCAAACTGTTCGTCGTGGATTGAGAAGGGGCGCGGATGGCATCGTATGTCGACAGCACGCTGCTGCAGGGCGAGACGGTCATGTATCGCGCCAGGATCAGCCTGTGGTCGGTCGGCCACCTGATTTTCTTCGGCGTGCTCCTGCTCGTGGTTGGCATCGGGTTGATCTTCCTCATCTGGGCCTGGATCCGCTACAAGACGACGGAATTCGCGGTCACCGACCGGCGCATCATCGCCAAGACCGGCCTGATTTCCCGCAGCACCGTCGAGCTGTTCCTCGACAAGGTCGAGGCGCTGCACGTCGAACAGAGCGTGCCGGGACGCCTGCTCGATTTCGGCACTGTCACGATCCGCGGCACCGGCGCCACGCTGGAGCCGATCAGCAACATCTCTGCGCCGCTCGTGCTGCGCAAGCAGTTCATGCAGGCGGCGGACCTGTACCGCCAGAAGGTGAAGTGATCGCGTAGTGCGCGACTCGGTCGGAGGTAAAATTCCGGCCCTAGCCAATCAGGGATGTCCATGCCACAGTTGATCGGAGTACCGCGGGAATCGTTCGCGGGCGAAAAACGCGTCGCCACCGTTCCCGAGGTCGTCGAAAAACTCATCAAGCTGGGCTTCAAGGTCGCGGTGCAGTCCGGCGCCGGCGACGCCGCGAATTTCAGTGATGACAGCTATCGCGCCGCGGGCGCGCAGATCATCGGCGACGCGGCCGGGCTGTGGGCCGCCTCCGACGTCGTCTTCAAGGTGCGCGCGCCGAGCGTGGACGAAGTCGGCCTGATGCGCGCGGGCCAGGCCATGGTCGGCTTCATCTGGCCGGCGCAGAACCCCGAATTGATGCAGCAGCTCGCGGCGCGCAAGGTCACGGTGCTGGCCATGGACTCGCTGCCGCGCATGCTGAGCCGCGCGCAGAAGATGGACGCGCTGACTTCCATGGCCGGCATCACCGGCTATCGCGCGGTGATCGAGGCAGCGCACGCCTTCGGCCGCTTCCTCACAGGCCAGATCACCGCCGCCGGCAAGGTTCCGCCGGCCAAGGTCTTCATCGCGGGCGCCGGTGTCGCCGGCCTGGCTGCGATCGGCACCGCCGCCAGCCTCGGCGCCATCGTGCGCGCCAACGACACCCGCGCCGAAGTGGCCGACCAGGTGGTGTCGCTCGGCGGTGAATTCGTGAAGGTCGATTACGAGGAAGAAGGCTCCGGTGGCGGCGGCTATGCCAAGGTGATGAGCGAGGGCTTCCAGAAGGCCCAGCGCGAGATGTACGCGAAGCAGGCGAGGGAAGTGGACATCATCATCACCACCGCCCTGATACCGGGCAAGCCCGCGCCCAAGCTGATCACGGCCGAGATGGTGAAGTCCATGAAGCCCGGCAGCGTCATCGTGGACCTCGCGGCGGAGCAGGGCGGAAACTGCGAATTGACCGAGCCCGGGAAGGTCGTGGTCAAGGAAGGCGTGACCATCATCGGCTACACCGATCTGCCCAGCCGGCTGGCGCGGCAGTCTTCCACGCTCTACGCCAACAACCTGTTCCGGCTGGCCGAGGAACTGTGCAAGGCGAAGGACGGCGTCATCAACGTCAACATGGACGACGAGGCCATCCGCGGACTGACGGTCATCAAGGATGGAAGCATTACCTGGCCGCCGCCGCCACCGAAACCA
>Ga0134121_10003615_pt1 | contig 12823 bp, 11 predicted proteins | sample KB301_FD_96463 | JGI IMG/M metagenome (GOLD analysis project Ga0134121, IMG submission 96463) | Terrestrial soil microbial communities without Nitrogen fertilizer from Kellogg Biological Station, Michigan, USA - KB3-0-1 | ecosystem: Environmental > Terrestrial > Soil > Unclassified ...
CGGGATGACGTACCAGCCGCCCACGGTGCGGCGGGCCCGCAGCCGACCCTCCTCGATCCATCGCACGATCGTCGTCCGGCTGGCCTGGATGAGCGAGGCCAGGTGGCCGGTGCTGAACTTCACTCGATCCTCGACCCGGATCTTCGGCATCCCTTGCCCCCGATCGCTGTCCGCCCTCGCACCCATTATACCCCGAATGTGAATGAAAGTGAATTATCAGTGCAATTGTGAATTCCCGCCCTTCCGCACCCCTCCCCGTCCCCGATGAGACACCACCGCGAAGGAAATTTGAACTCGGGGAAAACCTGAACGCGCGCCCGCGTTCGACTTTTGACGCCGCCCGGAGCCGCCTCTATAATGCCCGTCGTGAAACCGGAGTTCGTCCACCTTCACGTCCACAGCGACTACTCCTTCCTCGACGGGGCGTGCAAGATCAACGACCTCGTCGCGAGAGTCTCCAGCCTCGGCATGAAGGCGTGCGCCCTCACCGACCACGGCACCATGCTGGGCGCGATCGAGTTCTACGACGCCGCGCTCAAGAAAGGCGTGAAGCCCATCATCGGCATGGAGGCCTACGTCGCCCCCCGGTCGCGCCTCGACCATAAGGACGTCAAGGGCATGAAGGAGCCCCATCACCACCTCACCCTGCTCGTCCGCAACGAAAAGGGCTACCGCAACCTCCTCAAGCTCACCTCCTCCGCCTACAAGGAGGGCTTCTACTCGAAGCCCCGCATGGACAAGGAGATCCTCGCCGCCCATCACGAGGGGCTGATCGCCCTCTCGGGCTGCCCCCACTCCGAGTTCGGGATGGCGTGCCGCACCGACCAGATGGACAAGGCCCTCAAGGCCGCCGACGACTTCAAGCAGATCTTCGGCGCCGAGAACTTCTTCCTCGAGGTCCAGAACCACGGCCTCGACGAGGAGAAGAAGATCTTCGAGGGCGCGACCGCCGCCGCCCGCGACCTCGGCCTCCGCCTCGTCGCCACCAACAACGTCCACTACATGGGCCGCGACGACGACAAGGCCCACGACGCCCTCCTCGCCCTCGGCGCCGGCAAGCTCGTCTCCGACCCCGACCGCCTCCGCTACCCGACCCCCGAGTTCTACCTGAAGTCGCCCGAGGAGATGGCCCAGGTGTTCGCCCACTGCCCCGAGGCGCTCAAGACCTCCGTCGAGATCGCCGAGCGGTGCAACCTCGAGCTGCGGTTCAACGAGATCCACCTGCCCCGCTTCCCCCTGCCCGAGGGCACCGAGAAGGCCGACGACTACCTCCGCGTCCTCTGCGAGCAGGGAGCGAAGCAGAAGTTCGGCGATCCGGTCCCCGAGCACGTCCGTACCCGCATGGACTACGAGCTCGGGGTCATGGGCAAGATGGGCTTCGCCAGCTACTTCCTCATCGTGTGGGACCTGCGCCGCTTCGCGCTCTCCAACGGGATGCGCGTCGGCCCCGGCCGCGGCTCGGCCGCCGGCTCGCTCGTCAGCTACCTGCTCGACATCACGTCCGTCGACCCGCTCCGCTACGGCCTCATCTTCGAGCGCTTCCTGAACCCGTCGCGCAAGGAGATGCCCGACATCGACCTCGACTTCTCCGACGAGGACCGCGGCCGCATCATCGAGTACATCTTCGACAAGTACGGCAACGACAAGGTCGCCCAGATCATCACCTACGGGACCCTCAAGGCCCGCGCTGTCCTGCGCGACGTCGGCCGCGCGCTCGGGGTCGAGCTCAAGCGCGTCGACCAGTTCGCCAAGAAGATCCCCAAGGTCCTGGACATCACGCTCCGCGACGCGGTCCGGCTGGAGCCGGAGATCCAGAAGGAGATCGACCAGGATCCCCAGATCCGGGAGCTCTGGGAGATCGCGCTGCGGCTCGAGGGCAACGCGCGCCACGCCGGCAAGCACGCCTCGGGCGTCGTGATCTGCGACCGGCCGCTCGAGGAAATCGTCCCGCTCTACACGCAGGACGGCGCGGTCATGACGCAGTACGACATGGTCGCGATCACCAAGCTCGGCATCCTCAAGATCGACGTGCTGGGCCTCGAAACGCTGACCGTGCTCCACCGCGCGACGAAGCTCATCGAGAAGGTCCAGGGCGTGACGGTCGACCTCCTGAAGATCCCGCTCGACGACCGGGACACCTACGCGATGCTCGGCAAGGGCACCGTGAAAGGCGTGTTCCAGCTGGAAACCTCGCGCGGCATGCGCGAGCTCGTCCAGAAGATGAAGCCGGACCGGATCGACGACCTGATCGCGACGATCGCGCTCTTCCGCCCGGGCCCGCTGCAGTCGGGCATGGTCGAGTCCTACATCCGCTGCAAGCACAAACTGGAGCCCATCAAGCCGCTCCATCCGTCCATCGACCCCATCCTGGCGGAGACCAACGGCGTCATCCTCTACCAGGAGCAGGTCATGAAGATCGCCAACGTCATGGCGGGCTTCTCGATGGCGGACGCCGACGGCCTCCGGAAGGCGATGGGCAAGAAGATCCCGGAGATCATGGCGAAGTACAAGGAGCAGTTCGTCAAGGGAGCCGTGAAGGGCGGGGTCAAGGAGGAGGTCGCCGTCCAGGTCTTCGACCTGATGGCGTTCTTCGCCGGCTACGGCTTCAACAAGAGCCACAGCGCCGCGTACGGGATCATCTCCTACCAGACCGCGTACCTGAAGGCGAAGTGGCCCGTCGAGTACATGGCGGCCGGCATGTCGGTCGCGATGGGCGACACCGACAAGCTCGCCTCCTACATCGAGGAGTGCCGCCAGCTGGGCATCGAGGTGCTCCCGCCCGACATCAACCTGAGCGACCTCGACTTCACCGTCGCGGACAAGAAGATCCGGTTCGGCCTGGGCGCCGTGAAGGGCGCGGGCGAGAAGGCGATCCAGTCGATCGTCGACGCCCGGTCCAAGATCGGCCGCTTCGAGTCGATCTACCAGTTCTGCGAACAGCTCGACTCGAAGTACGTGGACCGGAAGGTCGTGGAGCAGCTCATCCGCTGCGGCGCGTTCGACTCGACGGGCGGCCACCGGGCGCAGTGCATGGAGGCGCTCGAGGAGGCGATGCGCGTCGCCGGCGTGAAGCAGGCCGACCGCCGGAGCGGCCAGCTCTCGATGTTCGACGCCGCCGGCTCGAACGGCAAGTCGGAGCTGCCCGAGATCCCGCCGTGGCCCCAGGAGTCGCTCCTCGCGTTCGAGAAGGACGTGCTGGGCTGCTACGTCACGTCGAACCCCCTGCTCCGCTACGAGGAGATCCTGCGGACGCTGTCGAGCGCGACGGTCGACCGCATGCCCGACCTCCAGGACGGAACGGAGGTGACGATCGGGGGCATGATCTCCGGCCTTCGGGCGATGATCCAGAAGACCGGCAAGAACGCCGGCCAGAAATACGTGATGTTCAAGTTCGCCGACCTCACCGGCACCGCCGAGGCCGTGTGCTTCGCGGGCGACTTCGAGAAGAACCGCGAGCACCTGCTGAACGACGCGATCGTCTTCTGCGCGGGCCGCGTGGGGTTCCGGGAGGACACGCCGTCGCTCCGGGTCTCGCTCGTGACGCCGATGGAGAAGGCGCGCGAGATGCTGGCCGGCAGCGTGCGGCTCACGGTGAACAGCGCGGGGCTGGAGGAGGACCTGCTCCAGGAGGTCCAGGACGTCATCCGGTCCCATCCGGGCTCCTGCCCGGTCTTTTTCGAGGTCGAGGTCCCCGGCGGGAGGCGCGTGCTCGTGAAGACCGCCAACGAGCATTTTGTCTCTCCCTCCGAGCGGTTTTTTGCCGATATAGAAGGTGTCTTGGGGACCGGGCATGTGAGACTGGCGGGGAAACCGACGCGATGAACACGACCATGACGAACACGTCCCAGGCGGAGGAGTGGAAGATCTCCAAGCGCGGCCGCTCCTGCAGCGTCTGCCAGCGCGAGTTCCGGTCCGAGGAGTGGCTCTACTCCGGCATCGCGGAGGTCGAGGGCCGCTTCGAGCGCCGCGACGTCTGCGTCCCCTGCTGGGACAAGAAGCCCGAGCTCTTCTCGTTCTGGAAGACCCGGATGCCCCGCCGCGAAGTGAAGCGGCTCGAGGACATCAACGCGATGCAGGAGTTCTTCAAGAAGCTCCTGGAGAAGCCCTCGGACGACTCGAACCGCCAGAAGGTCACCTACCTCACCGCGCTCCTCCTCGCCCGCAAGCGCCGCCTGCGCCTGGCCGGCTCGAAGGACGGCAAGCTGCGCATCGAGAAGACCTGGGACGGCGAGGCCACGGAGATCGCCGACCCGATGATCGCCGACTCGGAGCTCGAGACGCTCAAGCAGCAGATGGAGCAGCTCTTCGTCGTCGAGCTCGGCGACGGACAACCTCCCGCCTAGGAGTTCTGCACCCCAACGGCACAAAGAGCACAAAGGGCTTGCTCTTTGAAGACGCTGCTCCGACTTCGGGGTCTTTGTGTCTTTGTGGTGAGCTGCCTACCTCCTGATAGGTTCAGAGAATTTTCTTGAAAACACCCTCTCGCGGGCTATACTCGCTCCGATGCCTCACCGCCGCGTTCTCGTGGTGGACGATGAGCCCCGGATCCTCGACATCGTGAAGTACTTTCTGGAGCAGGGGGGCTACGAGGTCGAAGGGCTGACGACCGGGGAAAAGGCGCTCGCGGCCGCCCGCAAGACCCCTTTCGAAGTGGCGGTGCTGGACATCGTGCTCGTCGGGGACAGCGGCTACGAGGTCGCGAGCAAGCTGAAGAGGATCAAGAGCGCCGAGAACATGCCGGTCCTCTTCATGTCCAGCAAGGTCGAGATGGCCGACCTGTTCCTCGAGAATTACGACGGCCGGGCCGAGTTCCTCCTGAAGCCGTTCAAGAAGGAAACGTTGCTGGAGTCGGTCAGGAACCTCCTCGAGGGCGGCGGTCGCGAAGCCCACCGGGCCGCGGCCCGCGCCAAGAAGAAATAGGACGACGATGCCCGACAGCGGAATGGACCACATCAAGGTCGAGACGGCGGAGCTCGCCGACGGCGTCTACGAGCTCCGCATCGACGGCTCGCTCGACTGGTCCAACTTCGCCAAGGTCGAAACCGCGATCGAGGCGATCTTCTCCAAGAACGTCTACAAGATCGTCGTCAACCTCAAGCAGTGCCGCTACATCTCGTCCGCCGGCTTCGGCTGCTTCATCAGCTCGCTCGACACCGCGATGAAGAACAACGGCGACCTCGTCTTCGCCTCGACGCCGCCCGAGATCCAGGACGTCTTCAACATCCTCGGCCTCTCGAAGATTCTCCGGTTCGCGGACGACACCAAAACGGCCGTCGCTCAGTTCAAGAAGTAAGCCGGAACCTGAAACCAGACGGGATCCGCCCGCCCCCTTCCGCGATACAATCATCACGTGAGATGGACCCGGTGTGTCTGGCTTCTTCTCCCCATCCTCCTCGTCTCCATCGTCTTGATTCCTCGAGAGGATGGACGATGGCAATGCAGTTTGTGCGGCAAGCACGAGAGGAGAAAAGTCGTCTTCTCGCTCACGCTCTGGAGGACGGAGATCGGCTCGGAATATCACGAGTGGTTCAACCGGAAAGCCTACCGCGCCCATTCCCATGACTGGATCTACGTCGGATGCCATGAACGAGGAAACATGATCTGGGGCATGACGGCCTGCAGCATGCGCAATTTTGGCTTCCTGGAGAAGATACCTCAGCTTCCAACCGAAAGTCGGTCCTTGAAGGCTGTCGACACGCTCTTCTCACTCTCCGAAGCTGTTCGCCTGCGCGAATTAGAGGATTCCGACTTCCTGGACTTAAATCCCTACTCCACAGATTATGCGGCGTGGTGGTCCTCCCATCCCCATTGGCAGGATGTCTTTCCGGCACCCCAGAGGAAGTAGGCGGGATCGATCGGTCCTCTCCCCCCGGGGGAGACGGATAGGGGGGGGGAAATCCTCTTCCCCGATTTTCGATTTTCGGCTTTAGTCCGCGTTGGCGCGCTGAACCAGGTCGGACCAGAATTCGCGCGCCTTCCGGTGGGGCTCGAGAACTTCGTCGAGCTGCTTCGGGTCGGAGAGCTTCTGCGGCACCCGCGCCATCCGCTCGTCGATCCAGTCGACGAAGAACTTCGCGGACGACCGGCTGATGCGGCGCTTCGACGCGCCGATCTCCACGTAGAACGGCGCCGACGACGCGAAGCGGAACGTCTTCTCGTTGGGCGCGATGCAGCGCACCAGGAACCAGCCGCTCTGCTTGAACTCGAGGCGGCCGAGCGCGTCCTTCACCGGCACCGTCCGCTCGATCCGGCCGTCGCGGACGATCTCGAACGACTCCACCGGATCGCGGCCTTCGAGCTTGGCGTCGAGCTCGATCGACAGCTCCTTCTCCGCCGCGAAGACGTGGCCCGGAAGCTGCCCGTTCGCCTTGACGCGCAGCAGCGGCCCGTTGGTGATGAACGAGCGCCCCGCCCGCAGCCCTTCCATCCACTTCTCGTACGTGAGCTCGCCGTCCAGGTGGACGTAGGCGCGGTTGTAGCCGACCGGATTCGCCAGGACGCCCGACGCGCTCCCCGCGGACGGCGCGATCCGCAGGCCGCTGTTGAGCACGTGATACCAGATCTCCTGCACCCAATAGCCGTTGCCGCGCGGGGCCGGCAGTCGATCGACGGGCCGCGCCTTGCCCCACGCCTCGCTCTCGTACATGATCGAACGGCACATGTGGTTCACCGCCATGCCCATCGTGTCGATCTTGCCCGTCGCGAGCCACGTCGGCACGTCCCACCAGAAAGGCTTTTCGATGTCGACGTGGGCGCCGGGAACCTGCTTCGCCTCGAGCAGGAACTTCACCGGCGACGGATATTCCCGCGTCGCGCCGCGGATCGCGAGCGGACGGGGGAGGCCGTAGAACATCAGCGCCCCGCCCTCGCGCTCGTCCTCGCCCGCCATCACGTGTCGGAAGCGGTCGCCGTCGAACTTCGTCACGAGGGCCGCGGGGATCTCCTTCCCCTCCCAGAGGTCCTTGCTGTTCCACCAGGTGATCACGGGCGCGACGTGGAGGTCCTCGGCGCGCATGAGCAGCTCGACGTCGGCGAGCGGCCGGTGGACGTGGAGCTCGCCCGACCACCATCCCTCCGCGGCGAGGTTGGCGAGGCGCTTGAGCTCGACCGTGCTGCTCATGTCGGCGCCCGCCCGGATCTGCAGGTCGCGCTGGACCGATTCGTATTCGGGGCCTCGCTCGATCTCGAGCCGGTACTTCCCCTCCTTGAGCTCGAGGACGTCGCGTCCATCGACGACGTGGTGGTCGTTCCAGGCGACGCGCCCGGGCACCTTGACGGGCTTCCCCGCGGCGTCTTTGACGTGGATGCGGCACGCGACGGGCTTGCCGTTCTCGACGATGCTCAGGTCGACGACGCCCGTGTCCTGCGACAGCGCCAGCGCGGCGGCAAGAAGGAGGCTCATCCCCCTCTATTACGCTCGAGGGAGGCGGACCTCACGCAGGATAATCGCGGCGAGCGCCAGAACCGCCGCCAGCAGCGCCGCCGGGCCCCGCAGGCCGGACGAACCGCAGCCGCACTTTCCATCGCTCCCTCCCCCGCCGCCGCCTCCTCCGCCGCTGGGAGGAGGACCGCCGCCGCCGGCGGGCGCGTTCTCGACGGCGGCGAGCGAGGAAACCGGTTCCGGCTCCGTGTACCGGCGGATGAGGATGTTGCGCACCCGGCCGATGTCCTGGCAGAGGTAGAGCCCCGCGGCCCCCGACGCCGTCGTGTCGCCCGTCGCCTGGCTCCCGGTCAGCGAGGCCGGCGCGCCGAAGAGCCCGAGCGACCCCGCCGACGGGGCGTTCACGTACCACGCCTTGAGCGTGGTCGCGCCCGCGCCCCAGGCCGCCAGCCCCACGGAATGCCACGCGTTGAGCGCCACCTGTCCGATGGGGCTGCCCGAGCCGTCCACCAGGCCTCCTCCGCTCTGGATCGCGTTCTGCGCGATGTCCCCGTGGCCGGCGTACGGCGCTCCGGGATTCGCGCCCGAGTCGCAGAGCAGGTACAGGTAGAATCCGGCCGCGATCTCGGCGGCCGGCGCGCCGCCGTCCGTCGTGAGCCGCGCGAGGGGCCCGCTGGCCATGTTCACGCCGTAGGCCCCGGTCTGGTAGAGGTCGTAACTCACCAGCACGTCCCGCTCCGCGACGCCCGTCGGGCGCAGGCTCTCGGAGAAATTGTCGGTCGTGTTGTACTCGTACGCTCCGGCGCCGGCGTTGAAGGCGAAGGAACTGGGAGTGGTGAGGCCGTTGCTCGGCCCGGAGGCGTGGACCCGGCCGTTGACGTAACTCGGGAGGCGGTCCGCGCTGCCGTCGTCGAACCAGCGGTAGACGTTGGTCGTCGTCATCGCCGGCGGAGCGCCGGCGGCGGGATTGCGGTAGTAGAGAAAGTAGCTGCCGTCGGCGGCGGACGCGGCGATGGGCGCAGCCAGCGCGAAGCGGACGTCCGTCGCCGCCGAGTTCAGGCCGACGACGTGGCGGGGGAGATCGGTCCAGGCCGCTCCGTCCCACCGGACGATGCGAAGGTCGTCCCCGCTCGCCAGCAGGTCGCCGGCCGCGATCATCGCGGCGGTGTCCAGGCTCGACAGCCGGACCGTGTATCCGACGTAGCCGCCCTGGGGCGTGTTGGCGCCGACGGTCACCGTGATCGCGCGGCGGAGGCCCCACGCGCCGTTCCACCACGGAACAGACTGCGGGACGGGCACGAGCAACACCAGAACGGCGGCGAGCATTCCCCGGGTCATCGATTCTCCTCCCTTCAAGGGAAAGTCCCTTCGGCTCGCCTCCGTCACTCAAGAAGTGATCGAGGGCGGACGTTTGGGACAGAAAATCGCCGGGGAGAAAGCGGGGATTGGAGTGAGATCTTTCCCGGATCAGCGAACGTAGGCGACGATTCCCAACGATGCCGACAGCTTCCCAACGGCCTCGGCGGTGACTCCGGCGCCCGTGACCGTGAACCGGCGCAGCGTCCGGACGCTCGAGAGGGCCGCGACTCCCGCGTCGGTCGGCGACCGGGGTTCCCGATGGTCGTGATAGATGGAGAGATCTTCCAGTCGCTTGCAGGCCGCGAGCGCGCGGAGGTGATCATCGCCGACGCCGGCGTCGTACAGCTTGAGACGGCGGAGCGACGGAATCCTCGCGATCGCTGCCGTCCCTTCCGTCGAGAGTCCCATGCCGGTCAGGTCCAGGGTGGCCAGCTCCCGGAGGGCCGCCAGAGCGTCGAACGTCTTGCCCGTGAGGCCGTTCGACCAGCTGAGGCCGAGGGACTTCAGCCGGGTCAGCCGGGCCAGTTCCTTGATCCCCTCGTCCGTGGCCGCGCCGCATCCCGAAAGGTGGAACCGTTCGAGGCTCGCCAGCCCGCCGATGGCCCGCAACGCGTCGTCGTTCATCCGGCCGACGGACAGAGAAAGCCTGCGAAGGGTGCGACACTCGGCCAGCGACGCGAGCCCCTCCGGGGTCACGTCTCCGAAGCTGCAGGAAAGCGTTTTCAATCGGGGAAGAGACGCCAAAGCGCGGATTCCTGCGTCGGTGATGAGGCCGGGCTCGTTGATCTGAAGATCCTCGAGATGCTTCAAGCGCGCGATGAGCCGGAGATCGCCGTCGTCCGGCACCGGGATGCGGACCGAGAGCCCGTCGGTGTCGGGAGGCAGCGCCGCCAGATCCTCCGAGGTCCATGCCACCGGCACGAACCGTTCCCACGATTCCCCTCAGCAGTCGTCCGACTCCCGATCCCCCGCGTCCGCGCGGACGAAGCCGTGGCCGTCGTCGCCGAAGGAGGAGCTCCAGCCGCCCCGAAGCTGGAGCTCGGCCGGGCTTTCGGTGAACCGGTCCGGTTTCTCCCCCGGGTGAACCCTCTCCTCCTTGTCGAAGGGAGGATCCCAGGTCGCCGGAAGAGAAGAGAACTGGGTCGCAGACTCGAACCGGGCCCCGGGATGGTCGACGAATTCCGCGCGGATGTCGTAGCCGAACGAAGAAAGATCGGCCCAGCGGTCCCAAAGTCCCTGATACTGGGCCTGGATCGCGGTAAGGAACGGAAGGTTCTTCGATTCGGCGATTTGAGCGCCGGTCATCATGGCCTGCAGGAACAGGGAGCCCGGCGGATATCCTCCGGCCGTCGCCGCCTCGTGCCGGTCCTGGTTGATCGTCGCCCGAAGCATCGCCTCCGGATTCCGGACTCGCCCCCGGCTCCGCCGTCCCCCCGCGACGTCGAACTTCACGTCGGCTTCGACGACGAGGTCGTAGGAATGGCCGCCGGGGGAAACCCAGGCGGCGGGCTGCGCGGTGAACTGGATCCGGACCCAGCGGTCCCCCGGCTGTCCCGCGGTCCATTGCTGGGCGCGAAGGACCCCGTCCCGCATCAGCGTGGGACGGACGACCTCCCAATCGGCGTCCTCCTCCCAAAGGAGCAGGACGAAGTACGCGGTGCGGATCAGCTGCTCGGGAGAGTCGTGATGCCGCGTCGCGAGCTCGCGGAGGACGGGCACCAGGTCGGCCGGCCCGAGCACGTCCCGCCCGGCGATGCCGCGCGCGACCTCGAGGAATGGGATTCCGCCCGCGGGCGCTTCGGGAGGCGCCGCGCACGACGCGAGGGCCAGGGCGGCGACGATCAGGCCTCTCACTACCTTCTCTGACGGCCGGCTGCCGGGATCTACTTCAGCGCGTCGCGGATCTGGGCCGCGGCCTTCTCGAGGTCGGCCGGGGTCGCGTAGGGCTTGGTGATCCAGTTGAACTTGATCCCGTCGTTCGTCTTGCGCGGGATGACGTGGAAGTGGGCGTGGAAGATCGCCTGGCCGGAGCAGCGGTGGTTGTTCATCAGGAGGTTGAAGCCTTCGGAGCCCGTCGCCTTCTTCACCGCGACGGCGACCTTCTGCGACGCCTTGGCGAGGTCGGCCAGCGCGTCGGCCGGCAGGTCGGTCCAGGTCTCGTGATGGTCCTTGGGGAGGACGAGGACGTGGCCCGAGGCAACCGGGTTGATGTCGAGGATCGCGAAGCACTTCGCGTCTTCATAGACCTTCTGGGCCGGGATTTCGCCCTTGTGGATACGGCAGAAGATGCAGTCGGCAGCCATGAACCCTCCCCATTACCAGACGTCCGCCCCGGCGGTCGTCGTGCTCGGTCGCCCCAAAAAAAGCAAGCCCACGGAGCCCTCTGAAGGGATCCGTGGGCTCGCGGAACAATCGTTGCGACTACTTCTTCTTCGCGGGGGCCTTCTTCTCGGCCTTGGCCTTCTTTTCCTTCTTGGGAGCGGCCTTCTTCTCCGCGGCGGGGGCGGCAGGGCCGCCTTCGGCCGTGGGGGCCGGCGGCAGCTTCACGCGGCCGGCCGACCGCAGCTCCTCGTCGCGGTCCTTGCGGACGACGAGCTCCCAGATGGCCTTGACGCCGTTGTCGCCGAGCCGGTTGAAGGCGTAGAGGCCGCGGCCGTCGCCGTCCCAGCGCGAGCCGCCGAGCTTGACGACGCGGGTGTACCCGCCCTGCCGGTCGGTGAACCGCTTGGCCACGTCGTCGATGATCTTCTTGGCGAGACGGGGGTCCTGCACGGTGCGCAGGATCCGCCGGCGCGCCGGAAGGTCGCCGACCTTGCCGAGCGTGATCAGGTGCTCCGCGGTGCCGCGGAACTCCTTGGCCTTCGCCTCGGTGGTGATGATCCGGCCGTAGATGAAGAGGCTCTGGACGATGTTCCGCTCCAGCGCCTGCCGGTGCGCCGTCGTCCGTCCGAGCTTTCTGCCTGCTAGTCTATGACGCATGGCTTCCCTACACCAAAGGAGGAGTTTTCTTCCCGAAGATCGACTCGAGGTCCATGCCGAGGTTGAGGCCCATGTCGGACAGCTTCTTCTTCACCTCGCGCAGGGACGTCTTTCCGAAGTTGCGGACCTTGAGGAGCTCCGCCTCGGAGCGCGCGACGAGCTCGCCGATCGTCTCGATCCGCTCGCTCGCCAGGCAGTTCGCCGAGCGCACCGAGAGGTCGAGCTCGCTGATCGACATGGAGAGCTTCTGGCGCAGCTCCTCCTTCTCCGACTCCTTCTTGCGCTGCTCCTCTTCCTTCTTCTCGTTGATCTGGAGCTCGCGCCCCAGCTCGAAGTACTGGACGAAGGGGTTGAGGTGCTTGCGGAGGATCTTGGAGGCCTCGGTGAGCGCCTCTTCCGGCGAGATCGTCCCGTTGGTCCAGACCTCGAGGATCAGGCGCTCGTAGTTGGTCAGCTTGCCGACGCGCGTGTTCTCCACCTTGTGGCGGACGCGCTTGATGGGCGAGAAGCTGGAATCGACGGGGATGACGCCGATCTCGGCGACGTCCTTCGAGTGCTCCTCGGACGTCACGTAGCGGCGGCCCTTGCTCACGGTGATCTCGGCCGAGAAATCCGTATCCTCGGCGAGCGTGGCGATGTGGAGGTCGGTGTTGATGATCTCGACGCCGGCCTCGGGCGTGATGGCGCCCGCCTTGAGGATGCCCTTCTTGCTCGCCTCGATCTTGAGCACCTTCTGGCCGGGCTCGGCGATCTTGACGACGAGCTGCTTGAGGTTGAGCACGATGTCGGTGACGTCCTCGACGATGCCCTCGATGGTCGAGAACTCGTGGGCGACGCCCTTCACCTTGACGCCGGTGACCGCGGTGCCCTCGATGGACGAGTACAGCACGCGGCGCAGCGAGTTGCCGATCGTGTTGGCGAAGCCCCGCTCGAACGGCTCGGCGAAGAACATGCCGTAGGTGGGCGTCGCGGTCTTCTCGTCGCACGACACGCGGGTGGGTAGCTCGAAATCCTTCCAGCGGACTCTCATGACGGCGGCTCCTTGCATTCCGGGAGTCCGTAGGGCACGGCTCGCTTCCGCGGGCTCGAAGGCCCGCACGCGCC
>Ga0134121_10003616_pt1 | contig 12820 bp, 9 predicted proteins | sample KB301_FD_96463 | JGI IMG/M metagenome (GOLD analysis project Ga0134121, IMG submission 96463) | Terrestrial soil microbial communities without Nitrogen fertilizer from Kellogg Biological Station, Michigan, USA - KB3-0-1 | ecosystem: Environmental > Terrestrial > Soil > Unclassified ...
CTTTCCCTGGAGGAGCTCGAAACCATGCTGGCTGAAAACATCGACCGCTGGAACCGGCAGATCCGAGAAGAGGGGCGCCAAGAAGGACGAGAAGAAGGCCGCCGGGAAGGACGCCAGGAGGGACGCCAGGAAGGTGAATCACGCATCGTGCTCCGGCTTCTCCGCTTGAAGTTCGGCCCTCTCGCTCCCGAGATCGAGGAGCGGGTGCGCTCCGCCGACGCCGACCGTCTCCTGGAATGGAGCGAGCGCATTCTAACCGCCGAGCATCTCCAGGACGTTTTCAGGAACTGAAGACGCGCCGGGGTTCCCTGCACCGGGAATCCCGGATTGCGCCGGTTCCCTCTTGTGACGTTATCATCCTGTCCGGCCGATCCGGCCGGGAGGAGCGATGACGATCGAAGAGGCCGTCGAGCAGTTCCTGTTCCACTGTCAATACGAGAAGAACCTCAGCCCGAAGACCCTGAAGGCATACTCGATCGACCTGCGACAGTTCGCGGAGCATCTCGCGGGGGAGCTCGCGGTCACCGAGATCGCGGGAGTCGACAAGCCCGCACTGAGGGACTACATCAAGAGCCTCTTCAACCATCTGGCTGAGAAGAGTGTCAAAAGGAAAGTGGCGACCCTGAAGGCCTTCCTCCACTTCCTGGAGAGAGAGGACGCGGTGGCGGTGAACCCCTTCCGCAAGATGGACGTCCGGATCAAAGAGACCCGCCGCCTGCCGAGGACCATCTCCCTCGCCGACCTCGAGAAGCTCTTCCGCCACCTCTACCGCCTCAAGAGGACCTGGAAGAAGAAAGACGCCGCCGGCTACCGGCTTCTCGTAAGGGACATCGCCGTCATCGAGCTCCTCTTCGCCACCGGAGCTCGGGTGGGGGAGATCTGCGGCCTGAAGAAGCCCGAAGTGGACCTCCGCCAGGGAAAGGTGCGGATTCTCGGGAAGGGCGGAAGGGAGAGGATCCTCCAGGTCTGCGACGAGGAAACCCTGGGCGCGCTCAAAGAGTATTTAGCCCTCTGGGACGAGGACGGCGAGGAGGACGCGCCCTTCTTCCGCAACCGCAGCGGCAGCCGGCTCTCGGAGCAGACGGTGCGCACCGCGCTGCGGCGCCACACTCGGGAAGCTGGAGTATCCTTGCACGTGACCCCGCACATGCTGCGGCACTCGACGGCGACGCTGCTGCTGGAGGAGGGGGTGGACATCCGGTTCATCCAGCACCTGCTGGGCCACCGGTCGATCGCCACGACGCAGATCTACACGGAGGTAGGGGCGGGGGCGCAGCGGCGGGTGCTGGCAGGGCGACATCCGCGGAGGAAATTTAGAACAGACTAGGCAGTCTATTTCTCCCACACTAGAGACTCACTCTGGTAGTCTTTGCCTTTCAATTAGGATTAAATCCCGCCTTTCCACCATGCTCACGACACCCTAGATTGCCTGGTTGACTGCTCCTAGAGAGCAGTTATAATAGCACTACGGTGATAGCCTTGAGAGGATCGGCCCGCGAGTCTGAACCTGTTGGTCTCTAGAGACTCAAAGTAGATAACTAGCAATTATCCGCCATACGATGGACTCTGAAATTGGAAAAATCAGCAGCCTGTTTGTGGGCCGTGCTAAGCACCACGGGCGGGATCGCGAAAAGCTTTGTGTGATTTTGGGCGCCGGCGCTGACATCTCATCTGGCGGAATGACATTCAGCCAAGTCAAAAGAGCCTGCCTGGAGAGATTCGAGGAAACTTCGGCTGCATCGTTTTGGAGTGACGAGGAGCTAGAAAGCCGTTTTAACCGTTTTCTGGAAATGAATGATAGCGAAGCACAGCGATCGGCAATCATTGACTTTATCTTCCACGGGTTTGAATCTGGCGTTCCATCCGACGGCTACAAGATACTGGTGCTAATGGCGAAAGAAGGTCTAGTTGATTCTATCATTACGACCAATTTCGATGATTTGCTCGAAATTGCTCAAAGAGAGCTGAACTTAGACGTTTTTCAGATTTATGCACCGGGCATGGCTAGCCCGTTTCTCATTGGAGATCGTATTCACCTACCCCCCAAGCCTATTTACGTAAAGGTGCATGGTGATATTCGCTCACAATTCATATCCCATATCACTAAGAAGGATATTCAAGACAAGATTTATGATCACAACTTTTCCCTGCTTCTACGGCTGATTTTTTCGACTCACCGACTTATAATCGTTGGCTATAGCGGAGGAGACGAGATCTTTGCCAAGGAGATTGAGGCTGTTTCGGAAAGCGTTTTGCAACCTGTATACTGGTGCAATAAGGTCCCCTTAGACAAAGACAGCCCGCTCGGACGCGCACTACAGAATGCAGATTTAAGGTTCGTGCGTGCTGGTTTCGAGCAAATCTTTACGGAAGGGTGCGTTTCATGCCTGAACGGAGCGCTAGAAGCTAGTGTTCAGTTCGTTGCACCCCTCGTTGGCGAGAAACTACGCAAGGTAAACGAGGAATTTCTCGAGGCCTTCCCGTACTCCAAAGGAGCAGATCGGCTCGCGCTATTGATTCCGCGTAAAACGGTAGCTCCGAAGTTGGCGACTTTCAGAGCAAATCCCAAAAAAACTCTAGCGGTACTCTCTGGAGCATCCGGTGTCGGCAAGAGCACCGTGCTCGCACAACTCTGTGATGCTGCGGCAGCACAAAGAATGCCCACCTTTGTAGCAATACGTTCGAGATCCCTCGCAAGCACCGATGTGGCTAGAGGGATTATTGAGCGATTAGGCTATACTTCCGAAAACCCACTAGCTCTCCTCTACCAATTCTCCGGCTGGCTGAAGCAACGTGGCGACCAGCTAACAATTGCGGTCGACGCGTTAAATGAATTTTCTCCGAGCACAGATGATTACCTCTGGCTATTCAAGGAAATCTTGCGCGTCTCCCTTTGGCTTCAGTATCACGGAGTGATCAAAATACTTGTAACTATACGACCTGAATCCTGGAATGAGGTTTACTCCAATGTGGATCACTATGACCTAAAAAAGGTACTCTGGACAGATGCGCCAGACGAGGACAAAATAAGCGCCATTCACTTGGGCCGCTTCAGTCAAGATGAATTTCCGTTGGCTTATAACGCTTACTCAAGGCACTATGACGTAACTACGGCTGTGCGGCAGGTCGATGCTGCCTCTCGTGAGCTTCTCTGTGATCCGTACTTTCTGGCTCTTACCATGAAAAGTCGAGAGACCATAGTGTCGTATGCTCTTGGATATGATATTTATCGACAAGCCCACAAGGATCTTTTGCAGCGCAGCTTCGGTCACCAGCGAGCCCAGGAGGTTGATGTTGCTCTTGCCCGACTCGCTTCTCTTTGCCTAGACAAATGCGTTACGGAGTTCTCCACCGATTTGCTGGCCGAGGTCGGCCTTTCTCAGGCGAACGTATCGGTGCTTCAAGAGATTAATATACTATCTCGGATCAGTCCTGCAACCCTATGTTTTAGCCATGATCGTGTTCACGAAAGCTATCTGGTAGTGGCGATTAATGAACTTTCCGCAGTGTCGATACTCAGTGTGGAAGATTTACCCGCCACTTTAGAACGAGCAAAAAGCTATCCTCGTCTATACTCTGCATTGCGGCAGTGCTTCTCACAACCACCCCAGAATCTGGAGGAACATTATACACATCTTTTGTTCGAAATCATGTCATCCTGCTTTTCGCCTAGCAGCATACACCCACCACAGCGCCGGAATCTTCTTTATGAGTTTGCGAAGGACACAGTCATGTCCATTGCCGCAAACACGCCGGATAGATTTTGTCTGATTGGGCAGAGTTTTTTTTCGAAGTCGATGGAATCGGGTCAAGAACCTATAACAAGAGTCCTTTTGCATGCGTGCTGTCTGCTTACTGTTGAGCGCTTCACTCCCGTGGTTCTCCCCCTAGTGAACTCTGAGTCTCCTCTTTTACGGGCTGAAGCCTTCATCCTCTTATACGACAAGATAGTTCATCGGGTTCTAAGCGAACCGCAAAAGGCGGGCACGGAGATCGCTGAAGGGCTCTTTCAAGGCTTCTTCTTTGGCGAACAGGTAGATCCATTTCGTCAAGTTCTTAGAGTCTTGGGGCTTGTCTCGCAGATAGGACGCGATAATAGCCACCCTGAGGAGTGGAAGGCAATTGCTGAGGCGATTGGAAAGGCATTTAATCGGGCCTGTGCAGAGACAACCCAGGCTGATTTTCCTGATGATATTTCCAAAATGGTGCTGCACAACGCCAATCGCTACCTTTTTAATGCAGGGGAGGATGTAGGAAATGATTACTTTTGCTCGCAGCACCGCAATGTCTTTGACGATATCCTTCGGGAGCTAGATGCAGGCTCGCCCGTTCGCTTCGAGCACGTGGTGGCGCTGCGTCCTTTTATCTGCCATCTCGGACAAACCATAGAATTCGTGCTAAGTAACCTTCTGATTGTTATATCGTTTAAGCATGATAGGCAGGCTACCCTAAATACTCTTGCTCAGTACTTTTCCACCTTCGACGAGTATACAAACCCCGAAGAGTTTGACTTTTTTCTTAGTGTCCTTTGCTTAGGCTGCCTGTGTCTCGGAGAGCCCTTCCAAGAGATTGCCGCTGAGTACACAGAGAAAATGTTAAGTCAGTACCCACATGCCGTTCTGTTAAATCCCGGCGCAACAAGAGGACAGCGGCGCGGTAGATTTACCGACCCTTTCGATCAACAGTTCGAGGATGGGTTTAATCTAATTGCGTTTTATTTTTATAATGCTCCCGCACTGCGGCGGCAGGCCCTTAGTTATGTCGATTATCTGAAGAGCTCGACGCACGATGAGGATCTTCTGCCACTTTACTGGGAATATTTGAATCAATTCGAAGCTCGCAATCAACCCGTTGGCATCTTGCGTATCATTCACGCTTTGGGCCAGATGATAAGTCTATGGCCTATTGAGGGGCTTCTATCGCTCCAGCGATTGCTCGGACGAACTGAGCCGACAGTTCGTAGGGCAATCATCCGAGTACTAGCAGAAGCGTACGCTCGGTTCCCAGGCGAGACTATGCTGCTAATGGCGCAATCAGGAAGCGCCTTTACCGAGGAGGAAAAATTTTCCATCAAGTACAGTGTAGATCCCAGGCTCTCGGAGAGATCGTTTGAGCAACTTCAGTGGTCGCGGATTATAATATTTCTAGATCAGATGGACTCCGGCGGCAAGTTTATTAACGATATTACAGGCCTGCTCGCTCGGAGCACCACTTTCACCGAAGCCCTAGAGGGGATCTTTCGTCGGGTAATAAGTATCTCGAACTCGCGAGCCGCCTAGCCGGCTAGTGATTTATGCAGAAATACACGCATGAGCCGGTCGAAAAGATCAAGCTCATCTAAGCTAATCATTACCGAGGGCGAAAGCATTAAGACATGGTTATGGTAGCCCCCAGTGGTAAGGATGAGCCCATAGTTGCTTCCATCGATGCACACCGGCTCCGAAAGTGCTATCTCAGATATCTTCCATGCCAGTACAGTATCGGGCTCGACTGTTCCACGACGGCAGATCTCAAGGCCGGCGGCGAGTCCGAGTACATCGACCCGCCCAAAAACAGGAAAGTCTTTACTAAGCCCATCGAGAATTTCGCGAAGCCGCTTGCTCTTCTCCGCCACAGTACTTTCCAGATCTACTTGATCTATCAGGTTGAACGTTGCCAAACCTGCCGCTGTTGCGAGTGGATGAGCCGCAAACGTGGCATGCGAGGAGCCTGGCGGCCAAACCTCGGGCGCGATCAACTCCTCCCGAGCCCAGAGGCCCGCAAGAGGGCTGAGGCCGTTAGATATGGCCTTGCCGAATACAAGTATATCAGGCACTACGTTGAAGTTTTCGATGGCCCAAAGCTTTCCAGTCCTGAAGAAGCCCATCTGCACCTCGTCGACCACAAGCAGGATTCCATGCTCGGTCAAGACTTCCTTCAGACGGATAAGATACTCAGGAGGTGGCACAACATATCCTCCCCGCCCAAGGACCGGCTCCAAGAAGAAGGCACGAAACTCCGACTGGTTGGCATTGGGATCGAATACTCCGTGGCACTCGCTCTCAAAGAGCCTTTTGAATTGTCCAACACAGTGGTAGTTGCAGGAGGGAAAGGACTTTCCCCAGGGACATCGAAAGCAATAGGGGAAGGGAATAAAGTTTGCTCGCCCTGTGTGCCCAAACCGGCGCCGATATCTGTAGCTCGAGCTGATTGCAGATGCAGCAATAGTCCTTCCGTGGTAACTTCCTTCGAATGCAAAAACATCACGAGTACCCGTGTGGTTTGCAACCAGCTTGAGCGCATCCTCGATTGCCTGCGCACCACCAACGCTAAAGTGGACTCTGCCTTTGACGCCGAACCGTTCCTCTATACGCTTAGCCAGGGTACTACTCAGCTCGACACGTTCAGCGTGCATGAACTCACTGGCCAGACATGGGAGAGTATGCAACTGCCTTTCGACAACTGCAGTATGCAATGGATTTTGGTACCCGAAGTTTGCTGCACTATTGAACATCTGGAAGTCAAGATACTTTTTACCCTGCTCGTCGAACAAAAAGGAGCCCTCAGCCCGAACAAAATATTTTTTGTGTTGCCGCTTTCCCGAAATATCCCCTTGGGAGCAGTACGTCTGATCGAGACTGGCAAGACGTGGTTCTTGCATGATAATTGCTAGTTAACATATGTCTAGCAGGTCGCAAAACGACATGGACAGCGACTTCTCACCAGCGATCTTCCCTTCTGGGTGGCGTTGTGGCACAATCAGGACCACACATCGAACACCAAGGAGGAAGAAAATGACACTTGTATTAAGGAAGGTTAGTGGAGCCGCATGGGTAGCTGCCTTTCGGCTCAGATTACATCCTAACCAACGGAGATTTGTGTCAGCCGTAGCCGCTCCTGTGCTTATATCCCTGCTAAAGGCAACCGCACGGGGCAAGAATTGCCTGCCGCTTGCCGCTTATATCAGTGAACGGCGAATGATCGGCTTCCTGATTCTAAGCCGTGTTCGGTCTTTTGACGAGTGCTGGCTCGACCACTTCTTCATTGATAAATATTACCAAGGTCAGGGATATGGGAGGGAGGTGCTTGCCAGGGTCATCGAGCTTGCCCGTGTGACCTTTTCGTGCCGTTTTCTCTCCTTGAAGGTGGCAGACATGAATGATCGTGCTCAGCGTCTTTACCTGAACGCAGGGTTTGAGAATACAGGCATGAGAAGCGGGCGGCAGCTGATATATAGATTAAAAACACAGATTAAACGAGATGAACAGAGAAGAAATGAATGATCGGTTACTTTTTGAGCGTCGGCTTATACCATCCGAGGGCAAACTTGGCTATCAACAGTTTAGACGCAATAAATTGGCTGCTCTTTGTAACGGGGAAGAGGCTTATCCCCCGATGCTGGAAGCCATCGGATCGGCTGAGCGAACGATTGCCCTATCAACGTACATGTTCGGTGACGATCCGACGGGCTCATTGTTCATCGAGGCCTTAGCGACAGCGGTGGAACGCAAGATCAGAGTGAAAGTATTAGTTGATGCGTTCGGATCTCTTCTGTCTTGGCCGCCTGTTCAACGTAGGTTGAGGCGCGAGAACATCGAATTTGTTAGCTTTAACCCTCTCTGGAGACCGCATCAATTAAGTTCGCGCTATCACCGCAAGATGCTCGTAGTCGATGGCCGTGTTGGCTTCACAGGAGGCATGAACATCCGACAGAATCATGTAATCACAAAACCGTCCTATTACCCAGTTGCCGATATGCATTTCATGGTCGAGGGCCCCTTGGTCGCAGAAATGTTTAGAGTTTTCGCCAACGACTGGCTTTCTGCTACCGGTCAACTGTTGGATTTCAACGATTGGCCTTCCTCCTCTAGTGCAGAAGAAACAATGCTTGCCCGTCAAATCTTATCTGGCCCGGATTCCGGACAGGAAGCTCGTGCTATCATAACTCGCGCTTTAACACGCGCGAGGAAAGAGGCGGTCGTATTAACTCCTTACTTTTTCCCCGACCTAGCTGTGATGAACATGCTCAAGAAGGCCTGCTCTCGCGGAGCACGGATAAAGATAGTCGTCCCCCAAGATACTTGGTTTTTGTTCAAGTGGGCTTTCACCCCCGCATTAAGAGATCTACTGGAATGTGGGTGTCGCATTCTCTTGAGCGGACCGGTTTTTGATCATAGCAAGGCATTCATTGTTGACGGGACATGGTCAATGGTGGGCTCTACCAACTGGGATAGCCGTAGCCTGAATTGGAATTACGAATTCGATATGGAGGTGTACGATTCAACTTTCGCCTCGTCCCTTCTCTCGCTTGTTCATGCGAAAGAACGCTCGGCAGAAGAACTCAGTATTCAAATGATTGATAGGCGGCGGTCTTACGAGAAACTCAGAGACAAAGTTGCTCACTTGTTGTTCCCGCTGCTGTGAGTGGGTAAGAAAGGGGGGCGGGGTCGCCGCATAGCCAAAAGCTCCTTAGCTTACCCTCTCACAATACTTCGGTCGCTCTCTCTATCTTCTGCCAATATCGATTTCCCCCCTGCACCCCCGCGGCGAGGTGTGCTTCCCGACCAGGCCTTGACGAGAACCGAATCTTGAGATAGGTTCAAGAAGTGCTCAACCCATGTTCCCTATGCGTTCTCATTCTTGCTGATGTAAGGAGGCTCCCAGTGGACATTCGACCATCCAAAGCAATTGGTACCTTGCTTGCCATAGCTGTCCACCTATATACTGCGTCTGGAAGTGTTATTGCTCTCCTCATTCTTTTTGCTTTGGTGGAAAAGAACTTTGCGTCTGCCTTTTTCTGGACGTTCGTCGCGACGATGGTCGACTACACCGACGGAACGTTAGCCAGGCTTTTTCGCATAAAGAACTTTCTTCCAAGAGTAGAAGGTCTACTTTTGGATGCAGCTGTCGACTTTGTTGTCAACGTGTTCCTGAGCGTCTTTCTTCTAGCACGAGCGGGGCTCTTGCCAGATCCTAAATTGTTCTGGTGTGGAGTGATATTTATTTCAAGCCTGTACCGCTTTTCCAACTATGAACCGGACATAGGGAAGGGCTTTTTTTGTGGATTCCCTCCCATATTCACATTTTGGGCCTTCTATATCTTCTACTTTGTGCCGAGTACTCCTGCAATAGCCCTACTGCTGGGTCTTTATGCCCTTCTCTGTTTTGTCCACACTGGCTATATTCATGCTGCAAGATTCAATCGTTGGCGGTTGGTGAACTCTCTCCTGCTGGGTACTTGGTGGTTGGTCTACTTGCTCATCACTCAAGATATGGTGGAGCACAAACATTTGTGGCTCGTCGCATCTCTCGCGTACCCGCTTTACTACTTTGCGGTTTCTTGGTACTTTTTCTATAGGCTTAGGCGCCAGAACAGCGACCTGCCTCACCGAGTCTGAGCCTGCTGATTCGGTGATCTAACCTCACGCGGGGGCGGAATTCGGCGGCGTGGTAGCCCTCCTCCAGGCTCAGGAGGGCGCGCCGAGAGGCGAGGTTCGTCGCCCACGACCGCCGATCGGCAGCAGACGATTGCCTCACACCATCCCCGGCCGACTCCTCCGCAGCTCCACCACCAAGCCCCGGATCATCTCCAACGTGACCCTCTCCTGCGCACAAGCCTGCTGGAACAGGAGGAGTGAGGCAAAGGCCTCCCGATCGACACCCCGCGCGCCAAAGACCGCCACGATCTCGGCGGCCAGTGGCTTCAGCTCGGCCTTCCTCCCTTGCTCCGCCAAGAGAGCTGCCAGATCCAGAGAGACCAGGGCGGCGTCATAGCCCTTCCCCAGGCTCAGGAAGTCGCTCCGCACCTCCCGGTAGAGGGCTTCCGCCTCGGCGGGCCGTCCCAACCCCTGGGCGATGCTCGCTTCGGCCCAACGGAGCTTGATCCTGTCGAGCGGCTCGGCAATGTCGCGGAAGAGCGAGTGGACCTCCGGGAGGAGCTGATGGGCTTCCTCGTGTCGCCCCGCCAGGGTCAGATAGCCCAGGAGATTCTGGCGTGAACGTGCAGAGAGGCGGGCGTCTCCCGCCTGCTCGATCTCGGGCTCGCTCTGTCGTAGGAGGGAGATCGCCTGCTGGAGATCTTCCTGAAAGTAGAGGAGCTTGGCCTTTTTCAGCAGCGTCTTGGCGGCTCCACGGGTGTCCTTCGCTTCTCGGAACAGGGAAAGGGAGCGGTCGAGCAGGCCGGAGGCCTCTTCGAAGCGCCGCTGATCGAGGCATAACGAAGCCTTGAGCCCAGTCACTTCCGCCCGTAGCGAGAGGTCGCCCGTCCCGCTCGCTTCCAGACACTCCTCGGCACAGAGGAACGCGTGCTCGCCTCCCTTGAGCTCGCCCAGCACCCGCAGGGCATTGCCGAGCTGGGCATAGGCTCGGGCCCGCAGGTCCCGGACCCAGTCGAGGTGATAGGCCTCGCCGAGGTGAGCGGAGAGCCGGACCGCCAGCCGCGCCAGATCGACGGCATGAGCGGGATCCTGGAAGACGGCATCGCGGCTGGCGCGCAGGAAGTGCTGGCAGAGACCCCAGGTGTGCAGGCTATCGTCCTCCGCCACGAGCCGCATCCTCTCTTCATGCGGGCGTCCCTCGAGCGCCGCGGCGAGCGTGGGCGCCTCCCGGGTTTCGAGCACGGCCACGACCTCGTTCCAATGGCCGCTCTCGGTCTGCAGGCGCCGGATCTCGTCCCGCAGACGCTCGCAGACCGGGCAGCTCGCCACGAGATGGGGCGCGACCTCCCGCAGGACCTCTTCATGCTCCAGCTCGCCGGCCAGCCAACGCGCCAGCGTCTCCAACGACGGATGAACGTTGTCCATGGCTCTCCTTTCTCTTCAAGCGAAATGGGAAAGAACGTGCTTGCGAAGAAGTATACGGTGTCTTCAGGAGAGAATGAAGAGCCCGGAAGAGAGAACCCATAGGACGGAGGCGGCACGATCCCGCAGCTCGATCAGTGCTCGGGGTCGGTTGGGTCGCCGATCGTCACCGGAGCTCCGCCCGGTCCATTTCCGCCGTCCGGATCGATGATCATCCCATTGGCGTCGACCGCGACCGTGCGGTCTTCGTCCGGCCGGGGTCCGCGGTCGTCGAGCCAGCCGAGGGGGCCGGCGAGGAATCCCAGGAGCGAGAGGAGGGGGAGGAGGCGCAGGATGAGGTTGGGCATGTCCGACTCCTTGCGGTCAGGTCCCGGACGGCGGCCATCGCCGGCGAGCCTGCCTACCTCTATTAGAAGGTGTCTGGACCAAGGGCAATGCTGCTCAGTTAGTCGTCAACGGCTGGGGCTCGCGGTCCCAGGGAGCGCAGCTCAGCTCTGTAACGGTCGGCCGACGATCCGAGGGGGGAAGAGAATCACCGCTCAGACGATCCTCGAGTTCCTGAGCGCGGGGAAAGCCGGGAGGAGATCCAGCGACTGGTACTCCGCGGCTTCCACCTCCGCCAAACGCGCCACCCGCTCAGCAGCTCGCAGCAGCTTCGGCTTGCCAAACTGCCCCGCCAGCCGGTTCAGCTCATCGAGATCCAGCATCTCCAGGTGCTGGAGGCGGAGCTCGTTCAGGTACTCCTCCGTATCCGCGTCCGGCTCCAGATAGAGGAGATCGAGCAGCGCTTTCTCGGGAGTGGCCACGAGAGCCTCCTGCCCTCCCGTGAGGAGGGTCCGGCGGTAGCCGGTCAGGAGGTCCTTGCGGAGATGGCGGAACCAGTAACTGCCCAGCGGCGTGTCCCATTGGTAGGGCCGGCTCGGGGTCACACTGGTCGTCACCGGGACGTACTCCGGGATCAGGTTGTAGTGCGCCAGGGCCGCTTGCAGGCTGACGTAGGAGCCGCGGACCAGCAGGTTGGCGATCAGGAAGGGATGGGGGCGGACCCGCTGGTAGGGCGGCGCCAGGGCATAGAGCCCCCGCCGGAGCTGGTACAGTCGTCCGGCGTCCACCCAGCGCGAGAGCTGTCGGCGGACGTCTCCGGGATCGACGTCTCCCGCGAGGAGGAGCCCGGCTTCGAAGACCGGCTCCTCGCCGACGATCTCCAACAGACGGTCGAACTTCATGGCAGCAGGATGCCATGAATGGCAAGTTACTGCAACGAAATCCGGGCCACCGGCGCCTCCACAGCCTCGCCCGCCAGCCCCAGCCCCCGCACCACCCCCAGCAGCTGCTCGCGCACCACCTCGCGGGAGTAGTCAGCACGGAGGCGTCGGCGACCGTTGGCGATCAGCCGCTCGCGGGCTTCCCGGTCTTCGAGGAGCTCCAGGATGGCGGTCACCCATTCGATGGGATGTGTGCCCACGACGCGGAAGTCCTCGCCCTGCCGGCCCGAGGTCCCGGCCGCCGCCCACGGCGTCGCGATCACCGGCACGCCCTCCGCCCATGCTTCCAGGATCTTGACCGGCACTCCCGAGCCGCAGCGCATGGGAGCGAGCGCCAGCGTGGCCTGGGCGAGGACCGAGCGCATGTCGCGCGGCGATTCGATGAGATGAACCCGCGGCCCCGCCCTGGCCACGGCGCGGCGGACCCGCGGCGCCGGCCGGTCTCCCGCCACGGCGAGGCGCACGTCCGGACGCGCCTGGCGGACCGCGGGCCAGACCTCGTCGAGCCACCAGGTGACGGCATCCACGTTCACGAAGTAGCCGAGGTTCCCGGTGAGGGCGAGCACCGGCCCGTCGCCGGTCGCGAGAACCTCGCCCGGGAGCGGCGGCTCGGCGCGCCTCTCCCGCACGGCCAGGTGGACCACGGAGACCCGGACCGCGAGCTGGGCGGGGAGCCGGTCGACCAGCGCCTGGCGGTCCCGGCCGCAGACCAGGAGCATCCCTGCCGCCCGCTCGGCCAAGCGGCGCTCGCCGATCGCCAGCAGATAGGCCTCCAGA
>Ga0134121_10003618_pt1 | contig 12819 bp, 11 predicted proteins | sample KB301_FD_96463 | JGI IMG/M metagenome (GOLD analysis project Ga0134121, IMG submission 96463) | Terrestrial soil microbial communities without Nitrogen fertilizer from Kellogg Biological Station, Michigan, USA - KB3-0-1 | ecosystem: Environmental > Terrestrial > Soil > Unclassified ...
AGAAGGGCCTCTACGACCTGATATTCGTGGGGCTCAAGTCGCAGCAGATCGAGGAGAACGCCAGGCACATGGCGGGGCTGCTCGCCAAGGACGGCGTGATCATCTTCGCCCAGAACGGGATCAACTGGTGGTATTTCGAAAAGCTGGATTCGCCGCTGAAAGGAACCAGCCTGCCGTCGCTGGATCCCAAAGGGATCATCAAGCGGACCTTTCCCATCGACTCCGTGATCGGCGGCATCATCGGCAAACCTGCCGAACAGGTTGAACCGGGGCGCGTGCGCTTGGTCGATCAGTCCACCGATCGCCTGGTCCTTGGCGAGCTCGACAATAAAATCACGCCGCGGCTGAAGGAAATTGCTGCGGTGGCTGAGTCCGCCGGCTGGGCCACTTTGGCATCGGATAACGTGCGCCTGTTCAAGTGGCGCAAGCAGCTTTCCAACGCCGTATTCAATCCGCTGGGCGCCGTGACGCAATCCTCGGCGCGCCAGGTCGGCGGGTTCGGACCGGCGCGGCACGCGGCCAAATCGATGTTGCAGGAGGTGATTGCCGTTGCCGCCTCGGTCGGCATCGACCTGGACACCAACGTCGAGGAATTTCTCGATGGCCTGCTGAAACGGGTGGAGATACCGTCCTCCACTCTGCAGGACGTGCGCAACGGCCGGGCGCTCGAGCTGGATGCGCTTACGAATTCAGTGGTCGATATCGGGCGCCTGACCGGCGTCCCGACGCCTTACCTCGACATGATGTCCGCGCTGGCCGGCATGCTGAACCAGCGCATCGTCGAGGACGGACTTGCCTTTCCACCCGTGGCGGCAAAGAAGTAGTGATTAGCGGTTCGCGGGTCCTGAGTCGGGCTGTTTTGTTACCACCCGCGAGTCACGAGCCGCGAATCACGCTTCATCAAGCTTCGGCGTCGTAGCCCGGCAGCACGCGGGCGTCGATGACGCAGACGCCACCCTTGCGCACGATTTCGACGCCTTGTTCGATCGCGGCGGCAACATCCTGTGGCCGCGTGACGGGGCCGATCCCCGTCGCGCCCTGGGCGCGCGCCATTGCCGCGAGGTCGATGTCGGGCTCGCCGATACGCATGCCGATCCATCGATTCTCCTGTGGACGGCCGCGCTCGACGGCGACGCGGTCCTGGTGCAGCTCGTCGTTGAAGAACGAACGGTTGTTGCTGACGATCATCAGGCACGGAATCTGGTAGTGAGCGGCGGTCCACACCGCGGTATTCGCCATGAGAAAGTCGCCGTCGCCGAGCACGCCGACGACGAGCCGCCCGCTGCCCTTCAAGGCCAGCGCGGCGCCCACGGTCAGCCCGGGACCGGAACCGACGCCGGCCCCGCCTTCGGGGCCGAGGTAATCGAGCGGGTGGCTGAAATGCCGGTAGGCGCCGTTCCATCCTAGTGGGAGGTGCGCCAGGCAGACATCCATTCCCTTGGTGGCATTATTCAGAGCTTCCGCGACGCCGCGCAACGTCACCACGTCGGTGCGTAATGGCGGCAGCTTCGGCGCCGCAGTCGTGGGCGCGCTTGCCGGTCGCGGTTTAACCGCTTCCAGCAGCATCGGCACCGCGGCTTCCGGCTCGCACATGAGATACACGTCCACCGGCGGCAGCGCCTGGTAGTCCATGCTCCAGCCGCGGTGATTGTGCGCGTCGCATGAGACCTGGATGATCTTCGCGGTAACGGGTTTCGAGCCATAGGCCTGCTTCAACGTGCCCGCGAGGTCCAGCCAGTCGAGCGAAAGGATTACATCGGCCTCGGTGATCACGGACTTGGAATCCTCCGCCAGCCGGTTCGCGGGCGGTGCCGCGCTGAGACGGTGATCGGTCGGGAAAGCGCAGGCGAGCTTGAGATTGTTCAGCGCGCGCATGTTGAGCTTTTCCGCCAGGGCCACTCGCGCGTCCCATCCCTGCTGGCTGCGCGTGCAACGGCCGGCGAGCATGACCGGGTTCTTCGCGTTCGAGAGGAGTTTCGCCGCCTCGGCGACCAGTTCCGGCGCCGGCCGTACCGCCTCGGGCGGCGCGTAGCGCGCCACGTTCGGGAGCGCAGGCATCGCCCCGATCTTGGCTTCCTGCAGGGAGACGTCGAGATTCACGTAAACCGGCCCGCGCGGCGCGGTCTGCGCGATCTGCGCCGCGCGCAGCAACGCTTCCATGGCGGCTGCCGGCGAGCCCGGCTGGTTGTCCCACTTGGTGTAATCGCGGATCAGCGCGGCCTGGTCCGAGCAGGTATGGAGCCAGTCTATCCACGGCCGGCGTTTCGAGGCATCCCACGGCCCGGTCGCGCCCAGTATCAGCACCGGCACGCGGTCGCACCACGCGTCGAATATCGACATCGACGCGTGCATCAGCCCGACGTTGGAGTGCAGCGCCGCCGCCATCATGCGTCCGGAGGCTTTCCAGTAGCCATGCGCGATGGTGACGGCGTTCTCGTCGTGTATCGACAGAATCATCTGCGGCGAGCGATTGCCGAGGTAATTGACGATGCTGTCGTGCAGTCCGCGATAGCTCGCCCCCGGGTTCAACGCAATGTAAGGGATATCGAGCTCCCGCAGCATCGCCGCGACCGCGTCGCTGCCCCAGAATTCGGCGCTCTCGCGCGAGCGCACCGGGGTATCGTGGGCGATGAGGTTGTCCTTGGCATTCATCTGGTTGGTTCCCGAAATTGGTGGAGGAAAGGAGCGCGTAGCTTATCTCAAAAGACGGTGACCGGTGACCCGTGAACGGTGACCTGTAGAAACCCATCTAACACTGGTCACTGGTCACTGGTCACTGGTCACTGGTCACTGGTCACTGGTCACTGACGTTAGTCGGCTTTCGCCCCGGAAACCTTGACGACTTCGGCCCAGCGCGTCACTTCTTCGCGGAACAGCTTGCTGAATTCCTCGGGCGTGTTGCCGACCGGCTCGGCGCCGAGGTCCTCGAGCCGCTGCTTCATGTCCGGCGCGCGCGCCGCGCGCGCGATCGTGTCGGCGAGCTTCGCCACCACTTCGCGCGGCGTGGCAGCGGGCGCGAATACGCCGTACCACACCACGACCTCGACGCCGGGGACGCCGGCTTCCTTCATCGTCGGCACCTGCGGCAGTTGGTCGGAGCGCTTCGGCCCGAGGTTGGCGAGCGGGCGCAGCCGCCCGGCCTTCACGTGCGCGGAGATGGCGGGAATATTGGCGAAAGAAAGGCCGACCTCGCCGCTGATCAAGGCGGTGAGCGATGGCGCGGTGCCCCGGTATGGCACGTGCACCATCTTGATTCCGGTGCGCAAGTTGAAGAGCTCGCCCGACAGGTGCTGCGTGGTGCCGCTGCCCGAGGACGAGTAGTTGAGCTGGCCGGGGCGCGATTTCGCGAGCGCGATGAATTCCCTCACGTTCTTCACCGGGACGGAAGTGTGAACGACGAGAATGTTGGGGCTCATCGACAGGATCGAGACCGGCGCGAAATCGCGCGCCTCGTAGGGTACTTTCTTGTAGAGGCTCAGGTTGATCGCGAGCGCTGCCGTGTTGACGAGCAGGGTATAACCGTCGGGCGCGGATTTCGCGACGTACTCGTTTGCGATGTTGGTGCCGGCACCCGGGCGGTTCTCGATGATCACCGGCTGCCCCAGGTACTCGGTGATCTTGGGACCCAACAGGCGCGCGTTGATGTCGACGCCGCCGCTGGGGGTGAAGCCGACCACCAGCCTGATCGGCTTCGCGGGATAAGCCTGGGCCAACGCAGCCGGCGCACCGCACGCAAGCGCGGCGACCAATAGTGATCGCAAAAACAATTCGAACGACATGGCGGCTCCTCGGAATGATTATATTTATGTAGCGTTACTTGCGGCGCGTCACCGGCCGCCGAAAAACGGGTGCTATGATAACAGCCATTCCAGAGGAGAAATGGCGGGGATGATGCGCTTCGGTATTACGTTGATTTCCAATGCCAACCCGAAGGACCCCAAAGATCTTTTGCGAAGCGTCTGGGCGGCGCCGCCGACTGACGGCTTGGGAGACCGGGACCGCGCGAAGTGCGCGGTGATCGGCGAAAGCGGCCGCATGACGCTCAATTTCATGAAGCCAGCATGCTAATGCGCGATTTGCGCATTTCGGCCGCGGCACTGCTGTTCCTCGTGTCGGCATGCTCCGACCAGGGGCAAGGCGGCTACCAGGGTTATGCCGAAGGCGAATACGTAAGGGTCGCCGCGCCGTTCGCGGGCACCATGCTGAACCTAGCGGTCGCGCGCGGCACTCAAGTCAAGGCGAACGATGCCCTGTTCACGCTGGAGCAGGAAAACGAAGCGGCGGCGCGGCGCGAGGCGCAGGAACACTTGAGCGGCGCGGAGGCCCAACTCGCCAATCTGCAGAAGGCACGGCGCCCCACCGAGGTCGACGCGGTGCGCGCGCAGCTGGCACAGGCCGAGACGGCGTTGAAGCTCTCGGCCGTCCAGTTGAAGCGCCAGGAGGATCTGGTCGCGAAGAATTTCATCTCCCGGCAGCAGCTCGACGATTCGCGCGCGGCATTCGCGAGGGATTCCGAACGAGTCGCGGAGATGCGCGCGCAGCTCGGGACGGCGCAACTTCCGGCGCGCCCCGACGAAATCAAGGCCGCGCAATCCAATGTCGAAGCCGCCCGGGCGGCGCTAACGCAGGCGGAGTGGCGCCTTGCCCAGAAAACGGTCAAGGCGCCGGTCGCGGGCCTGGTGCAGGACACGTTCTACGTCACGGGTGAGTGGGTGAACGCGAACCAGCCGGTGGTGTCGCTGTTGCCACCCCAGAATATCAAGGTGCGATTTTTCGTAGACGAGAAGCGCCTGGGGACGATAAAGCTCGGCCAGGCGCTCGCGGTGACGTGTGACGGCTGCGCGGCGCCGGTCGGCGCGCGCGTGACTTTCATCTCTACGCAGGCTGAATTTACGCCGCCGGTAATCTACAGCCGGCAGGAACGGGCCAAGCTGGTTTACCTGGTCGAGGCGCGGCCGACGCCGGAAGATGCGTTGAAACTCCATCCCGGCCAGCCGCTGGACGTGCGCCTCGCGCAGTAAAGATGCAGGCCAGCGACCCGGTCATCGACGTCAAGGGGCTTACCAAGAGCTTCGGCGGCCGGCGCGTGGTGGACAACGTCTCGATTCGCGTCGCGCGCGGGCGCATTTGCGGGTTTCTCGGTCCCAACGGCAGCGGCAAGACCACGACCATTCGCATGTTGTGCGGATTGTTGAAGCCCGATGCCGGCAGCGGCGTATGCCTCGGGTTCGATGTCCTGCGGGAGGCCGCCCAGATCAAGCTCCACGTCGGCTACATGACGCAGCGATTCAGCCTGTATGAAGACCTCTCCTTGCGCGAGAACCTCGAGTTCATCGGGCGCGTCTACGGGATCGCCGACCGCGCGCGCAAGGTGAAAGAGACCCTCGAGAGGCTCGGGCTCGCCCAGCGTGCCGGCCAGCTCGCGGGCCAGCTCTCCGGCGGCTGGAAGCAGCGTCTCGCGCTTGCCGCCTGCATGCTGCACGAACCGCAACTTCTGCTCCTCGACGAGCCGACCGCGGGCGTGGATCCGAAGGCGCGGCGCGAATTCTGGGACCAGATTCACGAGCTCGCAGCCGCCGGCATTACCGTGCTGGTTTCCACGCATTACATGGACGAAGCCGAGCGCTGTCACGAGCTCGCCTACATCGCCTACGGCAAGCTGCTGGTCACGGGCACTGCAGAGGAGGTAGTCGCGCATTCGGGACTTGCAACCTGGGCGGTTACCGGAGACGGGTTGATCGAACTGGCGCGGGAATTGAAGCAAAATCCGGGCGTCGCAATGGTGGTGCCGTTCGGCAACACGCTGCACGTTAGCGGCGAAGATGCCGCTGCGCTGGAAGGCGCCATCGCGGCGTACCGCAACCGCGCTGATCTCGAATGGCGCCGCGCGGCGCCGGGGCTCGAGGACGCATTCATTCATTTCATGCGCGACGCGCAGGATAATTTCCAGTGAACCTGTTTTCCTGGGACCGCTTTGTCGCCGTGATGGTGAAGGAGTTCGTGCAGATGCGGCGCGACCGCCTGACCTTCGCAATGATGGTCGGGATTCCCATTATCCAGTTGATTTTATTCGGTTTTGCGATCAACTCCGACCCCAAGGGATTGCCTACGGTGGTGCTTTCCGCCGACAACAGCGTGTTTGCCCGCACTTTCGTGCGCGCGATGGAGAACAGCGGCTACTTCAAAATCGTGCGTCATGCGGCCAGCGAGGCGGACGCCGAGCACGCGCTGGCGGTGGGTGAAGTCCAGTTCGCGCTGACTATCCCGGAAAATTTCGGCAGGAAACTCGTGCGCGGCGAGCGCCCCGTGCTGTTGCTCGAGGCGGACGCGACCGATCCCGCCGCGACCAGTAACGCCCTGGCGGCGCTGGTGAGTCTCAACCAGACCGCGCTTGCGCGCGACCTCGCCGGCAGTCTCGCCCACTTGAGCGGCCCGCCGCCGCCGTTCGAGGTGCGCGTCCACCGCCGCTACAACCCGGAAGGCGTCACGCAGTACAACATCGTGCCGGGATTGATCGGGGTGGTGCTCACCATGACCATGATCATGATGACCTCGCTCGCCATGACGCGCGAGCGCGAGCGCGGCACGATGGAGAATCTTCTCGCCACGCCGGTGCGCCCGATCGAGGTCATGGCGGGCAAGATTGTCCCGTACATCATCGTCGGCTACGTGCAGGTGACGATCATCCTGCTGGTGGCGAGGCTGCTCTTCAGCGTGCCCATCGTCGGCAGCCTGGTCTTGTTGTCCGTGGTGCTGATCCTGTTCATTGCGGCCAATCTTTCCGTCGGCTTCACGTTTTCCACCCTCGCCAAGAACCAGATGCAGGCGATGCAGATGACGTTCTTCTTTTTCCTGCCCTCGATGCTGCTCTCCGGCTTCATGTTCCCGTTTCGCGGCATGCCGCAATGGGCGCAATGGCTGGGAGAAATTCTGCCGCTCACGCATTTTCTGCGCATCGTCCGCGGCATCCTGCTCAAGGGGAACAACGTCGCGGAAATACTCCCCAACGTCTGGCCGATCGCGGCGTTCTTGCTGGTCGCCGCCGTCATCGCCCTCGGCCGCTATCGCGAAACACTGGATTGACGGACGATGCTGGCGCGAGCGACTTTCATCATCTGGATCGCCTGGTCGGGTTGGGCGCTCGCCGACACGTTTGTCCGAGACGATATCGTTACCGACCCGGCGCCGGGAAGATTCTCCGTGTGCCACGGCGGCACTTGCGCAAAGGTGAGCCAGGTGGCGCTGGATGAAAGCGAGTGGGCGCGGATCGCGGAGGTGTTTGCACGAGAAGCGGCCGACGCCCAGGAAGAACGCGTGCTCATCGCCGAGGCCATCGCCCGGTTCGAGACCATCGTCGGCGTGCTCACCGACACGTCGGACGATCGTCCCGAAAATCAGCGTGCCAAGGGGAAGGGCTGGTGGACGCAGATGGATTGCATCGACGAATCCACCAACACCACCACCTACCTGCGAATGCTGGTGAAGGCGGGGTTCGTGCGCTGGCACCGCGTCGAGAACCGCGTGACTCGGGGCTGGTTCCTGCGCGGATGGCCGCACACGACCGCGGTGGTTAGCGAAGTGAAAACCGGCGCCCGGTGGGTGGTGGATTCGTGGTTCTTCGAGAACGGCAAACCGCCGGTGATCGTGCCGCTTGAACTTTGGAAGACCGGTTGGCGGCCCGCAACGCCCCGGACGCAAGCGGTTTCCCAATAGATGGAAGGACTCCTTGCAAAAAAATAAGATGATTGGTTGGCGGCGGGGCCTGTTATTTTGCGTCGCGCTATTGTCTTTCTCCTGCGCGACGGCGCAGGAAAAAAACGCGGCGATCGCATCAGCGCATCCGCTCGCCACCGCCGCCGGCCACGAGATCCTGGCGCGCGGCGGCAACGCATTCGACGCCGCAGTGGCAGTCGCGGCGGCACTGGCAGTGGTCGAGCCGTACGCCTCCGGACTGGGCGGCGGCGGATTTCTTCTACTGCACCGCGCTCGCGACGGTTACCAGGTGATGGTGGATGCGCGCGAGACTGCGCCAGCCGGCGCGAGACCGGAACTGTACCTGGATCGCAATGGCAAGCCGGTTCGCGGCGCAACAACGCAAGGCGGCACCGCGGCTGGCATACCGGGCACGCCCGCCGGCCTGGTGCACGTTTCCGGGCGGTACGGCGCCTTGCCGCTCGCCGATTCCCTGGCGCCCGCCATTCGCCTCGCGCGCGACGGTTTCGCGGTGGACGAGCGCTACGCGCGCATTGCCGGGCTGCGCGAGCGGTATTTGCGCGATGCGGTGGAGGCGGGACGGATCTTTCTCGATGGTAACCGCGTGCCAAAGGCGGGATGGCTGCTGCGCCAGCCGGAGCTTGCCGCAACGCTGGAGCGCCTCGGAAAAGAAGGCCGCAACGGTTTTTATGGTGGGCCCGTTGCGCGCGCCCTCGTCGAGTCGGTGAACCAGGCCGGCGGCGTATGGCGGCAGGAAGATCTTGCGAATTACCGCGTGGTCGAACGCGAGCCCCTGCGCTTCCAGTACCGCGGCGCGACAATCACGACCGCGCCGCTGCCTTCGGCCGGCGGCATTGCGCTCGCGCAGTGCCTGTACATGCTCGAGCCGCTCGGGAGGATCGATCCAGGGACGCCGCAGCAGGCGCATTTCCTGGCCGAAGCGCTGCGCCGGGCTTTCCACGACCGTGCCCGCTATCTCGGCGACGGTGATTTCGTCGATGTGCCGGTGGCGGGGCTGATCAACCGCGCCTATGCCGCCCGGCTCGCGGCTTCCATACGCCCCGATTCGGCCACGCGCAGCGATTCGCTCGGGCCGGAAGTTCCGGCGCCGGCGGGCACCCACACCACGCACCTGTCGGTGATCGACGCCGCCGGCAATCGGGTTGCCGCGACGCTCACGATCAACCTGCTGTTCGGATCCGGCGTCGTTGGGCGCGGGACCGGCGTGCTGCTCAATAACGAGATGGACGATTTTACGATCGAGGCGGAAGTGCCAAACGCATTTCGCCTTCGCGGTGGTGTCGCCAACGCCGTCGCGCCGGGGAAGCGCCCGTTGTCCAGCATGACGCCGACTTTCGTGGAGGACGGGAAGGGCGTGCTGGTGCTCGGCGCTCCCGGCGGCTCGCGTATCGTCAGCCAGGTGTTGCTCGCGGTGCTGGGCTATCTCCACGCGCCGGCGGTGGACCTGGCTGCCATCGCGGCGGCGCCGCGCTATCACCACCAATGGTGGCCTGACTACGTGGAAATCGAGCCCGAAGGATTCAGCGGCGAGTGGCGCTCGATGCTCGAGGCGAAAGGGCATCGCCTGCAGGTCGTGAAGCGCAAATGGGGCAACCTGCAACTGGCGTTCAAGTCGAAGCAGACCGGTGCCGTGCAGGCAGCGAGCGATCCGCGCGGTTCGGAGCTCGGCGGGTACTGAATCCGGTATCATTGGCGCAGCATGAAAACGACTTTTCTTGAATTCGAGCAGCCGATCGCCGAGCTGGAAGCGAAGATCGAGGAGCTGCGCTTCGTGCAGGACGACTCCGCGCTCGACATTTCGGAGGAGATCGCGCGCCTGCAGAAGAAGAGCCAGGCGCTGACGAAGGAAATCTACGGCAAGCTGAACGCCTGGCAGATCGCGCAGGTGGCGCGTCACCAGCAGAGGCCGTACACGCTCGACTACGCCGCCAACCTGTTCACCGGGTTCGAGGAATTGCACGGCGACCGCGCATTCGCCGACGATCCCGCAATCGTCGGCGGTCTCGCGCGATTCAACGGCGAGCCCTGCGTGGTCATCGGCCACCAGAAGGGGCGCGACACCAAGGAGAAGATCTACCGCAATTTCGGCATGCCGAAGCCGGAGGGCTACCGCAAATCGCTGCGACTGATGAAGCTCGCCGAAAAATTCGGCATCCCGGTTTTTACTTTCGTCGACACGCCCGGTGCCTACCCCGGCGTTGGCGCGGAAGAACGCGGCCAGTCCGAGGCCATCGGCCACAATCTCTACGTGATGGCCGGGTTGAGGGTGCCAATTATCTGCACCGTCATCGGGGAGGGCGGCTCGGGAGGCGCGCTCGCCATCGCGGTAGGAGATATCGTTCTCATGCTGCAGTACTCGACTTATTCCGTGATCTCGCCCGAAGGCTGCGCTTCGATCCTGTGGAAGAGCGCCGATTACGCCGCGGAAGCAGCCGAGACGCTTGGAATTACGGCAATTCGGTTGAAGGCGCTGGGGCTGATCGACCGGATCGTGCCCGAGCCGTTGGGCGGGGCGCACCGCGACCACGACGCGATGATGCCGAACCTCAAGAAGGCACTGCAGGAGAGCTGGCGCCAGGTCAAGGAAACGCCGCTGGACGGGCTGCTCGAGCAGCGCTTCGAGAAGCTCATCGGTTATGGCAAGTTCAAGGAAGTCGAACAGAAGTAAGCCGGCTGCTGGCGATCTCGCTGCGCGAGTCGCCGCGAAGATCAGGGACCTCGTCAAGCCTTCCGGCCGCCTGGTCGTCGGTCTCTCCGGCGGCGCGGACTCCGTGGTCCTCCTGGATTGCCTTCAGCGCGTCGCGCGCAAGCGTCGTATCCGCCTCTCTGCGCTGCACATCAATCATCAGTTGAGCCCGAACGCAGCGCGCTGGTCGGCATTCTGCCGGCGGCTTTGCCGCGCGCGTGGCATTCCATTCGAGAGCGTCAAGGTCGAGGTGCCGCGCGACGCCAGCGTGGAAGCCGCCGCGCGCGCCGCGCGCTACACGGTGTTCTCGCGCCAGCCTTGCGATTACGTCGTCCTTGCCCATCACCAGGACGACCAGGTGGAAACCCTCCTGCTGCAACTGCTGCGCGGCGCAGGGGTGAAAGGCCTCGCGGCGATGCCATTGGTTCGGAAAGCTAGGGACCCGTCACTCGTCACTCGTCACTCGTCACCGGCTATTCTGCGGCCGCTGCTCGACGTGACGCGCCGGGAAATCCTCGAATACGCAAAGGCGCGCAGCCTGCAGTGGGTTGAGGACGAAAGCAATCGCGACACCCGCTTCCGGCGCAATTTCCTCAGGCACGAGATCCTTCCTGCGATCGCGCTTCGTTTTCCGTCCTACGGTGTCACCATTGCGCGTTCGGCCGGCCATCTCGCGGAGGCATCGCGGCTGCTCGATGATATGGCCTTGAGTGACGGCGCAGCGCAGTCCGAGGACGGGACTTTGCCGGTGGACGTATTGCGGCGCCTGCCGCGCGCTCGCGCGCGGAATCTCCTGCGTTTTTTCCTGGCGGAGCGCGGCATCGAGCCTCCCGGCGCCGCGCGGCTCGAAGAAGCCCTGCGCCAGGCACTCGGCGCGAAGCAGGACGCACGCGTATCGGTCGACGTTGGCGGCGCGAGCCTCATGCGCTACGCCGGCCGGCTGCACGTGGTGCCGGCTGGCGGTTCGCCGACTCAACAGTATTCCAGGCGCTGGCGCGGAGAGGCGAAGCTTGTACTGCCTGAAGCGGGCGGTGTCCTGACCCTGGCGCGCACGCGGGGGGCCGGGATCAGCGCAGCCCGATTGCGTAGCGGGGCGGTAACGATCCGGCCGCGCGCGGGCGGCGAGCGCTTTCAGCCCGATTGCCTGCGCCCGCGGCGCAGTCTCAAGAACCTGTTTCAGGAAGAACGTATGGCGCCGTGGCTACGCGAGCGCTTGCCACTGATTTTTCACGATGAAATGCTGGTGTGGGTCCCCGGAATCGGCGTCGATTGCGCCTTCCAGGCCGGGAAAGGGGAGCCGGCGTTACTGCCGAGTTGGTCGCCTAAGCCGAGGTCGTTATAGATAAGGCACTGGCGCAGCTCTCCACGTGGCGCGGCAAGCGTCTGTTTTCCCGTGGGAAAATGCGCGAAACCCCTTCATTTCAAAGCCTTATCGTGGTATTCTCACAAGTTAAACCAAAAATCGAAATGCAAGGGATGGTTCATGGCGGTTGAACGCACTTTATCCATCATCAAACCCGACGCAGTAGCCAACAACGTGATAGGCAAGATACTCGCCCGCTTCGAGGAAGCCGGGATGAAAATCATCGCCGCCCGCATGACTTGGCTGTCGCGTCCAGAAGCCGAGGGTTTTTACGCGGTGCACAAGGACCGGCCGTTTTTCAAGGACTTGGTGGACTTCATGATTTCCGGGCCGGTGGTGATCCAGGTGCTGGAAGGCGAGGACGCGATCCAGAAGAACCGCGACTTGATGGGCGCGACCGACCCGAAAAAAGCCGCGAAGGGCACTATCCGCGCGGATTTCGCTCAAAGCATCGACGCGAACGCGGTGCACGGCTCGGATTCGCCGCAAACGGCCGCCACTGAAATCGCCTACTTTTTCCCGAAACAGGAAATCTACTCGCGCTGAGCGAGCCGCCATGACGGTGAACCTGCTCGGAATGGACCACGAAGCGCTCGCGGCGTACTGCGCCGGGCTGGGCGAAAAGCCGTTCCGCGCGAGGCAGCTGCTGCGCTGGATCCACCAGGTGGGCGTGAACGATTTTGGCGCCATGACCGACATGTCCAAGGCGTTGCGCGAGCGGCTTGCCGGCGAAGCTTCGATCATTCCGCCGCCGGTTTTGCGCGACACCACCGCGGCTGACGGCACGCGCAAGTGGCTGCTCGACGTCGGCACCGGCAACGCGATCGACACGGTCTTCATCCCGGAAGCCAGCCGGGGCACGCTTTGCGTCTCTTCCCAGGCAGGCTGCGCGCTCGAGTGCTCGTTCTGCTCCACGGGGCGCCAGGGCTTCAATCGCAATCTCACGGTGGAAGAAATCATCGGCCAACTCTGGTGGGCGAACAAAAGCCTCGGTCGCGGCGTGACCGAAGACCGGCCGATCAGCAATGTCGTGATG
>Ga0134121_10003619_pt1 | contig 12818 bp, 9 predicted proteins | sample KB301_FD_96463 | JGI IMG/M metagenome (GOLD analysis project Ga0134121, IMG submission 96463) | Terrestrial soil microbial communities without Nitrogen fertilizer from Kellogg Biological Station, Michigan, USA - KB3-0-1 | ecosystem: Environmental > Terrestrial > Soil > Unclassified ...
GCCGGCCATCGCCGAGAGCGTCGTGCTCTTGCCCGCGCCGTTGGGGCCGAGCATCAGCGCGATCTGGCCGGCCTCGAGCGCGAGCGACAGCCCGTCGACCGCGACGCGCTTGCCGTAGTGGATGGTGAGCTGGTCGAGCTGCGCGATCACCACGTGTATACGACGACGTATAACACCTTCGCCCGGCCGTTCGCAGGGACGGACGTGCGCAGCGAGATCTGCTGCGGGCCTTCCTTGGCGGCCGGCGCGGACTGGTACGCGAGGGTCCAGTTCTGGCCGCGATAGAGGTGCTCGCGGATGACGATGTCGACCGGTTCCGGCCGCGCGTTGTCGATCGTCACCATGAATTCCTCGCTGAACCGCTTCTGGTTGTTGTCCTTCCCGTAGTCGCGCCGCTCGCGATGGCCGAGCACGCCGCCGGCGGTTCCGATCGGCACGGTGTCGACGCCGGCGACCCGGGTTGCCACGTCGAACAGGCGTGCCTGGCCGAGGATCGCGAGCGAGCCGTCGGTTCGGCGCTCGAGCAGGCGAACCGGCCCGGCGGGCAATCCCCGGGTGGCGCGTTCGTCGCGGTCGATCTCGAAGCTCTCGGTGATCCGCTCCGGCACCACGGCCTCGACGCCGAGCGCCGGATCGGAGACCGGTGCGGATCCGGGGTGATCGAGCCGGGTGCCGATCGGATCGTAGACCAGCACCGAGCGCATCTTGCGCGGTGGGTCCCCGGCGAGCAACTCGACACGGGTCTCGCCGTCCCCGAGCGTGACGATCCCCAGATCGCGCGGATGCCCAACCTCGCCCGCGGTAGATGACGCACCTTCGAGCGCGCTGCCGAGCTGATCCGCGGTGTGCTCGCGCCAGTCGCCGAGCTCGGCATCGATGACGTAGGTACGTGCATGAAACGCGATCCCGGTGGTGTTGCGGATCGCGACGGCACCGCGCAGGACCGCGCGATCGCGCGCGGCGCCGGTCGTCATCGTGTAGGCCGCGTCCCACGCGAGCCGATCGGTGGCATAGGCGATCGATAGCGTGAACGGGCCTTCGTGCGGCGCACCGATCACGAGCTCGAGCTCGGTCGGTGACGCGTTCGCGTGCGCGCCGCGCGCAGGGTTGGGCGTGTCGGCGTCGAGGTCGTGTAGATCGTCGGTGGCCTCGACAGGCCGGGCCCCGGCGTCTCGAGGCGCGGGGGCGGGCTCGTCCGGGGCGGCGTTGGCCACCCGCAGCTCCGACACGCTGAGCTCGCCGCGATCCAGGATCACGAGGTCGTCTGGGTCGATGCCGGCCGCGACCTTGATCGTGACCGTTGCGGTATCTGCCGGCGGGATCATGACGTCGACGCGCTGCTTGATCAGCGCGCGATCGCGGTACAGGGTCACCTCGTCGCCCGCGCTCGTCGCCGCGGCAGCGTGCGGGCGCGCGCCGCACCCGAGCGCGCACAGCGCGAGCGCGGCCCACCTCACGCCGATCATCACCCCACGGGGTTTGTTTCGGATCAGGGAGTCGAGAGGCCCCCTCCCCGCGATCGATCGATCGCCCCCGGTCACCCCACGGGGGTTTTCTCGGGCCAGGGAGTCGCGGGGCCCCTTCCCCGCGACCGCTCCATTGCCCTCGGTCACCCCACGGGGGTTTTCTCGGGCCAGGGAGTCGCGGGGCCCCTCCCCCGCGATCGATCGATCGCCCTCGATCACCATGTGTAGACGGCGGTGTACGCCACGACCTGCTTGCCGCCTGCCGGCACGTGCACGCGGTACTCCTGGATCTGCGATCCGGCGCGCGTGCCCTTGTGGTCTTCGGCCTCGAGGTGCCAGCCCGGCCACCGCCACAGGAATTCGCGGATGACGACGTCGGCGGCTTGCTTGGCCTTGTTGTCGATCCGCACCTCGATCGCTTCGTGGATCGTGTGGGCGTGCTCGTCGTAGTTGCACGTCACGGCGTGGCGCTCGCCGGTGATGTCGCCCTCGGTGGAGACCGCAATCCGTGCCAGGCCCGCGCTCGCGCGCAGCGCGTCCTCGGTCACGAGCTCGACGCGGCCGGCGCGGCGGCGAAACAGCCGCACCTTGCCGTCGGGCAACACGATCTGCGCCGGGACATCGAGCTCGACCGCAACCACGGCGCGTCCGTTGCTGGCCCCGGTGCCGCCAAACTGGTTGCAGTCGATGCCGGGATAGGCCTGGAAGCCCGACGACGGATCCGCCATCGCCTCGTACAGGATCACCGAGCGCGCCTTGGCCGCCGTTCGCGACGGGATCAGCTCGACCTGCACCGACTCGCCCTGGCTGATCCGGACCTGCGAAGGCACCGCGAACTGCACCGGCGGTGGCGCCGGCCGGAGGAAGTCGCCGGCCGGCGCGCTCGCGGTTCCGCCGCTGATCAGCGTCAGCTCGGCGCCGTCGTAGTTCGCCCCGGTCGTGTTCTTGATCGTTGCCCAGGCCGAGAAGTCGACCGCCTTGCTGGTGTCGTCGAGTACGGCGAGGTAGTCCGCGGTCCACGACATGCCATCGGCGCGATAGCTGAGCTCGACGGTGTGCTTGCCAGGCTTGCCGGTGCGCACCCGCCACATGAGGCTCGGCTTGTCGCTGGCCGCGCCCGCCGGCAGCCGCAGATCCTGCACGTAGCCGTCGCGCCGCATCATCTGCAGGTGGCGCTGATCGCCGGTGCCGGCCTCGACGACGATCACCTGGTCGTCGACCGAGCGCAGCGTGCCCGTGACCTCGCCCTTCGGGGTGACCACGGTGACCGGATCGCCGATGTGGCGGACGAGGAGCTCGGTTGGCGTGGTCGCGCCGGCCATGACGCGTTGCTCGGTGACGATCGCGCTCGTGTCGGTCAGGTCGTGCAGCTGCACCGAGGCCGGATCGATCGTCGCGGCGATGCCGGCGATCCGGGCTTCCCCGCCGGAGATCTCGAGGTCGCGTTGCTCGGTGACCATCGCGCCGGTCGTGGGGGCGTAGCCGCCGTACGCCAGTCCACCATAGAGCCCGTTGCCGGCCGGCGGCGGCGTCGCGGCCCACACCGTGATGCGCGTGCGCGGGGTGCCACCGGCGCTCGCCTGCACCGCGAGCGCGGCCAGCACGAGCGCGGCCCCCGCGAGCGCGGCTACGATCAGCGAACCCGAGCGAATGCTCATGCGACGAGCATACGATGGCACCTGGAGCGATGACGCACCATTTACATATTGTGAGGATGGCTCGCCGTAGGGCGCTGCGCACGACGTAAGGAACGCGCGAACCGATCCGTTCGCATCGAGAATGCGAAGATCGCCGAACACTGGGACGTCATCGAGCCGATCGCCGCGCGCGCCCAGTGGAAGAACGGCAACGGCAAGTTCTGACGGGGGGCCAGCGACGGCGCACCATCCTTGTGTATAGTGCGGCCGTGGCGGTTGCGACTTATCCGGGCACGGTGTCGCCGTTACGAGGACTCGACTCGTTTGGCGAGGCCGAACGTGACGTCTGGTTTGGCCGCGAGTCCGAGCGCGATGACATCGCGAAGATGGTCACCGCCGACGGGTTTCGCGCGGGGCTCGTGTTCGGCGAGCCCGGGGTCGGCAAGACCTCGCTGGTGCGCGCGGGCCTGATCCCGCACCTCCGCGACCACGGCACGGTGGCGCTCGCGTGCGAAGACTTGACGCAGCCGGCCGCGAGCTTCGCCGCCGGGCTCTCGGCGTTCGGGATCCAGCCAACCGCGAACGAGGCCCCGGTGCTGTTCGCGACCCGCGCGGTCGCCAACGCGGTCGCGGGCCAGCAGTTCGTGTTCATCATCGACGATGTCGATCTGCTGTGCGCCGACGATCGAGCGACGGCCGAGATGGCGGACCTGTTCGCGCGCGTGGTCAGCCGCTCGGGCGGCCGCGCGCGGTTCTTGTTCGTGTGTGCCAGCGAGCGGATGAACGTGCTCGGCGCACTCGAGAAGCGCACCGGCTCGCTGTTTCCGCCGTCGACGCGCTACGAGCTGGGCCGGCTCGCGCCTGGCATGGCGAGCAAGATCCTCGATCGCGTGCTGTCGTACTCGGGGGTCGCGGCGGATCCGGCGCTCGCCGATGCCGTCGTCCAGGGTATCGGCCGCGGCCAGCCCGTGCTGCCGGCGGATCTGCAGATCGCCGGGCTCGCGATGCGCGACCTGCGGATCTCCAGCGCCGCGGAGCTCGCGAAGCTCGGCGGGCCGGCGGAGCTCGAGTCGGCGTGGCTACACGCCGCCTGCAAGCCAACCGGCAACGAGCGCTCGGCGCTGCGGCTGTGCGCCGAGCTCGCGGTCGGGGGCCCGGGGCCGCGCCCGGCAGAGCAGGTGGTGCGCCGGTTAAGCCTCGACGTGGCGTTCGCGCACCAGGCGTTTGGCGTGCTCGAATCCCGTGGCGTGATCATCCGCGGCGACGCCAACGGCGCGACCTGGATGCTGCGCCACGAGGTGCTCACCCAGCGGGTGAAGGAGCTGACCGCCCCGGCGCGCGCGGCGGCCCGCCAGGCGTTCGATCTGCTCGGCTCGAAGACGGCAAACAAGGGCCGGCTGTCGCTGCGCGAGCTTGTCAAGCTGCGCAGCGAGGGGATCACGGCGGCCACGCCCGAGGAGGCCCAGGTTCTTCAGCGCTCGAAGCGCTACTTCATGACGGTCGCGGCGGGCATCGCGGCGGTGCCGATCGCCCTCCTGATCATCATCTGGATCGCGATGAGCGGCCGGGTTCACTTCGCGCTCGCGCCGGGGCCGGGCGGCGATCACGTCGTCGTGCGCGGCGGGCGCGCGGGCCTGCATGCGTTCTTCTGGCTGCCCGGCGGGTTCGGCAAAGAGGTCGCCGATACCGGGCTGACCCGCGCGATGGTCGCGCCGGAGGCGTGGAAGAAGATCGATGGCCGCGACATCGGCAGCGCGAAGTCCGGCTGGAGCGGGATGCTCGGCCAGCTGATGGCGCCGCAGCTCGCCGGGCTCGTCGAGTATGCGACCACGGGCAACGAAGCAACCCTCGAGGCGCTCAAGAAGGCCGCCAAGGATCCCGAGGATCTCGCGGAGTTGCTCACCGCGCTGCGGCCGATCGCGCGCGGCTCGGCCGCCGAGGTCCAGCTGGTCGAGAGCGCGCTCACCACGCCATCGCCGGCCGTCCAGCGCGCGGCGGTCGCGGCGGCGGGCAATGCCGCGCAGCGCCGCGGCGAGGTCTATCAAGAGACCCTGTCGAAGGCCCTGACTTCTACGGATCCCGAGCTCCGGCGAATCGCGTTCGCCTCGGTGCGGAGCCTGGGGGAGCGCGGCCGGGCGCTGTTCGCCGAGGCGCTGGCGAAGAACCCCGATCCGGCGGCGCGCCGCGAGCTCCTGGTCGAGGTCTCGGCCACGACCACCGACGACACGCCGTCTGCCGCGAACGCGGTCTCGGTGCTCGCCGATGCCGATGCCTCGGCGTCGTTACGCGAGCGTGCGAAGACCCAGATCAAGGGTGCGCTCGCCAAGGATCCCGACGCCGCGGACGCCGCGCTCACCGGCCTCATCTCGCTCGATCGCGCGCCGACCGAGGCCCGGGTGTTCGCGATCGAGCTCCTGCGCGACGTCGATCCGCTGCCCAAGGCCGGAAACCTCGTCGAGGCGGCCCGCACGGCGTTCACCTCGAAGTCGCCGGCCGTGCGTGCCGCGGCGCTGCCGCTCTACGCCAAGGTCGATCCGGTGCGTGCCGGCGGCGATCTGTACACGATGCTCGACGACAAGAAGCTCGACAAGCCGCTGCGCGTCGCCGCGGCGCTCGCGTGGGGCGAGGTCGTCCCGACCAATAAGGATGCCGCGCAGAACGCGCTCGACCGCATGCTCAAGGACGAGGACAGCGACGTCCGCGCGGCGGCGGCGACCGCGGCGGGCAAGGCCGGCCGCGCCTACCAGGACAAGCTCGCCAAGATGGCGAAGGCCGAGAACTACGTGGTCCGGATCGGGGCCGCGCAGGGCCTCGCGGTGAGCGCCGAGAGCGGCAGCAACATCGGCTTCGCCGTCGACGGCATCGCGCAGCTGTGGCGCGAGAAGGGCCGGCCGCGACGCGACGCCGCGAAGATCTTCGCGCACCTCGCCAAGAAGAAGCCGGCGGCGGTCATCGAGTACCTGTACCAGGCCGCGCACCTGACCGACGATACGGGGCTGCATCCGATGGGCGTCGAGGGCCTGTGCAACGGCGCGCTGGCGGGCTCGAGCGACGCACGCGGAAGGCTCGCGCGCTCGGTCGACGACCCATCCGCCGAGGTGCGCAGGCTCGTGATGGCGTGCGTCGCCGACGGGCCAGATCCGGTGAAGAACGGAACGCTGATCGCCACCAAGCTCGTCCGCGATCCGGACGGGACGATCCGCGGCGACGCTGCGCGCGTGCTCGCGATGGCGGCGGCCAAGGGCAGCAAGGCTGCCGGGGTCAACGAGGCGATCGTCGCGCTCGTCGAAGACCCCGACCGAGATGTCCGGCTGATCGCGATCCGCGCGGTCGGGGGCCTGGGCACCGACGCCCCCAAGACCGCGGCCTCGGCGATGGCGCGGCTGTTCGAGCGCGCCGACGAGAGCGAGAAGCTGGCGCTCGTGCGCAGCGCGAAGCTCATCGGCGCCGGCGACCTGATCGGCCTCGCGGTCGCCGATAGCTCGCCGCTCGTGCGGGTCGAAGCCGTCGACGCCGCGCTGGCATCCGGGTTGCGCGCCGCCGCCACGCTGTCTGCCGCGCTCGCCGACCTGGACCCGACGGTGCGCAAGGCCGCGCTCGAGCGGCTCGCCGCGCAGAAAGACAAGCTCGAGCCCGCCGTCCTCGATCGCACCCTCGCGCTCGCGGTGCGCGATCCCAACCCCGAGCTGTCGCAGCTCGCGCTGACCACGATCGCCCGGGTCGCGGCCAAGGATTCCGTCGTCGCGCGCCTGCACCGTGCGCTCGGGGCGCGTGCCGAGCGCGAGCGCGCCCAGGCCGCCGCTGCGGCGGTGGGCCTCGTCGATCGCGACGCGGCGCTCAGCGTCCAGCTGCTCGAGCCGCTGATCGACGACCCGTCACACGACGTGCGCGCCGCGATGCTGCCCGCGCTCGCCGCCGCCTATGCCAAGACCAACGATCCGGAGAAGCTCGCCGGCATCTTGCGCGACTCCGAGACCGCCGCGATGCGCCGGCTGGTCGCCGCCGCCGCGTTCGTCGTGCTCGCGCGCACCGACAACGGCCGCAAGGCCTCGGAGACCGTGCTCGGCAAGGTCGCCAAGGACGGCCCGGCGATGGCCGAGCAGACCGCCAAGCTGGTCCTGGGCCTCATCACGAACAAGGCCGACGGCATGGCGTTCCTGCAAGAGCTGGTTCCGTAGACGCCGCACTACCGGTCGCCCGGAAGCGTCGCGAGTGCTCGACGAGACGCTCGAGGAACGTTTCGCCGCCGACCCCTGCTCCCGTCACAGAAGGGACAGCAGTCGCTCGTGTCCCGGCGGCAAGCACATGACCTGCCGGTGATAGGCGTCCTGGCGCTGCCGCAGCGTGTCGGCCGCTGGCGGCGCTTCTACTACGAGCCGCCGCTCGGCTGGATCGGCGTCTCTCGGCTGCGGGCGCACTGTGGATCAGCAACTCGAGACAGACTGGCCGACAACGCTCACGATGATCGCGCGCGGCCTCAATCCGTTGCACGACGAAATCTTCCAGGCCTCACCGATGGACTACTACTGGTCCGCCTACCAGACCGAGTGGGCCACTGACATCGTCTTCAAGACGCCTGTCGCGCTCGCCGAGGTGTACCCGGCACTGGTGCAGCACGCGATGAACCACTCTGGGAGCACGGCGACTCGTCAAGATGTACGACAAAGCCGGTAGCATCCTACGTGTCGAACCACCATCGCGCCGACCACCGACTTCAAGGTGCTGTGCCCACCGCACGACAACCCGGACGGTGTGCTTGCCTGGTGGTCGATGCGCAAGGGCGTCGCGGACCTCCATCGCTGCGCCGAACTGTCCCAGCGCTCTAACGAGCGTTACCTCGAGGCCCTCGCTGCCGTAGATGACGTTACCCCCTGCGCGCGACTGTTCGACGCTGTGGCTCGGCCTATCGTTAGACGACGGCCGGCGCTTCCGTGCGTTGCGCATCGGCGACCCGAGCGAACTCGCGCTACTTGAAGCCATCTCCCCATGGCGAGTTCGTCACTGCTGGTTTTCGAAACCGCGACCTCCGAAGCCTTCTCCATCCTTCCTCTGATTCGCTCCCACCAGAGGAACAGCGACGCCTTTCAGCCAAGCTCAGCCGTCTCCTTCGCCTCCTCCGTGCTCACGGCATCAGCAAGAAGGTCCCCAAGGCGCACCGCTACTAGATTGAAACTCCAGCCTCCGCGGGGCGGACTTCGACCGTGAAACCAAGATCTTCGAGGCGTTTCTTGAGCCGCTTCGCGGCGTGGTCCTTGTTGCGGCGCGTGAAGTGCTCGGGACCAAGGTCCATGTAGGGGACGCCGTCACGAAGGATGTAGTAGGCGGCGGTGAGCATGGAGGCGGCGACGGCGATGATCGCCTTCTTGGCACCATGCCGTGCCCGGAGCTGCTGGAACTGGGCCTGGAGGTACGTGCCCTTGACCTTCACCGCGGCCCATGCGGCGCTAACAAGCGTCGTCTTCAGCCACGGGGCGCCCTTTCGGATCCGCGTCGAGCGATGCTTGCCAGCGCTCTCGTCGAGCCGCGGGCAGAACCCGGCCCACGAGATCAGATTGCCAACGGTAGGGAAACGGCTCATGTCGAGCCCCACCTCCCCCGCGATGACGTGCGCCGCGTTGTTGCCGATGCCTGGCATAGTCGTCAGGTTCTCGATGTCTCGGCGGAACGGCTCGAGGGCTCCGCCCATCCGCGCCTCCAGATCACCCAGAAGCACGACGACGAACTGACCTTCCCCGAGGGCGTTGCGTACACGCTGGCGCCGCACCAGATGATCAAGATCGAGATGCATTACCTGAACCCCGGCGACGTCGAGACCCAGGCGACCGCGACGGTCGACTTCTTCGCCGCGGAGCCGGCGGCGATTCGCGACGAGGCGAACGTCCTGTTCATCTGCACGCCGGACATTTCGCTCTTGCCCAACGCGATGACCGAGGTCCACGAGTTCTCAACCCGAGCCGGTCTCGCTTGATCACTCCACGGCGAAGTTCTTCGCCATCACCGGCCATACCCACAAGCTCGGCACGAGCGTCAAGGTCGGAACGGCGGACACGCCGACCAGCCCCGTCACCCCGGTCTACGCGCCGGCCACCTTCTTGTGGAGCGAGTCGGAGACGACGACGCACCAGCCGGAGTTCCAGGTGTCGACCGCGGGCGGGTTCGACTTCAGCTGCAGCTACTACAACAACATCAGCGCGACGGTCCGGTTCGGCGAGTCGGCGAACAACGAGATGTGCTTCTTCTGGGCCTACTACTACCCGTCCAATGGCTCGCACGTCTGTGCGCACACCGACCGCTTCGGCGCCGGCCTCGACCTGTGTTGTCCGGACGCCGGCTCGGGCCTGTGCAGCCTGCTCGACCCGAGCACCAAGCCCTGACCATGTCCCCACGCGCCGCTTGGTCCGCAGCTTTGCCGCCCGCGGCTTCCGGTTCGTTCCCAGCACCTCGCCGACCGACCCAGCGGACACCGCTCGCACGATCCATTGCTCCGTCAACGCACGAGCGCTACATCGGCATGGCTGACGACCCGGCGGACACCGCTCGCACGATCCGTTGCTCCAGCTTCAGCGAGTCTGTGCACCCCTCGATCATCGCCTGTTCCTCCGCCGTTGCCGAGAACCCGCGGGGTTCTCAGCAACGTCAACAGTGCTTTTCGCTCGCCTTTGGCAATTTGGCAATGGCACTTGTCCTACCACTCGCGGATAAGCTCTGGACGACGAGCCGGCCGTCATGGGCGATCGACAGCGCGCCCGAGAGCAGGTGCCGCCCGACAGCGATGTCGGTGCCGGCGTGGCCGCGTGGCACCTCGTAATCGACATTGTACGAGACGACGTTGTCGTTGGAGACTTTGCGCGGGAGCACTGGGCGAGGCAACGACATCCTTGTCGCCGTAATAAGAACTCGGCCAACGTCACGACGGCGCGATTTCCAAAGGTTACAGCGTTACCTATCCGACCCTCGGCCATTCTTGTCCGGATTGTCGATATCCGGACGATAACCGGACACACGCCCCGCTGCCGCCGCATCTCCCCATCACCCCGAACCGTGTGGCCCTACGTCCACCCTGGAATAGATCGCGTAGCGCGTCGTCGAATGTGCGCTCCGACTCCGGGTTACGCATCGCCTCGAACAGCTCCATGCCGCGCGTGATGTGCTCGGCGTCGGTCTATGCGCACGTGTCCGTAGGCGCACGTGTCCGTAGCCTGCTGACGAGTCACCGATCGCGTGGGGCCAGATCCGGACCAGGTTAGTTGTTCGGTGGCGACGGACGAGTGGCTGCGCGTCGACCATCAGGGGTTCAGCAGTCCCGCGGGATCGAGGTCGCGCTTCAGCTTGCGAAACCGCTCCGCAATGCCGATGCCGAGTTGCCGGTCGAGCAGACCCGGAGTCGAGAGCTCGACATCTGCCAGGTTCACGCGCCCACCCACTGCCAGTGCGCACTCGACGGTGGCACGGAGCGCCCGTCTCACGGCCGGCGCGTCCGCGGCCAGAGGCTCGAGCCTGAACCCGAGGACGAGCGCGCCACCTTCGCCAGGAGGCACGAGCGACAGCGGCGACTTCGCCGCACGCGACACGACCGTGACCGCCGGACCCGCTGGCATCCATTGCATCACGCCCGCGTCGACGAGCCCGTGAAGCAACTCGGGGATGACCTCGAGGGCTCGCGGTAGCGGAACTGCGAGCTCGATAGTAAGTGCGGGTGATCGCCGATATCGACCGTCGAGCATCGCGATGGTATCCGTCGCTTGTTTCGGCGATGCGCTGGTCGCGGCGACGGCATCGAGCGCGGCGGCGGCGTCCCCGGCCTCCACCGACGAACGTCCGACGTGTGCGGTCACTCCGATCACGCCATCGGGTGCGCGGATAAGACGGGCGCACACGACATCGAACAGCCGCTGGCGTTCGATCGCCTCCGAAGCGCGCACGAAGTCGGCGACCGTGCACCACGTCAGAACCCACGCTGACAACGCGAGCGGTCGGTCGATGGTGCGAAGCGTTGCCTCCGCGATCGCGCCGAGCTGGCCTCGCCCCCCGAGCGTGAACCGCGCGAGCTCGTCATCACGCCCGGCGCGCACTCGCTCGCCATCGGGGCGAATCACGAGGAGCGCGGTAACGTGGTCGATGCACGGTCCGTCGAGGTGGCTAGCATCGCCGAAGCCGCCGACCGCGAGCGTGCCACCCACGGTCGCATCGAGGTCGGCGATCAGTGTGATCGGGCGGCGCCCCTGCGCGCGCAAATGCTCCACGAGCGTGCGCCAGCTGCAGCCGCTCTCGACGGTGATCTGCTGGTTCGCAGGATCGTCGTGCACGATACGGTCGAGTCCGCGCGTGTCGATCGCCGTGCAATCGGCGGACGGTCGGCCACCGCACACCGTGTGGGGGAGCCGGGATGCGCGCAAGAACCGCAGCGTCTCGACGAACTCGTCTTGATCCGCTGGGCGGATCACCGCATGGCGCGACGCCTGGGGCGTCACGAGCTCGATCCCCGTGCGCTCTGCCCACTCGATCGGATCGGAACGGTCGCTCGGCGGAGAGGACCGAGCTGTCCACAGCTCGGCGAGCGCGACGGGATAGCCACGCCAATCCGGGCGCGCCGACTCGATGATCGCGACGATCGCAGCGTGGTGGTCCGCGAGCGTGGCCTCGGAGCGTGCGCGGACCCGTAACGCGCTCACGCGCTGGAGGAAGTCGAGCAATATGACGATGCGTGCCTCGACGAGCCGGCCATCCTCAACAACCGCGACCTCGACAAGCTCATAGGGCCAGCCGGTGCGGGTGTGGCCAGACGATGTCTTGCCAATCCGGAGCGCACTCGGCTTGGTCGTTCCCCGGATCGCAGCATCACGATTTCCTCCAGGACTGGATCGCAGACACAACGGATCGATCTCGATCTCCAATTCCGAAAAATTACAGCGTGCCCGAACGGATCCCTGTGTGAAATCCTCATCGAAAACCCAGTCGGCGGGAAATTCGCAATAAGTTCGCATCGTGAGGGAGATCCGAGGTCGCCCCGCGTAGCATGATTACACAAGATCAGATTAAATGGGAGGTTGCGATGTCCGAGCATGAGCATGAAACCGAAGGTCGCGAGGAAGACGAGTCGTGGTGGCAACGCGCCCTGAGCTGGGGCGGGCTGGCGCACGGTGCCACCGAAGGTGTCGAGGCCGCCGGCGCGCATGGATCCACGCTTGCACAGACCTCGAGTAACTTCGCGAGCGAGGCGGCGGAGCACGGTGGCCTCGGGCCGGGGAATCTCCTCGCGCCGCTGGCACTCGGTAGCGGCATCAACGAGGTGATCAACGGCCACTCGGCAATCGAGAGAGTTGGCGGTGGCCTCGAGGCGGCCTCGGGAGGTGTCGGGACCCTGGGTCTCCTCGGCGCCGGAGCGAGCGCGGCGGGCAACTCGCTCGCGGTCGCGGGGCTCGGCGGAGAACTCGGTGCAGCGTCCACGGTTGGAATGAACGCGGGCATTGGCCTGTCAAGCGCGGGCAGTGCAATGACCGGCGCTGCGGTCGCCGCGGCGCCAGCGGCTGCGGTCCTCGGCGCAGGTGCGGCCGGGATCGCGGTCGGTACGGGCATGTCGCACGCCTCGGATAGCGAGTACACGCGCACCGGCTTCTGGGGACAAGACGAGAACGGCCACAACCGCAGCGCGATGGATGCGGCGGTCAACTGGGGCCTCGATTACGACCGCGAGCACGGAGTCGCGCCCGGCGAC
>Ga0134121_10003620_pt1 | contig 12816 bp, 11 predicted proteins | sample KB301_FD_96463 | JGI IMG/M metagenome (GOLD analysis project Ga0134121, IMG submission 96463) | Terrestrial soil microbial communities without Nitrogen fertilizer from Kellogg Biological Station, Michigan, USA - KB3-0-1 | ecosystem: Environmental > Terrestrial > Soil > Unclassified ...
CCACGTGATCCCCAGCAGGTCGAGGAGGCCGACCAGCGAGCGCTGCAAGAACCCGGCGTACTTGAAGTACGCGAGCAGCCCGAGGTTGAACACCAGGCTGACGGCGAGCAGCAGCTTGCGCCGCGCCGGCCGCTCGGCGCGCGTCATGGCCTGGGCGACGAACCAGTCGACCACCGTCGAGCCCCACAGCAGCACGACGAGCACCGGATCCCATGCCGCATAGAACGCGTAGCTCGCGACCAGGAGCACGATCTTGCGCGTCGTCCACCCGAGCGGGGCGTGATGGAGGGCGAGCACGATCGCCAGGAAGCACGCGAAGAGATACGTGTTGAACTGCACGCGCGGCAAGAGAATGCACCGAGGGCAGCCGCGATGCAGCGCCTGCGCGCTCGATCTGTATGGATTGCGGCGCCAGCGCGGGCCACCCGAAGCTGCACGCCACGAGGAACGCTGGCCGATTCGCCCACGGTCGCGAGCGTGTCGCCGGGGGACCGCTCACCAGTACGCTGGGACGCGACGGGCGATCAGGTACGGTCGCACCACACCATCGGGCCCCGGCAGGCGCGCAACCAGGTGGAACGCGTCGCGGCCGGGCGGAAACTGGAACGTGCCGCCGTCGTCGGCAACCGGTGCGGGGCCCGCCGCAGGGAGCCCCTCGCGGTACAGCGCGAGCACGGCGCCAGCGAGCGCCGGATCCGAGGCGAGCGACACCCGGCCGGCGGCCGACGCCGCGGCCCAGTGACTCGTCCACGCGCCATCGACGAACTCGCCGAGGATCCCGAGGTCGTGGGCCTCCAGGCGCGCGGGCGCCGGGTACGCGGGCGCCTGGTACATCGTGACGTAGATCCGCACGCCGCGGATCCCGATCGCCGGGAACCGACGCTGGAGATCCTCGACGAGGGCGATCGCGCGGGTGTGGAGCCGATCGCGATCGGTCTCGCGGTGCAGCGTGCGATAGACGTAGTCGCGATCGATCTCGGCTTGCATCCAGTGCTCGATCGGGCGCTCGGCGACGAGCTCGATCCGCCCGCCGAGCATCTCGTAGGTCTGGTGCTCGGCATACGGCTGCTTCGCGCGGATGATCGCGAACATCGGGAACCGCGAGAACGGGTAGGTCCGCAGCACCTGGTCGAGCCGCGGCGCCAGCGAGATCACGACGTCGAACACCACGAACACCGCGACGAACACGCGCGCCGCGCGCGGCACATGCACCGGCGTGGGTGGGGTGGCCGCGGGACTCCGCGTGATCCATCCCCACAGCCCATCCCAGTCGATGAACACCGCGGCGAGCGGGAACCAGCTCGGGTTGCCGAGCTCCATCACGACGTAGAGCGCCGCCACCTCGGTCACGAACAGCAGCGCGGCCAGCCCGCGCAGCAGCGGGCGGTTCGGAAACACGATCGCGACGAGCGGCATCGCCTGCGAGATCAGGTTGAGCGTCGCCGCGCCCTCGTAGCGCCACGAGCTGGCGAGCAGCCAGTCGACGATCGCCGGGCGGTCGATCTCGCCCATCAGGTCGTAGCGGATGACCAGCTGGTGACGCAGGTTGTCGGACAGCGCCCAGTGCAGCCCGCCAGAGCGCAGCTTGAGCACGCAGGCCGACAGAAACATCAGGCCGACGGCGAGCTGCACGAGACGCAGCGACCACTGGTAGCTCGCGTCGGGCGGCGGCGGCCTCCCGCGCCAGCGCCGGATCACCACGTCGAGCGCCAGCGCGTCGCCGCCGCGCGCACCGACGAACGCGATCAGCGCGAGTAGCACGACGTTGAGATCGTGCGACCACGACGGCTGGTAGCTCATCGCCTGCGCGGTGACGAGCAACGTGGCCAGCGCCGTCACGGCCGTGGCCACGCGCGTGAACAGCCCGAGGAGCATCGCGACCGCCCCCGCGTACGCCAGCAGCCGCGCGAGCTCGATCACGACCACCGGCGGCGGCGACCGGAACACCAGCAGGATCCCGACCGGGTGGTAGACGCTCGCCGACATCTGCGCCGGATGGTCGATCGCCGGCATCTCGCGGAGCCGGCCGAGCAGCACGAGAACCGCGATCGCGAGCGCCACGCGCACGACCGCCGCGGCGAGCCGACCGCCGGGGGCCGACCAGTATCGAGTCCACCACCGCATGCGCCGGCCGCCCGCTAGCTCGGCTGCTCGGCGCCTGAAGTGATGCGATCGTCCGTCATGCCCCGTGCAGCCTATCACCGATGACGAGCGGCTTGATGGCACGGTTGCTGAGGACCAAGCTCGCGGGCTGACCGCGCCAGCGCCCGGGCACCTTGGTGCTCGGCGCCGCCTGCTCAAAACTGGCGCACCGGCGCGGAGTCCACGACCATCACCGCATGATCGAACGCCGGAACCGCCGCAGCGCCAACCAGGCCGAAGCGATGCAACTGCTCCTTGCCGCCCACCGCGACCGCCTGGACGTGCGCACCCTCGTGGTCATGCGCGAAGACGGCCACGTGCTCGCCTCCGCAGGCGATGCCCCGGAAGCGGTCGCGTCCACGATCGCGGCCGGCGCGTCGGACGTCCCAGGTACGACGCTCGCCACCTGGCAGCTGCAGGCGGGCGGCGACAAGGTCACGATCGGATCGTTGGGCGGCAAGCTGAGCTGCGAGCTCGGCGACGGCGTGCGGCGTATCCTCGGCTAACCCAAGCTCCGGCGGACCGACCGGGTGGTCATGACTGCGACGGCTTCGTGGCGAGCAAGATCTGATCGACCGCATCCCGGATCTGGCGCTCGAGGTCGGCGCGGCGCTCGGCCTGGCTGCGCGCCGGATCGCCCGAGGTCGGCGGGCCCAGGACCGCGACGAGCTTCGCGCGCAGCTCGGCGACGTGCGTGATGCTGTTGTCAAACGAGGTGGACAGCCACCCAGCGAACACGCGCAGCCCCTCGGCCATGTGCACGAGATCCACGCTGCGGAACGCCTGGATGATCGACGCGCGCTCGCGTGACACCGCCGCGCCCAGCGCGTTGCCGGTCTGCACCACGGCGCCGATCAGCCGCTCGAACTCCGCAGCGGTCCGCGAGCGCGATACATCTTGCTTCGCGCGCTGCTCGAGCTCTCGGACAAGCTTCGCGATCTGCCCTTTCATGCGCTCGACGGCCTCGTGCAGCTCGTCGCCCGCGAGGCCGTGCCGCCGCGCCGTTTCGACCACGAGCTCCTCGATCGGACCGTCAAGCTGTGGCTCGTCGAGCGGCATCGGCTGCAGCACCGCCGCGCACCGCAGCTTGGCAACGAGCTCCTCCACCTGCGCCTGGGTTGCGCCCGCCGGGCCGCGCAGGTACTCGGCAAACGTGCGCAGGCCACCGGCAAGCTCGCCGAGGTTCATGTCGCGGATCATCTTCGCGCTCGACTCGCGGCTGGCTTCGCCGACCTGAGCAACCGTGCCGGCCAGCTGCTCGAGCTCGCTTGCCGCCCGGGCCCGCAGCGCCGCGTCCTGGCCCCCGAGCGCAAGCGCGTTCGCCAGCCGCTGGACGTGCTCGCGGATCGCGCTGCCCTCCCGGCCGGCCAGCTTGGTCGAGAGCCCCACGAGCGCTGCCATCAGCTCATCGAACATGGGCCGCGCCGGCGCGGTCATCGCTTCCGTGCCTCCTCGACGGTGGCCACGCGCACCGGGTCAGTCATGGGCTCCCCGAGTATGGCACGGATCGTCGCGGCGGTTCCGGCCCGGTCGCCCTAGATCGCCGTGCCGCGATGGCGGCCGGGCTTGACGATCAGCCGGTCGTGATCTCGCTTCCTGCAGCGCGCCACCAATCCGAGAGCACTACGGGGATCCGCGCGATAGCGCTCGAACACGGCTGGTCGATTTCATCGTACTCCTCGTGATCGACCATGGCATTGTTGATCGGAATCGAGACATTGATTCACCACCACATCTTTGAATTTCATGGTGCTCCTCCAAAGGAGAGCCGCGGCGCGGTGCATGCCTTGCCGGCATGCATGCCCGTGATGTCGATCACGGCCGCGTTGCGATCGGTTGCCTGCCATCTTCGCCAGGCGCCCGGATGGGGGCTGCCTTCGAACCAGAGGAAAACGAAGCCTCATCATCCTGATAAGACTAGAATTCCTTGTTCCTCATATAATTTCATATCTGGGCTCACACTTTTGAGGAAAGTTCGGCGCGCCGGGGCCAAGCGCGTCAACGTGAAATAAATTCATGATGAACCGACGACGGCGTCGCAAAGCTGGGTGAGATCCGATCTCATCGAGAGATGGAGGGCGTACGATTGGCTGTGATGGTCCCGCGTTCGACGGAGACCCGGGATGATACGCCGCCCCCGGACCGCGGGGACGAGCACGTTTCCGGCGGATCGCGAACCGCGCAGGACCGGATCGCGCGCCATCAGCACGCGGCGGACGTCATGCGCGCGCGGAGCGTCCTGGTCGCCGCGTGCACGATGTGGCTGGCCTCCGGTCTGGTCGACGTGGCGATGCACGGCACGCTCGGAAACAGATCCCTGCGGTTCATCCTCTTCATTCGGCTCGCCACGACGGTGTTCCATGCCGCCGTGGTCGTGCCGCTGTTCCGCGCGCCGTTGCCCGCGCCGCGCGTCGCGAACGTGCTGATCGCGTCGGTGTTTCCCGTCACGAGCTTCGCGCTGATGCTGATCGCGACGCACATGGGGGGGCTGGCTTCGCCGTACGTGTCCGGGGTGTTCGTGATCGTGATGGGCCAGACGATCGCGCAGCCATCGCCGTGGCAACGTGGCGCGCTGTTCGCGGCGGTCTCCGCGCTGATCTATCCGGCCGGCTTGCTCCTCGGGGCGCTGTTCAATGCCGATCTGCGCGCGCAGCTCCACGACATGCATGCGGTCGCGACGTTCGTGACGTTCATGGCGGTCATCGTCGTGGGCGCGTTCGTCGCGGTGTCGGGCGGCCACGTGATGTGGTCGCTGCGCCAGAGCGTGTTCGAGAGCCGCAAGCTCGGCCGCTATCGCCTGATCAAGCGGGTCGGCAAGGGCGGCATGGGCGAGGTCTGGCGCGCCGAGGATCGCGCGCTGCGCCGCAGCGTGGCGCTCAAGATCTTGCCGCAAGAGTACGGCCGCAAGCCGGAGGCGGTCGCGCGGTTCGAGCGCGAGATCCAGGCGACGGCCTCGATCGCGCACCCCAACGTCGTGCGCATCCACGACTGGGGTGTGACCGACGATGGCGTCTGGTACTACGCGATGGATCTCCTCGAGGGCACCGACCTCCACTCGCTGATCCGCCGCTGGGGCCCGATGCCGCCCGCGCTCGCGCTGCACCTGCTCGTCCCCGCGGCGCGCGGGCTCGCCGAGGCGCATCGCCACGGCATCGTGCATCGCGACATCAAGCCCGGCAACATGTTCGTCGTCGCCGAGGATGGCGAGCCGCAGCGCATCGAGCTACTCGACTTCGGCATCGCGCACACCGGTGATGACGCCGGGCTCACCGTCGTGGGCGCGGTGATGGGCACCCCCGACTTCATGGCGCCCGAAGTGCTTGCCGGCGCGCCCGGCGGCATCCCCGCCGATATCTACGGCTTCGCCGCGTCGCTCTACTACGCGATCACCGGCGCGACGCCGCGCGACACCCGCAACGCGCCTGTCTCGGAGCTGGTCGCCGACATCCCCGCCGAACTCGACGGCGCGATCACCGGCGCACTCGCCGCCGAGCCGTCACGGCGCCCCCCGAGCGTGCTCGAGCTCGCGAACCAGCTCGTCGCGACGGGCCTCCGCTGGACCGGCTCCTGGCGGATCGATCAGGCTCGCTCGACCACCGGGAATCCGGCCGACGGGCCGGGCGCGCTGCCGACCGACATCGAGAACTCGGGCGCGCGCCGCGCCGCGCCAGCGAAGCTCTGACCATGCTGTACTATCATTGGCAAGGATAATCGCGATCTCGGACTCCACTTTTGACAGACGGTCGTGTCGTCGGTGAGGACCGACATGTCGGGGAACTGGAACGCATATTGCGTGCAATAGCCGCCTCGCGTGAGGCGTTGTGCCGGCATGTTGAGGAACACCACGCTCGCTGCCTTTCTCGTCACCGTCGCGATCATCGTTCCTGCCGGCTGGCACGCCCTCGGGGCGGACATCCAGACCGACGGCAAGCGGCTGCGGCCCTTGCAGCAATCGTTCATGGTCGATGGCACACGGATCACCCTCGACGTCAATCGCAGCGTCGTGATGACCGGCGACAAGGTGACGGCGAAGCTCGTCGCGTACAGCGACACGCCGAAATCGATCACGGTCGATCTCACCGCGCTGCACACGAGTAATTATGAGGGTGGCCGCGTCGAGCGGCCGTGGGTTCCGATCGATCACGAGACGCTCAAGCTCACGGCAGCGCCCAACGGGGGCAAGCCCGTGGAGACCGCGATCAAGCTCGGCACGCCGCCCGACGGCCCGGCCCTCGTCGATAGCTTCAAGATCTATGTCGCCGCACACGACAAGAAGCAGCCCAAGCGCGAATACGGGGACGGCCCCGACTACGACGTCGGCATCTCGGAAGGCTATGCGGCGGCGGTCGCGATCACCGGCTGGAGCGGCAACAACCTCAGCATGTCGATCAAAGCCGTTGGCCGGCCGACCCGCGATGCACCGTTCACGATCGCGGTGCGCATCAAGAATACCAGCGGCCAGGATCTCCTCCGCCAACCGTATGTCTCGCTCGCCACGGAAGCGGCGCTCGAAGGCAGCAACGAACCAGGCCACGAGGAGGCGGCCGTCACGCTCGAGGAGATCGAGGACGAAAACGCGACCGTGGATCGCTGGAGCACGCCGTTCAAGCGCGGCCAGACCATGGTCGCCAAGTATCGCGTGACTCCCTCCAAGCAAGACCTCGGCAAGATCACCTTCCTCGCCAAGGCGTTCGAATCCGACGAGGAAATGGGCCCGACGACGGCAGGCGCGATGGACGCGCGTACCTTCACGCTATCGGAGGGCACCCCCTCGGTGGCCGCGAAATGATGGCCTCGCTCGCAAACGCCATCGCGGCCTCGCTCCCACCCCGCCCCGTGGTGACGTGATGCGGCGCGTGCTGACCGGCGTCGCCGGTGGGGTCATCGCCAGCCTCGTGATCCTGTGGGTCATCGGGCTCGCGCGCGGCAGCACCGGCGTTCGCACGCGGCTGGTCGCGGAGGACGGCAGCGCCCCGCTCCGCCGGATCGCGATCCACTATGCACCTGCCTCGGACCGCGTCGCGCTCGGCGTGTGGACCCAGCTGTTCGCGGTGCTGCCGCCCAGCGTCGAGGTGGAGGTCGAGGTCGCCGCGGCGCCCGACTTCGATCGACTGCTCAGCAAGCTGCGCACCGCCGGCGTGCCGTACCTTTCCCGGTTCCACCCGGTGGTGGTCGGCACGACGATCACGACGTGGTCGCGCGATCGCTACGCGGCGCTCGTCGATGACCGCGGCGAGGGATCGATCCTTGCGCCGCCGCGCATCGAGACCCCGTTCGCCAGCCGCGCCGGCGATGCCCGCTCGCCGTTCGCGATCTCGCAGGCGCTCTACCACCGCGATCCGACCATCGCGGACATCGCGTTCGAAGGCGGCGACCTCGCCGCGACGCCGCGCTGGCTGTTCGCCGACGCCAACCTCGTCGCGCGCAACGTCGGCCGGGGCGCCGCGGATCGCGCGTCGATCCAGGCCGAGCTGCACCGCCGGTTCGGCCAGGAGCTGGTGTGGCTCGGCGACGTGGCCGGCGACGTCCCGCGCCACCACATCATGATGTACGCCGTGCCGCTCGATGATCACACGGTTGCGGTGGGCGACGTGCGCGCGGGCGTCGCGCTGCTCGGCCAGACGCCGCTCCTGCTCGACGACGTGGAGCTCCAGGCACCGCGCTTCGATCACGCGGCCGAGCTGCTCGCGGCGCGCGGCTTCCGGGTCGTGCGCGTCCCGGCGCTCGTCCTGGCCGGCGGCGGCGCGTTCGTGACCTACACCAACGCGCTGTTCGATCGGCGCGCGGACGGCACGCGCGTCGTGTACCTGCCGACGTACGCGCTGCCGGCGCTCGACGATGCCGGGCGGAAGTTCTACGAAGCTCAGGGCTTCGAGGTCCGGCCGATCGATGTCTCGCCGATCTATCACCTGAACGGCTCGCTCGGCTGCCTGGTCAACGTGCTCGCGCGCTAGGGCCGGTCAGGGCCGGTCTGCGAACCACCGCCGAACCACCGCGAATCAGATCTGCGTCGCGAGCTCGTAGCCGACCGTGATGTCGAGCGTCAGCGGCTGCAGCGTGCCGCCCAGCGCGCCGGGCGACGTCACGCGCGCTTCGTTGTTCGCGACCTGCGGGAAGTATGCGTTGCCCCACATCGAACCGTTCGCCGCCTCGCCCACCGTGACCACCCGGCCGAGCTTGATACCCAGGGCATCGGCCGTTTGCTTCGCCTTATCCTTCGCGGCGGCGAGCGCCATGTCTCGCACCTTCTTCTTGAGCTGCGGGAGATCACTGCGGCGGAACGCGGTCGACATCGCGGTCACCCCGGCATTCGCGCCGGCATCCATGATGTCTCCGATCTTCTCGAACTGATGCGTCGTCGCGGTCACGGTGATCTCGGCGCGATACGTGTGCACGCGGAGCGGCGCCCACCCGGTGGGGTTCGGCTCGTAGATCGGATTCATCGTGAGGTACGACAGCTTCACATCCGAGTCTGCGACGCCGAGCTTGGCGAGCGCTGCGACGAGTTGCTGCTGCTTGCCCTGGAGCGTCCGGGTCGCGACGCCCGGCTGGACGCCATCCGCGCTGATCGTCAGCGTGAGATCTGCACAGTCGGGGCTGACCTCGAGCGTTGCCGAGCCGGTCACGGTCATCGTGCCGGGCTTCGCGAGCTCGCTCGGGGCGGGGACGGCAATCAGCCGTGGCGTGCCGTCATTGCAGCCCGCGGCGGCGATCAGAGAAGCGGCAATGGTCAGAGACGCGAGAGTTCGATTCAGCATGATGATCTCCTGATCTACGCAGTACCGACGGCCATCGCCTAGATCGAAATGCCCGGCGTGCGCGGCTCTTACACACCCCTTACGCCATGAAGACCTGTGCATCGAACCTCGCTTCACGTACATCTAAGTGCAATGGCTGATGATCTCGACGAGCTCACGCGCGGTGTACGCCGGATGTGGTCCACCGCGAGCCTGACAAGCAAGCTCGGCGCCAAGGCCGCCGGCCGGATGCTGTTCCGCAAGAAGCCCGCGGCCGACGATCTCGACGTCGAGGCGGCGACCAAGAGCACCGAGGCCGCGGTCGCGACCGCGAAGAAGCTCGTCGAGCGCATGGGCCAGCTCAAGGGGCTCGTCATGAAGGCCGGCCAGATCGCCAGCTACATGCCGGGGACGCTGCCACCCGCGGCGCAGGAGGTGCTCGCCGGGCTGCAGGCGCACTCGACGCCGATGGCGTATTCCCGGATCGTCGAGGTGCTGCGCGCCGAGTTCGGCGATAGCTCCCCGTTCGAATCGTTCGACGAGGTGCCGTTCGCCAGCGCGTCGATCGGCCAGGTCCACCGCGCGACCCATGCCGGCGCGCCGGTCGCGGTGAAGATCCAGTATCCCGGCATCGAGGATGCGATCCGGAGCGATCTGAAGATGGTCTCGGTGATCGCGCGGCTGTTGATGGTCGGCTCGCCGATCGACGGCAGCGCCCTCGCGGGCGAGCTACGCGAGCGGCTACTCGAAGAGTGCGACTACCAGCGCGAGGCCAAGAGCCAGGAGCTGTTCGCGCGCCTGCTCGCCGATGTGCCCGGCGCCAGCGTGCCGGCGGTGGTCGCGGCGCGCTCGAGCCGTCGCGTGCTCACGACGAGCTTCGTCGACGCGTTGCCGCTCGGCGCGCTGACCGATCAGGCGGTGCGCGATCGCGCCGGGCAGATCATCTTCCGCGCCTGCTTCGCGCTGATCTTCCATCGCTGCATCTACAACGCCGACCCGCACCCCGGGAACTACCTGGTGGCCCCCGGCGGCGCCGTCACGTTCCTGGACTTCGGCTGCGTGCGCCGGTTCGATCCGAAGATGATCGCGACCTGGCGCGCCATGGCCGGCGCCATCCTCGATGGTGACCGCCCGAAGTTCGTCGACGAGTTTCGCGCGCTCGGCTTCGTCGGCAAGGCCAAGGGCTTCGACTGGGACTACCAGTGGGCGGCGATGCGCGAGCTCTATCGCCCCTACCTGGAGCCCACGTTTCGCTACGAGCCCGAACTCGTGCGCAAAAGCTTCGGGCTCCTCATGTTCGACAACCCGAACCGCTTCCGGCTCGCGATGCCGCCCGAGTGGCTGTTCCTCAACCGCCTGCAGTGGGGCCTCAACGCGGTGCTCGCGCAACTCCGCGCGACCGGCCCGTGGCGTGCGATCCTCGACGACATCTTCGCGATGCCGGTCGACCCGGCACTCGCCGCCGCGTGAGCCTGGCGCGGGCGCGTGTGACGGGCCGAGGACGGCCAGGTCATGCTGCTATTCGACGAGGCCGACTCGTTGTTCGCCAAGCGCACCGAGGTCAAGACCTCGGTCGATGCTACGCCACCATGGAGGTCAACTATCTCCTGCAGCGGCTCGATAGCTTCGAGGGCATCGCGATCCTCACCAGCTTCGGCAACGCGATCGATCCGGCGTTCAAGCGCCGCCTCACCTACCGCGTCACGTTCCCGTTCCCCGACGAGGAAATGCGCGAGCAGCTATGGCGCTCGCTGATCCCGCCGCAGGTCCCAGTGCAAGGCAAGCTCGACTTCGCCGGCCTGTCGCGGCGGTTCCGGGTCTCCGGCGGCTACATCCGCAACGCCGCCCTGCGCGCCGCGTTCCTCCCCGCCGAGGGCTCCGCCTCACCCACGAGCACCTCGAGCGTGCCATCCGCATGGAGTTCCGCGAGATCGCAAGCTCGCCGAAACCGGCACGCTGCAGTGACCGGGGCGCAAGACTTGCGCACACTCCCTGTTATTGCGCCAGCGCCGTTCACGGGGGCTTCGCGGCAAATTTGCATCATCGCTTTCGTGCTCCGCATGATCTGCGCGAACGCACGACACGCTCCGCGTTATGCGCTCCCGACCGAGGCCCAGGCCTCCTCCTCGGTAGCAGGATCGTCGAATACCTCCTCGAGGATCGCGCGAACCTCGGCGACTCGCGGCGTGGCAGCAGCGCGGCGCTCCGCCCCGAATTGATCGTCTTCGAGCTGACCGAGCGCCTCGCTGATCTCATCGAAGGACGCGCCGGTGCCTTCGATGCGGTTCACGAACAGCGGATCAACGTCGCCGAGCAACTCCACAATTTGCTGGTAGCTTGCAGTCGTCATTCACTCCCTTGATGCATGCGCCACGCCAATTTCACCACGGTGAGCCTACCGTCCCGCCCGGGCCGGAGCGCGCCCTGGTCATCACCTATGGTTCGCCGCAGGAGGACATGATGGAAGCCATCCGGGATAAAATGACGGCCGATCTCGATTTGCGTGGGTTCGCTTCGACCACGAAAAACAAGTACCTGCAGTACGCCAAGAACTTCATCGCCTACCACCGCCAGTCGCCGACCGATCTGGGGGAAGCCGAAATCCGCGAGTTCTTGCTGCACCTCATCCACGAGCGTGAGTCTGGTTCGGCGACCCAGCGCATGTACGTCGCCGCAATCAAGTTTCTCTACACCACCACCTTGGATCGGCCCGAGGTGGTGGCGAAGATCCCTTGGCCAAAGCAAGTGCAAACCTTACCCGACATCCTCACGGGAGCGGAGGTGGAGCGACTGTTCCAGCAGATCGCATCACTCAAGCATCGCGCAATCCTGATGACGGCGTACGGTGCGGGACTTCGCATTTCGGAAGCGTGCTCGCTACAACTCACCGACATCGACAGTACGCGCATGCTGATCCACGTTCACGAGGGCAAGGGAGCGAAGGACCGCTACGTGATGCTCAGCAAGCGCTTGCTCGAGACCTTGCGGACTTACCGGAGGGCCGTACATCCCCCGGGACCGTTCCTATTTCCCGGAGCCATCCCGGGTCGACCCATCACGATCGGCACCGTCGAGCATGTCATGCACGAGGCCGTGGTCCAGTGCCAATTCAACAAGCGCATCACCGTCCATTCCCTACGCCACGGCTTCGCCACACACCTGCTCGAGATGGGCACGGACATTCGCATCATTCAGAAGCTGCTGGGCCACTCGTCGATCCAAACCACCGCCCGTTACACCAAGGTGACAGAGCGCCACATCGAGCGCATCAAGAGTCCACTGGACCTCATCGGCACCAAGGAAGGCGCGCTCATCAGGTAGCCGACGGTGAATCCGCACGGCCCATGAGGTCACCGGTAGGGTGCATCGCACTCCGGCTTCAATGGCCGCTGGCAGTAATGAGGCTGCCGAGAGTAATCGGCGGATATCGTGCGGATGGACGTGGCATGTCCCGCGAGCGTGTGCGCTTCAATGGGCCACCGAGAGTAATCGGCGGGTACGCGAGATGTTCGCCAACAACACGATCGACGGCTTCGTGCTTCAATGGGGCCGCCGAGAGTAATCGGCGGATACTTCTCCGCCACCGAGACCGCGTTTGCGATCATCAGGTCGCTTCAATGGGGCCGCCGAGAGTAATCGGCGGATACGCAGACGCGTACACCCTCCCCCACGAGGGATCGTTGCTTCAATGGGGCCGCCGAGAGTAATCGGCGGATACTCGCCGCCATCCTGCTTGGCTTCGCCGATCAAGCACAGCTTCAATGGGGCCGCCGAGAGTAATCGGCGGATACCGCCTTCGTCGAGCGTGCGGACTGGCGCGTGATCAAGCTTCAATGGGGCCGCCGAGAGTAATCGGCGGATACGCAAGGGCAGGTAGAGCTGGATCATGACCTCGTACTCGCTTCAATGGGGCCGCCGAGAGTAATCGGCCGATACG
>Ga0134121_10003621_pt1 | contig 12815 bp, 11 predicted proteins | sample KB301_FD_96463 | JGI IMG/M metagenome (GOLD analysis project Ga0134121, IMG submission 96463) | Terrestrial soil microbial communities without Nitrogen fertilizer from Kellogg Biological Station, Michigan, USA - KB3-0-1 | ecosystem: Environmental > Terrestrial > Soil > Unclassified ...
TCGCCGGCGATCGAGCCGATGATGCTGTCGAGCCGCGCCTGATCGAGCAGCGCGGCGACCGCCGGTGCCGCTCCCGGCCGGGTGTGGATCACCACGATCGTGGCGCCCTCGCGAATCGCGAGCACGAGCTGGGCCATCGCCACGAAGTGCGACGGATCCTCGCCGGTGCGCGCCGGAAAGTTGTCGATCTCGTACGCGGTACCGCCGCTTGGCAGCGAGACCCGGCGCGCGCCCAGCTTTGCGAGATCGCGCGACAGCGTCGCCTGCGTGACGTCATGGCCCTTCGCGCGCAAGAGGTCCCGCAGGTCACCCTGCGTCGCGACGTGGCGCGTGCGCACCAGCTCGATGATGAGCGCTCGACGTGCCCGGGTGTCTTCGAGGTCCGCCATCATGCCCCTCTTCGTAGAATGGTTCCGGCGCCGGTTCCGGTGATGGTTCCGGCGCCGGCATCGCTGAACCGCGCCCCCTGAGGCGCCCGCCGTCGCTCGCTCATGCGTGCCTTGCGAGGTGCGTGAGCCCTGTCATCCGCTCGATCCCGAGCATCACGTTGAGGTTCTCGATCGCCTGACCGGCTGCGCCCTTCAGCAGGTTGTCGAGCGCCGCGGTGATCACGACGAAGCCGCCGGCAACACCCTCCGAGGTGATGCCGATCGCACACGTGTTCGTGCCGACAACCCGGCGCAACGACACGTGCTCCGCCGACGCCGTGATCATCACCGAGGCGTCGTTCGCGAAGTCAGCGCGGTACCGCTCGGCCAGCGCCTGGCTCGAGATCGCCGCACCCAGGCGCGCCGTCACCGTCACGAAGATCCCGCGAGCGACCGGCAAGAGATGCGTCGTCAGCGCCACCCGTGGCCGTGCTGCCGGGGGCGGCGTCACTCGCGCGAGCGCCGCCTCGATCTCTGGAACGTGCTGGTGCCGTAGCACCTTGTACGCGCGAACCTCGCCGTACATCTCACCGAGCGACATCGCTTCGTCGGCCGACCGCCCGGCCCCGGTGACGCCGGATCCCGCCACCACGACGATGTCGCGCTCGACGAGCTCGTGCCGGATCACCGGCGCGAGCGCGGTGATCACCGCCGTCGCGTAGCACCCGGGGTTTGCCACCAGTACCGCGCCCGCCACGTCGGCACCAAACAGCGAGGCCAGCCCGTACACCGCGCGTGGATCCCCGCGATGCGCATGCGACAGGTCGATCACCCGCGTTCCGGCGGCCAGGAGCTTGGGCGTGAGCTCTGCCGCTGCCTCCGGCGGCGTTGCGAGCAACGCGACCTCGGCCTTGGTCGCCAGTGCCGCCGGCGTCGTCATGAACATCGCGCTCGTCCGCGTCCCGGTCAGCTCGTCGATCGGCTGTCCCGCGCGCCAATCGCTCGCCGCGCACACCAGCCGGGCATCGGGGTGCACCGAGAGCAGCTTGACCAGCTCGAGCCCCGCGTAGCCAGCCGCTCCGAACACGGCAATATTATGCATGATGCGTATAGTTATGCGTAACCGGATCAAACGCAAGACCGATCACGTTCATCGAACCGACCTCATTCATATGCGATCCACGATCCCGAAACTCAAGGTCGAGAACCGCGCGTCCTCGTCGGACGCTCGGATGTCGGGATCGTGTCCCGCTCTGCGGCCATTCGCATAGTCGATGAATATCCCGAGGTGATGGTTGCCTCGGGTCAGGAGATCGGCGCCCAGGGTTGCGCCGAACGACAAAAAACGATCGCGCCATTCGGTCGGGTAGCTGGTCTCGCTGGCGACGTTCCTGACAAACATGACCTCGGAGAAGCTCACACGAGCGAAGCGCCGGCCGACCCAGCCCACTAGCCAGATCGGAGGCCTGACGACTTGCACGGCGAAGGCAACGTCGAACGGGACGAGGCGATAACTGTAATCGTAATTGAAAATAGTGCCGTTCTCTGCATCTTTATATTGCAGTCGAGATGCCGCCAGGTGCCCCCCGATCGTGAGCTGCATGGACCGCCCCAGCGCGATGCGATACCCGAAGGTTGCCGTGATTCCTCCATCCCAGGTCGACTGGCTGCTGGCCTGCGCGTCCTGGTCGTGACGCACGACACCCGCCCCGATGGTGAGCGAAACCGGCAGGGGATCGGCTTCGGCACCGGCCGCTGGGATCAAACCGACGACGATAAGCAAAGCTAGCTGTTTCACACGCCGGGCTACAGCAAGCTGCGTGCCCCGCCGTAGCTCCGAGTAGCGGGTTTATTTCCGCTGGGTTAGCGGCGCTCCGATCACGTTCGCCCCGGTTTGCCATGGAAACTTGCAACCACCGCGACGGCAATGTCGTGTTCAAAAAGAACGCCAATGCTCCGGTTCCGGAGAAGCGTCCACTGGCGTGACGGCCCGCTCAGTGCCGCTTCATCGCGCGATCGATCTCGCGCTGGTCGTCGGCCTCGCGCTTGGCGGCGCGCTTGTCGTGCTGCTTCTTGTGGGTCACGAGGCCCAGCTCGACCTTGACCTTGGCGCCCTTGAAGTAGAGCGACAACGGGATCAGCGTGTAGCCCTTTACCAGCGTCTTGGTGCCGAGCTTCTCGATCTCGCGCTTGTGGAGCAAGAGCTTGCGGATGCGCGCGACCTCGTGCTGCCAGCGGTTGGCCTGCGCGTACTCGTTGATCTGGATGCCGTAGACGTAGGCCTGGCCCTTGCGGATCTCGACCCAGCCGTCGGCGATGGTCACCTGGGCCTCGCGCAAGCTCTTGACCTCGGAGCCGACCAGCACGATGCCGGCCTCGAATCGCTCGTGGATATGAAAGTCGTGCGTCGCCTTGCGGTTGGTGGCGATCACGCGAACGGCGTCGGCAGCGGGCTTGGCCATCACCACTCGCCGACGTTCGGCATCGACGTCCAGGGTTCCGCCGGGGCGAGCGCGGCGCCCTTCTGGAGCAACTCCACGGAGATCAAGTCCGGCGATCGAATGAACGCCATACGGCCGTCGCGCGGGGGCCGGCTGATCTTGTACCCGGCGGCGGTGAACCGCTGGCACGCGGCGTAGATGTCGTCCACCTCGTAGGCGACGTGCCCGAAATTTCGTCCGACGCTGTACGGCTCCTGCTGATCCCAGTTGTGGGTCAGCTCGATCAGCGGCGAGTCACCCTCACCGCGCTCTCCGAGGTACACCAAGGTGAACCGGCCTTTCTCCTCGTCGCGGCGCCTCACCTCGGTGAGCCCGAGCCCCTCACAGAAAAAATGCAGCGCGGCAGGCAGGTCGCGGACCCGGATCATCGTATGGAGGTAGCGCATAGCGTTTCGGTAGCAGATTTTGGGTATCCTGCGCGGGATGAGCGAGCCCAACGTCCTCGTGAATTTTCGCCTCGATCGCGACCGCCCGATGCGACTCAAGTGGCACGCGACCGATGGGGTGCCTGGAGATGGCTACAAGGCGCAGGTCACGGTGATCAAGCTCAACGACGGCTCCGTCCTCGAGATGGACAGCTCGGCGATCCTCGAGCAAACCGCCCCGGACCCCGGAGGTGGGATCGGCGCCTACCTCGTGACGTTCAACGGCATGGTCGGCTACGCGAGCGATCACCCCGACCGGGCGCGCATCGACAAGCTCGAGGACGAGGAGATCTCCTACGACATGATTTTTCTGCACGAAGATGACGGCCGGGTGGCCGTCGAGGGTGAGGACTACGAGATCCGTGAGCGCCCGCACGGCATGGCGCACAAGCTGACCCGCCGCAATGCGTGACGACACGCCGAGCCACACCGCGCAATGGGTAGCTGGCGCGCGAGGCTTGGGCCGGCTGCTCCCCGAAGCTGTCCGGATCGCGGACGACCCGTACGGCCTGGCGTTCCTGTCGTCGGGCATCGCGGGCCTGGTCAACCGCAGCGCGGATGGCCAGGCGGAGGCCGTCACGCGGATCCCCGGCCTGCGCAAGTGGATCATATACATGCAGGTGCGCACCCGGGTCATCGACGATGACGTGCGCGCGTTCGTCGCCGCCGGCGGGCGCCAGCTCGTCATGCTCGGCGCCGGCTACGATTGCCGCGCGCTGCGCCTGACCGAGCTCGCCGGCTGCAAGGTCTACGAGATCGATCACCCCGCGACCCAGGATCACAAGCGCGCGGTGCTCGGCCGACTCGGCGCGATCTCGCCGTCGCACTATCTCGCCTGGGACTTCGAGACCCACCCGATGGACGACCTGCCCGCGGCGCTCGCCGAGGCCGGCCACGATGCCACGGCGCTGACGCTGACAATCTGGGAGGGCGTCACGATGTACCTCACCGAGGGCGCGATCGATGCGTCGCTGCGCGCGATCGCCACCTGGAGCGCACCCGGCTCGGGGCTCGTGATGAACTACCAGACCAAGGCACAGATAACCAAGCCGTCGCTCGCCGGTCGCATCTTGCGAGCCGCGGTGCAGCGGGTCGGTGAGCCGTTCACGTTCGGGTGGGTGCCCGAGCAGCTGCCCGGGTACCTGGAGGCACGTGGCTTCGAGCTGGTGCGCAACGATTCAATGGCCGAGAGTGCACGCAGGCTGCTGCCGCCCGAACTCGCGGCCTCCACCGCGCTGCCCGACACGCACATCGCGCTGATGCGCTGCACCGCGCGCGCCTCGTAGCAGCTATAGCTGCGCCGGGATCCAGAAGTCGCGCGGGTAGAGCCGGTGCAGCACGGTCGCCTTGCCGACCGCGGCGTGGAGGTAGTCTTCGTAGGCCGCGAGCTGCTTCGCCGGCCCGATCACGAAGTACACGCCGTCGCCGGAGGCCGGGCCGAAGCCGGGCATCACCGTGCCGTAGACTTTCGGCATCCGCGCCGCCAGCGTCGCCGCGACGTCACCGCGGCTGGCGAGCGCGAGGAGCTTTCCGCGAAACGCCCTGACAACCGCGGGCGTGATCCCATCGGCGATGTCGCCGGCCATCGCGGCCGCGCGTTGCTCGTAGCTCGCGGCGACCCGCGACTCGAACGCGGTGGCGATCGCATAGCGCGCGATGTTGCCGTCGATCTTCGCGGCCTTCAGCTGATCGATCACGAACCGGAGCGTCTGCGGCAACAACGGGCAGCGCTCGGCGTAGTACTCGATCTGGCCCTGCTGGACGAGCGGGTGCACGCCGTTGGAGTACGCCAGGCCCGCCGCCCAGGTCTTCATGAACAAGCTGTGCGCGCCGTGCCCGGTGAACGTGTTCGACGCCAGATAGTCGAGGATCGCGTCCTCGCCGGTGTCGGTGAGCGCGGTGGCCGGCGCGCTGTTGAGGAACACGCCGCTCGAGGTCGCCGGATCGACGAGCCCGACGTAGCGCGACTCGGTCGCGAGCGCGTCGTGGTCTTTGAGCCGCTCGGCGATCGGCCGGTGCTGCGCGTAGGCTTGCCTGGCGCGCGGCGCCTTGTCGAGCTTGCCGGCCAGGGCCGCGACGTCGGCCGCGATCGCCGCCTGGCTCGCCGAGGAGCCCACCACGACGACCCGCGCGTTGCCCGCGGCCACGATCGCCGTGCGCACCGAGCGCAGCTTGTCGAGCGCCGCCGGCGCTCCGGCTTGCAGATCGTGCGCCATCTGCTTGCACAGGTACGCCCAGTCGGCCGCGAGCGAGCCATCGGGCAGCTCGGGCAACAGCGCCTTGAGATCGTCCGCCGCCTTGCGCGCGAGCTCGCGGCCCTTCGGCGACAGCTTGCCGAACGCATCCGCCCACGGCTTGACCGCGGCCGGGGCTGCCGCCGGGGTCGCCGCCGAAGCGCCGATCGCGGCGATCACCTGATCGAGCTGCTTGCGTGGCAGCTTGCTGGCCGCAGCGAGCTCGCCGAGGAAACCAGTCACCTCCGCCGTGAGCTTTGGGTCCGACGGATCGAGCAGCATCCAGCGCAGGCGGTGCAGATCGTGCGCGCGGGTCAAGAACGAGCTGGTGTGCAGGTGCAGCGGGAACGCCTGCCGCCACCACGCGTCGTGCGGATCGCGCACCCAGGCCTCCTCGGCGCCTTGCATCTCCTGGCGCAGCGCCGTGACCTCCTGGTCGACCACGTCGCGCAGCCGCGGCAGGTTGTCGAGCCGCCAGTCCGCCGCGAACAGCGCGCGCGCCATCCAGCCGAGCGCCAGCTTGGTCTCCGCCGGGTCGTTGCCGGCCCCCGCCACCACCAGCTCGCTCCGGTTCGATCGCGAGCTCGTCACGAACTGCACGCTCAGCTCGAGGATCTCCTTGCGCAGCCGCTCGCGCATCGCCGCGCTCGTGATCGCGGCGCCGTTCTCGAACACGCCGACCTGGTTCATCAGATCGGGCAAGAGCGCCAGGTACATGAGATCACCCTCGGGCACCGCGTCGAGCCGGAACGCGAGCGAGACCCGCGCGCTCTGCATCGAATCGATCGTCGCGTGAAACGCCGGCACGCCGGCCACCGGCTCGGTCGTGTAGCGTAGCTCGTCGTCGAGCGTCATCGGCGGCGTGCCCACCAGCGGCGGCAGCACGGTCGCCTTCGCAGCCTCCTCGAGCGGCACGGTCGCCTGGTCGTAGTCGATCTGGAGCTTCGCCAGGGTCGCCGCCTTGTCCTTGGCCTTGTACGCCTGCCCGAGCCGCACGAGCTCCGCGTCGATGCGCTTGGTGCGCTCACCGTCGAGCCGCGTGCGCATCGTCGGGCTCGGCCGCGCCCCGGCGCCGTACGGCGTCTCGAGCAAGCCCCACGCGCGCAGCCGGTCGCGCCACGGGTTCGCCGTGCCAGCAAGCAACTGCTCGATCTTGGCCAGCTCCGGTCGGAGCGTCACCGACTTCCGGAACCCGCTCGCCTTCTCGAGCAGGCGGAGCTGGCTGAGCCACCCCGAGCCGGTGTTGCGAAACCCGAAGCCGGGCGGCGAATCCAGGAACTTGGCGAGCCGGCGGCGCAGCTCGGTCACCCGCGACTGCACCCCCTTGTTGAACGCGATCAGATCCGGATCACCATCGGGCAGCTTGGCGATCCGCGCAAGCTCTGCCATCACCTCGCCGCGCACGCGCCCGATCGTCGAGGCGCTGAGCTTGTCGGCCGCGACCCCGTTGATCCACACCACCACCGGCTCGCCCTGATCCGGGCTCGCGAACGCCCCGACCCCGCTCGCCCCGAGATCGATCGCCCGCGTCTTCGAGTCGATCAGCTTCTTGTACAGGAGCGTGCTCTCGTCGCCGCCGAACGCGCCGAGGAACAGATCGAGCAGCGTGCGCTCCGTCAGATCGAGGTTGCGCGTCGCCGGCCACGCGAGCGCCAGCGGGCTCGGGCTCGTCGTATCACCGTACGGATACTCCACGACCTCGATCGCCTCGGGCTTGGCCCCCGCGGGCTTCGGCAGATCGGCCTCGCCGAGCACCTTGCCGGTGCGGCCGGCCTCCTTGTCGAGCAGCACCGCGGTGTGATCGAGCACGCTGCCGAGCGACATCGACGCCGGGAACGCCCCGATCATCCCCATGTTCGCGAGGTGGTACGTCGCGTCGTGAAACCGGCGGATGTCCTCGGGCGTCATCGTGCGGATCGCGTCGGGGTAGCCGCCGGACTCGTACGCGAGCGGGTGCTGCGCGCCGTACACCATCTGCGCGACCGTCCGGTACAGCAAGGCGTCGGACGACTCGTACGTCCGCACCATCTCGTTGTAGACCGTGCCCTTCTCCTCGAGCCGCAGCGTGCCGTTGTCGGCGCGATCGACCCCGAAGTTACGCACCTCGCGCCGGATCTCCTCGTCGGTGTAGTCGGGGTTCAGCATCGCATCGAGCTGGTCCTCGAACACCGGCCAGAACACGTCGTGCCCTCCCACCGTGTGGAAGTCATAACAAGTGCGGTACTGCTCGGTGAACGCCGACGACTCCGCCAGCGCCATCGCCTCGAAGCTGGCGAACTTGCGCCCGCGGTTACCCTTGCCGAGCAGGAGGTGCTCCTGGGTGTGCGGCTCGCCCTTGTCCGACGTCGGATACGTCGTCACCCACAAGAACCCTTGCGGCGCCGACTCGATGCGCAGGTAGTCGAGCGTGAACCCGGTCTTGTCATGCACGAACCGCGCGCCCATCGGCCGGTCGGCGCCGTCGAGGTACACCACGCTCGTCGTGAAGCCGTGCACGGCCTTGCCCTGCGCCAGCGTGGCGAGGCTGACATCACCCGCCGCGGGCACCGCGGGCGCCGCGGGCGCCGCAGTGGTCGCCGGCTTCGCCGGTCCCGTACTCGCGAGCTCCGGCAGCGTGGCTTCCTTGGGCGGCGCCGTGGGCGCGCTACAGGCACTACAGGCGGCGAAGAACACTGCACCGACGATCCAACAGCGATGACGCATGCCGGGCCACTCTAACTCGATCGCCCGCGCTGCCAAGGTGCAGAGCCGTCGCTGCCGCAAGCGACAGCGATCGTCGCACCGTCGCACCGTCGCCTTGGTCCGCGGGCCGCTTCAACCGCCGGCCACCAAGCGGAGGCCGCACCTGCTTCGGCCGTGCCTGCTTCGCGTTACAGTCGCCCCGTGCGCGTCCTCGTGATCGGCAGCGGCATCTGCGGCGTCACCGCCGCCCTCGAGCTCCACGCGCGCGGCTGCGAGGTCACCCTCGTCGATCCGGGCCCGCTCCCCCACCCGCTCGCCGAGTCGACCGACATCAGCAAGATCGTACGCTGCGACTACGGCGCCGACGAGGATTACACCCTGCTCGGCGAGCGCGCCCTCGACGGCTGGCGGCGCTGGAATGCCATCTGGCGTACCCCGCGGTTCCACGAGACCGGCGTGACGTTCCTCACCCGCGCCCCGATGCAGCCGGGCGGCTTCGAGCACGAGAGCTTCACCCTGCTCGCTCGCCGCGGCCATCACGTCGAGCGGCTCGACGCCAGCGCCATCGCGAGCCGGTTCCCGGCTTACCTCCCCGGCGCCTACGTCGACGGCTACTACCACCGCGAGGGCGGCTGGGCCGAGTCCGGCGCCGCCGTCGCCCAGCTCGTCGGCGACGCCATCGCCGCCGGCGTCACCCTCCGCGGCGACCGCGCGATCGACCGCATCGTCGACGACGGCGCGCTCGCCGGCGATGAACTCCTCCCCGCCGACGCGATCGCCGTGTGCACCGGTGCCTGGGCCGCCAAGCTCGTCCCCGAGCTCACCGGCCACCTGCGCGCCGTCGGCCAGCCCGTCTTCCACCTCCAGCCCACCGACCGCGCGCTGTTCGACCCCGCCCGCTTCCCGGTGTTCGGCGCCGACATCTCGCGCACCGGCTACTACGGCTTTCCCGTCAACCGGGATGGCATCGTCAAGATTGCCAATCATGGCACCGGCATCGAGCTTCACCCCGACGATCCGCGCCACGTCACGGCCGCCCAGGAAGCCACGCTCCGCGACTTCCTGCGCGAGTCGTTCCCCGCGCTCGCCGATGCGCCCATCATCGGCCGCCGCCTGTGCGTCTACGGCGACACCCGCGACGCCCACTTCTGGCTCGCGCGCCACCCCCAGCGCCCCAACCTCACCGTCGCCACCGGCGGCTCCGGCCATGCCTTCAAGTTCGCCCCCGTGCTCGGCGAGCTGATCGCCGACGCCGTCCTCGGTCGCGCCAACCGGTTCTCGCACAAGTTCCGCTGGCGCACCGATCTCGCCACCGCGTGGTCCGGCGACGCCGCCCGCTCGTCGTAGCCGGTGACTCGCCACGGCCGGTCAGCAGCGCCGAAGCCGCCCGAGGATTACGGCACCGGCGTGCTCGTTGGTGGCGTGGAAGCTCAGCTCCGACGCCTGGCTGCGCGCCGAGTCTGGCCTCGGCTCGAAGGCTGGGGCGAGGGGGCCCGCCGCCTCCGCAGGCTGGTGATGAGAAAGACGAGGATCGCGGCCGTCGCCGCCGTCGGACCGACCCACTCACCCCACGCCACCGCCAGCGTCCACTCGGGCGGCGGGACCGGGAGGGCCTCGGCGAAGGTCGCCTCCGACGCGAACGGCGTGACCGCGCGCAGCTCGCCCGTCGGCAGGATCACCGCCGAGATGCCCGAGTTCGTGGCGCGCACCTGGGGCAGGCGGGTCTCGATCGAGCGCATCGCCGCGACCGTGAGGTGCAGGCTCGGCGCCCGGTCGTCGGGGAACCAGGCGTCATTCGAGAGCGTCACGATGAGGTCCGCGCCCTTTCGCGCGGCCTCCGCGACGTAACTCGCGTCGAGCACCTCGTAGCAGATGAGGGGCAGGGCGCGCAGCTTTGCTCCACCGGTGAGGACCAGCTTGACGACCTGCGGGCCAGGCCCAGGCGTCCAGCGACCGGTCCACGGCAGCGCCTTGCGCAGCCACGCCGAGTCCAGCCAATCGGGTACGTGCTCGGTGAAGGGGAACAGCTGGGTCTTGCGGTAGGTGTCGTAGCCGACCTTGCCCTCGGCGTCGCGCGCCGCGAAGAAGGCGGCGTTGAACTCGAGATCGCCCTCGCGCTCGAAGGAACCGAAGACGAGCGGCACCCCCGTCGTCTTGATCATGCCTGCGATGGACTCGTCGAAGGTCGCCGCCTCGGGCGTGCGCGGCTGGCCGAACGTCGTGGGGTAGACGGTCTCGGGCCAGAGCAGGACGTCGAGGTGCGAGGACTCGATGAGATGCCGGCTGAGCGCGAAGTGCTTCTCGAGGATCGAGCGCACCGCGTCGAAGGTGCCCTGCGTCGCGGCCATCTTCTCGTACTTTGTGATATTGGCCTGGACCACGCCCATCGTGACCGACCGGGCGCTGCGGATCCGCGCGAGCTCTTGCGGCTCGCGGATCAGGCCATAGCCGATCCAGCCGACGAGCAGCGCGGCGGCGAGCGCGGCCGGGACGATCCGGCGGCGCGGACGGAGGAGCGCGGCGACCACGGCGACCTGCACGAGGAGGAGCAGGAGCGTCAGCCCGCGCGCGCCGACGAGGTCAGCGGCCTGCCGCAGCGCCGGGGACGGCAGGAACGCGACGCCGAGCGTGTCGCCGAACAGGCGCGGGAACAGGCGGTCGCCGCCGACGTAGGCGCAGGCGGCGGTGGCGCCCGCGGCGAGCGGCCCCAGGCCACGGCGGCGCGCGAGCGTCAGCGCCAGCCCGAAGGCGATGAGCTGCGGCTGGAGCAGGAAGGGCGCGACGACCAGCGCGATGCCCCAGGCGAACAGCGCCGAGCCGCGCGAGAACGCGGCGAGCGCGTCGGGGAGCCAGCCGTAGCCGAGGGCGGTCATGAGCAGCACGGCGAGCACGCCCGAGGCCAGCGCGACGCGCAGCCGGCCGGGGGCCGTGAGGCGCTGCTCGACCAGCAGCCAGGGCAGGAAGGTGACGAACGCGAGGGGGTAGGCCGAGGACGCGAATCGAACGTAGAGCCCGAGGAGGATCCCGGTCGCGGCCGCGCCGAGGAGACGGGCGGTGGTGTCGCGGCTCATCGCGGCTGGATCTGGTTCGTCTCGTCCCAGTCACGGCGGACGGGCGGCGGGTCGAGCGCCTGGAGCGGCATGTCGGGCGGCGCGAGCTCCGGCGAGACGATGAGATCCGCGGGTAGCTCGATCGGCTTCCCGTCAGCGCCGATCGGGTGGTAATCGGGGCTGAACATGAGGATCGGGCCGACCTGCTCGCCGTCGTCGGTGGTCTGGTAGTGGCGGACGTAGCCCGGGGGCAGCACGAAGCCGTCGGGGACCAGGAGCCCGCCCTTGATGGGCTTGGTACCCGGCGGGTTGAACGCGAAGATGCCCGTGCGGTCGCCCTTCGAGTCGATCTGGTTCACGTAGAGCTCCTGGCCGGGCTGGAGCAGGCTTGGCGGCACGCCGGGCAGCTGCGCCAGCCGGGGATCGGGGGCCGTGGCGCGCGCCACCGCGGTGGGGGCCCGCCTGGGCTGCGCGGCCGGCGCGTGGGTCCGAGGGAGTGCGAGCCAGGCCCCGAGCCCCCCGAGCCCGAGCGCGGCGGCCACCACGAGAAAGGCGCGCCCTCGGCCACCCGATCTCGGTGTCACCACGCGGAGGATGCCGTCGGGGTCCGGTGCGCCTGTTGTTCGTTGACGCGGCATCGATCCTGGCTCTCGTATGATGGAGTATGCCCGACTCGAACGCACGCTTCTATGTGCTTGCGTACCATCCAGTCCTCCGGATCCTCACCGTTCTCCTCCTGGCGTTCTCCACCCTGGTCTTGCTCGACCTGACGCTGGGCTTCCTGCTCGACCTGATCGTCCCCCGGGGGGACTACCTGCGCGTCCCGCTCTGGCTCCTCGTCCGCCGCTTCCTCTACTACATCATCATCCCGGTTGCGGCGGTCGTTGTTCTTGGGGTGACCGCGCGAGCGAAGGTGGTGATCGACGCGGATCGCCTCGTGCTCGAGAAGGGCCGGGTGCGCTGGGAGCTGCCGCGGGCCTCGATCGCGGCGGTGCGAGCCTGGTGGCTGCCATGGCCATCGGCCGGCGTGACCCTGGTCCTGGTCTCCGGGCGCCGCTTCGCGCGCCGTCTGGCCCTCCGCGACCCGTCGCCGCTCGTCGCCGCGCTCGGGTTCCCCACCGACACGGCGCCGCTCCGCGATGCCCGCGCCCGCCACGCGGCACGCTGGCTTCGGCACCCGATCGTCAAGCACGTGGTCATGCCGCTCGTGCCCACGGTGCTCATCTTCCGCTTGCACGAGATCATCGTCTCCGGCGGCCTGTTCGGCGAGCTCCAGCTCTTCGGCCTGCGCCGGTGGCTATACACCCTCTCGGGCGTCTACTTCGATACGCTCGGGCACCTCATCCTCTGGGCGGCGTCGCTACGCGTCGCCGTCGAGCTGGTGGCCTTCCCAGCCGCCTGGCTGCCGGAGCGCTGGGGGCGGAGCGTGCGGCTCGTGATGGAGGGGGGAGCGATGCTGGGCTATTACGCCCTTCCGGCGTGGCTCCTCTGGCAGCGTCTGGGAGCCTGAGGCATGAGGCTACGGTGTAGCGGGGTTTAACACCGAGAGCACCCA
>Ga0134121_10003622_pt1 | contig 12811 bp, 12 predicted proteins | sample KB301_FD_96463 | JGI IMG/M metagenome (GOLD analysis project Ga0134121, IMG submission 96463) | Terrestrial soil microbial communities without Nitrogen fertilizer from Kellogg Biological Station, Michigan, USA - KB3-0-1 | ecosystem: Environmental > Terrestrial > Soil > Unclassified ...
GTCGCGCCTTGCCGGTCGCGGCCTTGTACGCCACGAGCCACACGCCCTGTGCCTTGTCGTGATTGTCGCGCAGCCAGCGGCGCCACTCGGCGGCGGTCTCCACGTGGACCCGCGGGTAATCGGCTGCGGCCATCGTGCTCCTGCTCGATATCGTCGCGCTCGTTGAGAATGAGAAGTGTGACCACAGAGAATATCGAGCAGGTCGCCAGCAGCGAACGAAGCCGGCCGCGGACCTGCGTGCTCTGTCTGCGGACAGACCGGCCGATGACCCGCGAGCACGTCTTCGCGCATTGGCTGGTGCTCCGCCTTCGCGGCGGGCGGCTCGTCCCGTCTCGGCCGTCCTCCACCGCGCCGACGCGAATCGGTCGTGTCATCGCCAACGTGTGCGCTGAGTGCAACGCGGGATGGATGAGCGGTCTGGAAGTGAGCTTTCGAAGCGCCGTGTTCGCGCGTCCGCGTGTGGGGGCGATACACCCGCAAGACCGCGTCATCCTCAGTCGCTGGTTCACGAAGACCGCGGCGCTGCTCGCTGAGGCGAGCGGCGGCGCCCTCATCGGCGCTGCGCATCGGGCGCAGCTCGTGCGCGGCATGCCCGACGACGTCGAGGTGTTCGTCGCCCGGCGCCGTCGGCCACGGCAGCACCTGGATTTCTTGCTCGATACGATCACCGAGCCTTCGGCGGGCGCCATGCAGGTGCGGTCAGTCGCAATTTTGGTGGATGACGTCGTAGGGACTGTGGCGGCGCGCGGCACCTTGACGAGCCGCAACGGCACAAGGCTGTGGCCGCTTCGTTCGCACACCCTTCGCTGGGAGACGCTGCCAGTCGTCACGTCGTTCATCGCCCAGGACGGATGACCGCGGCGACGAGCCGGGGAGGTGGATTCGAACCACCGATTACCTGATCCAGAGTCAGGTCAGCGCAACATTCAAGCGACACCGTTCACAGGGCGGAGATAACCGCCAATGAAGTCTCGACGAAATGTCACCGGGAGGCCGGACTCCGCGATCTGCTTGAACGTCTGAAGGGCAGCATCGTTCAGCTTTCCATAGATCTCCATGCCCGCCGATTCAATGAACTCGTAGGCGAGCTGCGTTCTCTCAGCCACTCCGTCCAGGTGACGATCCATCGCATCAGCGTCGGGAAACAGGTGAATGATGGAGACCTCTGCGCCGTCGTCGCTCACGTAGGCGAGAAACGCGACTGTGCCAGGCTTGTCCCGGTTGAGCCGTTCCGAGGTGTCTTGACAGGCCTTCCTGAACCCTTCGAGCTTCCCTTCCTTGACCCTGTTCCGACTGATGAAGACAACGGGTGCCCCCATCCTTCTATCTCCTCACCGCCGCCGAGATCGGTAATCGGCGCACGGCGGCCGACGATAACGGGCAGAGCACGAGGGGGAGGCGGTTTCGAAATCTTTGGAGCATCGGGTCGGCCGATGATGCCCGGGTTCAACCGTGTTGTCGTGGGAGCATTGGGCCCAAGTGGTTCGGTCTGACCAGCAGGCGGTCGTCAATGTTGACGGGCACGAAATCGCCTACCGCCGTGCCGGCCAAGGTCCGGCGCTCGTCCTCCTTCACGGCTTCCTCTGCGACTCTCGCGTTTGGCGAACGCAGCTCAGCGCGCTCTCGGGGAATCACACGGTCATCGCCTGGGACGCCCCGGGCGCGGGCTTGTCTTCCGATCCGGTGTCGTCATTCACGATCCAGGAGTGGGCGCTGGTGCTCGCGGCGTTCCTCGACACTGTCGGCATCGACCGTGCGCACGTCCTCGGCCTCTCATGGGGAGGCCTGCTCGCGCAGGAGTACTACCGCTTGCGCGAGTCGCGTGTTCTCACGCTGATTCTCGCGGACACCTACGCCGGATGGAAAGGATCTCTTGGCGCACCGGCGGCAGCACAGCGGCTTGAACGGTGTATTCGCGAGTCCTCGCTGCCACCGGCAGACTTCGTTGCGCGGTGGGTACCAAAAGAGTTCTTCACGGATAACGCTCCGCGTGCGGTCGTCGAGGAAATGTCAGCGGTAGTCAGCGGCCTTCATCCCGCCGGATTCCGCTTGATGGCGGCCTCACTCGCTTTAGCGGACACCACGGCCCTGCTGCCGCGGATCGCGGTACCGACGCTGCTGCTTTGGGGTGAGGGCGACCGCCGGAGCCCTCTGACTGTTGCCGAGAGTTTTCGGGCGGCCATTCCTAGCGCGCGCCTCGAGGTGATCCCCGGAGCCGGACACGTGAGCAACATGGAGCGGCCGGATGCCTTCAATGAACGCGTCCTCCAGTTCTTAGCGCTGGCCGATAGATCGCGCTCACATGTAGGAGGTGCGGACTGACCCATAAATGGGAGCACGCCAGGATCGACTCACGCGAGGAGGAGAGCTTCTGCTTCTAAAGGCGGACTGGGCTTCATCCTCGACTACGAGAACACCGGTGCGCATCTCGACTGGTCGATGCGCTCGGCGACGTTCAACTTCGACACGAACCCGACGGGCAGACGCGCTCGTCGCGGTCATTGGGCACGAGCGGAATGGCAGCTTCTTTCGCGCTTCGCACAGGCTTCGAGTCGACCAGCAATCCTTGACGAGTTCGCGTAGGTCCGACGGCAGGTCACCACGCGCTCGTTGCGGGCGTGTACCCGAAGGGGACTCGACCGGGAGGATGGTCGTCTTTCGCAGTGCACGGGCGTCACTCCCCGGCGCCTCATCGCTCGACGAGGAACAGATGCCATTCGTCAGGGACGCCCTTCAGCGTGTGGACGCCGCGGTCACTGAAGTGCGTCCCGGAGCCGATGACGAGATCCTTCACTGTGCTCGAGACGAGCACCTCGCCCGGTCCCGCAAGGGCCATGACCCGCGCCGCGATGTGAACAGCGATCCCGCCGAACGCGCCGTCACGCAACTCAACCTCGCCGCTGTGCAGGCCTGCCCTGATCTCGAGGCCGATGCTCGCGAGCCGATCGCTGACGGACCTCGCCGCGCGGATGCCGCGTGCCGGGCCGTCGAACGTCGCCTTCACGCCGTCGCCGGTCGTCTCCCAGACTTTCCCGCGGTAGCGCTCGACCTCGGCGCGCGTGATGTCGTAGTGACGCGCGAGCAGCGCGCGCCATTCGCGGTCGCCGAGCTGGGCCGCACGCTCGGTCGAGCCCACGATGTCCGTGAACAGGATTGTGGCGAGGACACGGTCGACGGGCGCCGTCGGCCGTACCCCCGTGACGAACTCCTCGACCTCGTCGAGCAGCCCATCCGCGTCGCCGCTGAAAGGGAAGTGATCGCGCCCCGGCAGCTCGACGAAGCGGACAGCCGGGATCCGCGCGGCGGCGTAACGGCTGCTCTCGATCGAGAGCGCGGGGTCATCGATGCGATGCAAGAGCAGCGTCGGCACCCGGATCGCGGGCAGCACGGAACGAACGTCGATGTCGAGCGTCATCTCGTACCACGCGCGGGCGGCGCCGGGCGTCCCGCCGGCGCGTTGCGCGCGGAGGTACCAATCGACGAACGCTGGGTCGCCGGCGAGGCTTGGCGCGTACAGGTGGACGCCGATCGGGTCGCGCCCCCAGCGACCGTCGATCGCTTTCAGCGCGCGCTCGCGCTGCTCCGGCGTGATACCCCACGGGACATCGGCTGCCCAACGCCGCGCGATGTACGGGCCGTAGAGGGCGAGCGCGCTGGTCCTCTCGGGGAACGTCGCGGCGAATAGCATGCAGGTGGGCCCGCCCTCACCTCCGCCGAGGAGCGCTGCGCTGGGGATGTCGAGCGCGTCCATGACTGCCCGGATGTCGTCCATCGTGTCCTCGAACGCGGCATGGGGCGGCGTCCGGTCCGACAACCCCGTCCCACGCCGATCCACCAGGATGAGCTGCGCGAAGGAGCCGATGCGCTCGAAGAAGCGCGCGTACGCGGGGGACTCCCAGTTCTGGTCGATGTTCGTCATGTAGCCCGGCTGGAAGATCAGCGGCGGGCCGTGGCCGGACACCTGATAGGCGATGGAGAGGCCGTCGATCTGGGCATAGCCGGTGCGACGCACGGCGCCAGTTTGCGCGCGTCGCGGAAAGTGAGCGGGCTCCGCAAATCGGGCAGCTGCAGCTCGACGGGTGCGTTGGAAGTTGCCGACATGGTAGGTCGATCCCTTTTGAGGTCGGCGTAGGCTCGTCGGCTGATGGGCGACGAGGCTCGAAGGATCGAGGAGGCCTGGCGCGGCAGGCTCCTCGGCACCGACCCGTCCGTTAAGGCCCGCCGCGGTTTCCACGCGAAGCTACCAAGCTCTCCTCGCTGTGAGTTATGTGCCTCGCCATTCGGCGCACCGATTGGCCCCCTGCTGAGGCTTTTCGGCAAGCATCGCTTCTCACGTAATCCCCGCTACTGCTCCGGCTGTCTTGGCTATTTGATCCGAGGCGCTGGCGGAGCCGAGGTTCCCGTGTCGTTCCTGTTCGCGGACGTTCGTGGCTCTACCCCACTCGGGGAGCGACTCGGACCTCGAGCGCTCCATGACCTGATGGACCGGTTCTATCGAACGGGGGTGGAGGCGCTCATCTCTTATGGCGCACTGATCGACCGCTTCATGGGGGACCAGGTGGTCGGCTATTTCGTTCCGGGGTTCGCCGGCCCACAGCACGCTCGTCAAGCCGTTTTGTGTGGCCTTGAGATCCTTCACGCCACGGGACACGACAACGAAATGCCGTGGATACCCGTCGGTGCTGGCGTCCACACCGGCGAGGCGTTCGTGGGCTCAGTAGGGAAGGGTGACGATCTGGCCGAGCTCACTGCAATTGGGGACGCCGCGAATGTTGGGGCGCGATTGGCATCCGTCGCGGATCCTGGCGAGCTTGTGGTGAGTGCGGCCGCGTATGCCGCCGCGGGTCTCAGTGGCGACGCGGAGTCGCGCGAGCTCGTGCTCAAGGGAGTCACGGCGCCGCTTTCGGTTCGGGTCCTTCGAGCAGGCAATCCGGTCGAAGCGATCGTCTGACCAATGGCTTACGCGGGCTCTCCCTACGACGGCGGGACCTTCGAGGTGCGCGAGGTCTCCAATGAGCCGATGACGAGGTCGTTCGCCGTGCTCGAGAAGGTAAAATAGCGTCTCGGCTAACGCCGGGAGCCGATCCATGAAAGCAATTCGTATGCATTCGCAAGGCGGCCCTGAGTTGCTGGCCTACGAGGACGCTCCAAAGCCGGCTCTCCAGCCCGGAGATGCGCTCGTCCGCGTCATCGCTACGTCGATAACGAAGACAGAACTAACCTGGGACGAAACCTATAGCGATTGCGATGGCGGGCCGCGGATTCCGACGATTCCGGGACACGAGTTCGCGGGGCTTGTTAATGCGTTGACGCCGGCGGCAGCGGGTGTGCGTGTGGGCGATGCGGTGTACGCGCTTTCGTCGTTTTGTCGCGATGGCAGTGCTGCCGAATTCATCGCGATCCGCGCAGCGGATCTTGCGCCCAAGCCGCATTCGCTGAACTTCGAGCAGGCCGCCGCGGTTCCGCTTGCAGGCCTTACGGCGTGGCAAGCCCTCTTTGATCACGGGCAAATCGAGAAAGGACAGCGGGTCCTGGTCCACGGCGCGGCGGGTGGCGTGGGGACCTACGCGGTCCAGCTTGCGAACTGGAAGGGGGCGGAGGTAATCGCCACGGCTTCAGCCAAGGACCACAAGTTCATCAGCGAGCTCGGCGCATCGGACGTAATCGATTACAGCCGCGAGCGTTTCGAGGAAAAAGTGAAAGATGTGGATATGGTCTTCGACACCGTCGGTGGGGAGACTCAGGAGCGATCCTGGGGCGTGCTCCGCCGCGGCGGCATTCTTATCAGCATTGTGAGCCCGGTGGCGGACGAGAAAGCGCGTTCGCTCGGCGTTCGAGGGGCGTACTTCATCGTTGAGCCGAACCGAGCGCAACTCATCCAGCTGGGGCAGCTGATCGACATAGGTGAAGTTCGCGTCGTCGTGGGAGCCGTGCTTCAGCTTGCGAGCGCCCGCGAAGCATTTGAGCAAGGATTAGCCGGCCACAAGCCCGGGAAAATTGTCTTGCAAGTGGCTGCCGCCGAATCCGCGAAGGCATAGTCCGCTCGTACCCATTCCGAGCTGGGGAGGGTGGATTCGAACCACCGATTACCTGATCCAGAGTCAGGAGCCTTACCGCTTGGCCACTCCCCAATGGAGGGTTCGGAGCGTCTCATGATACCCGTCACCGACGTGACGAAGCCAGGTCAGATCGTGATCCTGAACGGCGCTCCGCGATCGGGGAAGTCGAGCATCGTGACGGTCATTCAAAACACGTTCGATGGACCGTGGATGAATCTCGGCGTGGATGTCTTCGTCCGAGAGATCACACCTGAGCGCTACCGACCAGGCATGGGTCTACGTCCCGGTGAGGCGGGCCACGAGCTCGCGCCCCTCGTCCCGGTCTTCTTCGCCGCGCTCTACGACTCGATCGCGGCTCACAGCCGCGCCGGTCTCAACGTGGTCGTCGACGTCGGACACCACGATCGGAAGATCCTCGCGGACAGTGCGCGACGGCTCGCGGGATTGCCGGTCCTCTTCGTCGGAGTTCGCTGCCCCGTCGAGATCGTGATGCAGCGGCGCAATCAGGGTCAGGCCGGAAGAGAAGGGCAGTACGCGATCGGGTCGGAGACCGAGCCCGTCCCGCCGCCGGTCGAGCGATGGCAGCGCGAAGTTCATGACCCTGGGATCTACGACGTGGAGGTGGACACCTCAGTGCTCAGCCCCGAAGAGTCTGCCGCCGTGATACGACGACGTCTCGATGACGGGCCCGCGCCGTCCGCGTTCGGGAGGCTCGCGGAGATCTAGGCGATCAGCGCTTGAGGTCTGCGATCGTCCTGGTGGCGCCGCGCACGCGCAGCCATTTTCTTTGAGGCAAGAAGGCTACCCGCCTTGAGCTCGACCCTGCACCAGGCATCGTCCACGAGCGCTTCGAAAGTAAAGCGACCCTGGTGCCGACCTTCCAGGGTCGCTACGACGTTGTCGGGTGCACGAAGGACGAGCGAGACCTGCGCGCCTTCCTTCAGCGTGTCGATGGCGTGCGCGCTGATCGCGATGACGCTGTCGTGCTCGTTGCTGATCCGGATCTGCGAGGGCACGATGCCCGCGCTCTCGAAGCGCAGCCACGTGAGCAGGTTCTCTTCGAAGACGTGCCACGTGAGCGGCACGACGAGATCCTCGCCCGTTGGCAGCACCGTTGGTTCGTCGCGGGTCGTCTCGTTCTCATTCCCAAGCGCACGCGAGAACTCGCCGATCTTCGTGCGGGCCTCATAGAGCTGACGCTCGAGCTGATGCTGACGGCGCTTTACGCGATGCTCGTTCGCCTCAGCCGAGGCGCGTGCGTCCTGCGCGCGCTTGAGCGCGTCGCGAAGATTCGCGACGTCATTCACCGCCCACTCGAACTGGCGGATGACCATGGCCACGCGCTGGTCGGCCTCTGCCTTGAGCTCGTCGGTCGTCGACGCGAGCGTCTTCGCCGCGATGTGGCGATTCAGACGCGTCGCGAGCCACGAGAGTCCGGCGCCGGCGGCGAGGCCCACGACGATCCCTGCGAAGAGACCGCGAGCGATGCCGTCGACAAAGGGGAGAAGGACGACACAGAGCGCAAGTGGCGCGATCCACGGCAGGTACCGCATCGTTCGCACGTGCGGCCGAGCCGTGTGGCGCTCAGCGGCCTTCGAGTGCGCCTGACAGAGGGCGCAATCGTGGCCGAGCCGATGTTGCATGGGTCCGTTCACTTGTCGTCCTCCCGTTCCTGTTGAAGAGATTCGGCTTGGACGCCTAAGCGGGCATCCCGAGAACGGGGGAAGCGCGCGAAGACCCCCCAGATGGGGGAGTACCCAGGGGGCAGGACCCTGCCCCTGTCGGCGTATTGGCGATAGGCCCTCTTCGTCTCTCGTTACGGGTGTCCAGTCCCAATAGCGTTTGCCTCGCTGGGGTGGGATTTCCCGGCGGAGGTACACAGAAATGAAGGCTTTGCTGCGACCCCTTTTTGTGGGCGGACTCAGCATTGCCATTGCCGCGACGAGCCTTGTGGGATCGTCGTCAGTGGCTCTGGGCGCGACCAGGCCGTCGATCACGAGCTGGTCGGTGAGCGCGCCTGTCTACGAAGGCGACAGACCGTTCGCAAACGCGACATTTACGGATGTCGACGCGGGCGACCTGCACACCGTCGACGTCTCCTGGGGCGACGACACCTATGACCACTACACGCTGCCCCTCGGAGACCGGAGCTTCTCACTGCAGAAGACCGTCCCGTACATGAACGAGACCACGACGCCGTGGACCGTTCAGATCACCGTCAACGACCCGATCTTCTCGACGTCGCGATTCACGACCGTTACGGTCCTGAATGCGACCCCGTCGATCACGTCGTTCGCCCTCTCCGCGACTGACCTGGAAGCGGGCGGGGCCGTCACGGCAAGCGGGACGTTCACCGACGGCGCGGCCGACACGCACTCGGTGACGCTGGATTGGGGCGATGGCTCGCCGGTTACTACGTTGAATCTCGCCGCGGGCGTGTTCACCTTCACGACCGACGCGCACACCTACACAGCCAACGGCGTTTACACCGTGAGCGCGACCGTGACGGACGACGCGGGGGCGTGGGCTCCAGCGACGTCGAGCGTGAGCGTTCACCAGCCGAACCAGGCCCCGAGCGTCGTGTCGTTCGGCGTCACCGCCGGCAACGAGGGCGCGGCGTCGAACCTCGCACTCACATTCGCGGATGTCGACGCCGCCGACACGCACACCGTCACGGTGGCGTGGGGTGACGGCAACACGAGCGATCCAGTCGTCCTTTCGTCGGGCGTGACTGCGTTCAACGCGTCGCACGTCTACGCCGACACAGGCAACTTCTCGGTCGTACTGACGCTGGCGGACAGCGCCGGCCACACGGTCACCGCGAGTGCGTCGGTCTCGCCGACGAACGTCGCGCCCGTCGTTGGCAGCCTGTCGCTCTCGCCGAGCTCGGTCGTCGATCACCAGACGCTGACGGTCAGCGGCACGTTCACCGACCCCGGCGCCGCTGACACCTTTACGGTCACCATCGAGTGGGGCGACACCACATCGTGGAGCGACTCACTCGCGGCAGGCGTCCGCTCCTTCTCGGCGACGCACGCCTACAACGCCGCCGGCCCGGTCACCATCAAGGCGACCGTTGCCGATCGCGACAACGGCCGGTCCAGCTCGAGCGCGGATCTTGTGGTCGGCTCGAGCAACCACGCGCCCACCAACCTTTCGCTTTCGGCGACTGCTGCCGGAGCGAACGTGAGCGTCGACGCGAGCTTCAAAGATCCTGACGCGCTGGACACGCACACCGTCCTCCTGACCTGGGGCGACGGCGCTTCGGTCCGACAGGATCTCGCGGCAGGCCCGACGATATTCACCGCGTCCCACGTCTACACGGCGAGCGGCACCTACACGGTGAGCGCGAGCGTGAGCGACGCAGGCGGCTCGACGAGCGCGACCACGCAGGTCGTCGTCACCGTTCCCGCCGTCACCGCCGCCGAGGTCCTGGATGACATGTCCGGGCTCGTGCTGACCTTTGACCTCGATCGGAACACAGAGCGCTGGCTCTTGCGGAAGCTCGACGATCTGAAGGATTCGCTCGCGTATGGCAACGATCAGGTCTGCTCGAACTCAGGCACGCTCGCTCATCTCATGGCATTCGCAGACCGCACGCTGACTATCAGCGAGGACACCGCCCTCAACGCGCTCGCGACCGACCTCCGGGGGGCCGCTGGGTGTGACGGGGGACTAAGCCCAAAAGTTCAAAAGGCGTCAAACGCGACGCCGAAGACCACGGTAACGACGGTACCCACGAAGACCGCAACGCCGGCTCCGGCACCAAAGAAGGACACGACCGCGAAGTCCGCGAAGGCGGACCTCAAGGCCACGGAAGGACGTAACCCCCACTAACCAAGGCCCCACCTCCCCCCAAGCAGCGGCGGGCCGTTCGCGCGGAGAGCGCGAGCGGCCCGCGCGTGTCAGGCTATAGACGGATGAGCGATCGGAAGCTGCCGCGCCCGCGTGCCGAGCTCGCGCAGTTCCAGCCCTACCGGACGCAGATGCTCAAGGCGGACGTCCGCATCAACGCGAACGAGTGGCCGGAGCCGAACGCGGCCGGGCAATACATCACGGCCGAGGAGCTGAACGGAGTCCTTCTCAATCGATACCCCGGCCGAGGCGACGACCTCCGCGAGATCCTGTCGGCGCGCTGGGGTACGAAACCAGACCGGCTCATCCTCGGCAACGGCAGCAATGAGCTCCTGCTCCAGGTCTTCCTGGTATTCGGCGGCCACGGCCGAAAGACGCTGCTGTTCCACCCGACCTACTCGATGCATGGGCGCCTCACACAGCTCGCCGGCGGCACCGTTGTCGAAGAGATGGTCGGACTGCCGTACGAGGTCACCAAGGAGCGCGCGCTCGCGACGATGTCGAAGGTGCGCCCCGAGATCGTCGTCTTCACGACACCAAACAACCCGACCGGAGGCGAGATCGACGCCGAGGTGATCCTCGCCGTCGCCGAGCAGTTCCCCGAGACCCTGGTGCTGGTCGACGAGGCGTATTCGGACTTCGCGGGAAAGTCGCTCGTGTCGCGCATGGACGAGTTCCCGAATCTGGTCATCTCGAAGACGTTCTCGAAGGTGCTCGCCGCCGCGGGGCTGCGCGTGGGCACGCTGATCGTGCACCCGGATCTCATGGGCTACTTCACCGCCGCGGCGCTGCCGTACAACGTGAGCACGCTGACGCTCGCCGTCGCGGCCCGGATCGCCCGCGACGAGAAATCGATCGGACACCGTCTCGAGCTCGCGAAGCGAGAACGTGATCGGGTCCTGGCGGCGCTGCGCAAGGTCCCGGCCATCGAGGTGTTCCCGTCGGTGACGAACTTCATCCTCTTCCGCCTCAAGAACGAGAAGCCACCCGACGTCCACGCGCGATTCCTCGAGCAGAGCGTTCTGATCCGTGACATCTCAATTTGGCCGGGGTGCGACGGGTGCCTGCGGGCCTCGATCGGAACGCCGGCGGAGAACGACCGCTTCATCGCCGCCCTCGACACCGTCTTCGCCGCCCCCGCCGCACGCCGATAGCCGGCGCGACTCTTCTCGTCGACGCGGCGAGCCTCGCCTACCGCGCTTATCACGCTGTGCCTGAGTGGAAGGCTCCTGACGGGACGAACGTGAACGCCGCGCTTGGCTTTCTCAACTTCATCTCGCGGCTGCTGCCGGACCGCCGCCCCTCAAAGCTCTTCGTCGCACTCGATGCCGACTGGCGACCGCAATTCCGCGTTGATGCGATGCCCTCGTACAAGTCACATCGCGTCGCGGGGCCAGACGATCCTCCCGATCCGGTCGATCCGCAGATGAAGATCATCATCGAGCTGCTCCACGCCTTCGGCATCTCGGTCGCGGCCGCCGATGGGTATGAGGCCGAGGACGTGATCGCCACGATCGCCGAAGGCACCAAAGGCCCGATCGAGATCGTGACCGGTGACCGCGACCTCTTCGCGCTCGTGAAGGATCCGAACGTGCGGGTGCTCTACACGCTCCGTGGCGTGAGCGAGCTCGGCCAGGTCGACGAGGCGTACATCCGCAACAAGTACGGCGTGCCCGGGGATCGGTACTTCGACTACGCGGTGCTCCGCGGTGACCCATCCGACGGCTTGCCCGGCGTCCACGGCATTGGTGAGAAGACCGCGAGCCACCTCGTCACGAAATACGGGTCGCTCGACGCGATTCTCGCGGCGACCGACATCTCGGCGACGATCCGCGCGAAGCTGCGCGTCGATGCGGACTACATCGCTGCCGCGAGAAAGGTCGTGTGGATGGCCCGCGACGCTCCGGTGCTCGGAGGGGACGGCAGCATTCCACGCAAGCCCGCCGACCCTGAGAAGCTCGAGAAGCTCGCGAAGCGCTACTCGCTCGGTGGCGCTGTTGGACGACTGATGGAGGCGATCGCGGCCTAAGAGCGGCTTGCGACCCTGCCACAATCCGAGCCGTGCCGTCCGGTCGTGCCGCGATGACGCTCACGTTCCTCTTTGCGGACATCCGCGACTACACCTCCTACGTGGAACAGCACGGCGATGCGCAGGCTGGTCAGCTCATCGCGGAGTTCCGCAAGATGGTGCGGGCGCAGCTCGCGGCCACCGGCGGGGGCGAGGTCAAGACCGAAGGGGACAGTTTCTATCTCGTCTTTCGAACCGCGGGACAGGCGGTTCGGTGCGGCGCCGCGATCCTGCGGGAGGCGGATCGTCGGAGCCGGCCTGATCGCGCGCTCCGGGTCGGTGTCGGCATCCACGCGGGCGAACCCATCCCGCTCGAGCGTCAATACGTCGGCTCCGCGGTGAACCTCGCCGCGCGCATCGGCTCCGCCGCCGAGGCCGGTGAGCTCCTCATCAGCGACACGGTCCGCGGGCTCCTCCGCACATCGGGTCTGCCCCCGCTGACCGAGCGCGCCCCGATGCAGCTCAAAGGAATACAGGACGTTCCGCGCATCTACAGCGTCGATTGGCACCACATGGAATCGATGACCGCCGGCGAGGATCGACGAACTCGCAGTGGACTCATCGCCGAACGCCTCAGCGGTCTGGGCGATCTTGTCGGACGCCGACCGCTCGCCCTTGGCCTCGCGGTGCTTCTCCCGCTGAGTCTGGTCGCGCTCCTGACGATTCCTCGGATCGTCCCGACGCCGCCTTCGTCGATCGTCACCGTTGCGGGCCTCGGGACCGCGGGCTTCTCGGGAGACGGCGGCCCCGCCACGGCGGCGCAGCTCGACCGGCCCATCAGCTTGGCCTTCGACAAAGAGGGAAATCTCTACATTGCCGATAGCACGCA
>Ga0134121_10003624_pt1 | contig 12806 bp, 11 predicted proteins | sample KB301_FD_96463 | JGI IMG/M metagenome (GOLD analysis project Ga0134121, IMG submission 96463) | Terrestrial soil microbial communities without Nitrogen fertilizer from Kellogg Biological Station, Michigan, USA - KB3-0-1 | ecosystem: Environmental > Terrestrial > Soil > Unclassified ...
GGCCGATGCTCGGCAACGAGATCTTCGATCTGGCGCAGGTTCTTGCCAGTGGCAGCCTCGCACCATTCCGCCTCGGTCGTGGGAGTCGCGACGCGCGTCAGCTCGCGCACGGCAGAGAATGGGAGCTCGCCCTGCGCGAGTGCGGCGGTGAGCCGCGGCAGCGTTCCGAGGGCACGCGCGACGCGCAGCCGCTCCTGTGCGGAGCGTGGTCTGTAGCCGAGCACGCGCTCCATGTAATCGAGCACGGACACCATGCCGAGCGGACGCCAGATCTGCAGCGCCTCTGCTTCGCGCAGCCAGCGCGCCTCGTCGGCGTCGAGCGCGGCGCGGCGCTGTGCGATCGTCCGCAGCGCACGATCCACGGATCGCCAATGGGGCTGTATTTCGCGCTGGCCCTCGGGCGCCCACGGGGGCATGGCTTCGATCTCGACCGCTGTTTCCAGCACAACCGCTCTCCTGCTCGATGTTGTGCGCCGCTTCTAGCATGTGATTTGTGGGCGCCAACCAATATCGATAAGAATTATGAGCAGAGAATGCTGGCTGTTTTGAAAGTAATATTCATATCCGGACAAGTGTTTGTGGCGGGCTTCGGAGCACGACCGTGACACGTGCACATGTGCAGCTGGGAGCGCGTCAAGCGCAAACGACGAAGTGCGATGAGATTCTCGTCCGGTGCCCTTCGAGTTCACGCCGGGGTAAGCCACCAGCGGGATAACTCGACGCGTTCGACGGTATACCGATAAGCCTTGTTACTCTCCTCTCTTTTGACATCCAATCATTCAGGAAGAAGGAGCCTTGTACAGGGCGCTGGGCTGTGAGCAGGGCGTCCAGGTCAACCACGTCGGCTTCTCTCGCGCTGGTCACAGGCCGGTGGTTCATCTCCCGAGGTCCTTCTGTTTCGTCTTCGTCGCTCGCGGGCGTGGCCGCCGAGGGCCTCGCCGCACGAGTTCTGCAGCGCACCCACGTTCGAGCACGCGCCACGACGAGCTTCAAACGAGCCCCGCGGCGCGAGTTCGCGCAGCGCGAGGACTGTTCGAGCGCGGCGAGGCCCATCGGTGAGCCAGTCCGTGGGGCGCGCGTTCTTCCTTATCGCCGCGCAGATCAACCCATCAGCTTCTCTGCGACGAGGTACTAGTTTCCAGCGTCGGGTTGTTCCAGTGCGGCCAGCAGCAGTGGGCGGAGCGCGTCATTGACGAGAGGGATCAACCGAGCGTCGTCGAGCCCGACCCATCGTCGCTCGTGGGTGCGCCCGGGCAGCGCACCGAGCTGCGCCGGGCCCGCGGACCCCAGCGTGAAGTAGCGCACCCGCTTCACGTGCGGGTCGGCCGGATCCCCCACGACGTAATCGACGTGCGCGAGCTCGCGGCCCACGTCGAGCATCGATTCGATCCCCGCCTCTTCACGGGTCTCACGCACGGCTGCATCGGACGGCAGCTCGTCCCACTCGATGCCGCCCTTGGGTAGCTCGTAACCGTCCGCGCGGACGCGGATGACCAGCAGTTGCCGGGCCCCTGCGTGCTTGCGGATGAGGGCGCCACCCGCGCTGATCTCGCTCGGGTGGTCGGGAAGATCGAGCGTGAGATCGGAGACCAAGCCGCGTTCGCGTGCTTCTGCGTGGAACCACACGGTCGGAGCGTTCCGCCGCCACCCAGGTGGAGCATCGACGCGATCGGCGACCATGAATATCGCGAGCAGGCGCAGGTCGACCTCGGCCGCCAGGCGGCGCCAGGCCTTGTCGGAAGGCGGCTGACCCTTTGTTCTGGCCACGTACCAGGGCAGGCTGGTGTCGTGCCACTTGACCATGGCCAGGAAGTCGGACTCCTCGATGCCGCAGTCACGCAAGACCTGCAGCGAGCGCTCGGGCCGGGCGGTCCCCGTGACCTTTCCGATGTCGTGTGCACGTCCCAGGTTCTCGAGCAGGAGAGTCTCTCGCTCGGTGCAGCCGTTCGCGCGTGCGAGCGCCGCGGCGTGAGTCGCCACGGCCTCCGAGTGCTCCAGGGCGTTCGCCGCCGTGTGCCGGCGCGGGTTGAGCTCCACCCCTGCGAGCTGACGAAACGTCTCCGCGAAGCGCGTGTTGTTCAAGATACTGTCCATGGCTGTCTCCTGAACCACAGCCTACGCACGCCGGCCCTCACCAGGAACTAGTATCTTTGCACGTTCTATAATTTGAAACTATAGCTGCCGCGGTGGTGCGGAGGTCGTGCTCGGCGATAGCACGAGGGCGTCGCTGATCATCGGCTTGCCCGCCTCAGCGCGATCCGTTGACGCTCGCGAACACGGTGTTGAACTGAAACAGCGCGGTGTTGATGAGCGAGCAGAGATCCACCCTTCGTCCCGCTTCTCCCAGTCGTCCTCGGCGGTGATCCCGTCGAGCAAGCGCGCCGATCAGCTGCAGCCATCGGGCCCGCACGCGGCGCCGCCGGCAAGCTGCTCGAACTCGGGCTTGGCGAACTCCGACCACGCGCGCTCGAGTGCGCCGCGCAGAACCTCGGCGGGCTGGGCACCGGACACGCCGAGCTGGCCGGCCAGCACGAAGAACGGCACGCCAGTGATTCCGAGCTCGCGGGCAAGCGCTTCGTCCTGCCGGACCTCCGTCCCGAAGCGATCGCCGTCGAGCAACTCGCGCACCTCGTGGTCATCGAGGCCGGCCTCGCGGGCGAGCGTCGCCAGCACATCGCGGTCGCCGATCGCCTGGCCCTCGGTCAGGTACGCGTGCAACAAGCGCTCCTTGAGTGCGTCCTGCACGCCGCGCTCGTGTGCGAGGTGCAGCAACCGGTGCGCATCGAACGTGTTGCCAGGCCGGATGCGATCGAACCGGAAGTCGAGGCCGTCTTTCGCTGCGGTCGCGACCATCCGGTCGATCATGACCTGCGCCTCGGTCGGCGTCGTCCGGTACTTGGCAGCCAGTCGCTCGGCGTAGCTTTGCGAGCTGTCGCGGATCCGCGGCGCCGATGGATCGAGCTCGAACGCGCGCCACACGACCTCGACGTCGGCCTGGTGTGCGAAGCCATCGAGGGCTTGCTCGAGATGGCGCTTGCCGATGTAGCACCACGGACACGCGATGTCGGACCATATGTCGATGCGGAGCTTCGTCACCAGGGCACTGTAGCCTGGCGGCCGTACATCGCCAGCCGGTTGCGGCCCTGAACTTCCACTCTCCTCGTTCGCCTCATGGCCGCCGGACCGCTGTTGCATCAAGCCATCAAGGATCTGAGAGCACTTCCTCGGAACGCGCACGAGCGTGTCGTGGCCGAACGGATCTTGCCACGATCGCGTCGCACGCGACTAGCATATCAAGGAATCGGACGGTGCTCGAACAGCGCGCAGTCCTCCTGGTCGACCAGACCGACCAGCTCCTCATCGACAACCCTTTGGCCCGCCGCAAATCGCGCGCGGGCGTCGGCAAGCGTGCAATCATTTGGCACCGAGTAGACATCTCGCGCTGTCGCGGATGCGTCATCGAGCCAGTAACACAGCGGGCACAACAATTCCGCGCCGCGCTCGACGAGCGTGACGTGGTCACAGCACGGGCACGGATGCGTCGGCAATGACGCATCGCGATCGACGAGCGGCCGTCGCTCGAAGCGATGGTCCGCAATCCCACTTCGCGCGAACCGCGCGCGTGCCATCCACCGCGTTCTGCCCATCGTGTGGATCACGTGGAGCGGGTTGCCGTCGTCCGCCCATCGACACACTGCGCACTCCCATTGCTCGCGGAGCGCCGGGATGGAGACGTAGCCGCAACACGGGCACTGCTCACGTGGCGGAAACGGATCCGTCAGCTCGACGGGGCGGCGTTCGATGTGCGCGAGCGCCGCGAACGGGAGAATGTTCCCCAACCACCTCGCCCCCGCGGCACCGATCGTCGCGAAGCTCTTGCGCGCCTCGGCGAGCGTCATGTGATTGGGGGTCGAATAGACGTGGTGCGCGTCGCGAATGAACGGATCGTCCTCCCAGAAGCACACGCTGCAGATGAGACATTTGCCGCGTTCGGCGAGCGTCACGTAGCCGCAGCACGGGCATGCCTCGCGCGGCGTCGGATCCTCCGGTCCGTACCAGGTCATCGACGTAGTTTAGCGCACCATCGCGTAGTCCTCGGCCAGGCGAGACGAGGCGAGGGTCATGCGGTTCGAGGTTGGGGAGACGAGGTCGCCAGAGAAACCCCGGTCGGGTTCTTCCCGGTTCTTCCCGCCGACGCGGACCGGTTTCCGTCGTGGTCGACGCTGTCATGGTCCCGCCGCGCCCGTGGTCACCTGGTCGAGCGCCGCCCACAGCGCTCGCAGCGCGAACGGCTTCCGCAGCGCGACTTGGACCAGCTCGGCACCGGCCGTGGCTATCACGTCGGACTGTGCCGAGACCATGATGACGGGCACGGCGGCCAGGCGAGGGCTCGCGCGCATGCCCTGGACCAGCTCGATGCCGTCGATGATCGGCATCATGAAGTCGGTGATCACCAGATCGTAGTCGTTGCTGCTGAGCAGTGATCTCGCGATCAGGCCATTGATCGCGGTGGTGACCCGATGACCGCGCGAGGTGAGCAACGCGGCGAGTAGCTCGACAATATCCAACTCGTCGTCGACCGCGAGTATGGACAGCCCGGTGCCCACCGCTACCGCTCGCGACGCCTGGCCATCCGCGGGGGTGTCGAGCGGCGCGACCCGCGCGGCCGCAAGTTGGACATCAGCCCGGGATACTTGCTGGCCGGCTGGGCTCCGAGGGTAAGGGGCGCACCGTGGGGCAATGACGATACTCAGCTGACTACTGACTTCGCCGACCTGGTGCCCAAGCTCGCCGTCGCTTGGCCTGGTATTCCTCGTTGTAGGCTCCATGTCCTCAAGCTATGGTCGTTCGTGATGCGTCGCTTGAACGAATCCCGGATGGCGGCGATCCTCACCGAGCCGTTCGGCGGCACGTTCGCGCTGGGCTCCGCGACGACTCTCCATGCCCAGCACGGGACCGCGGTTTTGATCGGTCTCGACGCTGACGTCGCGATCGGCGCGGTGCGAGGCCGGGTCTTGATTGTGCCGCCGGATACGTTGCACGCCGCGAGTTGTCCGGGGCCGATAGCCAGCTACATGTTTGATCCAGAGCTGTGTCCTCGGATCGCTGGATTTGCGAAAGCAGGTGGGACGCGGGCTCTCGACGTCCGCCACTCCGGTTGCGTCCTCGCGAACCGCGGCGCACTTGCACGCCCGGAGGTTCTCGCCGGTGTCGGTTCGGAGTTGGAGCGCTCGCTCGCGACCGGCGAAGTCCAGCGCCTCGATCCGCGGATCGCGCGATTACTCGACGATCTACGTGATCCAGGAGCAGACCGCCACGTCGCCGTCGCGCGAATGCGCGTGTCGGCCGCGCATCTCCAGGCAATGTTTACTCGCGACGTCGGCATGCCGATGCGGACCTACGGTCTATGGCGCCGGCTCCTGCGCGCCTTGAGCCAGGTCGGCCGACTCGATCTCACGGGGGCGGCGCACGCCGCTGGGTTTGCCGATCTCGCACACTTCTCACGCACCTGCCGGCGCATGTTCGGCTACTCCCCGAGCGAGATCCGCACGAACCTTGTGGCGAGCTATTCGGCTTATTCGGAACGTCCACACGACCGAAGAAACCAACTGGATGCTGCGGATGCTGGAATCTGATTTGATTACCGCAGGATATAAATTCCAGGGTGTGGTTCTACGATTGTGACTATAGAAGTGACCAAGCCACATGACGTCGAGCAGCGGGCCTGCGCCCTGGTGACGGTCCGCGATGAGCGTCAGCTCGCCGTGGTTCAGGGTCGCCAGATCGCCGCTCTCGAGTGCGGAGTACCTTGCGTTCGCCTTGCCATCGGGTGGCTTCGCGGTGACAGCGAGGTTCGGGGGCACCGTCGGGTTCATCGCGCGCGACCTGATCATGCAACACGAAACGGGACGAGTGCCTCCTGGACGTATGCGTTGTCGACTCCGTAGAGCCGGTCAAGGCCCGGAGGCCGAAGGCCGAGCTTGCGGCTGATATCGAGGAGCGCGATGTGAATGCTCCAGGTGACGCGGGGCGGTTCCGCCAGCAAGTCCAAGAGCGCCTCGATCTCCGGTGCTGCCGCGAACTTGGCGAGCGCATGGATGGCGTGGTAGCAGACGACCTCCCGTTCATCCTGGCGCACCAGCGCCGCCAGACGCGGGATCGACTCCGCGCGGGGCGCGTGTGTCACATAGGACATCAGGGTCTCGTACGCGTGGGTGCTCGTCGTGTCCGGCCGGTGCAGGTGCTCCCAGAGGACGGGCGCGAGGGCGTGATCCGGCGAGGTTTGCCCGAGCCAGTACATCGCGTTCTTGCGGACGAGAAACGCCGGGTCATCGATCAGCTTCATGAGCACCGCCTGTTCATTCCAGGCAGCCAGCAGCGAGCAGCTGCGCTCACGAACAGCCGGATCGGGGTGCTGCGAGAACACGGCGACCAGGCGCGCTTGCGCTGTTGCATCGAGGTTCGCGGAGCGAGCGGTGGGAAATCGCTGCTGCTTCTCCAGCCATGCGCCATCGGGATCGCTGTACATGGCGACGAGCTCGTCGACAGATAGCGCGGGAGGGACGCTTGCGGTGGTGGTGGTCGCGGGGCTGCCGGTGGCCTCGGGGGGATCTGGCAGCACCAGCTCGTCGTCCGAAAACTCGAGGATCTCCCGTACTGGCTCCATCCACCTGAGGAGGACTTCGCGCTCTGGCACGGTGCGATGACGGAGGATCTGCAAGAGTGTGTACTCGATCTCGGAGAGGCTGTTGCGCGCCTCGGTGCCGACCGCCGCCTCGGCGTGATCGACGATGGACGCGAGCGCGTGCGCGGTTTGCAGGCTGGGGTAGTACTGAAGTGTCTTGATGGCAGCGATCGCGACGTCCGAGACCGGGTCGGCGAGGCATCGCAGGAGGGAGCCCTCCGCGGCCACGGGCTCATCCCAGTGCAACACGTCGGCCGCGGTCCTGCGCACTCGCGGATCCGCGTGGTCCAGCGCCTTGATCTTGAGTTGTTGAAAGCGCGGGGCCTCGAACCCGAAGATCATCGTGGCGATGCCATCTTGATGAAGTCGATGCGTCGGATCGGCGGCAACGGTGACCACGATGTCGGCCTGGGCCCGGTCCATGAAGAGCAAGGCATGGCGCTCGAGCACCGGATCGTCGCTGGTCCACCATGCAACGAGCGTCGTCGCCGGAGCCGGGTTGCCCCAGTTTCGAAGGATCGTGGCAGCCTTCTCGCGGAGCTCGGTTGAACGGTTCCTGTCCTCGAGGATCTTGGTGAGTGGATCGACCGCGCGGGGATCTGCGAGGCGCTCGAGCGTATCGACGATCATGTCGTGTTCAGGGTCTGACGGATCCTGGAGGCGTGCGAGCAAACGAAGAGTCCAGGAACGATCCTGGATCCGCTGGATCTCCTCGTATGGAATGTGCGCCATGGCAGCCAACATACATGGGGCTGGTATCGTGCACGATCCGAATCATTTCGGCGACGAGGTCGCGCCGGTGCGCGTCGCGCGGGGACTCGACAAGCACAACTTCTACCTGCTCGATCCCCAGCTCGCGCTCGACTCCAGGTGAAACCAGATCCGAGGCGCCGTGCTCGCCATTTTGCATACCGTTCGCTTGGTACGAGGAGAGCGCCCTCGCTCGGGCACGAGTAGGAAACTTGGCCCACCAGCATCGACGAGTAGCGCCGATGCGAACACCGCTGTGGCCCGAGCTGGCGCTCGTCGAGGATGCCGGGCGATTGCGGGATCAGGTCGGCAGCTGCGCCGCATCGAGGACATCCCGCGCGGCCTCGGGGCGCTGATCGAGCGGACGTGGGAACCGCATCGCGCACGACCGCGTGGTCGTGGAGTCCTCGGCATCTTGTGTGTGGCACGTGAGGGCACCAGTCACCTAGGCTCCGTGGGGCGCCGTTCGGGTGCTGCTGGCTCGGGATCGACGAGCTTGGCGCACGGTGGAATGAAGCGATCGTCCTGCAGCTGGCGCAGCAGATCCATCGCCAGGATCTCACCGGGATCGCCGAAGAGCATCCCGTCGCGGTTCAGCTGGACGTCGGCCCGCCAGATCATGGTCTTCGGGAGCTCGAGCAACCGTGCATCGTAGTATTGCCAGTGCACAGCACCGGTGATTCCGCCGGCCTGTTTCAGTATGAGCACGTGCTCGGGAGCGAACCGCTTCATCCGCTCCAGGTGAACGTCCGGGTCGAGATCGAGCCTCGTCATATTCGTGATCCCGATGCGGATCCCGCATGCCTCCCCGGTCTCCGTGAGCTTCTTCTCGAAGCGCTCCACCGAGACCTCCCCCTCGCTGCCGACCTGCGAGAGCACGAACAGGCTGGACAGCTTCTTGCTGTATCCCGCGGCCCGCGTGCTGGCGATGACCGTGTGAGGGCCGCAACCGGTTGCCAGACCGAGGGCGATCACCACGACGAGCACGACCACTCCCGTGACCCTTCCCGTCATGACGCTCCTCCGCATAACCTCAGAAAATAAACTGCAATCTCCTAGAACATTCCCTCTGCTGACTCATCATTCTCCTCCCCGGAATGGCGCCGCGAGTACGACGATCACGACACGAAATCGTATCTTTATCGGGTCCTGGCGGTGGCGCCATGGACGTTGCCCACGAGCAATTACGCAATCCCCAGCACTTAGGTTAGTCGATGGCGCATCGAGCGCCGTGGAGCGCAGCGGAGTGCAGTGAGATGCAGCGGAACCGCTGCAGGTGGTAGCGGATCCCGTCGATTTAGAGCTGAAGACGGCGCTGGCTCTGCGCCGCTCCGGGGCCGACCCGAGGGCGCTGCGCCGCGCACTGCGCCGGATCGAAGAGCTAATGGACGAGTAGCCGGCCGGGGTGGGGGTGGCCTTGGTCGTCGTGGTCGCCGAACTTGCACCACAACACGCTCGGCACCAGCCGGCGCTCTGTCGTCTGGCGGTGGAGCTACTCGCCGAACGCGGTGGCTGTGGCTGCGCTCGACCACGGCGCTCGGACCGGACGTCGCCCACCAGTGTCGCCACCGGGCACGAAGGTCCCGAAACCACCGGCGCTACCGGCCTCGGGTCCCGCCTTCCATCGGCGACGTAGCTCGGCGGTGTTCACCCACGAGGAAGCAAAGAGATCGCAGCGAGAAGCGCGGCAAGGCGAGCCAGCGGCGCGCGGGGAAGCGCGAGGCGGGCAGCGCCGGGAAGCCGTAGCGGGTGCGGCGGGCGCGCGGCACCGTCAGAGGTGCAGCTTGCAGGCGGTCGTGCAGTGGCCGGTGTCGTTGTTGAGCCGGCCGTCGTCGCACTCCTCGCCGGCCGCGGTGTTGACGTGGCCGTCGCCGCACTGCGACGGGACGCAGTCGGCGTTGCAGGACGAGGTGTCGACGCCGCCACCGTCGCAGCCCTCGCCGAACTCGACCCGCCTGTCGCCGCACACGTGGTTGAACGTGCAGGTGGCGCTGCAGCCGTTGCTGCTGTCGATCACGTCGCCGTCGTCGCAGTCCTCGGTGTAGATGTTGTGGTAGTTGTCGCCGCAGGTCGGCAGCGTGCACGTCGCGTTGCAGCCGAGTGTGTCCCCGGCGGTGTCGCACGCCTCGCCGGCGGCGGCGTTGCGCAGGCCGTCGCCGCACAGCGGCAGCGTGCAGTCGACGTTGCAGCCGGCGGACTCGCCGGCGGTGTCGCAGTCCTCGCCGGGCTGGACGAGGCCGTCGCCGCACGTCGCGATGAACCGGAGCCGGCCGCTGATCACGCTCGCGGTACGGGTCTGCTGCTCGAACCGCATGATGTGGCCGCCCGCGTAGTCGGCCGGCCCAGCGGTCGCGGCGAGCGTGATCACGTAGAACGCGCCGGCGGTGAACAGCTTCGGTGGGATCGCCAGCGTGGTCTGCGTGGTGCGCAGCGCGGCGATCTCCGTGATGTTGCCGTTGGGCATCAGCTGGATGATCGAGACATCGTAGTAGTCAGCGTCGTCGGATGCGGTCCAGCTCATCGCGACCGGCGCGGTGCCGCCGAACGTGACTTTGCCGCCGGCGAGCAGGTTGGCGTCGCCGATCCTCGGGTGGGTCGGCGGGTGGATCGACGGACCGACCTCGAGCGCGCCGGTGAACGGCACGCGCTGCTCGTTGACCGCCAGCCAGCTGGTCAGCGAGCCGGACGGATGGCGGAACCTGCGCGACGTGAGGTAGTCGATCAGCAGCGTGCGCTTCCAGGTGTCGGGGAACGGGTCGGCGTACGCGACGTTCGAGAACGTCCACGGCTGGACCGACGCGGTGGAGCTGCCGAACGCGAAGGTGATCAACTCGAACCCGGCGAGCGTCACACCGGACACCCCGTAGCTCTGCGGATCGGCCAGCAGCGCGACCGTCATCCGACCAGGCGCGACCAGGCCGCCGTAGTCGGCGTCGAACTTCGTGCGGTCGCTGGTGAAGCGGATCGTGTGGTTCGCCGTCGTCGGCTGGAGCGCGCCGGAGATCGTCGCCGGCTGGCCGCTCTGTAGCGTGACCGTCGGGGCGAACGTGTCGAGCAGGTGGGTGAACTGCGCCGAGCGGAGCCGTGCCGGGTCGCGGATCGTCTCGCTGCGCAGGTGGAACACGTGGAGATCGTCGCCGGCGCCGGCGTCGACCAGCGGCGTGAACTTCGACAGCACGATGGCCGAAGTGATCGACGTGGCGTCGGGGCTGACCGTGAACGGCGCGTTGAAGAACCCGTACCCGGTCGAGAACGACTGGATGATCAGGCTGTCGTTGGCGTCGCTGCCCTGGGTGTAGCTGCCGGTCTTGCTGACCGTCACGGTGACCGGCGTGTCGTCCTGCGCGAGGGGGGCCCACGGGTTGCAGCGGTGGTCCTCCTCGACGGTGACGTCGACCGTGCGCTGATCGGTCTCGTAGTAGTAGGTGCCGACCTGCAGCAGGTAGCGGACGCCATCGGGGATGTCCAACTCGACCTGGTCGTTCGCGCCCCCGCGGATCCCGACCGCTTGGTAGGCGCCGTCGCCGCCGAGGAAGAACGCCTGCAGCACGCCCGGCGACCACGCGACCGTGGTGTCGCCCGACGGCGCATGGCACAGCAGGTGGCCGGTGACCACCACGCCGTCGACCGGGCCATCGGCGGGCGGAGGTCGCGTGCCGGGCTGTTTACTGCCGGAGCAGCCGAGCAGGCCGAGCAGGCCGAGACTGATGCTGAAGCAGCGGCTGCTGCGCCGGCCGCCATCGCGCATCGACACGGAACCCACGGTTCGCTCCCCAAACACACCCATCGCCGAACCATTTATTATCATCACAGCACCATAGCGCGGCAAAGCCGCATCCACATCAACTGCTTCCAAATAAGCCGTCGCGGCGCGCGAACACTTTCGGAAGTAGTAGAATAGCGTGGCAAAGCCACAACCAAATCAACTGCTTCCAAATAAATCGTCGCGACGCGCGAACACTTTCGGAAGTAGTAGACCAGAGCGCAAGTGACTAAGAGAAACAAGCACGGTTTCGTCGGCGCGGGCTGTGACGAGCCGGTGGGGGCTGGCCGGCGGGGGGCCGTAGAGAGGGGCCGCAAGGGTCAGGGTACCTACGATTGGGCGGGCCACGGACAGATCAGTTCCTGTTGCGGCCAGATGACGAGATCAACAACGCGTTCACGTACTGCCTGATCGAGGCGGCGCAGCGGTGCCAGATCGAGGTGCTGGTGTCGTGCGCAATGTCCAATCATCACCACACGGTGATCTACGATCGATGCGGGCGGTATCCCGAGTTCATCGAGCACTTTCACAAGATGGTCGCGCGCAGCCAGAACGCGCTGCGTGGGCGCTGGGAGAACTTTTGGTCCTCGGAGCAAGCCTGCATCGTGCGGTTGGAGGACCGTGCCGCGGTGATGGACAGGCTCGTGTACGCCGCAACAAATCCGGTGAAAGACTACCTCGTCGAACGCGTGCATCACTGGCAAGGGGGCAATGGGCTGGCAGCACTCGTGAATAGACGGCCCCTCTGCGCGACCCGGCCGACCCACTTCTTTCGTCCTGATGGATTAATGCCGGACGCGGTTGAGCTGCGCCTCGTGATCCCGCCCGAATTGGGCTCAGAGGCGGAGGTACTCGCGGAGCTGCGGCAACGTGTGCAGGCCGTAGAAGAGGCGTGTGCGGCCGAACGCCAGCGCACCGGTCGGCGTGTCTATGGCCGGCGGGCGGTGCGTCAACAATCATGGCGCGACCAGCCGTCGAGCGTCGAACCTCAGCGCACCCTGCGTCCGCGGGTCGCGGCCCGGAGCGTATGGGTTCGCATTGAGGCCTTGCAGCGTAATCGCGCGTTCCTCGCGGACTACGCCATGGCTCGTGAGGCATGGCTGCACGGCGCTGGGGTGACGTTTCCCATGGGAACGTACTGGCTGCGACGATTCGCCAACGTGCGTATCGCCGAAGCGTGAGCATCGGCCTGGGCTACTGATAGATCATCATGCACATGGGCCCGAGCGCCGCTCGGTGGTTCGCGACGTGGTTCTCCTGCTCGGCGTGTGAGGCCCGCCACCGCTGTAGGCGTCCAATCCGGCGCACGTCTGGCCGTCTTGGCCCCGTTAGACGCTCAGAGGTCGGTTCTGCCTGGTAGTCGCCGAAGACGGTAGCCAGAGAGGTCGCCAGAAACCCCGGTCGGGTTCTTCCCACCAGAGAAACCCAGGTCGCCCAGGTCTTCAGGTCGCCCCTTCCTTCAGGTTGCCCAGGTCGCCAGAGAAACCCCGGTCGGGTTCCCCCCGTAGGTCGGCCCCCGCTGGACGTCGCGGGGAATCATCCACTATTCGGCGTCGCAAGCGCCGGCAGCCTGGACCGCGACGCGCTGGCACCCGCGGGTGACACAAC
>Ga0134121_10003625_pt1 | contig 12803 bp, 11 predicted proteins | sample KB301_FD_96463 | JGI IMG/M metagenome (GOLD analysis project Ga0134121, IMG submission 96463) | Terrestrial soil microbial communities without Nitrogen fertilizer from Kellogg Biological Station, Michigan, USA - KB3-0-1 | ecosystem: Environmental > Terrestrial > Soil > Unclassified ...
ACGTCGTCGCCGTCGAACCGATCGCGCGCCATGCCGTGCGCCAGCGCGCGCAGCGAGACGTCCTCGACCGCGAGCGAGCGGTACAGCGGCGTGCCCATCGAGTACTGGTTGTTCTCGCAGATCAACACGACGGGGAGCTTCCACAGGGCGGCGAGCGCCAGGCCCTCGGCGAACCCGCCGATCGTCGACGCGCCCTCGCCGAAGAAGCACAGCGTGACCCGGCCATCGTTCCTGTACTTCGACGCGAACGCCGCGCCGGCCGCGATCGGTACGTGGCCGCCGACGATGCCGTAGCCGCCCAGGAAGTTGGTCTTCTTGTCGAACAGGTGCATCGAGCCGCCGAGGCCCTTCACGAGCCCGGTCTTCTTGCCATACAGCTCGGCGAGGATCGGCCGCGCCGCGCAGCCCTTGGCATAGGCGTGGCCGTGCTCGCGATAGGTCGCGACGACGTAGTCGTCGGGCTGGAGCGCGGCGGTGGCGCCGACGCACACGGCCTCCTGGCCGATGATCAGGTGCAGGAAGCCGCCGATCTTGCCCTGCGAGTACGCCTTCGCCGATGCCTCCTCGAGGCGGCGGATCGCGAGCATCTGGCGATACAGCGGCGCGAGCTCCTCGACGGTCGTTTCCACAACCTCGAGCGGGTCATCGGGTTCGACGCGGACGGAATCAGGAGTGGTCATGGAGGCGGTTACCACGGCGCGACCATACCCAAAGCCCAAAGGCCTTGCGACGCCTTGCGGCCCAACAGTGCGCCCAGGCGAGCGAACCTGATGCGATCAGCTCACGGGACCAGCAGTCAGCTCACCGGAACACGGGTCAGCTCACTGGAACAGATCGAACTGGGCCTGCGCGGTCGCCTTATCGATCGGGGAGACGTCGCTGGCGCCACCCTCGCTGCCGAGCTCGACCTGCATGTACCGCTTCGGGAGCTTGTCGATGAAGAACGAGCCTTCGCGACACGGCACCGGCGCGAACCGGAGGGTGTCGCCGTAGTCCGCGCCATCGAACTGGAGATAGAGATCGGGGTGGGCGGTGCACGAGGACGCGTCGGCCGCGACGCCGTTCACCGTCCACTTGATGGTGACGGAGCGGATGTTCGAGCGCGCGAGACACTCGCCGCTCCGGGCGCACACGTCGTCACCGCACTGCGAATCGCTCTGGCACTCGCCACCGCTGCCGCTGGGGGTCAACGAGCAACCCACCAGGCCAGCCATCAGCGCGAAGGCCGCGATACGCATGTCCCTATATTTAGCAAAATTTCCAAGTGTCTGCACGCGGATCGGGCCGACTTGAGCGCCTGAACTTGTAACCCCTGGGATCTCGGCATGTGAGATTGCCCACCTACGATGTGGGAGTGGGGGCTGGGGCTGGTTCAGACCTTGAGATTTCGCCGTGCGGCGGTGGTGACAGGCGCTGCCGGGCGTGGCATCCCGCGGCGGCGAACGAACGCGAAGAAGCATAGGGTCTGGCCGCCGCCGATCGTCGCGATCGTGAGCCACATCGCCGCGTGGTGGTCGCCGATCGTGTCGAGCAGCAAGCCGCCGAGCAGCGGAGCGAACGCGATGCCGATCATGGATGCGAACCCGACCACGCCGTACGCTCGTCCGCGGTGCGCCGGATCGGCGACCTCGGCGATCGCGGTCTGCTGCGCCGGATCGAACATCACCTCGGCGCAGGTCAGCGCCACGATCGCGATCGCGCCCCCGGTGAACCCGGTGGCGGCGCCGATCAGGCCAAAGCCGATCGCGTCGAGCAGCGACGACCACGGCAGCACGGTGCGGATCCCGAGCCGCCGGATCAGGCCGAGCGCAGGGACTTGCAGGATCAGGACGCCGATCCCGTTGAACGTGTAGAGCAGGCCGACGTCGGCCTTGGTGAGCCCGATCTTCTTGGTCATGTAGATCGCGAACGTCGAGAACATCTGGGTCTCGAGCAGCGCGCACAGGAAGGTGCCGAGCAAGAGCATGCGCAGCACGTGATCCGCGAGCGCTTCGCGCAGCGCGCGGCGCAGATCGTCGCCGTCCCGGCCGCTGCCCCGGCCGTCGCTCCGGCCATCGGGCGGCGCGACGTCGGCGGCCTTGCGCACGGGATCCTGGACGCCGAGCGTGACGATGCCTGCAATGATCATCCCTCCGGCCGAGATATAGAAGATGGCGCCGTACGGGATGACGAGCGTGAGGACGCCGCCGAGCGCAGGGCCTACCGCCCAGCCGAGGTTGGTCCCCATGCGCTGGATGCCGAACGCCGCCACGCGCTGGTCGTCGCGCACCACGTCGGCAACCAGGGCATACGCGACCGGCTCGAAGCAGCCGCGCAAGGTCGACGAGGCCACGATGTTGGCGCCGAGCGTCCACAGCGGCGCATCGAGCGTGACCTGGGCACCAAGCAGGGCGATGAAGCCGCTGCGCACGAACAGGGCGGTGGTGATCAGCGGGCGGCGGCCGATCCGATCGGACAGGTTGCCGGCCCACGCGTTCGACATCGACTGGCCGAGGTTGGCCGCGAGCGCGATCACGCCGTAGAGCCACGCCGGATAGCCGCGGGTCTCGACGACGTAGATCCCGAGGAACGACATGACGAGCGAGAGGCCCATCGTGTTGACCGCGCGGGCAAACGCCATCTTCCACACCCGTGGGTCGAGCCCGGTGTGTATCGCCGTCATGGTCTCGGGCTTTCCTAGCATGTCCGGGCGCGCTACAAACCTCCGCGATGTCCACGCGGCTCGAACGGAGCTATCGATTCGAGGCGGCGCACTTTCTGCCCAAGGTGCCGCCGGGGCACAAGTGCGCGCGCATGCACGGCCATAGCTATCAGATCGAGATCGCGATCGAAGGTGAGCTCGATCCCGAACGAGGCTGGGTCATGGACTTCGCCGAGATCGATGAGCATGTCATGCCGCTGGTTCGCCAGCTCGATCACCAGGTGCTGAACGAGATCGAGGGGCTGGGTAACCCGACGAGCGAGCTCCTGGCGCGGTGGTGGTGGCAGCGGCTGGCGTCGCGGTTGCCGGGGCTCTGCGAGGTCGTGGTCGCCGAAACGCCGACCTCGCGCTGTAGCTATCGCGGCACCTGAGATGTGTACCGGTGATAGCGTGGGGGCGTGACGGCGAACCTGCGCGTGATCACGTTGAACCTGTGGGGCACCCAGCCGCCGCTCGATGCGCGGCTCGCGCTCGCGGTGCGCCAGCTGGCAGCGTTCGCACCGGACGTCGTGTGCCTGCAAGAGGTCCGGCCACTCGACGGCCGATCGGGGCGCACGACCGCGGACGTCCTCGCGGAGGCGCTCGGCATGGCGGCACACTACGAGGTCGCCGTGGCGTGGGACGACGGGGCACCCGGCGGGCTGGCGGCCGGGCAGGAGGGGCTCGCCGTGATCGCGCGATCGATCCGCGAGACCCGCGTGCTCGCGCTACCCGAGCCGCGCCCCGCCGACGCGCGGATCCTGCTGTCGGCGGCGGTCGACACCGCGGGGGGGCCGATCTGGGTCCACACGGCGCACCTGCACTACCGGCTCGATGATGGCGTTGCGCGCGAGCACCAGGTGCTGGCGATCGACGAGGCGATTCGTGGCATGGGGCGCGATTCGCACAGCGCGCCGCAGATCCTGTGCGGCGACTTCAACGCCACCCCCGATAGCGACGAGATCCGGTTCCTGCGCGGGCTCACCACGCTGGGCGGCCGGCGCACGCATTTTCAAGATGCCTGGCTGCGGCTGCACCGCGAGCCCGGGCCAGGCGATGGGCCGGCGCACGGCATCACGTGGTCAAGTGACAACCGGTTCACCCGGCCGCTGCGGTCACTCGATCTGGATCGCCGGATTGACTACGTGTTCGTCACCACGCGCAAGAAGGACGGCCGCGGGACGGTCCACGACTGCCGCGTCGTGCTGACCGAGCGCGACGGCGCCGGCGAGGTCGCGATCTGCGCGAGCGATCACTACGGCGTATGCGCCGACGTTCAGGTCGTCGCGGGCGCTACTTGACGTCGAACTGGCCGTTCTGCGCACCGAACCCATCGGGCGCCGAGCCCGGCGAGTTCGGGTCTTTGATCCACTGGCCATCGGCGACGAACTTGTACTGATAGCTGCCGGGCATGAGCTTGACCGTGATGGTCCACATGCCGTTGGGGCCGTCGTTCTTGAGCAGATACTTGGGATTGGCCGGGTTCCAGTCGTTGAAGCTGCCGGCGAGGAAGATCTTCGAAGGGTTGCCGTCGGGCTTGAAGTTGAACACGACACCGGCAGGCGTGACGTTGGGGCCGGGCTTCGTCGGCTGCGCCGGCGCGCCGGCAGTGGCGGGTGCGGTGCCGTCCATGGCCGGTGGGGTGGCCGCGGTTGGGTCAGTGGCTGGCGGCGGCGTGGTGGACTGGGATGGCTGGGCGCCACCGCACGCGACGAGAGCAGCGACGATGAGCGAAGCGAAAGCAGGGAACGTTCTCGATGTCATGTGGGTCTCCGATCGGACGATCGGCCGCGACTGTACGCCGAATGCGCGCCAAGGGTGAGCGGGTGGGGGCGTGATGCAGCCGTGGCCACGAAGGGCATGGGGAGCCGCGCGGCTACTCGGGGAACGCCGCGATCGCCTCGCGTGACACGAGCTCGCGCTTGTCACCCGCGAAGCCGTCGAACAGCGCACGATGCGCCGCCAGCGAGAACACGTCTTGGCGTGTCTCGTACTCGCGGATCCAGCCGAGCAGAATCTCCAGGTAGGCATCCTGGGCTTGTTTGCTCGGGTACTTGTGCGGCTCCCACGGGCGCGCGCGTGCGTTCGCGACGCAGGCCTCGATGCCCGGGTTGAGAAATACGAGCCGCGTGCAGCGGGGCAGCGCCACGTTGATCAGATCCGCGTAGCAGCCCTCGATCACCCAGCGGTCGTTTCCGTCCATGAACGACGTGAGATCCCGCGCGCTCTCGGTGACCGGGCGGCGCCGTGGGGGTGGCTCGGGCTGCCAGGCGAGCGTGTCGAGATCGAGGTGGGGCAGGCCGGCTTTCTGCGCGAGCCGTGCCGCGAGGGTTGATTTGCCGGAGCCGGAGTTGCCGAGGACGACGAAGCGCACCATGGCGGGCCATCATATCCGTCACTCGATGCGCGCTGGGGGCGCGCTGGGGTGCGAACGCCACGGTCAGCGCGTCATCGAGGTGGAGACTGCCGTCACGGGCAGGTTGCGGGCTTCGTGAACGACTCGGTGATGGTCACGCCGCCGCCGCTGACCCTGCCGGTGGCGCCGACGCCAACACCGAAGTGCGCGAACCCTTCCCAGATCAGGCACTGCCGAGCGGCCGTCGTTCCCGCCAACATGCCGTCGCGCATGTTCTCGTAGGCCGGGGTGGACGGCGTGAAGTTGAAGCCATCGACCCAGTCGTCCTGGACGTCACTGACGGTGAGGCCGGCGGCCAGGTAGTTCTCCATCACGCGCCACATGATCGCGGCGTACAGCTCGCCATCGGCATGGACCTCGGTGCCGGTCACGCTCGTCTTGTAGCTGCCGACGTAGGTCGCGTAGGGCTGCGTCCGGATGCCGAGCGGGTTGCCGAACGCGTATTCGCCCATGATGTCGTCGCCGTTGATCAGGAGCGCGTTGGTATCGCTGGCACCCTCGCCGATCGCGCCCGCGATAGGTCCGCTCATGCCGCCGATCATGCGCTGGGTCAGGCCGTGCGCGTACTCGTGGAACACGATGTCGGCATCGATGTCGCCATCGAGCCGCAGCGGGCTCGGGTTCGTGCGCAGGCGAGCCTGCGTACCGAGCTGGGTCCTCAACGTCGCCCCGATGGCCTGCGTCACCATCGCCGAGGGGATCTTGATCTTGCGGTTGGTGCCGCCCGGAGAGAACGCGCCGTCCGCGAGGTTGTTCGCGATGACCACGGCGATCGCGCCTGCGGTCTGCGCGTTCTGCACCTTGACCGTGAAGTCGCACGAGCCGCGATCGACGATCGCCACCCTGCCGGTCAGCGAACCCGCCGGGAGCGCCGTGCAGGCATCGCTGGTCGGCGCGACGCCGTCATTGGCGAGGGCGAGGGGACCCGCGACGCCGGTCGCGGTGGGCGCCGGACCGAACGCCGAGCTGAACGCGCCGTTGTCAGTCGCGCCGACGCTGACGAACGCGTCGCCGCTGACGCCGCTCCACAGGAACATCTGCATGCGCGGCGCGCTGCCGTCGTTCGGGGTCGCGAAGTTGGCGTTGTCGAGCCCGCTGCCATCCTGGGCCTCGGCGTTGACCGCGTCGTTCCCGAGTCCGCCCTTCCCGAAGTTGTTGACCTGGAAGTTACCGGCGGCCTCGTTGAACCCGTGGCGGTACAGCACGTCGTGCGTGACGTTGTTCAGGTAAAATAGATTCTGTACTGCGACGTTGCGATTCGAGACGGTGGCCGGCGAGACGGTCAGATCCGCGGCCGTGAGGAAGTCTCCGTTCGCCACCGCAACACCCCCGGTCGTCGTGTCCGGGGCGTTGTTGGCGTCGGTGTCGAGGTACGCGTGCGCGTTGTTGCCGGTGATGTTATGCGTGGTCTGGCTCCCGGCGCCGAGCCAGCCCGACGGGGACTCCGTCGTGACTCCCCCGGTGACGATCGTCTGTGCACCCTTGCTCGGATCCTCGACGAACACGTTGTAGCGATCGTTGCTCGTGCGGTGTTCGACCGACACGAGCTGTCCGCTGCCATCGACCAGCGTGTAGTCGAGCTGGTTGTGGTGCACCGTCCAGGTCTCGACCACGAAGCCGGTGCGCAGGTTGCCTCGATCGTCCGCGTACGCCACGCGTTCGACCGACGGAGGGCGCTGGAACTCCGGGACGGCGGCAAACGTGGTCGTGTTGCCGGTGATACCCGCCTGCGCCGGCACCGCGAGCTGGTAGCCGAGCGCTGTGAATGCCGCCTCGAGCGCATCGCGCTCGCTCACGCTGGCCGGCGCGACCGGCCCGAGCGCGGCCGTGCGATCGATCACCTGGAGGAGCTCGCCGTGCGTACCGAGCGCCGCTTTGACGTACGAACCGTGCACACGGAGACCGCCGGCGCGCTGTTCGAAGCGGACGTGGGTGACACCACCGCGCGCCGGGTGCTCCGACACGACGTGCAGCTGATCGACCGCCGAGCCACTGCGATCGCGGAGATAGGAGCGCACGATGTCTGCCCTGGCAGCGGTCGATGGACTGGTGAGCGCACCCGATGTCGAGCGCACGATGCGCGCGCCGTCGAGGGCGTCCGATTCGATCTGCTGCGTGGACTGTGCTGGATCATCGGCGCATGCCGTGAAAGCGCCCACTCCGGTTCCCAGTACGACAAGATGGAAAAGACTTCTTCGCATTCGTCCTGGATATCAGGATCGAGTTCGAACTAGCACGCAAAATTTTAATGGCTGTGTTCGATAGCTTCTGATGACGGCGAGGACCGCTGATTTCGCTGGTTTGTCGGTGAGATCTGGCGGCGCTGGTTTACGCGAATTTTTGTGCAACCAAACGATGCGCGTGCCCCACAGCAGGATGGAGGTTTCGAACGGACATGGTGATCACGATCGGGCCATAGATCGATTTATATTCTGACTGGACATCTCATTGGCAGGTAGGCGGTGACGTTTGCTAGAGGGCAGACCGCGCGGCGCTCAGTTTGGCGGTCTGAGGCGCGGGCAGCTTGGCAGCCGGCTCCGCGCACGGTCGATAGCGGCCGGTCTCGTAGGCCCAGTCGAGGTGCCCGCGGATCCAGGAGCGCAGCATCCCGACGTAACACCGGACGCTCGCGCTGGCCGGGCCGAAGGACGGGAGCTGGTCGACCTCCTGGAGGAAGCCACGGACTTCGTTGTTGTGGAACTCGATCGCCTGCGCCACGGCTTCGGCGATCGTCAGCCGGCGCTCGTTCATCAGCACCAGCACCAGGTTGTGGATCTCGCCCTGGATGATCTCCTTCTCGTAGGTGAACAGGTCGTTGGCCCAGCCCACGATGTTGCTCGCGCGCGCGGCCAGCCTTTGCAGGGCGGGGTGCTCGCGGATGTGGTCTGGCAGGCGGAAGCCTTCCAGCAGCTCCGCCAGCGCGAACTGGACATGGAGTCCGATGGTGATCTCGCGGAGCTGCAGGTACGAGGCGAGATCCGGGATCTGTGCGCGCTCGCGGTTTCGGGCCTCGGCGACGTTGGCGGCGAACAGTTCTTCCAGTCGATCGGCGAAGCGCGTCACGTGGCTCGGCGGTGCCATGGCGCGCAGTCGCTGCCGCAGGTCCACCATCCCCGCTGCAAACGGGTCCTGAGGCGAGCCCGTGATGTCGGCCCGGAAGAGATCGAGCAGGTGCTGCTGGTACGTTTCTACTTCGTGGGCGGTCCCCAGCTTCTCGATGTGGTCATCGAGGATGCAGAACAGCAGGGTCCAGTCGGCCGCCAGCTGGAGCCCATGCGACGTTGCCGTTGGAAACCCACGGGCCACCAGCCAGCCTATCTTCTCCTTGTTCGCGTTCCGGGTGTGCTGCTCCGTCACGAGCATCCCGAGCGACTGCGCCCACAAGATAGAGTCCTCGTGCGCCGGCCAGGCATTCGGATGGACCTTCGACGCAAAGGGGCAATACAACGAATCCATCCGTGTCATGATTGAGACACTCCCGCGGTTGGGATAGTTAAGTAGTTCCGACTGACGGCCTGATCGCGCTTTCAGGTGTCCGAACGAGTGAGAGCCGCGATTCTTAACGGGTGTGCAAGAACAGGGACTACCTTCGAGAAAGAGTTTCCAGCATGGCGAACAGTTCGAACTCTCCACCTTTGCTGTGGCGAATACAGAACTTACGGACCCAATGCGATTTGCAGAAGATTACGGTCGATGAGTGAAACACTGTGGCATCAGCGCTCGGTTTTGTGATCAGTTCTGGTGAGGAGCGCATACACCGATAGCAAGGTGCGGTTCGTGTCCGTGATTGCCGGCGGGATACGGTTCCATGCGTGGTGGTCGCCGGAGTACGGTCATTGTGTGTGGGTGACTGCGCGGAATCGCTCGCTCGAGCGTGGCGTGGGCGAATATGACACGCGCGACTCGCAATGACCGACGAGGGTGAGAGCGCTCTACACTCCCGCGGATCATGGGCGCGCCGCGGTGGCCATCGCCATCGTGCGACATCGCCCGGCCGATCCCAGGTCAGCGGGCGAGGGCGGCACAACCTGGTCATGATGAGTGCAACGCACACGTGCTCGCGGGAGGGCCAGCTCACGGCTAGCTGCGGGCGCCGGATCAGCAAAACGGTTTGCCCCATTGAAACGACGGTTCATCACCGCCTGGCGCCGGGTCGTCCGATGGTCGCCTTGTCGCGCCGGGCCGTGAGCTACGATGCGGGCGATGGCGAGCAAGGACTCGTTACTGGGGACGCTGGCGCGCTGGCTCGGGTGGACCCTCGTGCTTGGCAGCGCCGTCGGCGCGCTGATCTCGGCACATCGCGGCGTAACGCTGGAAGAATTTGCGGTCACGGCCGCGATCTCGATGCTGTACTCGGCCACGATCGGGCTGCCCGCGATGCTGGTGTTCCCTCGGTTGCGGCCGCGGATCTACGGCAAGCCCGAGCTCACGCAGTGGTTGATCTACCTCGGCGTACTGTTCACCATCACCGCGGTTGGCACGCTGGTAGCTGGGCTGGTGCTCGTCGCGGTGGGGGTGGCGTCGCTCGACAAGCTATGGAGCGGCTACTGGCAGGGGCTGCAGGTCGCGCTGGCGATCTCGGTGCCGATCACCGTGGGCGCCGGGACGTTTGCCAAGCTCCACGCCCAGCTGGCGAAGACCGAGCAGTCGCTGCAGGCCAAGGAGCTCGAGCGGCAACGCGCGATCCGGCTCGCGGCCGAGGCGCGGCTGGCCTCGCTCGAGTCACGCGTGCGCCCCCACTTCTTGTTCAACGCGCTTAACAGCGCGATCGCGCTGATCCCCGAGGATCCGGGGCGCGCGGAGAAGCTGCTCGAACGCCTCGCGGGTCTCCTGCGGTTCTCGCTCGACGCTGCACCGGCGAAGGTCTCGCTCGGTGAGGAGCTGCGGGTGGTGACCGACTACCTCGAGATCGAGCGCGTGCGGTTCGGCGCCCGGCTGCGCTTCGAGATCGACGTTCCCGGCGAGTTGCACGGCGCGCTGATCCCGGCGTTCGCCATCCAGACCGTGGTCGAGAATAGCGTCAAGTATGCGGTGTCGGCACGCAAGGCGGGCGCGCAGATCGTCGTGCGCGCGCGGCGTGACGGCGAGCGGCTGCGCTTCGAGATCACCGACGATGGGCCTGGGTTCACCGGGCCGATCTGGGTGCCGGGGCACGGGCTCGACAGCCTGCGCGCGCGGCTCGACGCGCTGTATGGCGTCGCGGCGCGGGTCATCGCGCCGGAGGCGGTCCCGGCCGGCGCCGGGGTGACAATCGATCTGCCCGGGGCAGCGCCGAAGGCAGCACCCGAGGCAGCATCCGAGGCAGCACCCGCGGCAGCACTCGCGGCAGCATCCGACGCCGTCACCGAGGCAGCATCATGAGGCGGGTGTTCCTCGTCGATGACGAGGCGCTGGCGCTGAAGCGGCTGGCGCGGATGCTCGAAGCGACCGGCCGTGTCGAGATCGTGGGCCAGGCGACCGATCCGGAAGCGGCCATCGCGGCGATCTCCGGCATCGCCGATCTCGATCTCGTGTTCCTCGATATCTCGATGCCCGATCTCGATGGCTTCGCGGTCTGTGCGCGGCTGCCTCCCGGCCTCATGGTCGTGTTCACGACCGCGCACGACGAGCACGCGCTGCGCGCGTTCCAGACCAACGCGATCGACTACCTGCTGAAGCCGATCCGCGACGACGAGCTCGCCCGCGCGCTCGACAAGCTCGATCGGCTGCGCGAGTTGCCCGCGGACGCCGCGCACGACGAGCTCGCCCGCGCGATGGCGGCTATCCTCACGCGCGCCCCAGAACGGATCGCGTCGCGGCTCGGCGACAAGATCCACCTGATCGATCTCGATCGGATCACCCACTTCGTCGCCGAGGACAAGCTCACCTACGCGGTCACGGTCGAGCGGAGCTTCGTGATCGAGCCGAGCATCGCCGATCTGGAAGACCGCTATGCGCGCGCCGGGTTCTTCCGGATCCACCGCGCGACCCTGGTCCGGCTGTCGGCGATCGTCGAGCTGTCGAGCACGACCTTCGGGACGCGCGTGCGGCTCGGCGACGGTAAGACCGAGCTGCCGGTGGCCCGCGAGCGGGCGAAGGCGCTCAAGGACAAGCTCGGGCTGTGACGCCCGGGCCGAGCCGCCGCGATCTGCGGCCCGTCCGTGGTTGGCGCACGGCTAGCCGCGCTGGCTATTCGACGAGGCAGTCGCCGGTGAGCGATGCCGGCGCGGGTAACGCCAGCCCGGCCCGGACGAGCGTGAACTTCTCGTGGTTGGCGTCCGGACAGATCGCCGGATCGCGTTCGATGCGCCAGCACGGTGCATGAAGCTCGCCGCCGCATGCCCGCACGGCGATGCGCTCGGTGGCCGAGGTGAGCTCGACCGCGCACTGGTATTGCGTTCCATCGCGCGCGGCGTCGACATCTGCGAGCGCGGTGGCCAGGCAGGGGACACCGAGCGGCACCTGGTCGGCATGCTCCTCGAGCCCGCTCAGCAGCGCGGCGAGATCCGCCGAGCACAGCGACGCCGACGACGAGCGATACGGAAACTGCGCGAGCAGCTCCGCGAGGCGCGGTGCGGCCTCCGCGGTACAGGCCGGCGAGCCTGGCTCGGTATTGAACGCCGCCGACATGATGACCCGCTTCGGGTCGGCTTTGAGCTGCCGGAGGAAAGAGGCGTATGCCACGACCGAGCCGGGCGAGCGATCTTCGCGCGCGCTGATCACCACGACCGCGAGGTAGGCGTTGTCGCGCAGGAAGCCGGCGTTGGCGGGGTTGCCGTCGAGCGCGCGCTGGATCATCGCGAGCGGCTGTGTGGCCTCTGCGTCGTACGTGCCGGCGCCGGCAGCCGCAACGAGCGCGTCGCGCAGCGTGCCGCGGAAGTTCTGCTCGCGGCTGCCGTCGAGCCGCGGAGCGGTCGTGAGGAAGCCACCGGTGACCTGGGGAGCGCCACGCACGACGCCGCCATCGCGCGGGTCGGCGGTGATCACGCCGGCGTGGAGATCGGGTACGCCGCCGGGAGAGTTCTCGAGCATGCTCGCGAACGTGGCGAAGCTGGTCGCGAGGCTGGCCTGGTATGGCGCCATCGCCGGCGAGTCGTCGATCACGAACAGGAGATCCAGCGGCGCCCGGCTAAAGACCGGCACGTCGAGGTGGACGGCGCGGCTGGTGGGCTCCAGCGTCGATGGTTCGCTCGGTGCGGTGACGCACGCGGTGAGACAGAGCACGATCAGCGCAAAGCAATGCACGGCCGTTGTTCGAGCAAGTGCCTGGCCAGCTCAACACATTGTGTTTCCTATGGGTTACGTCCTTCATGGCGCCAACCACGTTGGCAGGTGCCAACGTGCGAGACGCGGAGCGTCGATGACGGCGCAAACGCTATCGTCTATCAGCGGGAAGCCCGAGTGCTTGTCAGGTTGGCAGCGAGCTGCGCGCGCGCGTTGACCGTGTGACGCGAGCAGCGGTCCGGCGCACGCTAGATGGTGATTGGGTTACCGCCAATTCGGTGGTCCGTTGCTTGCTCGGGAGGCAACCATGCCGCAGCAAGCTCGATACGTCGTGGCCCCGCTCCCCAAGGCGACGGTCGTCGCAACTGCCCCGCACGTAGCGGTCGCCATGGAGGGCTATGCTGATGGAGAGAAGGGCGAGACATGGCAGCTCGTCCGTCTTGCTCCGCGACGTTGGGAGATCACCGTGGCAAGGTGCGCGACGATCGTCCGGCATAGAGGGCA
>Ga0134121_10003626_pt1 | contig 12801 bp, 5 predicted proteins | sample KB301_FD_96463 | JGI IMG/M metagenome (GOLD analysis project Ga0134121, IMG submission 96463) | Terrestrial soil microbial communities without Nitrogen fertilizer from Kellogg Biological Station, Michigan, USA - KB3-0-1 | ecosystem: Environmental > Terrestrial > Soil > Unclassified ...
CAAGGTCGACGCCACCGCACTGTAAGAAATCGGCCCGGTGGTGGCGCTGTAGCTGCCGTTGTTGAAACCCGTCAAGGCCAGCGTGAAGGTGCCGCCGCTGGTGCCCGTGAAGCTCAAGGCCTGCACCGCCGTGCCGTTGTTGTTGGGGATGCGGACGTTGCGGCTCGAGTCGGGGCCGCGGGCAAAGTCCGGAATGTTCAGGATCACGCCCGGCGTCGACACCACCGTCAGCGTCGTCAGGTAATTGTCCCCCGGCACGCCGTCATTGTTGCCGTCCAGGAAGCCCAGCGTCGAGCCGCTGGTGTCCTTGAAACCGTCGCTAGCGCTGCGGAAGGTCAGCGAATAACTGCCCGCCGACAGCACGCCCGCCGTGCCGGTGCCGCTCTTGACGAAGGTCATCGAGGTGTTGGACGGATCGATCAGCAAGGTGCCCTTGATCGGCGTGGCCTGCGTGGCCACCGTCGCCGACACCGCCGGACTAGAGCCGGTCAAACTGCTGGTGGCCACAAAGGCCGGCTGAATGGCCAGGCCCAGGGCGCCCTGGAAGGCGACATTGGCACTGGCCAGCGACGTGGCGCTGACCACCGAATTGCCGACCCCGACGGTCGGCAGGGCATTGAGGGCCGATTGAATATTGGCCACCAGCGAGGCCACGATGCTGCTGTAAGTGATCGGACCGGTGGTGGCGCCCTTGAAGGTCAGGGTAAACGAACCCCCGGTGATGGTGCCGCCGAAGGTGATGGTTTCCACCACGTTGCCACTGACCAGATTGACGTCGCTGGCGCCATAGGTGTTGAAGGCGTCGTACAGATTCAACACCGACGGATCGAAAGCCTTGTTGAAGGTGGCGACAAAACCGGTGGCGGTGGGGGTCAGGCTGTTGACGATCAAGCCGCGCGAGGCGATAGCGTTGCTCGAGCCGGTGATGTAGTTGGCAGCATCGGTGGCGACGATTTTCTGGGCGCCCGGCGCATTCAACGTCGCACTGAAAGTGCCGACGCCGCTGGTCAACGTGCTGTTGGGAGGCAAGGCGGCGGTCGTGTCGGTGCTGGAAAATTGGGCAGTGCCGGCGTAGTTGGGGACAGTGTTGTTGAATGAATCTTGGGCGGTGAATGTAAGGCTAAAGGTGTTGCCGGTGATGGTGGTGTTGGGAGCGGTGACGAGGAAGTGGTCCACGGCGGCCGGCGTGACGGACATGGTGATACTAATGCCGGTGATGGTGGTGTTGGCGGAATCGGTGGCGGTGATGGTTTGGTTGCCGGCCGTCTTCAGAATCACGGCAAAGTAGCCCACACCATTGGTCAAGGTGGTGCCACTTTGCAAATACGCTTTGGGATCGGTGCTAGTGAGCTGGATGGTGCCGCTGTAACCGACCGCCGTGTTGTTAAACTGATCCAGGGCCGTCACCACGACGAGCAAACCATTGCCGGCCGTCGTGTTGGTCGGAGCGCTGACAGCGAAGTGAGTTACGGCGTTGCTAATGGTAATGTTGCCACTAATGCCGGTGATTGTGCTAGTGGCGGTGTCGGTAACTGCAACCACGCGGACACCGGCGGTTTTCAACGTGGCGCTAAATGTTCCTGTGCCACTCGTCAAAGTTGTATCCGCCGGAAGCGTTGCTGCAAAGTCGCTGCTGGCGAAATGAACGGTACCGTTATAGCCCGTAGCCGTATTGAAATAGCGGTCTTGCGCGCTGATAGTGAAAGTGAAGGCTGTTCCGGCCGCGGCAACCTGGGGACCGTTGATGGCGAAGCGAAAGGCAGCCGCAGCGCTGACGCCAATTGGACTGCTGGTTCCCGTGATTGCAATGTTAGTGTCGGCGGCGGTCACCGTTTGATTGCCTGCTGTCTGCAAAAACGCGGCGAATTGGCCGATACCATTGGTAAGCGTCGCATCGGCCGATAGTACCGCCTGGCCGTCGCTGCTCGTGAAATGGACGGTGCCGGCATAGCCGGTTGCGGTGGCGTTATGCTGGTCGAGCGCCGTGACGGTGAAGTTCATGCCGGTGCCCGCGGTGACGCTGCTCGGAGCGGTGACGGTCAGACTGACCATGGCGACTTTTAACTGCCACCCCGCTTTTACTTCGCGGATACGCTTGTTGGAGCTGTCCGCGACAAAAAGATTCGCCTGCGAATCTACCGCCACGCCAAAGGCGTCACTGATCTGGGCTGCGCTAGCAGCACCATCATCCCCGCTAAATCCCGACGTACCACTTCCCGCAGCGGTCGTGATGATGCCGGTCGAGAGATCTACTTCGCGGATGCGGCGATTGCCATAATCTGCAATTAACAGGTGACCGCTCCCATCTACTGCTACGTCCCAGGAATAGCTAAGTGACGCCAACGTGGCAGGGCCGGCGTCACCACTGTTGCCCTGAATTCCATTGCCCGCGACGGTGGAAATGACACCTGTAGAAAGATTGACCTGTCGAATCCGGAAATTCAAGTAGTCGGCAAAATAGAGGTTTCCCCTGAGATCAACCGTGATACCTGTAGGCGTACTAAGTGATGCCGCGGTTGCTTGTCCGCCGTCACCCGAAAAACTTCCTGTTCCGTTGCCAGCCACGGTTGCGATGATGCCCGTCGACAAGTCCACGCGGCGGATTCGGTGGTTGGAATAGTCCGAAATATACAGGTGGCCTGTTGCATCCAATGCGATTGCCACGGGATAGTTGAGTGATGCCCCGGTAGCTGGGCCGTTGTCACCACCGAACCCCGCGGTACCGTTGCCTGCGATGGTTGTGATTTCGCCAGTCGAATGATCCACTTTACGAACACGAGCGTTTGCGGCGTCAGCGATGAATACGTTGCCGCTGCTGTCCACCGCGACTCCATAGGGGTTATTAAGCGCCGCTGCGGTCGCCGAACCACCATCACCCGCGAATCCCGATGTCCCGTTGCCTGCGACAGCGCTGATCACGCCTGTGGCAACGCTAACCTTGCGGACTCGATTTGCATCCCGATCAACGAGGAACAGGTTGCCATTGGCGTCGGTGGCAACGCCGACGGGATAGCTCATTGTCGTGGCTGTGGCCAGACCGTTGTCGCCCAACCCGCCGGCGATGGTGCCGATTGTGCCCGTGGCGAGATCGACTTTGCGGATGCGGTTGTTGTAATAGTCGGAGATAAAGAGGTTGCCTGTGGCATCGAGCGCGACGGCTTCCGGACGATTCAACACCGCGAAAGTCGCCGTCCCACCATCGCCGCCGAAGCCTGCGGTCCCGCTGCCGGCGATGGTAGTAATCATCCCAGTCGAAACGGTCACCTTGCGAATCCGGTTATTGGACTGGTCGGCGATCAAGATGTTGCCGCTGCTGTCAACGGCCACACCCGTGGGTATGTAAAGCTGGGCCAGCGTTGCCAAGCCGCCGTCGCCACCGGAGCCCAAGCTCCCGTTGCCTGCGACCGTGGTAATCACGCCGGTAGACGCGGTCACCTTGCGAATCCGATAGTTGCTGCAGTCCGCGATATAGATGTTCCCGTTGCTATCAACCGCCAAACCCGCAGGATTCCGGAGGCTCGCCGCGGTTGCCAAGCCCCCGTCGCCGCTGTAGGTCGGCAGGCCGTTGCCGGCGACCGTGGTAATCACGCCAGTGGAAGCGGTTACCTTGCGGATCCGCTGGTTGTCGGTGACATAGAGGTTTCCGTTGGCATCAACCGCCACACTCACGGGCAGCGAAAGTGACGCTGCCGTGGCTGCAACGCCCTCGCCGCTGAATCCGCCGGTCCCGTTTCCCGCAACCGTGGTGATTATACCGGTGGACAAGTCAACTTCGCGAACTCTATTATTGTTCGTATCCGCAATGAACAAATGTCCGTTCGCATCAACTGCAATGTTTGGAGTTGGAGAATTACCGGTCGCAAAATTCAGGGCTGCCGCCGTGGCCAGTCCGCCATCACCGCTGAATCCGGCGGTTCCGTTCCCAGTTATTGTCGTGATTATGCCCGTGGATGCATCGACCCTGCGGATGCGATTATTGTAAGAGTCGGCGATAAATACATTGCCGCTGCCATCCACGGCAACACCCTGAGGGTGGGTCATCACTGCAGCCGTGGCTGGGCCATTGTCACCACCGTAGGTTGCACTTCCATTGCCGGCAAACGTCGTAATGATTGAGTTCGGTGCGACGCCGCTGCGGCTGTCGGCATAGTTGGAGCCAAAACCACTGTAATATGCGGTCAGCGCGTGCGTCCCAACTGTGATCGAGGTGGTGACGAATGTGGCCGTTCCCGCATTAACCGGCGCTGAGCCAATCGGCGTGGTTCCGTCCATAAAGGTGACCGTCCCCGCGTTGGGCGTGCCGGTGTTTGGCGGGACGACGGCAACAGTAGCCGTCAAGGTCACCGCCTGCTCGTAGGCCGCGAATACCGTCGACACGCCCAGGGCCATCGAAGTGGGAATTCCGACAACAACTGTCACCGCGCTGCTGCCGTTGATGCTAGAAGTGGCAGTATCGGCAGCGGTCAGAGTTTGACTGCCCGGCGTATTAAGGATTCCATTGAAATTGCCGAAACCATTTGTCAACGTGGCGTCGGCTGGCAGCGCGGCTTGGGCATCAGTGCTGCTGAAATGCACCGTGCCAATGTAATTGGTGTCGGTGTTGTTGAACTGGTCTACTGCCGTCACATTGAAACTGAAATTGCTCCCCGCGACCGGGTTGCTGAAAACGTTCACGCTCAAATGGGTCGCAGCCGCCGGTGTGACATTGATCGGATCGCCTCCGGTGATGCCAGTGGTCCCCGTGATGCTGCCGATGAGCGTGTCCGTAGCCGTCAGCATTTGAAGGCCAGCGGTTCCGAAAGTAACGCTGAATGTGCCAACGCCGCCAACAAGCGTGGCGTCGGCCGGCAGCACAGCCTGCGAATCACTGCTGCTGAAGTGAACCGTGCCGTTGTAGGTTGTGTCCGTGGCATTGCTGGACGTTAACGCTGTAACCGTGAAGGTGAAGGCCGAACCGGCCGTGCCACTGGTAGTACCTACGATGGCAAAATGCTGCCGCGAAACACCCGCCTCGACTGTCGATAGAGGCCCGGTGTCCGAGGAACCACCGATAACGTAGGCATTCCCGTTGACAACAACCGTGACAGCGGATACGCGTGGGGTCAAGAGACCTGACGGCAACGTGCGCCACGAATCAGTGCCAGGGTCGTACTCGTCAACCGACGCCAAGTTGTGAGTACCCCCGTCGAAGCCACCAACAACGTAGATCTTCCCGCCCAGGACCACTGCTCCGGCTCCTGCACGTATGGTGGGCATATGAGATTTGCTTGCCCAAGTGTTGGTTGCGGGATCATAGACCTCCACGGCCGTCAAGTCGCTCAAATTGGCGCCAGTACCAGCAAATACATAAATGAGGCCGTTCAAAGAGACCGCCGTAGTCGAAGCACGGGGTGTAAGCATGGCGTCGCGGCTCACCCAGGTGTTGGTTGCGGGGTCATAGGCTTCGACCTTCCCGGAGATGTTCCCAACCGAATCCTGGCCGCCAATCGCATAGACCTTGCCACCGACCTCCGCCACAGCCCCGTAAAACCGCGGCGTCGGCATCGCTGCCCCTGCGCTCCACGAATTCGACACAGGGTCATAGATTTCGGTGACGGGACTGGCCCCGAAACCGATTCCGTACAGCTTTGACCCGATGGCTACGGCACCCCCATCGTGGAACCCACCGGCTGGCACGCTTGCCAGAGTGGTCCAGGTGTTGGTGGACGGGTCATAGCCATAGTAGTCCGGCCCGCCGGCCACATAAACCTTGCCGTTCAAGACGGCACCGAGTGGGGCCGTCAGTGCTTGCGGCAAGCTCGCCTTGTACTGCCAAGCAAGGTCGTTAATGGGTGCCGGCGGAATCGCCACCGCAAAGCTGCCGAATATGCCATACGGGACGAAGTAGCCGCGCGTGTCGCTGACTTGGTTGAATTGCATCGACAGTGTGTAGGTGCCGTTATCAGCACTGCCCCACTTGCCATTTGGCGCTGTGATTCGGTAGGTGGCGCTTCGCGGTGAGCCATTTGTGTTGTTGTCCACGCCGACAAAAGTTGCCACTTGACTATAGCCGTTTGGTCCGGTCACGAGGATGTTGCCGGTGTGCAGCGTGGAAACGTCCACCGCAACGTTGTCCGCATATGTGACCGTGAAATCTTGTGTCGTTGCACCTCCCGTGCTGATATCCGCAGCGCCGGAGACAGCCGAAGGTGGGTTTGTCTCAGTAGCAATGTTTGTCAGATCGATCTCGGAATTGGCTGCTCCGTCGAAATGGAAATCCAGAACGGCGTTAGTCTGGGCGAGCAGACTGGGGTCGGTAACTGTGATGCGAAACTTGCTTGGACCGGTGGGAAGCGAACTCGGCGCTGGGATAGTTCCAAGAGGGACCGAGTTCAGCGAAACGTCCAGAGCGCCGGTCGTTGTTTGGAACTGGTAATCGAATGTCAAGTCAAAGGACTGACTCGGTGTGGTAATCGCCTGAGACAAGTCCACGGGCGAATGGGTTGTCAAACGCGCCCACCAGTCGCCAAGTGTGTGCTGAATGGCGTCAGCGACGCCATGGCCTATGGTGCTCCAACTTGCCATTATGCCGGATAGGAATGAGCCGTTTGACACAGATGGCAATGTGGGCCGATAAGTGGTGCCGAGGTCAAAACTGGTAATCGTCGTCGATTTGACACTGCCGTCACTGGCAAGAACCTGCCCGGTCATGGGCACGGGCGGTTTCGCAGCGTTTTGATCACCTGCTGCCGCTCTCATTTCGAAATGCAAGTGAGGACCGGTTGATGTTCCAGTGTTCCCTGAGTAGCCTATTACGTCCCCCTGCTTGATCTTATCACCGACGTCCACCATTCGCTGTTTCAGGTGGTAGTACAATGAATACCAATCACTAGTCCGACCGTGATGCTTGATTTTTACGAAGATACCAGGGTTTGGGTCAATGTTTTGCGGATCCACCTTGACTACTTCGCCGTCAGCTACGGCTACGATTTTTGTCCCTTCGGGCATTCCGAAGTCGATCCCCGAATGGACATTCGGGCCCTTGAACTCTTGCGTGACTGGGTGGGCTCCTTCAAACGGTAAACGTAGAGCGAGGTCATTTCCCACAGCGGGAATGGTTGCTGCGTCAGCGACACCCAAATGGAATGCCGAACTAATGATCGCGCCGGGATTGATCACCTCCACTAACCAATTTCCAATGCTCCCGAACACTTGGCTGACCGTGATGCTCGTCGTGTTGTTCTGGCCTGTTACGAGTCCATTGATCAGATTGCCTGAGGGATCGTGCAATCGTACAGTCGCGCCGGGATTAAAGTTTATCCCCGTTAGGCTCACAGACTGGGGCGACGTGGATTGGGCCAATGTCGTCGTCGGACTACCGAAAATCTGAGGTTGGGGTGAAGCGGTCACCGTGATCGCCATCACGCCCTGGTTGTTGCTCCGGTCAATTTCCTGAACGGAGCCCGTGGGGTTCACCATCACCCCGACGTAGTAACTCCCCGCGGCGGTTCCAGTGGGAATCGTTACGACTTTGGTCAGCGGCTGTGACTGTCCTGCCCCCAAGGCAGGAACGGTCACGTCGGCTAACAAAGGATCAGCATCCGCGACGGTCGTCCCAGAATCCAAACGGAGCTTCGCCGAAGTAGCGGGCGCGGCCACGTTACTTTGGTTCGTCACCAGAAACGAAACCGTCGCCTGATCCCCTGCCAGTAGGCTGATGGGATTGCCGCTCACGGCGGATACTGCAAAGTCCGTTAGCTGGACGGCTTTCGGAACCACTGGAAAGGTAAGGCGCGGCGAGATTGCCCCGTCCGAATTCTTGACTTCAACCGACCAGTCGGTCCTGGCCTCGGTTAGCCCAACGTAAACATCGATTTGCCCGGAACTGCGATATTGCAGCCGGTCTACGGGAATCGGGTAGGGGATACTCCCAGCGTAAACCGTGACCGTCGAACTGGAGCCAAACCCCGTTCCTACGATGCTGACCCACTGCCGTGAAGAATCGACAATGGGTTGAGCTGGATTGATGGCCGAAATGTGCGGCGTTGTGGTTGCTATTACGCTGACGTCGTCGATACGGAAAACAGTGGGATTGCTGGCGTCGGTCGTGGCAAGGAAATCCAATCTTACGGTCAGCCCATGAAATGCACTCAAGTCAAAAGTGGCCTGTTGGTAAGTTCCAGCCGTTGTGCGGTTTAGATTTGAATACGATCCGACCGCCGCCAAGGTGGAACCCGACGAATTCAAGATTCTCGCATTCAACACGTCGTGCTTGCTCGCACCGGCATCGTCCGAGGAAACATTTACCCAGTAGGTCAGTACCACCGAAGTGGCATTGTCCGGGATCGTGAACTGCTGATAGATCTCCCCCACGAGGTTGTTACCTTTGGACCCGTCGGGCTTCGCGAGAGCTTCATACCCTGGCGTGCTGTGACTGTTGGCAAACTGCGAACCGGCGTAAAAGAAATTGCCAGTGGCGGTCCAATCGTTGACCGCAGAGATCGGCACGTCAAATCCGCTGTTATGAATGAGCTGTACGCCCGCGGGAGCTGTCCGAGCTTCCAGGAGTTCAAAGAACAGAAGGGTGCGCCGGGGGAACCGGGCCTTGGTGTCGCGGCGGCGGTGACCGCGCTTGCTCTTGGCACTGGCCCATTTCACGAACTGACGCCACCAGGAAGGGAACATGCGGCGACCTCTTTCTTGGGTCATCGATTAGCGAATAGAGCAAGTCAGCATGTCGTTGGACGACATGACGGTGGGCACCGAATCACAGGGTGTCAAAGACTGCAATGCCGCCGTGTGTCAGGCGGGGCCGGCAAAGGCTTGCTATAGGCAGCACTACAAACGTGCTGCGGGGCAAAGCGTAGGAAGTGTAACGTTGCCACCATTGTACGGTGCGACACGATGGAAGCCAAGCCACTGGCGACTGGTGGTGGGTCGATGCCGGACCGTGATGGCGCGGCGGCGGCGAAGAAACAGCAAGATCGTCAAATGACCCTGGTCACCGGGGGTTCGCCGGTATCGTGAATAATAATCAGATCACAAATGACGCCGCCGCGACTAAGAATCCGGCGGCGTCGGAGGTGGGCAAGAAACGCCTGCAAGTTCTGGGCATGCGATGAGGGACACGGTGGTAGCTATTCAAACACGAGCTTGATAGCCTCCTGCTGCGTCGAGGGCCAGAGGTGGCGATAGCGGCGGGATGTGGCCTCGTTCATGTGCCCGGCCCATTCCTGCACAAGCCGCTGATCGACGCCCTTGCTGGCACACGCCGAAATGAAGCTGTGGCGCAGTGTATGGAGGCCCCGCATCATTTCCCATTTCGTCCCGAGCAACACGCGCTTGAAGTGGTCATGCACCTCGTTGCGGGTCAACGCGGCCTGTGCCGTCTGCTCTCGTTTCTTCACGGTTGCCATGCGACCTTTCAGGGACGACGGGCGTTTCTTCACGTTCTGGTAGCCGGTGGTACGGCTCCGCTTCTTGCTGCGGGCGACAGTGCCGGCGTGGCAGAACAGGGCCGGGCCTCCTGGATGCACGGCCAGCCATTCCCGCAGAACTTCCTTGAGGAATGGCGTCATCGGCACGCGGCGGGTGGTCCGCTGGCCTCGGGTTCGCTTCTTTTCCCGCACGAGCACGGTGTTTCCTTTGAAATCCACGTCGCTGACAAGTGCCCGCAGCATCTCCGACCGTCTGGCTCCCGTGTGGGCGGCAAAGCAGAACAGGGGATGAATCCAGGGGTGCGGCGCTTTGTCCTTGACGATGGTTAGCAGGTCAGCCACTTCATTGGCTTCCAGATACAGACATTCCCACAGCGTGCTTGGGTCGCCGCCGCAGGCCAGCTGCGCCTCTATTTCGGCCCTTGTCATGAACGGCGGTTTCTCATCGGACTTTGGGTATCGCAGCCCGCGGTTCGGGAATTTGCCCTCGGTGAGTCCCATCGGCTCGCCCCAGTTCCACGCGGCCCTGAGCGTAGCGATCTCTTTGCGGATGGTGGCAGGTGCCAATTTTGCCTCGGCCCGTTTGTTGACGTATTCCTGAAGCCTGCCGAGCGACAGCTCACCAAGCGGGGAAGCATCGCCGAGGACGCGGCAAAAATTGCCGAGATGCACCTTGCAGGTGTAGAGACTGTTGGCCTCGATGGTGCCGTTGACGTGCGTGGCGAGGTAGCGGTCTTTCAGATGGCCGAGGGTTACGGCCTGGCGGGGAGCGTTAGGAAGGGTAGGTCCGGTGTCTGGCGGTTTGCCATCGTGCTCGATGAAACTGACAATGTCGGTAGCTTCGGGTAGCACGACCAGTCGCTGCTTCAATCGCATGAGAAGATAATCGACCTGGCGGGCTTTATTTTCGGCTTCGGTTTGCTCGACTTTACCAATGGTAAAAGTGTGCAACTTGCCGTGGTGGCAGAAAAGAATTCGATAGCTGCCGTTTCGTTCTTGCAGAGATGCCATGATGGGGCCCCCCGCAGCATCACGCCAATCTCAGGAAAGCCTCTTTACCATTATTTTACCAAATGCCTGGTAAAGAAAAAGGACAAGATGCCAGGATTCGCCGTAACATCTTGTCCTGATTGGACTGCCGAAGAGAGGACTTGAACCTCCACCCGGTTACCCGGACTAGCTCCTGAACTTAGTTTTTGTCCACTTTGCCTAGAGGGAGCCTGAAGGGACGTTTCACAAAATCCCCTGGTTTTTATGGTCTTTACGTCACGAGCACACTTGTCTTTCATTGTAGGCAAAGGGGGCTCAAATGGGCAATGTTGGCGGAATTTTGGCGGAAAAAAACCAGGCCAAAAGGGGACCATATTTAGGTGAAACGGCTAACGTGTCAGCGTTGTCCGCCAACGAAAAAACCCCTCGGATGAGGGGTTGTGTTTCCACGAAATTGAATGACGCGTACTTCAGGCCGGCCGGTCGAACGGCAGCAACCCTTCGTTTCTCACCCTGGTCAACTCCTCGTGGCTGATGAGCCATTCTCCGCCTTTACCTCGGCCGCACGGCTTCTTCCTTGCCCGGATCCGACCCAGACGGCAATACTCGCGGATTGTGTATTCCGCGCGGGCCAGGAGGGAACCTACCTCGGCAGTTGAATACCATTCTTTTGCCGTGCGCTGCCGGCTCAAATCCGCGAGCGCGGTTTCGATTCGATCCAAACGACCAAGCAACAGCGAGAGTTCTTCGGCACCCATGATTCACCTGTCGACTGGACTTTGAGGACGACCATGTAAACGGTGGACTGGATCAGCAGTTCTATTTCTGCAAAGTGTTCACAATCGATCGATCACCTCAAGGAGGGCCGCGGGAGTCGAACCCGCCGGGGCACCCGTTGTGCAGCCCTATTCCCGTTACATCGCCGCCCTATCGAGAAGCGGCGTCGCTATCACTGGTTCCTCATTCTGAGAGAACCTCATTTGGAGAATCGCCTTCAGACTCTTCCAGCTCAACCAGCACGGCGGATCGTTCGCGATTTGCACTTGAACGCACTCCGTCGTTTTCTGGCTGAGGGCACAGGCGTGTTCGCCTGTCCCCAGCACCGTCATGTTGATCTTCATGTCCTTCTCCTTTCTTGAGATTGTGAAGCCGACGCAAACCGATCACGGACATCAAAATCCCCCAACACGAGGGAATACACAGCCATAACACTCCTTCCTGGCCTGAACGCGTGGACAACGCAATGTTGACCGCACTGAAGCTGAGGCCGCTGGCAATGCCGACGCAATACACCACCTTCAATCTGCCAAGTGCGACAAACAAGCTGCCGCACATCGCAAGCCCGCATGCAAACAGGGAAAGCACAGTAATCATGCCAACCTCACAGTAGCGCCACGCTCATGTTGGCGCACGCCCAAGTCCAATTCATTGCCACAGAACTGTCCCAGCAACATAAACGTCCCAGATGCCCAGGCGCTGGGTGTCAGCCCTGACGAATCCCACCTTCGGAATCGAACGTCACCCTCCGGCCTTCAGCGAGCAACTCATTGAAATGAGTCAAACTGCGCGGTCTTTCAGTCCAAATTATCGCGCGCAAGACAGCTTCAGCGAGCGCTGGTGAGCACGACGGGATCGTGATTTCCATGCGCTCTCGACAAATCCGAATGTTTTCAGTCATACCTTCCCCTTTCAGATAAACCGCACCTAGTTGCAACCGGTCTCAAGTTCACCACTTGATGCGACCTGGTAGCTTGTTGATATTGTCCACGTTTATCTCCACGTCTACGACCGGCTCTTCCCAAATAGGCGGTGGCAAATGGTATTGCTCGATCAAACGAATCTGATGGTTGATTTTGCTCACCATGATGCCGCAGGGAATCAGGCAGAGTCCCAATCCGAATACCGCCCCAAGCAGGAAGGACACGTGTTCACGACACATCGCAGAACTCCTTAAAAAGATTTGAGAAACGCTTCTACCGGTTGGTCCATCGCATCCAACATGTTCGTTAATAGTTTTTTGATCCGTGTGATGTCTGTTGCGTTGTCGTCGCAGAGTAGATTGACACTGGCAAATGCGACGATCCAAGCAATCCAAACAACAAGCTGATACCAAACTCATCTGACTCACCGCATTTGTTCATGAATCTTCTCCCCACGCGCTGATGACCCAGCCGAAAAGAAATCCAACAACAACGCCAGTTCCACCCGCAATCGCGTAACCAGCTATGCCAAGCACTGCAGCCAATAAGGCACAGAAGTTCGACCGATCTGGCGGCCGCGCCTTCGGAACAACGAATTCCGTCCATTCCCGAACGATGTGGAACACTTTCGCAGACATGACAAGTTCCTTTCTGCGCGCCGCACGCGTCGGCCGCGAGCGAACGGGAGGCGATCG
>Ga0134121_10003629_pt1 | contig 12796 bp, 11 predicted proteins | sample KB301_FD_96463 | JGI IMG/M metagenome (GOLD analysis project Ga0134121, IMG submission 96463) | Terrestrial soil microbial communities without Nitrogen fertilizer from Kellogg Biological Station, Michigan, USA - KB3-0-1 | ecosystem: Environmental > Terrestrial > Soil > Unclassified ...
CAAGGCCCTGGCCACCGAAGAGAGTTATGTCTATTGGCTGCGCCGTTACATGGCGGCCATCCGGCAAATGCCCAACGGTCTGCCCAGCGAGCGGAAGCTGGAACGGTTTCTGACCGAGTTAGCCCGAGGGAGGGAGCTGGCTGCCAGCACGCAGCAGCAGGCGTTCAACGCCATTGTCTTTTTTTACAAGGATGTCCTGAGCCTTCCACTCCAGGCGGTGGACGCTTTGCGAGTGACGAAACCGGCTCACTTGCGCCACGCACCGACGGTCGCCGAGACGCGCGCGTTGTTGCGAGCGGTGCGCGATGTTGGCGGCTATCCCACCAATCTGGTGGCGAGGTTGCTCTATGGCTGCGGCCTGCGGGTGACGGAGCCGGTGAACCTGCGAATCAAGGACGTGAATCTGGAGGCGCCCGCCGTTTCGATCTTGGGCGCCAAAGGCGGAAAGGACCGAGTGGTGGCACTGCCTTGCTCGCTGACGAACGAACTGACGCGGCAAATCGATTTTGCCCGGGCCATCTGGCAGCGAGACGTCCAGAACAAAGTCCCGGTCCTGCTGCCGGAGCCACTGGCGCGGAAATATCCTGAATACCGGTTCGCCTGGCCCTGGGCCTGGCTGTTTCCCGCGCATCGGCCCTGCGGGCACCCGCGCACGGGCCAGGTCGTGCGCTATCGGATGCACGAAGCAAATGTGCAACGCGCGATCAAGGAGGCCCGACGCCAGCTTGGGATCATGGTTCAGCCGCACGAGCTGCGCCACGCCTATGCCACCCACTGCCTGGAACGGGGAACCAATCCCCGGGCGATCCAGACGGCGATGGGCCACCAGTCGCTGGAAACCACCATGGGGTATTTGCACGCGGAAGCGTTGAGTGTGGTGAGCCCGCTGGACCAGTGAAACGCGGAAGGGGGCTGAAGGCTGATGGAGAGTTTGAGGCGGCGCGGCAGCACCGCCCCACCCGTCGTCATCGGCCCTGGCCGTCGGCGCCGGTGCCATCGAGGTCAATGAGGATGTCGCGCGGCTCGGCGCCTTTGCCCGGACCGACGATGCCGCGATTCTCGAGTTCATCCATGATGCGGGCGGCGCGCGTGTAGCCGAGGCGCAACCGGCGTTGCAACAGTGAAACGCTGGCCTTTTGTTCGCTGCGGATGACTTCGATGCATTGCTGGATCAGGTCCTCGTCCTCATCGATGCCATTCTCGTTGTCGAAGCCGCCGACCGGTTTGGAGAGTTGCCGGTGGATTTCGATTTCGTAGCTGGGTTTGCCCTGGCGCTGGATGAACTCGACGATGCCGTTGATTTCCTGGTCGGTGATGAGGCAGCCCTGGGCGCGGATGAGTTTGGCGGAGCCGGGCGGGAGGTAAAGCATGTCGCCTTTGCCAAGGAGTTTGTCGGCGCCCATGGCGTCGAGAATCGTGCGCGAGTCCACCTTGGCGGCGACCTGAAAGGCGATGCGCGCGGGGATGTTCGCCTTGATGACGCCGGTGATGACGTCCACGCTCGGGCGCTGGGTGGCGACGATGCAATGAATGCCGGCGGCGCGGGCCATCTGGGTGATGCGGGCGATGGCCATTTCGACATCGGCCGGCGCGACGAGCATGAGGTCCGCGAGTTCGTCAATGATGACGACGATGTAGCTGAGTTTTTCGGGGATGACGATGTCGTCATCGCGCGGGACGACGATTTCCTCGTCCACTTCGACGGCGAAACCGTCGGCGCCGGCCTCGATTTTTTCCTTCTTCGCTTTGAGCGGGAGTTCGGGTTCGACTTTGGGCAGGGGTTTGTCCTTGGGCCGGGTGTTGAAGGACTGGATGTTGCGGACGCCGACGCGGGCGAAGATCTGGTAACGTTTTTCCATTTCGTTGACCACCCAGCGGAGCGCGAGGATGACCTTCTTGGGGTCGGTGACGACAGGGACGACGAGGTGCGGGAGGCTGTTGTAGTGCTGGAGCTCGACGACCTTGGGGTCAATCATGACGAAGCGGAGCTGGTCGGGCGAGAAGCGGTAAAGGAGCGAGGTGATGATGGCGTTGATGCAGACGGATTTGCCGGAGCCGGTGCTGCCGGCGATGAGGAGGTGGGGCATTTCGCCGAGGTCCGCGATGATCGGATGGCCGTAAACATCCTTGCCCAGCGCGAGGGGAATGCGGGCGCGGGTGCTGCGCCATTCCTCGGCTTCGAGCAGGTCGCGCATGATGACCTTGGTCTTGATGACGTTGGGGACTTCGACGCCGACGGAGCTTTTGCCGGGGACGGGCGCGAGGATGTGGATGCGCTCGGCCTTGAGCGCGGCGGCGATGTTGTTGGTGAGCGCGGTGATTTTTTCGAGCTTCACGCCGGGCGCGGGATGCAGCTCGTAACGGGTGATGGTGGGACCCTTGGTGATGTCGCCGAGGGCGACCTCGATGTCGAACTGCGCGAGGGTCTGCTGCATGAGCCGCGCGTTGGCCATGAGTTCCTCCTTGGATTCCGTGGGGCGAACACTGAGGTCGGGATGATTCAACAGGTCGAAGGACGGCAACTGATAATTGCCGATGAGCGGCGTGGAGGCGACGGCGATGGGTTTGGGCTTCTTCGGTTGTGGTTTGGGTCTGGGCGTGGGTTCGGATCCGATGTGAACGGCGGGCGGCTGTTCGACGGCGGTTTTCTCGTCCACCACGGTGCCCTTCGGTTCGTCGCCGGTTTTGTCGGCCGCGACGGGTTCCTCTTTTTTGGCGTCCCGGGATTTCTCCTTGTCCTTCGATTTGCCGAGGACGTCGGCGGAGGTGGCGGCGGCGATTTCGCGGGCGGGGATGACCTCGCCTTCGATGTCGGGAGGCGCGTCAAGTTGCGGTTCGGGGGATTTGGTTTTGGCTTTGGCGGCGGCGCGGGTTGATTTGGCCTGCGGCACGCTGAGATCGCGGACGGTAGGTTCGGGCACGGGTTTCAGGTCGGCGCCGAGGCCTCCGGCTTTGTCGACCTGTTCCTCCAGCTTGCGGGCCTGTTTCTGGAGTTCGCGCGCGCGGCGTTCGAGAGCCTGTTCCTCGGCGGAAGGGGCATCGGGCGCGGCCGCGGTCCGCTTGCGCCAGAGACCGCGCAGCCATTCGCCGAGTTGGAAATTGGTGAGGAACAGGAGGCTGATGAGGTAGAGAGTCGCGAAAATGATGGTGGCGCCGACGGAGCCGAAGGGGCCGAAGATGTATTTGTTCATCATCAACCCGAGCCAGCCGCCCGCGGAGGTGGCGTTGTAGTCGCGCTGCCAGCTCGCGAGAAAACCGACCGACTTGTTCAAATCCAGCAGGCCCATGCAACAGAGCAGCAGGACGGCCGCCCAAAGCCAGCGGCGATGGAAGTAAGCCATGAACTGGAGCAGATAACTCAGTCCGAAGCAAAACAGCAGAATGGGGAGCAGATAGGCACCGGCGCCGAAGACAAAAAACAACGCGTAAGCGAGCCAGGCGCCGGCCGGGCCGATCCAGTTGCTCGGGTTGCGGTGCGGGTCAGTGGTGTTGGCGGAAACGTCCCAGGAATCGTAGGAAAGCAGGGCGACGACGGTCAGGACGGACGCCGCGACGAGGGCGATGCCGATGATGTCGGCAAAGCCGCGCGCGTGGACTTCCCCGGGTGACGCCTTACGAGCCATGGGCGCAGACTAAATCACGAGATTTCAAAGTTCAACTGGCGAAAGAGTTGTTTGGCGGGTTTGCGCCGACGTGGATCGGCAACTTCAGGCGATTCTGCGCAGGCTGCGGTCCGGACCGACCGTCAACTTTGACTTTGAACGGCGAGCCCGTAACCCTACACTGGCAGCGCATGGCGAAAGATTCCGTCTCGGCGGTAAAAAAGCTGCAGGCCGAAGCGCAGGCATTGCTGGACGACCAGGGGATGGCGTTACTGGACGAGGGGAGTCCCTTCCGCAAGTTCGTCCATTTTTGTGTGTTGGTGGGAAAGAGTTTCGTGCGCAACCGGTGCCCGGTGCGCGCCTCGGCGCTGGCTTACACAACGTTGCTGGCGCTGATTCCGCTGCTGGCGGTGGGATTGGGGGTGTCCACGAGCCTGCTGAAAAGCAGCAGCGACCAGACGAAGGAAATGATTTCGAAATTGATGGATGAACTGGCGCCGCAGTTCAGCAACATGCCGGGGACAGAGGAGGAAAAGGCGAAAGCGCGGAAGGAACTGGTGGACAAGGTCCAGACGTTCATCTCGAACGTGCACAGCGGAGCGCTGGGGTTGACGGGCACAGTAGCGCTGGTGTTCGTGGCGATCGGGCTGCTGAGCACGATCGAAGCCACGTTCAACGACATCTGGGGGGTGCCGCGCGGTCGAAACTGGTTCGTACGCGTGATTCACTATTGGGCGGCGATCACGCTCGGGCCGCTGGTGATTATCCTCGTGATGGGGCTGGCCATCGGCTCGCAGTTCAACGCGATCCAGAATCTCATCAAGGAGACACCGATCATCGGGGGTTTGGTCTTCCGGATGATTCCGATTTTCGCCTTGTGCGGTTCGTTCATGCTGCTCTACCAACTCATGCCGAACACGAAAGTGCACTGGAAGGCGGCGTTGGTGGGTGGACTGGTCGCCGGCGCGTTGTGGGTAACAAACAGCAATCTGAACGCGTTGTTCGCCTCCCGGGTCGTTTCGGCGAGCAAGATCTACGGGCCGCTGGCCGCCATCCCGATTTTCCTGTTCGGGCTTTATCTTTCATGGACGATCCTGCTCTTCGGCTCACAAGTGGCCTACGCGTATCAGAACCGCCGCGCGTACGTTCAGGAAAAAATCGCCGAGAGCGTGAACCAGCGCGGGCGCGAGTTTATCGCACTACGCCTGATGACACTGGTCGGCCAGCGCTTTCAAAGAGGCGAGAAACCTCCAAGCGCGACTGAGATTGCCGAGTGTCTGTCGGTGCCCAGCCGGCTGGTGAGCCAGATTCTGCAGACGCTGGCGCAGAGCCGCCTGCTGGTGGAGGTCGGCACGCCGGAGGCGGCCTATTGCCCCGCCCGTCCGCTGGACCTGATTTCGTGCGAAGACATTTTGCAGACCTTGCGCGCGGGCCAGGGCCAGGAGCCGCCCACGCGCGAGGAACCGGCGCGTGAATTCGTTCGCGGAACGTTCGAGCAAATCCAGAAGGCCGAGCGACAGGTCGCCGGGACGACGACGTTGCAATCGATGGTGGACCGGTTGCAGCGGCCGGACGGCGGAACGACGGCGACCTGACCGGCATTCAGCCTCGCCCGGCGGTCGGCGGATTTGGGAGCTTGGCACTCCGGGGAATTCTTTCTAACCTCGCCGGGTGATCGGTTTTTTGAGATTTCTCGGGGTGGCCAATGCGGCCGTATGGTTCGGGAGCAGCATCTTCTTCACGTTCGCCGTAGGCCCCGCTTTTTTTTCGGACAAGATGCTGGCGTTATTGGGCCGGCCCTATGCGGGAGCGGCGGTGCAGATCATTTTGGAGCGTTATTTTCTAATGCACCTGGTGTGCGGTTTGATCGGACTGCTGCACCTGCTGGCGGAGTATCTCTACATGGGCAAACCCCTGCAACGGTTGACGCTTTATCTGCTTTTGAGCGTGTTCACGCTCGGAATGCTGGGCGGATACTGGCTGCAGCCCAAATTGCACGGATTACACCGCGAAATGTACGCCAAGACCTCCACGGCGGAGCAAGTGCAACAGGCGACCCGGTCCTTCCGCACCTGGCATGCCACGTCCCAAATCCTCAACCTGGTCATCATCGCGGGTGTCCTGACGTATCTCTGGCGCGTGACCACGCCGTCCAGCGTCTATCGCTACCGGACCTGACCTGGCCGGCAGGCCGGAAACCGAAAAATGACAAACCAGATGACCCGCTCAAAAAAATGCGTATAGTAACAGGAGCGCAGCCAGTGAAGTTAACGTCGTATGATCTCGAACGAGCGTCCATCGCCTTACGGCCAGCGGCCTTATTCGTCCGCTCCCAGGCCGAACGCGCAGGAAGAGACGTTGAAGACCGACAAGATTCAAATCGAGCGCAAGACATTTGTCTTTACGCTGAAGGAGAATCCCCGCGGCCGGTTCCTGCGAATCACCGAGGACGTGAACGGGCGGCGCGACACGATCATCGTGCCGGCGCCTGGGTTGGAAGAGTTCAAGAAGACCCTGGATGAAATGGTGAGGGCTTCCACGGAAAGTCCCGTCAAGAGCCCGTAACCCGCCTCCCGTTTGCTTCTACCGCATTTACCGAACCGCTGCCGGCTTCGGGGGCGCCGGGGTTCAGCCAGCTTCCGCCGTTTTGCGCCTCGGTCTGGTGGCGCGCACGCGCGGCGCATCCCCCCACAGGCCCTCGAGGTCGTAGTGCCGGCGCAGTTCCTCGCGCATCACGTGGACAATGACGTCGAAATAGTCAATCACCACCCAGGAGGTCTGCAGCGTGCCATCGGTCCCCGCCGGGCGCTGTCCGTGTTCTTCGCGCAGTTTCCCGGTGATTTCGTCCACGATGGCGCGCAGGTGAGGCTCGCTGGTGCCGGTGCAAATGACGAAATAGTCCGTGACGGAGGATATCTTCCGCAGGTCAAGCACCACGATGTCTTCCGCCTTTTTATCATCGGCGAACTTGCGGCACAGCAACGCCAGTTTCTTCGAATCCATCGCCGGTTAAGATGGGGAACTGACTTTCAAAGATAAAGCCGATTGTTGCGAATGGCCTCGGCCACGGCCGGACCGACCAGCAGATCAACCGGCTGGCCCGCCTTTACACGCTCGCGGATCTGTGAAGAAGAGACGCCCAACGGGAATCCGGACAGCGCCCGCCCGCGAAAGGGAGGCGGAAACGCCGCGGCGGCCTGGCCCGGCCGTGGAATGACAACGAACTGGACCAGCCGGGCAAGCTCGGCCGCGTCGCGCCACTTGGGCAGTTGCGCCACGTGATCGGCGCCGACGAGGTAAAACAGCTCCGCGCCGGAAAAACGGCGCGCGTAATCACGGACGGTGTCAATCGTGTAGGACACGCCGCCGCGCCGGATTTCCTGATCGTCAACTTCGCAGTCGGTCTGGCCGGCCAGGGCGAGACGCAACAGGCGCAATCGTTCGTTTGCCGGCGCAAGGGTCACGCCCGGCTTGAACGGCGACTGCGCCGCCGGGACGAAAAAAAGCCGCGACAAGGGCAATTCCTCCCTCGCCGCCTGCGCCACAAGCAAGTGGCCGAGGTGTATCGGATCAAACGAGCCGCCGAAAAGGCCGATGCGCTGCACGGAAGGAACTCTAGATTTTGGATTTTCGGTTGGCGATGGGAAACAAGCGCCTCAGCAGCAGCGAGTCGGGCCGTTGAACCTGGCCTCCGATGCCGTCTCGTAGGCTCGCTGACGAATCCGTTTCGCGCGCGCGGCGCGACCGCCCAGCAAATCAATCCGTTCCGGCGCGGCGGAGCAGACCGCGACATGCTGTTCCGCGCGATCCACCGCGGCTTCACCGGAGAGTTCCTTCGCCAGCGCGAACGCCAGCGTCAACAGGCTGAACAGGCGGAGCGGTTTCCCTTCCGCGACCGCGTAATCCGGCAGCCAGACCGGCTCGCTCTCGCGAAGCGCGGCGAGCTTTTTGCGCGCCAGCAGGAGAATCCATTCGCGAATGCTGACGAGGAAAATCAACGCGACCAGGACGAGAAAAACACCGGCGACGAACGCGTCGAGATAGTTGTTAAAGAGAAGAGTCTTGTTCTTTGGAAGTTCTGCAAGCAAGAGCTCAATCTTCCTGGTGTTCTCCGCGACATCTTCGGGCCTTACGGTCAGTCTCTGTCTTTCATGGAGTTCATCAATCCTTGCTTGAATGGTTTCGGCTTGCGCCAGGAATCCGATACGGGGATCCGGATGGAAAATCTTCTGCACGCCGGCGGTCATCGTCACCGAGAGCAACCAGATCAACGGAACCAGGGTCACCAGGGCGAAAGCCGGACGGCTCGCCTTGGGTGTCGGAGTCCGGACATTCGCCGCGTCGTTCAGCGCGAGCTGCCTTTTGAGAATCACCGTCGTGGCCAGGCAGAGCGCGATGGCGGCGAGCAGTTGATTGGCGATGCCGAACAGCGGCCACAGCGAGTTGATGCCGCCGAGCGGATCGCGCACGCCTTGAATCAGAAAATAGCCCCAGCCGGCGACCATCAAGCCGCTGGCCAGCACGTTTGCCTTGAGGTCCTTCACGTCGCCCAGCGGTTTCCAGACATTGCCGAGCACGTCCTGCAGCAGGTAACGCCCGACCCGTGTGCCCGCGTCGAGTGTCGTGAGGATGAACAGCGCCTCGAACATGATCGCGAAGTGATACCAGAGATCGAGCCAGCGGTTGCCGACGGCCTGGTGAAAAATGCCGGCCATGCCGACCGCGAGCGTCGCCGCGCCGCCGGTGCGTCCGAACAACGTTTGTTCACCGACCTGGCCGGCCAGTTGGTTCATCTGCTCGACGGTGATGGGAAAGCCGAGCGCGGTCACTTTGGCAGCCGTTTCAACGGGGGCGCCCTTGATGTTCATGCTCAGATAAACGCCGGGATCGAGCGAACACGCCGCGATGAGCGCCATGATGGCGACCAGCGATTCCAGACACATCGCGCCGTAACCGATGGGCCGGGAATAACTCTCGCGCGTGATGATCTTGGGCGTCGTGCCGCTGGAGATCAGCGTGTGAAAGCCGGAAATCGCGCCGCACGCGATCGTGATGAAGCAAAACGGAAACAGTTTCCCCGCCACCACCGGCCCGGAGCCGTCGAGGAACGGGCTGATGGCCGGAAATTTCAACGCCGGCAGCACGAGGAACACCCCCAGGGCCAGCGCGAAAATGGTGCCGAGTTTCATGAACGTGCTCAAGTAATCGCGCGGCGCGAGCAGCAACCACACCGGCAGAACACTGGCCGCCAGACCGTAAAGGATGATCGCCCACGCCAGCGAAATGTCCTTCAGCGTGAAAACCCCGGCCCAGTCCCCGTGGGAATGGACGAACTGCCCGCCCCACACTGCCAGCAACAGCAACCCCACGCCGGTGACCGACGCTTCCAGCACTTTGCCCACGCGCCAGAAACGCAGGTAACCACCCATGAACATCGCAATGGGAATGGTCGCCCCCACGGTGAAGACGCCCCATGGGCTTTCAGCCAGCGCCCGGACAACGACCAGCGCGAGCACGGCCAGCAGGATGACCATGATGGACAGGATGGCGACGATTCCGACCACGCCCGCGGTCGTGTTCAGCTCCTCCTTCACCATTTGCGCCAGTGACTTCCCGTTGCGGCGCATCGAACAGAACAGGATCACGAAGTCCTGCACGGCGCCGCCGAGCACGACGCCAATGATAATCCACAGCGCTCCCGGCAGATAGCCGAACTGCGCCGCCAGGACCGGGCCGACCAGCGGACCCGGACCGGAGATCGCCGCGAAGTGGTGGCCGAAGACGATCCACTTGTTTGTCTTCACGAAATCCTTGCCGTCATCGTGGACTTCGCACGGAGTGGCGCGCCGGTCGTCGAGCGCCAGCACGCGCGCGGCGACCCATTTGGAATAAAAGCGGAACCCGATGGCGTAGCTGCAGAGCGCGGCGGTGAGGATGTAAGCGGAATTGACGGATTCACCCCGGCGAACCGCAAGGACGACGTAGGCCCACGCGCCCAACAACGCTACTCCCACCCAGACAAGTTTTTGGATGATTCGGTTCATCAGCGATTGAAATGGTGAATGCGCCCCGATCATAAGGACGTTCCGCCCGCCGGTTCAACTCTCTTGAATTAACCGGTTGCTTTTGATTCGGGCTGTGGTAGAAGTCCCCTCCCGCCGTTTCCGGCCGCGCCGGACAGCGGGCGTTCGAAACGATTTACAGCTTTTAACAGTTTCAATACTTATGTCACAACATTCGAGTCTCCGCGCCGTCAGCACCCTGGGCGCCAAGCGCAATGTGCTCAAGCGATTCGAGCGGGTTGCCCTGCTCAAAAAACGCGGGCAATGGAAGGAAGGCGATCGCGTCCTCGGCCTGCGCAAGACCAAAGCCGAAGCCTGAGTCGCGCCCGCCGCGAACGAAAAGGCTCTGACGTTCGTGGTCCGGCCTGTTCCGCGGTCAACTTCGCCAGTTGCATGGTTCGCCTGCAAAAATTCCTCGCGGACGGTGGCGTCGCTTCGCGGCGCGCGGGCGAGCAGATCATCCTGGCCGGTCGCGTTGCAATCAATGGCCGGCCCGTCACGGTGCTGGGAACCCGCGTGGATCCCGCGCATGACCGGGTGACAGTGGACGGCGCGCCGGTCAAGGCCCGACGCAAGCTTTACGTCGTTCTCAACAAACCTGCGGGCTATCTCTGTTCGCGCAAGGACGCGCAACAGCGCCGGACCGTGGGCGAGTTGTTGCCCCGGGAGTGGTCCAATCTCTACCCGGTCGGCCGACTGGACTACGACAGCGAAGGCTTGCTCATCCTGACCAACGACGGTGATTTTTGCCTGCGTTTGACCCACCCGCGATACGGCGTTCGCAAGAAATACGTTGCGACGGTGGAGGGCCGCGTCGAGACGGGAGTGATCGGGCGGCTGTTGCGGGGAGTAACGCTCGATGGCGAACTGTTGAAGGCGCAACGGGCGCGGTTGCTGAGCGCGAACGCCTCGCACAGCGTGGTGGAACTCGATCTGGCGGAAGGCAGGAATCGCGAAGTCCGACGGCTGTTCGAAGCGCAAGGGCTCAAGGTCGTCCACCTGCGACGGACGCAGATCGGCCGGATCAGGCTGGGTGAATTGCCCGCGGGCAAATGGCGAATCTTGACCGGGCCGGAAATAAAGTCTCTACTTTTGAACAGCGGTGAAGCGGCGGGAGTCGGAACGCAAGAGCATTGACAGAACCATCGGCAAAATTTCAACTGTTGACCTTATGAAGAGGACCCTGCGATTGGCTTTGGTGACGTGGCTGACGGCTGGATTGATGATCATGACCGTTCGCGCGGCGGATACGGCCACGGTGAAGAAGAACCGGGTAAACGTCCGTGGTCAGGCTTCCCCGCGCAGCGAGGTCATCACGCAATTGAAAAAGGGCGAGTCGGTTGTCGTGCTGGAGGAAATCGCCGCCACGAAGCCCAAAAAAGGCGAACCGGCCAGGTGGGCGCGCATTCAGTTGCCGACCAACACCCCCGTCTGGGTCTTCTCCCCGTACATCGAAACGACGAACAAAACCGTCAACATCAAGCGCCTCAACATCCGCGCGGGCCCGGGAGAAAAATACAGCGTGCTGGGCCGAATGGACCGCGGCACTCCGGTCAAGGAAATCCGCACGGTGGACAACTGGATGGAAATCGAACCGCCGCAGACAGCCTACGCGTTCGTCGCGGCGGATCTTCTGGAGAAGACCGGCCCGGCTCCCGGCGCAACCGAAACCACACTGGTTGCAGCCAACCCGGCGCCCGCTCCACCGCCCACAACCGTCGAAGCCGTGACCAACGAACCGGCTCCCGTAAAGCCGGTGGACGCCGCCCCCGTTCCGACGCCTGTCGTCACAGATACGAATCCTCCTCCCGTTTCCGTGGCTACGCAACCCGCGCCGCAGCCGGTGCCAACCGAACCCGCCAGACGGGTCGTCAGCCGCGAAGGCCTCGTCATCGTTTCACGCAGCATCCAGGCGCCGACCGAATACGCGCTCGAGAGTTTCGAAACCAAACGAACCATCAACTTCCTCCACACGGAGGAACTCGGCCTGAAGCTCAAGAGTTTCGGTGGCAAGAAAGTCGTCGTCACCGGCGAGGAATTGATCGACCAGCGGTGGGTCAACACGCCGATTATTGAAGTCGAATCCATCCGGCTGCTGCCTTGATGCCGTCCGCCGACCTCATTGACGGACGAGCCATTGCCGAACAAACCCACGGCGAAACCGCCGGGCGCATCGCCTCCCTGAAAAAACGCGGCGTGCAACCGGGTCTGGCCTTTGTCCGTGTGGGCGAAGATCCGGCGTCCCAGGTTTACGTGGGCATGAAGGAACGGGCCTGCGCGCGGCTTGGCATCACTTCCGCCACGCAGGTGCTGCCGGAATCCACCTTAGAGAAAGACCTGCTTCAACTCATCGCGAGGTTGAATGCAAGCGCGGAGTTTCATGGCATTCTGGTCCAGGCGCCCCTGCCCCGGCATATCAACCCGGCGGCCGTTTACGCGGCGGTTGTGCCTCAAAAGGACGTGGATGGTTTCCACCCGCTCAATGTCGGCAAGCTGATGCTCGGCGATCCCACCGGATTTGTTCCGTGCACGCCGGCGGGCGTGCATGAGTTGCTCATTCGTTCGGAGGTCAGGATTGAGGGAGCGGAAGTGACAATTCTCGGCCGCGGCAACATCGTCGGCAAGCCGATGGCCGCGATCCTGACGCAGAAAGCCCGGCACGCGAACGCCACGGTTACGGTCTGCCACGGACAGACGCGCGATGTCGCGGCGCACTGCCGGCGCGCGGACATTCTCATCGCGGCGATGGGAGTCGCCGAATTCGTCAAAGCGGACATGGTGAAGCCCGGCGCCGCCGTGGTGGATGTAGGCGTGAATCGCGTTCCCGATTCCAGCGCGAAAGGCGGATCGCGACTCGTAGGCGACGTGGATTTTGCCGCAGTCCAGACGGTCGCGGGAAGAATCACTCCCAATCCCGGTGGTGTCGGTCCGATGACCATCGCCATGCTGATGCGCAATACGGTTCGCGCGGCGGAAATGGCGGCGGCGTAGCGTTTCAACCCCATAGATCAAATGAATCCCACCCGCATCCTGCCCGATTTGCAAAGCTCGCTGGTCTGTGAAGACGTGCGCCAGGAGGTCAACAGCAATTTCATTCTGGTTGGCGTCATCGGTTACATCCGCGTGCCGCAG
>Ga0134121_10003630_pt1 | contig 12791 bp, 15 predicted proteins | sample KB301_FD_96463 | JGI IMG/M metagenome (GOLD analysis project Ga0134121, IMG submission 96463) | Terrestrial soil microbial communities without Nitrogen fertilizer from Kellogg Biological Station, Michigan, USA - KB3-0-1 | ecosystem: Environmental > Terrestrial > Soil > Unclassified ...
CGGCTTCACCTTCGATACTTCGCTCGCGGTAGCGCGCTGCATCTACGACGGCTTCTTCGATCGCTTCCCGAACCTGAAACTCATCGCCTCGCACGGCGGCGGCGCGCTGCCCTACCTCGTCGGACGATTGGATATCTGCTGGCACAATATTCCCGCCGCGGCGTCCAAGACCGACCGGCCGCCGAGCGAATACATGCGTCGCATCTACGTCGACAGCGTCGTGTTCCAGCAGAGCGTGCTCGCCCTCGCGGTCGAGGTGTGCGGCGTGGACAACGTCCTTTACGGCTCCGACTACCCGCATACCATCGGCGACATGGTCGGCTGCCTCGCGCGCGTCGACGCACTGCCCTCCCAGACTCGCGACAAGGTGCGCGGCCTGAACGCCCAGCGCATCTTCAAGCTCTGAAGAATCCACCGGCCGGGATTCGGTCGAAGTACGTCGACGACGTCAACGGCCTGCGCATGCACGCGCTCGAGGCCGGCGACCCCGGCCGGCCGGCGGTGCTCCTGCTGCACGGCTTCCCCGAGATCGCCTACAGCTGGCGCAAGGTGATGCCGGCGCTGGCCGGCGCCGGCTTTCACGTCATCGCTCCCGATCAGCGCGGCTACGGCGAGACCACCGGCTGGGATAACCGCTACGACACCGGGCTGGAGGCCTTTCGCGTGCTCAATCTGGTCGAGGACGCGGCAGCGCTCGTCAAGCGCCTGGGGCTGCCGGCCGTGCATGTCGTCGGCCACGACTTCGGCTCGCCGGTTGCCGCGTGCTGCGCGATGCTGCAGCCGCGCGTCTTCCGTTCGGTGGTGCTGATGAGCGCGCCGGTCGGCGGTGTTCCCGTGCGCTCGAGCCGCGTGCACGAAGAGCTCGCCGCGCTCGGCCGCAAGCATTACCAGTGGTACTACTCGACGCGCGAGGCGGACGCGAACATGCGCCGCGCGCCGCAGGGCCTGGCGGCATTCCTGCGCGCCTACTACCACTACAAGAGCGCCGACTGGCCGGGCAACAGGCCGTTTCCGCTCAAGGAGTGGAGCGCCGCCGAGCTCGCCAAGCTGCCGACCTACTACGTCATGGAGCTCGACAAGGGCATGGCCGAGACCGTCGCGCCTTACGCGCCCGCGCACGCCTCACGCTGGCTGACCGACGCCGATCTCGCCGTCTATGCCGGGTCCTTCGAGCGCACCGGCTTTCAGGGCGGGCTGAACTGGTACCGCTGCGCCACCAGCCCGGAGCACACCGCCGCGGTCGGCGCGGCGCTCGGCGGGCGCACGATCGACGTGCCGGCGATGTTCGTCGCCGGCACCGCGGACTGGGGCGTCTACCAGAAGCCCGGCGAGTTCGAGCGCATGCAGAAAGGCGTCTGCACCGACTTTCGCGGCGCGCACCTCGTGCCGGGCGCCGGCCACTGGGTGCAGCAGGAGCAGCCCGAACGCACCGCCGGGCTGCTGGTCGATTTCCTGCGCGCTACTTGAAGACCTTGCTGATGCCGGCCTCGGCGCACTTCGCGTCGTGCTCGCCGCCGCCAGCGCTGCCCGGGGTGCCCGAGATGCCGACGGCGCCAACGACGCGCTCGCCCGAGCGAATCGGCACGCCGCCCGCCGCCGTGGTGATGTTCGGCAGGAGGACGGGGCCGATGCTGGGAAGCTCTTTCACGCGCTTGCCGTAGTCGGCGGAAGGCATCTTGTAGGTGAGCGCGGTGTAGGCCTTGCGGAAGCTGTGCGTCTCGGTGTGCGGCGCGGCGCCGTCATCGCGCAGCCGTACCTTCTCGCGGCCGGCGTGGTCGACGACCGACACCGTGACCTTCTGGCCGTCGCTGCGGCATTGGGCAAGCGCCGCGGTCGCGACCTGGATCGCCGCGTCGGTCGAGACCGTCACCTCGCTCAGCGTCTGCGCCGCCGCCGGCACGGCGAATCCAACGACTGCGAGCACTGCAAAGCTGGTTTTCATCTTGCCCCCTTTAGTCGAGTTTCGCGCCGCTCTCTTTCACGAGCTTCGCCCATTTGGCCAGATCGGCGGCCATGAAATCGCGGAATGCCTGCGGCGCGTTGCCCACCGGCTCGGAGCCATCGTGCACGATGCGCTCGCGCACGTCGGGCATCGCGAGGACGCGCACCAGCTCGTCGTGCAGCCGCGCCACGATCGGCGCCGGCAGGCCCGCCGGCCCGATCACGCCGTACCAGCCGACCACTTCGTACCCGGGCACCGCCTCCGCCACCGCCGGGATATCCGGCAGGCTCGGAACGCGCTGCGGCGTCGTCACCGCGAGCCCGCGCACGCTGCCCGAGCGCATTTGCGGCACGGCGCCCGCCAGGCCGGCGAAGTTGAAGTCGTAGCGGCCGGCGATGAGATCGACGATCGCCGGGCCGGTCCCCTTGTATGGAATGTGCTCCGCCTTCACGCCGGTCATGTGCTTGTACAGCTCGCCCGCGAGATGCCCGCCGCTGCCGATCCCCGCCGAGCCGTAGTTGAGCTCGCCGGAATGCTGCTTGGTCCACGCGACGAATTCCTGCAGCGTCCTGGGCGGCGATTTCGGATTCACGATGAGGAGCAGCCCCGCGCGCGTGAGCTGCGTGATCGGCGTGAAGTCGTTCACCGGATGGTAGGGCAGGTTCGGATTCAGCGCCGCGTTGATCGTGTGCTGGTGGTACGCGAGGAGCAGCGTGTAGCCGTCGGGCGGCGCCTTGGCCGTGAGCTCGCCCGCGATCACGCCCGAGGCGCTGGCGCGGTTATCGACGATCACCTGCTGCTTGAAGATCTCGCTGAGCTTCGCGCCGCACAGGCGCGCCAGAAGATCGGTGGTGCCGCCTTGTGCGGCAGGCGTGATGAGGCGGATCGGCTTGCTGGGGTAGTCCTGCGCCTGTGCAGTCCCGACGAGCGCCGCCAGGAAAAGTGCCGAGAGTCGCATGGTTCAGTGTGCTCCTCGCTTGCCATGGAGCGGCGCCATGCCGCCCGCCTTGATCGTCGGCGCGGCGTTCTCGGAGGTGAGGAAGGCGATCAGTTTCTTCGCTCCCGCCACCTCCTTCGATCCCTGCACGAGCGCCGCTGCGAAAGGCTGATGCAGCTGGATTTCGTCCGCGATCACGCCGACGAAGTCGACCCCCTTCGCGTGCAGGATCTCGCTCACCGGCAGCACGCCGACGTCGGCCTCGCCCGCGGCGACCATCGCGGTCGCGCCGGAGCCGCGCGGCGTCGCCTTCACGTTCACTTTGTCCGCGATGCCGAGCTTCGGAAAGACTTCCTTCATCAGGAAAATGCCGCCGGTGCTCGCCGGCACGGCGACGGTCCTCGACTTGAGCATCAGCTGCTTGAACGCCTCGACGGTGCTCACGTCGGGCTTCGGCGCGCCGGCGCGCACCGCGACGCCGAGCGGCGCCATGGCGACATCCACGTCGGTGCCGGGCATGATCTTCTTCGCGGCGATCAGCTCGTCGAGGCCTTCCCTCGAGCAGATCACGACGTCGAACACCGCGCCCGCCGCGAGCTGGGCGGCGATGGTCTGCGGTCCGGTTCCCTGCGAGGCACCGGACCCGGTCGTGACCGTGATGCCGCTCGTGCGCTGGAATTCGGGCAGCAGCTTCTCGTACGGGCCGCTGAAGCCGCCGGAGATGATGACCTTCACTTGGGCCGACGCTGCCACGGGCATCAGCAGCGCTCCAACGATCGCGATCGCGAAAGCATGCATGGCCTCCTCCTCCACCGAATGTTAGCCGCTCAGAGCCGCTCCGCCTCGGCCCACAGCCGCTCCGGTCCCACTTGCCGGTACCACGTCTCGAACGCCGACCGGTAGCCTTGCAGCGGCTCCGGCAGCGGCTTGCGCGGGTCACCGCTCAGCGAGTACGCCATGCCCTCGCGAAACCAGACCGGCTTGAAGAGCCACATGCGCAGGCTGCCGAGGCGCTGGTTCTGCACCTGGTGGATCAGCTCGTGGCGCAGGAAGTACGGCTGCCAGCCGCGATCGCCGATGACGATGGCGTAGGAGCCGAAGTTGTATGCGTTCTGCCCCTTGAAGCCGAATTTCTCGGCGCAGGCGCGCGTCGAGCAGAACACGGCGAGCGGCCGCGCATCGAGCGCGCCGAGCGACGCCTCGACAGATCGCAGCGCATCCTGATAGAGCTTCACCGCCTCGGCGCGGCGCGCGCGGTCGTCGACGCAGATGCGCTGCTCGCAGCTCACCCCTTCGAGCTCTGGCGCAAGCACGCGCACCGGCTTCACGAAGGCCCAGGCTGCAAGGGGCAGCGCGAGGATGGCGAGGACGGCAAGCGTTCGCCGCATGCCGAAAGTCTAGAGGCCAAACTCCCGCAGCGCATGCTCGCGCAGCTTGTTCTTCTGCACCTTGCCGCTCGCGGTCATGCCGATCGCCTCGAAGTCGCCGACGATGCGCAGGTAGCGCGGCACGCGGAAGTTGGCGCAGCGCGCCTTGCACCAGGCGATGAGCTCGGCCTCCCCGGCGCGCTGGCCGTCCTTCAGCGTGACGTACGCCGCGGGCACTTCGCCCAGGCGCGGATCCGGGACGCCGATCACCTGCGCGGTCTGCACCGCCGGATGCGCGAGCAGCACCTCTTCCACCTCGGCCGGCGCGACGTTCTCGCCGCCGACGCGGAACACATCCTTCAGCCGGCCGACCATGCGCAAACGCCCGTCCATGGTGAGCTCGCCGAGGTCGCCGGTGCGCAGCCACCCGTCGTCGGTGAACGCCTTGGCGTTCGCTTCCGGGTTGTTGTAGTAGCCCTGCATCACGTTCCAGCCGCGCACCTGGATCTCGCCTTCGGGCGAGATGCGGAGCTCGACGCCGTCGTGCGGCTTGGCGAGCCCGTTCACGCGCAGCTCCTCGGCATCGCGCCAGTCGCTCATCACCACGTTGGGCGACGCTTCCGACAGGCCGTACGCCGCGCACACCGTCTTCGCGCCGAGCACGTCGATGATCTTGCGCATGGTCTGCGGGCCGGCGGCCGCCCAGCCGCCGCGGAGGGAAAGCCTGCGCTTGGGGAAATCCTCGTGGCCCATCAGCATCTGGAACAGCGTGTCGTTGCCGGAGATGAGCGTGCAGCGCTCGCGCTCGAGCATCTCGAGCGCCGGTCCCGCCTCGAACGTCGGCAGCGTCACCAGCGTCGCTCCGGCAACCAGCGCCATCAGCGCGGAAAGCGTCGAGCCCGCGACGTGGAAGAAGGGCCGGCAGTTGAAGTAGCGATCCTCGGCCGTGATGCCGATGCGCGTGCCCGCGGCCCACGCATCGCGCAGCATGTTGTCGTGCGTGAGCATGGCGCCCTTCGGATAGGCCGTGGTGCCGGAGGTGAACTGGATGAGCAGCGTGTCCTGCGGTGAAACGCCGTGCTCGTCGCCGATCGACCATTCGGGCAGCGACCGCGTGACGTCGAAAGCCTTGGCGAAGCCGATTTCCTTCACCATCGCGCGGAAGTCGATGTTGAGGAACCGCGGCACGTAGAACAGCGCCTTGCAGCTCGCCTGCTTCAGGCAGAAATCGATCTCGGCGGTCTTGAAGCGCGTGTTGACCGGCACCGTCACCGCGCCGATCAGCGCCGCGCCGTAGAAAAGCGCGAGCCACTTCTCGTCGTTGCCCATCAGGATGCCGACATGGTCGCCGCGACCGATGCCGAGCGAGTGCAGCGTCGACGCGGCGCTGCGCGCGCGCAGATGCAGATCCTCGTAGGTGATGCGGCGCTTCTGCGTGACCAGCGCCTCGTGCTGCGGCCGCTCGCTTGCGTGGCGGGCGAGGATCTCGCCGAGTGTCTGTGCCTGCCAGCTCAAGTCTTGCCCATCCATTGCCCGCTCGCCAGCTGCTCCTCGATCGCCTCGACCTCCGCCTCGCGCGCGCCTTTCGGATCGAGCTCGACGCCGCGGTCGATCGCCCGCTTGCCCAATCGCATGGCGAGCGGCGAGGCCTTGACGATCGCGGCGGCGATTTCCCCCTTGGCGGCATCCAGATCGGAAACGATGCGCGCCACCAGTCCCGCCTTCAGTGCCTCCTGCACGGTGAGCGCGCGCCCGGTGAACATCAGGTCCTTGGCGAGGCGCTTGCCGACGATGCGTGGCAGCCGCTGCGTGGCGCCGACGGTGCCGAGCTGGGCTTCAGGCGTCTTGAAGGTCACGTCCGGCGTGGCGACGATGAAGTCGCAAGCGCTGGAGATTTCCACGCCGGAGCCGATGACCGGGCCATGCACCAGCGCCACGCACGGCATCGGCAGCGCTTCGATGGCCTCATAGGCGGCGAAGGCTTTCAGCCGCCGCTCGCGGATCCATTGCTCGCTCTTGCCTTGCCTCTCCTTGCGATCGGCGCCGCCGCAGAACACCGGGCCGTTGCCGCGGATGAAGGCCACGCGGGCGTTGTCCTTGACGGTTTTTTCAAGGACGGCAAGCAGCGCCTCGCACGTCTCCAGGTTGACCGCGTTGCGCGCTTCGGGGCGGTTGAGCGCAATCGTGGCGACGCCGTCCGCGAGCGCGTATTGGACGACTTGGTCGACGGTCATATCGCGCGCTTGCCCTTCAGCTCGGCGATGCGCTCGCGCGAGTAGCCGAGCTCCGCGAGCACCGCTTCGGTGTGCTCGCCGAGCGTGGGCGGGCGCCCGACTTCGGGGTTGTCCCAGCCGAGGAACTTGTAGGGCACGGCGAGCGCCTTGAATTCGCCGACGCCCGGATAGTCGAAGCTGCCGACGAGCTGGCGCGCCCGCACGTGCGGATCACCGAGGATCTCGGCGACGTCGTTCACCGGGCCGACCGGCACGTCGAGCTCGTCGAGCTTCTCGATCAGCGCGGCGCGCGTCAGGGCCGCGATCTTTTCCGTCAGCACGCGCATGACTTCGTCGCGGCGCTCGACCCGGGTCAGGTTTTCCCGGAATCCGGCACCCCACTCATCGATCCCCAGCGCCTTGCAGAGCGGCGCCCAGTGCTGGTCGCTCGCGGTGATGTGCGCGTACTTGCCGTCCTTGCAACGGAAGGTCGCGGAAGGCACGCGGCCCGGATGCTCGGTTCCGAGGCGCGGCGGCACTTCGCCGAGCGCGAAGTAGCGCGCGGCAGCGAGCGTGAGGAGCGACACCTGTCCGTCGAGCATGGAGAAGTCGACCTGGCCGCCCTTGCCGGTCTTCTCCCGCCCGGCGAGCGAGGCGAGGATGGCGATGGCGACCCAGAGGCCCGAGGTGAGGTCGGCTACCGGCAGTCCCGGCTTCACCGGAGCGCCGCCGCGCTCGCCGGTGAGGCTCATGATGCCGCCCATCGCCTGGAACACCGTGTCGTAGCCCTTCTTTTCCCTGTAGGGGCCGGTCTGGCCGAAGCCGGTGCAGGAGACATAGACGAGCCGCGGATTCAGGGCCGAGAGGGAAGCAAAGTCGAGTCCGTAGCGCCCGAGCGTGCCGACCGGGAAGTTCTCCACCAGCACGTCGGCCTTCGCGGCGAGCTCGCGCACGAGCTTGCGGCCCTCGTCCGAGCGCAGGTTGACGGTGATCGACTCCTTCGAGCGGTTGCAGGCGAAGTAATAGGCGCTGTCGCGCGCGAGCTGCGGCTCGAAGGTGCGCGTCTCGTCGCCGCTCCCGGGCTGCTCGACCTTGATGACGCGCGCGCCGAGCTCGGCGAGGATCATCGACGCGAACGGGCACGCGAGCACCCGCGAGAGATCGAGGATCGCGAGCCCTTCGAGCGGCTTCATTTCTCCCCGAACGCGCGCATGCGCTTATTGGCGTCGCGGCCGCGCTTGAGCGCTTCGGGCAGCGAGAGGTCGACCACCTCGTGGAACAGCGCCTTCGTCTGCGCCATCGCCGGGCGGCTGGCCGCGGCGATCTTCTGCGCGATCGCCACGGCCTCTTTCATCAGCTTCGCATCGGGCACCACGCGGTTCACCATGCCGAGCTCGAGCGCGCGCCGGGCGTCGATCGGCTCGGCGAGCGCGACGAGCTCGAAGGCGGCCTTGGGGCCGATCTGCCGCACGAGGTTCCCCATCACGATCGCCGCGACGATGCCGTGCTTCGTCTCGGGATAGCCGATCTTCGCGCTCTGCGCCATGACGGCGATGTCGCCGGCGATGGCGAGCCCCGCGCCGCCGCCCATCGCCGCGCCGTTGATCGCGGTGACGACCGGCGTGTCCATCTTGGAGAAGACGAGATGGAGCTGCATGGTGAGCTCGGCGCGCATCGCCGCCGCCTTCGGATCCTTGAGGCCCCTGAATTCCGAGAGATCGGCGCCGGCGCAGAATCCGGGCCCGGCGCCGGTGAGCACGACGCAATGCATGCCGGCCTCGGCATCCGCGTTGCGCAGCGCCTCGAGCAGATCGCGCGTCAGCGCCGTATCGAGCGCGTTCCGCTTCTCGGGCCGGTTGAGCGTGATGATGCGGACATTCCCCTTGTCTTCGATCAGTAGATTCATCGCCCACCCCTAAAACAGGGACAGACCACGTTTTCTCCACCGACCCGCCTGGAAAACGTGGTCTGTCCCCGGTTTTGATTTTGGTTCACAACGAAGCCAGCCTTCGGCGCGCGTGTTCCAGTTCCGTGACGAGCTCGCGCACCACCTCGGCCGCAGGCTTGATTTCGTGCACGAGGCCGGCGCTCTGCCCGGCCTCGACCTTGCCCCACTCGATGTCGCCTTCGAGCGCAGCCTGCTTCAGGCTGTGCTTCTTGAACAGCTCCTCGAGCTCCGCGGTCGATGCGCCCTTGCGCTCGAGCGCGGCGTACTGCTCGGCGAAGGAGTTCTTCAACTGCCGGATCGGCCCGAGGCCGCGGCCGACGAACGCCGTCTGGTCCACTTCCGCCGCGAGCACCGCGCGCTTGTAGTTCTCGTGCACGCTCGCCTCGGGCGTGGCGATGAAGCGCGTGCCGAGCTGCACCGCATCGGCGCCGAGCGCGAGCAGCGCCGCGATACCCGCGCCGTCGGCAACCCCGCCGCTCGCCACGACCGGCAGCTTCACCTCCTGCAGCACGCGGCGCACCAGCACCAGGGTGGTCACTTCCGACGGCGGCGGATGCCCCCCTGCCTCGGTGCCGTCGACGACGAGCGCATCGACGCCGGCCGCTTCGGCCTTGCGCGCGTGCTCGACCGACGCCACGACGTGCAGCCACCGGGTCCCGATCGCGCGAAAGCGGGCGAGATGCTCGCGCGGCCCGCCCTGCGAAGCGACCATCACCGGGATGCGCGCCCCGTGGGCGATGTCGAGCATCTCCGGCGCCCTGGGATTGTTGAGCGGAATGTTCACGCCGTAAGGCTTCCCCGTCCCGGCCCTGATCTCGCCGAGGATGCGGCGGAAGTCGTCGATGCGCAGCGGCCCCGCGGCGAGCACGCCCATGCCGCCCGCGTTCGACACCGCGGTGACCAGCGCCGAGCTGGACGACGCCCAGCTCATCGCCGCCTGGAAGATCGGATGCTCGATGCCGAGGAGCGCGGTGATCCGCGTCTTCACTTGAGACCCTTCTCGATCTGGATCAGCGCGCGCGCCTCGTCCGCGATCTTTCCCAGGGCCTTGTCGAAGACCTGCGCCTCCTTGTCCGAGAGGCAGCGCCGGAATGACTGGTCGCGCTCGAGGGCCGCGCGAATCAGCCCCTGGTAGATGCGCTGGCCGCTCTTGCTCAGCGTCAGGTGCACGCCGCGGCCATCGCCGGGGTGCGCCTCGCGCACCACGATGCGCTTTTTCGTCAGGCCGGCGACCACCCGGCTCATCTGCCCCTTGTCGATCGCCGCCGCCTGGGCAAGGTGCCCCGGCGATACCGGATGCTCCGCCGCGCCGAGCAGCGCGATCGTGCGCCACTCCCAAAGGCTCACGTCGAACTCGCGCCGGTAATGCATCTCCGCGCTGCGCGACAGCAGGTTTGCCACCCGGTGCAGCCTGAAGGACAGCAGGTCGCGGATTTCAGTCATCGAAGAACGGCGTCTCGCCGTCGCCGCGCAGTCGGATATCAAACCTGTAGGCGGCGCCCTCCCTCCTGGCGATGAGTTGCTGCCGACGCTCTGCAGGCACGGCATCGAGCACCGGATCCTTCGCCGCCTCGAAGAACATCACCGTCTGCAGGTGGCGCATGAGGCCCGAGTAGAGCAGGAGGAAATTGATGTGCGGCGCGCGGCCTTCGCAGGCGCCCGGCTTGATCGTGCGGAAGCGGTACACGCCGTTCGCATCGGTCGCGGCGCGGCCCCAGCCGAAGAACTCGCCGCTGTCGAAGCGGCCCTGGCTGTCGGCCTGCCAGATCTCCACCACCAGGTTGTCGAGCGGCCGGCCGTCGAGCTGCGTGATGCGACCGGTGATTTCGATCACCTCGCCCTGCTCAGTGCCCATGGCAAGGTCGTTCGCGCCCTGGGCGAATTCGCGCGGGAAGAACGGCCCGAGCGTCATCTCCCCGGTCGGTATGAGGCTCATGGCACTCATTTCTCCAATCGGGGTGTGGCGCCGCGACCGCGCACCACGATCTGGTAGTCGTACATCAGCGCGTCCTGCGGTCCTTGCGCCGTCGGCGTAAGGGTCGCGATGCACCGATTGCGCGCCTGGGGATCGCGGATCGCGTTGAGGATCACGTCGGCTTGGTTGAGCGGCTCGCCGGGAAAGAACATCTGCGTGACGAGACGCGAGAGCCAGACGCGGCCCCACACCGAGAAATGCACGTGGGGCGGCCGCCACCAGCCGGCGGTATCGGGCACCGGATAGGCGCCGGGCTTGATCGTGCGCAGCTCGACGAGCCCGCTGTCGCCGGCGACGAGCCGCGCCGCGCCATAGAAGTTCGGATCGAGCGGCGCGTGGTCGGAATCGTTCGGATGCTTGTATCGACCGGACGCGTTGCAGTGCCAGACCTCGACCACCGCGCCGGGCACCGGCGCGCCGTCCTCGTCCACCACGCGCGTGCGAATGTGGATCAGCTGCCCGAGCGCGCGTTTCTCGCCATGGCCGGCGAGGTCGCCGCGCACGGCGCCGAGGCGGCGCGCGAGGTGGGCGGGGCCGGTCAGCTCCGATTTCGTTTGCGGACGCCGGACGAGCGGCTGCGAGGGCCAGCGCTGCGCAGTCTGTGCATAGCCCTGGACCACCCCTTCCGACTGGGTGGCGGGATCGCGTCTGGAGAGCATGTTGACACGCTAAACGATGTAGTTGATAGTGTCAACAATGGACGCGGTGACGCTCTGCGAGTGCTTCGCGCGCGACGGCCTGCAGCACGAGCCGGCCTTCGTGCCCACCGCCACCAAGCGCGAGCTCGTGCAGCGCTTCGCCGAGCTCGGCTTCAGGCGCGTCGAGGCCACCTCCTACTCCAATCCCAAGGTCGTGCCGCAGTTCGCCGATGCGTCGGACCTGCTGCGCTCGCTGCCGAGGAAAGCGGGCGTCCACTACAAGGCCACCTGCGCCAACGTGCGCGCGGTCGAGCGCGCGCTCGCCGACCTGGAGGCAGGTTTCGGCGCCAGCGAAATCAGCCTGCTCGTCTCGGCGACGGAGGCGCATTCCCAGAAGAACCTCAACCGCTCGCGCGCCGAGCAGTGGCAGAACATCGAGGAGATGGCGCGCGCGGCGAAGGGACGCTTCCGGCTGATCGGCACGGTGTCGGTCGCCTTCGGCTGCCCGTTCGAGGGCCGGGTCGATCCTGCCGTGGTCGCGGCGGACTACGACAGGTTCAAGTCGCTCGGCGTCGAGCACATCGCCCTCGGCGACACGATCGGCGCGGCGACGCCCTCCTCGGTCCGGGAGCTGTTCGAGAAGCTGAAAGGCGGCGTGCCGATCGCCCACTTCCACGACACGCGCGGCACGGGGCTGGTGAACTACGTGGCGGCGTACGAAGCGGGCGTGCGGCACTTCGATTCGTCCTTCGGCGGCGTCGGCGGGCATCCGGCGAAGGTGAAGTACGGCGGCGGCTTCACCGGCAACGTCTGCACCGAGGACCTGGTGAACCTCTTCGAGTCGATGGGCATCGCCACCGGCATCGACATGGACGGCCTCCTCGCGACCGCAGAGTTCTGCGAGCAGGCGCTCGGGCGCGAGCTCCACGGGCGCGTGACGCGCAGCGGATTGAATCCCCTGCTCGCTTGAAGCCGCGGCACTTCGTCCACGTGCACTCGATGCGCCTCGCCACCGGCGAGGAGGTGCTCGTCGCGCGCGTCGTCGCGTCGGACGGCCGCATCGGCTTCGGCTTCAGCTTCCGGCAGGACGCGACCGAGGCGCGCCACATGGCCGAATGGGCCGCGGGCGTGCGCGCCGAGCGGCCGGCCTACGAGAGCCAGCTCGACCACGCCTGGGAGCGCGCCTACCTCTCGGACGAAGACATCGAGTGGGACATCGAGCCCGGCTTCCCCGAGCTGCGCTGGAGCTAACATTCGGCGCTGAACCGAATGAGGAGGTCGCATGGGCAAGACAGTCAGCTTCAACCGTCCCGATGGCAAATCCGTGAACGGCTATCTCGCCGAGCCGCCCACCGGCGGCAAGGCGCCCGGCCTGGTCGTGATCCAGGAATGGTGGGGACTCAACGACCAGATCCGCGGCGTCGCCGACAAGCTCGCCAAGGCGGGCTATCGCGCGCTCGTGCCCGACCTCTATCGCGGAAAAACAGCGGTCGATGCCAAGGAAGCGAACCACCTCATGACGGGACTCAACTTCGGCGACGCCGCGGGCGAGGACATCCGCGGCGCAGTCCAGCACCTGAAGAAGAGCGGAGCCGCGAAAGTCGGCGTCACCGGCTTCTGCATGGGCGGCGCGCTCACCGTGCTCTCCTCGTGCAACGTGCCGGAGATGGACGCCGGCGTGATCTGGTACGGCTACCCTCCCCTGCAGTACGTCGACGCCGGCAAGATCAAGGCGCCGCTCCTCGGCCACTGGGCTACGCAGGACCAGGCC
>Ga0134121_10003632_pt1 | contig 12787 bp, 8 predicted proteins | sample KB301_FD_96463 | JGI IMG/M metagenome (GOLD analysis project Ga0134121, IMG submission 96463) | Terrestrial soil microbial communities without Nitrogen fertilizer from Kellogg Biological Station, Michigan, USA - KB3-0-1 | ecosystem: Environmental > Terrestrial > Soil > Unclassified ...
GCCGCCATCCGGGAAAATGCTGAAACGAAGATGAGACGCCACGCCCGTGCCGGACAGTTCCTGATCGAAGAAGTGCCGTGTGTGGGCTTGCAGTTTTGTGCGCGGCAAAAGAGTGGACCAGGGCGTTGATAGATCGGTGAGCGTTTCGATAGTCGCGTCAGAGAGATTGCACGCTTCGAGCGAACAGCTCTCGGGGAAGTTACCTTTGAAGTGTGACGTGTCGACTTCGATGCGGTGGATCTGGCCGGGGCGACCGAGTTTGATGATGGCCCAATCATGACCTGGGCCACGCCGCCGTTTGGTTTCCCAGCCGTCACTCATGTTTGCCGCGCGGCCGGGCATGATCAGGTTGTGGCGATGACCGAAGAACATGTCGCTGCAGGAGAGTACGAGGCCGCCATTTTCCGCTGCGGCGAGATCGATATAGCCGCCGCGTTTGAGTTGTTCCCAATCCGGCACGACCTCGCCGTAGACGCGCAGCCGCGCGACGCCGCCGTCCGGATAGATTTTGAAACGCAGGTGCGTGACGCGTTCGTCGTACTGGATGGGAAATGGATTTTGAGAATCGCCACTGAGTGGCATTTGCGGAAGCAGCGGAACCCACGTCACTGCCTCACTCGTTAATTCTTCTTCAGTCGGTAGGCCGGCAAACGTCGCGCCTTCGAGCGAACAATGTTCGGGATAGTTGCCACGAAAGAAACTCGTATCGACCACGACGCCGCGAACAATGCCCGGCAGACCTAGCCTGATGATGCACCAATCAAACCCGGGCGTGCGTCTCCTCCTACTCTCCCACCCATCCATCCACTTCCCGCGGTCGGTATATTTCCCCTCGATGAAAACCGGCGCGGCGCCCTTGAGCAAATTCTCCTTAGGCGCAAAAAAATCATCATTCGCCACGAGCACCGCCCCACCGACACGCTCCGACGCCAGATCGATTAGTTCAGTAAAATCCATTTTTAGCCACAAAAAAGCACAAAATCACTGGACCACAAAGTGCACAGAGAGTTTAGCCACAAAAGAACACAAAAATAAATCAGCCATAAGATACAACGAGCTTAAGCGTATTAACCTGCAGTATTCAAACTCGGACGGCCCTAATTCACGATAAATTTTCGAATCTCGAGTCGCGGTCCCCCGAAGTTGATTAGCAATCCATGCTGGATACGCGACGCTCGCAGATAACCTAATAACTGGGCGACATGCTCATCGACCAGTTGGCGAACGCCTTTGATCTCGCAGATCATTTTGTTGTCAATCAACAGATCAGCTTTCAGGTGGCCCAAGAGCATTCCATCTTCATCGTAAACACGAAGTTCATGCTGCTGTTCGACTGTGATTCCCAGCTTGGTTAAGCGATGCGCCAGCGCATTCTCGTAGATCTGCTCGCGATGTCCGCTGCGCAGGTAATTGTAAATCGCATAGCTGGTTTCTCTAATGACATCGCAAAGCGCAAAAATATTTTCTTCTTTGTGAGGTTCGGTGCTCATGTGAGGTTCCTTTCAGTTTCTATTTTGTGTTTCTTTGTGCCTTTTTGTGGCTAACTCATCTTAACAGCATGTGGCCCAAGGGCGCATCAGTGATTTTTTTACCGCGCAGAAATGTTTGCTGCACGACGCCGCTTAACACTTCACCCGCGTAGGGGGTGAGCTTGTGGCGGTGTTGGAGGGTGGAGGGGGTGACGGTGAATTGGGCGTCGGGGTTCCAGAGGACGAGGTCGGCGTCGTGGCCAACGGCGATTGAGCCTTTTTGTGGCTCGAAGGAGACTTGGCGCGCCGGGTTGGTGCAAAGCCAGCGAGTCAGATCAAGTAATGAGAAGCCACGATGGCGTACTTCGGTCCAGACGACCGGAAGACGGAGTTGTAATGACGCGATGCCGCCCCACGCCTTCATGAAGTCGCCACTCTCGCGCAGCTTCATCTCTCCGGGACACGGCGAATGATCGGATACGATCAAACCGATCGTCCCATCTCGCAATCCATCCCAAAGCTCCTCGCGGTTGTCGCGCTCGCGGATCGGTGGACAACACTTAAACTCCGTCGCCCCGGCAGGCACCTCTTCCGCGGCGAAGTGCAAATAGTGTGGACACGTCTCCGCAGTGATCTTCACACCCTCGGCTTGCGCGCGGCGCAAAATCGGAATCGCGTCCGCTGACGAAAGGTGAACAATGTGCACCCTCGTATCGAACTCACGACTCAAACGAACCATCAACTCGACCGCTTCATTCTCAGCCGCACGTGGCCGCGAATCGAGAAAACTCCGGTAATCAGCACCGCCATCACCCTCAGTGATTGGCCCCGGCAACTCCGCATGAACAATCAACAGCGCGCCAAGCCTTGCTAGCTCCGGCATCGCCTCACGCAGATCAGCCTCAGTCACATGCTCAAACTCATCAACACCCGAAGGCACAAGAAAGCACTTGAACCCGACCACGCCCGCCGCAAACATCGGCGCGAGCTCCGCCGTATTTCCCGGCACGACACCACCCCAAAACCCGACGTCAACAAAACATTCATCACGCGCCGTCTCCAGCTTCGTAAACAAGCCCGCGAGCGTCGTCGTCGGCGGCACGGAATTGAGCGGCATATCGACAACAGTCGTGACACCACCCGCCGCCGCCGCAAGCGTCGCCGTGCGAAAACCCTCCCACTCGGTGCGTCCAGGCGCGTTGATGTGAACGTGAGTATCGACGAGTCCCGGCATCACCACCGACTCACCCGCCTCAACAACCTCGCAGCCCTCAACCAGGTCGTCGTAGTCGCCCACAAAAACAATTCGCTCCTCGCGGATATGAACCGAACGAGGAGCAATTGTCTCAGGCAGCACCACTCGCTGCCCGCGAATGATTAGATCCGGACGCGACATCACTGGAAGACTGGCGGTGGCGGCGGCATATTCGAAAACTCACCGCCCTCGGAGAGCCCGAACACCTGCTCGTAAGCCTTCGCAATCGCGGCGTAGCTGAGCGGCATAACTAAGAACGCGCCCACGTAGCAGGCGAGCACGCCCAACGAGGTCATCAACCCCGTAAGCAGCATCATGCCCAGCAGCCGCCAGAAGTTTGCCAGCCCTGCTCTGAAGCTCAGCTTGATCGCGTCAATTGCCTTGAGCTTTCGATCGACGATCAGCGGGTAAGCAAACAAAAATCCGATCGAAACGACGATGATTACGATCATCACCACCACCCAGAACAGGCCAAACACGGCCATCACGCCGAAGAATGGCGCCGGACTGGGGTTGGGATCATTACCCTGCGCGGCAATCGACACGATCATGCTGACGTAGAAAAGAATGTATGCAGGAACCACGACTACTATGATCGGAAGCGCGTGAAGCAGCGCCGCGATCAGACTCTGGCCAAAGTAATCGAAACCCTTGAACACCGTTCCGAATTCAACCGGCTCACCGCGTCGCATCTTGAAAAACGCGAGGTTGAGGCCGCACATCATTGGTCCAATCAGGATGATGGGGACAGCGGAGCCGATCAGAACCGCTACGACTGTCATGCCTACGAAGAGCCAGTACTGGGGCTTTATAAGCTCCCAACCGCCTTTAATACATTCGATGGGCTCCACTACATTGCGCCGAAAGGGAATCTCAGGTGTCATTTTTTATTTTCCTGGGGACGAATTTTAAGAACTTGGGCTAACGCTCGGGCCTGATCCCGGGCCTGGGTTGCAGGATCTCAGGTCCACGCCGGTTTGGGTTTCTGCTGCCGCCGTCGCCGCGATTTACAGTCGTGCCGCGCGGCGCAAAAGCGGTTGAGTAGTTACCTCCATAAGGAGAACGAAATAGCTGCGAAGTAAACGGAACGAAAGTGTAAGTCGTTTGACCTGGCTGTTGATACCAAAAGCCGGCGCTACGGAATCGACCGCGACGCAAACGGGCCAGGTACGTGACCGTGGCCACCGTGTCACGCCCATAATACAACTGTCCCTCGCCCCGGTGCTGGCTCCAGAGATCAAAATTATCGGTCAGGTTCTTGTCGCATTCAGAAATCACCTCACCATTGATTCGCCTGCAACCGTCAAGCGAGCGGTCGTGAAAGATCACTTTGCCTTTACGAACCGTGATCGTGTTGCCATCAACGCGATAGTTGCCATTGTCGTTGATTGCGACCGAACTCGACGAGCCGCCGATTTTGAGCTGCGGCGACTGTTTGCGATCAAAGTGGACGACGTCGACAATCGCTGACCCGCGCGTGACTTTCAGCGCGATCGCATCGCTCGAGAGCTCGTCAAGCAGCACTTCAGACGAGGCGTCGAGCCTGAGGTGCGTGTCAGGGAACAGTACCAGCTCAACAAAACTGTTTACACTCGTGCGCAGCTTATCGCCCGGTTCGAGCAGCGACTTCTCGGTTAATGGTTCCCAGTCTTTTGCCGCGTGACTAAACTCAACACCGTCTTCGACAAAGTTCACGGCTCCGGGTCGCGCTGAGATCACGCGCCCGCGAGTGTTGTCGTTCTCGTTCTCGTCGGGCACTTCGATCGACGTTTCACCTTTCATGAGCCGCTTGGACCACGGCTCCTCTTTCTTCAGCGACTTGTTTGCCTGCACGAGTTGTTTCGCACGCTCGCGGCTCCACGCGTCGAAGTCATCTTCGATCTTCGGATCGATTTCTGACACTGTGACGCTTCCGCTCGCGGTAACTGCGCGCCGCTTCTTTTTGACTTTGACTCCGTTGATGGCGGCTTCACCCTCGCGTGCGACGACTTCAGTTCGACCACCGGCGTTGATTCGAAATACGCCGGGACGATTCAGGAACACTTCGGCGTCGGAAGTGATCACGCGAATCAGCTCGGTCGCATCGTCAATCACGTAGCGCGAGAAGCCGGCATTGTCGCGCGACAAGAGCTCGACAACGATCGCGCCCTGGATCAGTTTCAGCCGCATCTTGTCGTGCTCGTCACAGAAGAGCATGAGCTCTGTGTCGGCGCCAACACGCAGGTAGTTCCCTGGTTGCAGCAGTAGCTCTGCATGCGAGCCTTTGCCGGAGCGAATGATGTCGCCCTGTTCCAGCCTCATGCCGGATTCCACTGCAAACTTTCCGTCGCCGCGCTGGTAAATGACTTCGCCCTTCACGGCGTTGGCCCTGATGCCCGAGATGAAGCCTTCGATGTCTTCCTCATCCTGCGCCTTGACGACGAGGCAACTCAGCAAAACCAATCCACAGATTACACAGATGCGATAAAAAATCCGCGTAATCTGTGGATAAACGATCATGAGGGTTTATTAAGCTCGCAAAGTTAATAAAAAGTCAGTCAGCAGATTTCGAGCTACCTGCAAACGATAGTCTGCCGTGGATCGGATGTCGTCAATGGGAGAGATTTCCTGCGACAACCTCGCGCAGGCTGAATTGATTGTACCAGCATCAGGCGTTTGTCCTCGCAGAGCGTCTTCAGTTTGCACGCAGCGAACGACGATGGGCGCGACGCTTCCGAGTGCGATTCTGATGTCACTAATCTGATCGTCGTCGAGTTTTGCGAGTGCAGCCAGACAAACTTTCGAGATCGCTTGTGCTTTGCGTGTGCCGACTTTGCGATAGTAATGCCCCGCGCCGCGAGTGTTGCGCGGCATGCGAACGCGCGACAGCAGCTCGTTTGGACCAATGAGCATTTGCTTATAACCCGTATGGAATCTGTTATAAGCCAGCCAGCGTGAACCGTCCGTCGAGATGAGCTCGATTTCAGCGTCGTACGCGAGCAAAGCTGGAGGTGAGTCTGCGGCCGGTGATGCGTTGACGATGTTGCCGCCGAGCGTGCCGCGATTCTGAATGGCGAGTCCGCCGGTTTCACTGGCCGCCTGGCAAAGCATCGGAAACTCGCTTTGCAACACGGGATGCGACTGCACGTCAGTGTAAGTTGTAAGCGCGCCGAGCGTGATGTGCGAATCAGTTACGTCGATCCCGCGCAGCTCTTGCAAGCCCCAGATGTTGATGTAGTTGAGATGCGGCAGCTTGCCGGCTTCGAGCAGGACCATCAGATCGGTGCCGCCCGCAAACGGTTTCCAAACGCCGGGCTCACGGTTGAGCAACGCGAGCGCATCCGCGAGGGAAGGCGGCGTGGTGAGCTGGTAGTTTGGAACGAAGGCTCTCACTTCTGGTAAGCGCGCACGACTGATTCGAAAATTTTCATGTAGCCTGTGCAACGGCAGAGATTGCCGGCCAGGCCGTTGCGTATCTCGGCTTCGGATGGTTCCGGGTTGCGATTGAGAAGATCGACGGCAGCGAGGACCATTCCCGGCGTGCAGATGCCGCATTGCGCGCCGCCGTGATCGATGAACGCCTGTTGGACCGCATGTAGTTGATCCTGATGTGCAACGCCTTCGATCGTTGTGATCTCGGAGCCGTCGACCTGGGCCACCGGGACGAGACAACTGTTCACGATCCGGCCGTCGAGAACGACGGTGCACGCGCCACACTCGCCCTCGCCGCAACCCTCCTTCGTGCCCGTGAGATGTAACTGCTCGCGTAGCACGTCGAGCAGCCGCGCCATCGGGAAGACGTCGACGGTGCGTGATTCATTGTTGACGTTGAAGGTGATTAACATAAAACCTTTGACAGGATTTCAGGATTTTCAGGATTCACATGATTTATCTTGTACATCCTGCAAATCCTGAAATCCTGTCTAACCAACCATTCCCTTCATGAGCCCTTCCGGCATTAACGGTATCTGATTAAAACTAATCCCCGTCGCATTCTCGATCGCATTGAGTATCGCGGGCGCGGCGCCATCCATGGGCAGCTCGCCGATGCCCTTCGCGCCGCCTGGTCCATACGCGTAAGGGTTCTCCTCGAAGAATACTCTGATGGGCGGAATGTCCGCAGGCGTCGGGATGATGTAGTTGGTCATCTGATTATTCGCCATCCGGCCATCCTTCCACACCACGTTCTCAAACAACGTGAACCCAATCGCCTGCGCGACACCGCCCTCGATCTGCCCCGCCGCGAGCACCGGATTCAACACGCGCCCAACCTCCTGCATCGCCACAAAATCCTCGACGCGCGCTTCATACGTCAACTCATCAAACGACACCTCGGCAACGTAAACCGCCCACGCATAAGCACCGTACGCATCGCCCTGATACTTTTCATCATCCCAATGCACGTTTGGCGGCGGCTGATAGGTTGACGACGTTTTCAACGATCCAAACTTCGCGATGTATTCAGCACACGCTTTCTTGAAGTCCGGCTCGTTATACTCCGGCGGCAACAAGCCACTGCCGACGAGCGTCTGCTTCAATCCCAACACCGCTGATTCGACAAGCTTTCCAACCACCATCGATGTACGTGACGCGACCGTTGGACCACTATTCGGCACGCGCCCCGTATCAGGTTGAACAATTTCGATCGACTCGAAATCGAGCCCGAGTGCTTCCGACGCGATCTGCGTAAAGATCGTGTTGGTACCCTGTCCAATCTCCGTGCTCGCGGCCAGTATTCGCACTTTGCCTTCCGCTGTCGCTTCAGCCGAGACGACGGATTGCAGATAGACCTCACCCGATCCGGTAAAGCCCGCGCCGTGCATGAAAGTCGCGAAGCCGATGCCGCGCTTCTTCGAAAAGCCGCCGTTACTGGCCTCGTTCTCGCGCGCGAACCGTTCGCGCTTCGCATGATAGTCGCTGAGTTGTAAAGCGCGCGTGAGCAGCCCGTCCATGTCGACGGGCTCGCGAATTAGCTGGCTGGTCGCAGTCGTCTCGCCTTCGTGAATGAAGTTGTGGCGTCGAAACTCTTCCGGCGTGAGGCCAACTGCGTGCGCGACTTTGTCCATGTGTCGCTCGAGCGCGAAGATGCTTTGCGGCGCGCCAAATCCTCTGAACGCGCCGTGCGGCGGAACGTTCGTCGCCACCGCGCGGCTGTGAATGCGAACGTTCGGACAAACGTATGGACCAGCGGCATGAATCGTCCCGCGTGAAAGCACGACCGGCGAGAGCGTGCAATAAGCACCGCCGTCAATCACGAAATCAATTTCAGCCGCGAGCAGCTTGCCGTCTTTCGTGACAGCAGTTTTGTGTCGCGTGCGCGACGGATGGCGCTTGGTGGTCGCGACCATGTCTTCCGCGCGATCGTAGATGATCTTCACGGGTTTGCCTGACTTCCACGCGAGCAGCGCGGCGTGTCCGGCGATCAGCGACGGGTATTCTTCTTTGCCGCCAAAGCCGCCGCCCGTTTCCGTCTGGATGATGCGAATCTTTTCATCGGGCAGGCCAAAAAGTTTTACGAGCGCTTTGTGAACGTAGTATGGGCACTGCATCGAACCCCAAACAGTCACGCCTTCCGTTGGATTTGCGATCGCGATCGCGCCGTTGTTCTCGATGTAAAGCTGCTCCTGCGCGCCGGTTTCGTATTCACCTTCGATGATCAAGTCAGCACTGGCCCAGGCGTCGTCGACGTTGCCTTTATCGACCAGAAACTTTTTGAAGACGTTGTCTTCGCCCCAGATGATCTCTTTCTTAGCGAGTGAGTCTGCGAGAGAGAAGACGGCGGGCAGCTCTTCGATCTCGATGCGGACATTCCGGCGTGCTTCTTCGACGAGGTATTTATCTTTGTGCGCGAGCAGCAGGACGGGCTCTTCGGGATGATTGACGAAGCCGTCCGCGAGATATGGTTGATCGTTCAGGATCAGGGCGACGTAGTTTGCGCCGGGAATGTCTTTAGCGGTGACGATGACGAACTCGTCCCAGGGGATGTCGCCGTCGAAGGAGATGTTCGTGATCTTTCCGCGCGCTGCGGGGCTGCGAACGGTCGCGCCATGAAGCATGTCAGGGAACGACAGATCGTCGACGTACAGCGCCTGGCCGGTGACTTTCTTACGGCCCTCCTTGCGGGGGACTGGTTTGCCGATGGGATGGGCAGTCATTAGACATGATTTCAGGATTTTACAGAATTTACAGGTTTCATCATGAGCATCCTGTTAAATCCTGTAATCCTGTCTATGGTTTTGTGATTACCAACGGGTTCGTTTCCAGTTCTCGGCGATAAAACACTCGCGGTCGTTGGACGCTGCGCGTTTCGCCTTCGACGAACGTGATTTCTTGTTGTATCCCGAGGCCGCGGCCCTGGGCCATCTTTTCTTCCTGCATCTGCGGTACGCGCTGGGTTGCGAAATCGAGCCACTCACGCGCGATCACGATGCCGTCTTTCGGCTGTGTATCTGCGACCGGCGTTTTCAAACCTTCCTCAACGAGCGCGTAGGTCAGGTAGCCATGACCGAGTTGCGCCGCCTCGAGCGCGGCTTGAAAACTCTGCGCGGCAGTCAGGATGTACATGCCTTTCTCGTACGCGAGTTGGGCCAGACCTTTCGAATTCATTGGACCACGCCGCTTCTCCTCCGCTTCGAGCGCCTGACCGGAGTTGCACGCATCGATAATCAACAACAGGTGACCAGCATCCAGACCTTCGACAGCAGATTCGAGTTCGACGTCGGAAATGCTGTGCGCGAGCATCGTGCTCAAGCCCTGCTCAGTCAGTTTCGTGCGCTCGCCCGTGTAGCCGAGATCGTGCGGTATCAGGTAGAAGCGTTGCGCCTGCGCGGTGCCGTGCCCGGCGAAGTAGATCACGACTGTGTCTTCCGGCTCCGCGCGTTTCAAGGCGTCGAGCGGGCCGGCTTTCAGCGACGGTGGACTAGTCTCACCCGCGAGTCGCCGGATTGCCGCGAGGGTGTTAGCCTTCGTGGCGTCCTGATCGAGTAGCTGAACAACTTCGACGCGCTCAAAGCCGCCGACCTGAGTCTGGCGACGCCGCATCTCGTCAGCAAAACTGCGCGCATCAGCAGACGCGTATTTCAGGTTGTACTGCGTGTTCGCGTACTCATTAACGCCGACCGCGATGATGTACGCAGTGCCTTTGCGTTTCAGCGTGTCGGCGCCGGTGAAAATGAACGGCGCATCCTTACTCTTCACGTTGTCGCGATTGAAGCCATACGCCACGAGCCGGTTTGGACCAGCCGTCACCGTGATCTCTTCCTCGAGCGAGACATTCGGCTGGCCTTTCAGCACGTCGCCATGCCAAACCTTCACGAGCGATCCGTTGCGGAACAGTCGAATGTCCTGCGCGCCCGAGCCTTGCGGGTTGTCTTTGTCGGCCGGCGCATCGGACACGTCGATCTTCACCTTGACCGTGCGCGTCGCGACGGTTGAATCAGGCGCCTGGCCGGGGAGCGACAACTTCACGATCGGCTGGCGACGATCTTTCTTCGACACGTCCTGCGCCACCTTCGGACGTTTCCCCGCAAAAATATCTGCCAGCAAGCCGGGATGGTAAAACTCATTGAAAAACCACTCGATCGGCGCGACGTTGAATGTTTCCTGATTGTAGCGCCAGAGGATCTGGTTCCATGAAACGGGTGTGCCGTCAAACAGACCTTGCGGCGTGACGACCATCCACTCACCGCCGTCGTCGAGCGAGATCAGCGTCAGCAAGTGCTCGCCAGTCTTAGTGTCCCAGAGAAACGTGCTGCCATCGTCGCTCGCTGAAGCAAGCAACCGGCCGTCAGGACTGAAGTCGATCGATTCGATCGCAGAAGTGTGACCGGTGAGCGTGCGCAATTCGTTTCGCGTGGCAACGTCCCAGATCTTGATCGTGTTGTCACTGCCGCCGGAAGCGAGCAGTTTGTTGTCGCGACTAAAGGCGACTTTGGTGACGCCACGACCATGCCCCTTGATCGCGGCAATCTGTTGGCCGGTAGTAACGTCCCAAAGCACGACCTGGCCCACGGCTTCGACCTTGAGATCCTTCATCATGTCAGCCGGATCCGGCTGTTGTTGTTTCGAGCTCTTTTTCTGTTTCGGGTTCATCGCGCCGCTCATCATCGCCGCGATGTCGATGTTGGCTTTCGACTCGACGCCGCCAGTGGCGAGCACCCTGCCGTCACTCGTGAACGCGAGCGACGTGACCGTTTGGCCCATCGTGCCCGCGGACATCGTTCCGATTGTCGTCGTGAGCATCGCTGCGATATCGGCCATGTTGGGCATCGTAGGCATCTGGCCCGGCTTGATCTGCGTCGGCGGTTTGAAATTAGCCATCGGCGACGCGCTCAGATCGCGCAGCTTGCTGCCTGACTGGACGTCCCAAAGCGAGAGCTGGCCCATGCCGCTGATCACCGCGAGAGATTTTCCGTCAGCCGTGAACTCAGCCTGCATCGGAATCTCGCCCGGCGTTATCGAGCGCAACTCGCGACCAGTCTTGAGGTCCCAGATCTTGATCTGAGCGCCGCGCGTGTACGAGCCGGGCGACGGACGTTGATCCTGAACGGCGTTATACACAACTGCGAGCATCGAGCTGTCAGCGCTGAAACTCGTTCGTGAAACCGGTCCCGCGTCACCGGACGGCGTAAGCGTGAACAACTGCTTTCCACTCGGACTCTCCACCACTGTGATTACGGAAGTGTTGGCCTTCCGCACCACGACAAGACGCCCGTCGGGAGTCGGAATTCCGTAAGTCTTCTCCCCGGTGTCAGGAACGATGCGCAGGCCGCTGCCGGTGCGCAGGTCCCAGCGCGTGCGGCCGCCGGAAGTAAGCTCGTTTCCGTCAGCGCTGAACTGAACGCCGTAAGCCATGTTCGCGCGGCCGATGAGATTCGAGACGCGCTTCCCAGTCTCTGTTTCCCAAACGATGATGTCCGTGTCGAAGCCGCCAGTCGCAATTCGTTTACCGTCTTCCGTGAAACTTATGAAAGCATCGGCTTGCTCCGCGAAGGCGCCGCTGTTCGGAACTTTCAACGCGGGCAATTCACTCAAGGTCGCCGTATTCCAGATCTTGACGGTGTAGCTGTCGGAGAGCGCGAGTAGTCGTCCGTCACGACTGAATTTAACTTGCGGGTAATCTTTACTCGTTGGCCCAAGCTCGTGATCTTTCTTCGACGTCAGATCCCAGAGCTTGAAGCGCTTGTTGCGAACGCCCGCCGCGACGAGACGCCCGTCGGCAGTCGACGAAAGCTGCAGGCTATCGATCTGATCATCAGGCAGCTTCGTGCGACGAACTTCACGTCCCGATGCGAGATCGACGATGCGCACTTCGCTATCTTCACTAACAAACATTAGTTGCGTGCCGTCAGGAGACAGCGTCAAGCCGCCATCACCGCCACCGAGCGCCATCGCGCCCTGCATTCCCATCGCGAGCGATTGCAGCTCGCGGCCAGTCGAAAGATCCCAAACGCGCGCGGCATCGCTGATCGTCACGAGTCGATTGTCAGGCGCGAAGCCGATGAAGTAGACGCCGAACGACCCCATGATCGAGCCCTGCCCGCTGCCGCCGAGATGTTGCAGCTCACGCCCGCTCAGCACGTCCCAAACAGTCACCGAGTTGTCACTGCCGGAAGCAGCGATGAGACGGCTATCACGACTAAACGCGATCGCTGGAGCGATGGCGACCGTCGTTTGGCCGCTACTCGATAGATCGCGCAGCTTGCGGTTGGTTGCAGTTTCCCAGAGCTTGATCGTGTTGCTGCGATACGTGCCGGTGGCGAGCAGTTTGCCGTCAGGACTGAAGACCATGCGCGTCGCGCCGAAGAGGTTGTTGTAGCCGGTTTGCAGGACGAGCTCGGGCTTCGCTTCACGCGCGCGTTGGTCGGTGGTGGTGTTAGTAGTCTGGCCAGGATTCCCTGCGGGACTTTGGATCCCGAGCCCGCGTTTATCCGGAGTGGGCGTCGGTGTTTGCGCAGAAGTAACGCTCGCGAAGAACAGAAGAACGACAACGATAAATCCTTTATTACACATACAACCACCTTGCTAATTCTGAATGCTCCAACAACAGCAACCCAATCGCGACGAAGGCGAGCACGTACATCAC
>Ga0134121_10003634_pt1 | contig 12780 bp, 10 predicted proteins | sample KB301_FD_96463 | JGI IMG/M metagenome (GOLD analysis project Ga0134121, IMG submission 96463) | Terrestrial soil microbial communities without Nitrogen fertilizer from Kellogg Biological Station, Michigan, USA - KB3-0-1 | ecosystem: Environmental > Terrestrial > Soil > Unclassified ...
CGCTCAAGGAGCAGCTCCGGCAGCGCTTCGCCTTCGACAACATCATCGGCAAGAGCAAGCCGATGCAGCAGGTCTACGACCTGATCCAGCTCGCCGCGCCCTCGAAGAGCAACATCATGGTGCTCGGCGAAAGCGGCACCGGCAAGGAAATGGTGGCGAAGGCCGTTCACCATCACTCGAAGCGTGCCGGCGGGCCGTTCGTCACCGTCAACTCCGGCTCGATGCCGGCCGATCTCCTGGAGAGCAACCTCTTCGGCCACGTGCGCGGCGCCTTCACCGGCGCGGTGGCGAGCAAGAAGGGGTTGTTCGAGATGGCCGACGGCGGCTCGGTCTTCTTCGACGAGATCGGCAACATCCCGCTCGACACCCAGGCGAAGCTGCTGCGGGTGATCCAGGAGCGGGAGTTCATGCGCCTCGGCGGCCTCGAGACCATCCGCGTCGACGTGCGGATCATCGCCGCCACCAACGCCGACCTCGAAACCGCCGTGCAGCAGGGGCAGTTCCGCGAGGATCTGTTCTACCGGCTGAACGTCATCACGGTGAACCTGCCGCCCCTGCGCAAGCGGACGGAGGATATTCCGCTCCTCGCCCAGCACTTCCTCGGCCAATACGCGCGGGAGAACGAGAAGGCCATCCGCGCCATCTCGCCGCAGGCCATGGAGCTGCTGCTGGATCATCACTGGCCGGGCAACGTGCGGGAGCTCGAGAACGCCATCGAGCGGGCGGTGGTGCTGTCGATCGGCGAGACGCTCGTCGAAGAGCTTCTTCCCTCCTCCGTCCGCCAGCGCGAAGCCACCGGCCTGCTGCCGCCGACCCTCCCCTCGAATGGCATTTCGTTCAAGGACGTCGTCAGCGATTACGAGCGCCAGATCATCATCCGAGCCCTGCAATCCTGCGGCGGAGTGCAGAAGCGGGCTGCCGAGCTGTTGCAGGTCAAGCCCACGACGCTCCACGAGATGATGAAGCGGCTGAACATCTCATCCGAGAGCCTCGTCGCGTCGTAATGGTTCGTAGCCAAGCAAAAAACTGGAGTCCCATGGTCCGTAAGACGTCGTTGCTGACGCTCGCCCTCGCTTTCACGGTTTCGCTTTCGCTGCTTCACGCCGAGACGCCGGCAGGCCCCGCGCGGCCGCCCGGCCTCGTGGCGCCGCTGTCGCACGGCGAAACGCTCGATCTGCCCGCCGTGGACGAGCGGGTCCCCCGTCCCGAGAGCGTGCTGGGTTATCCGCTGGGCGCCCGCTTCACCTCCTGGGACCGGATCGTCGCCTACCTCGAAGCCCTGGACGCGGCGTCGGCGAAAGTGAAGATGTGGGAGTACGGTCATTCCTACGAGGGCCGGCCCTTGAAGCTGCTGGCGATCTCCAGCCCCGAGAACATCGAGCGGCTGGACGAAATCCGCGCCAATCTCCAGCGTCTGGCGGATCCGGCGGGGCTGACGGGCAGCGAGCGCGAGCGGCTGCTGCGCCACACGCCGACCGTCGTCTGGCTGGCGTACGGCGTTCATGGCAACGAGGCCTCGTCCGCCGAGGCGGCGATGGGCACAGCGTACGTCCTGGCCGCCGCTCAGGGCGAGATGGCGCAGATGCTGGAGAGCCTGGTGGTGCTCGTCGATCCCCTGCAAAACCCCGATGGCCGCGAGCGCTACGTCAACGGCTACCGGCAGCGCCGGGGCGACGACGCGAATCCCCATCGCGCCTCGGCCGAGCACTTCGAGGCCTGGCCCGGCGGCCGGCAGAACCACTACGTGATCGATCTCAACCGCGACTGGGCCTGGGCCAGCCAGCAGGAAACCCGGCAGCGCATCGCCGCCTACCGCTCCTGGGAGCCGCAGGTCTACGTCGACTTCCACGAGATGGGCACGGACTCCTCCTACTTCTTCCCGCCCTCGGCCGAGCCAATCAACCCGCTGATCGACCGCCACATCCTGGGCTGGCTGGACAAGTTCGGCCGCGCCAACGCCACCTCCTTCGACCACCAGGGCTGGATCTACTTCAAGGAAGAGAACTACGACCTCTTTTACCCCGGCTATGGCGATTCCTATCCGAGCCTGCGAGGTGCCGTGGGCATGACCTACGAGATGGCCGGCGGCGGCCGGGCCGGGGCCGCGATGGCCCTCCAGGACGGCACCGTGCTGACCCTCGCGGACCGCGTCGCGCGCCATCTCACCACCTCGCTGACGACGGTGCGCACGGCGGCCAAGAACAGCCGCAAGCTGCTGGAGGACTTCACCGCCGGCCGCGCCAAGGCGGGCAGCGAGCCGGCGCGGACGTTTCTCTGGCCGGCAGACCAGCAGGAGGCCCGCGCCCTCGCCGATCTGCTGACCCTGCACGGCGTGCGGGTGAGCCAGCTCAAGCAACCGGTGGAGGTTCCGGTCAAGGCGATCGCCCGCGCCGCGGGCGAGCCGCAGCCGCGCAAGTTCGCGGCCGGCACCTATGCCGTCTCCACCGCCCAACCGCTGGGAAACCTTGTCGCGGCCCTCATGGAGCTCGAGTCGCCGATGAACAAGAGCTTCCTCGATCGCCAGCGCCAGCGCCTGGAGCAGAATCTCGACGCCGAGTTCTACGACATCACCGCCTGGTCGCTGCCCCTGGCCTACAACGTCCGCGCCTGGATCGCGGCGGGCGACGTGACCGGCGGCACCGCCGGAAAGACCGCCCTCGAACCGGCGACCGGCGGCATTCGCGGCGAAGGCGATCTCGGCTGGCTGGTACCGCCACAAGGAATCGCCTCTTACCGATTGGCGGCGGCCCTTCAGCGGCGGCAGCTTCGCTTCCGCGTCGCGCTCGCCTCATTCACCGGCGACGGCATCACCTATCCGGCCGGCACCCTCTTCATCCCCCGCCGGGCCAACCCGGACACGCTGCGGGAAACGCTGCACGTCCTGCTTCAGGAGGATCGCCTCACGGCACAGGCCGTCGCCTCGTCCTGGGATTTCAAGGGCTCGCTGGGCTCGCACGACATGGCGGCGGTGCGGCCCGTGCGCGTGGGACTGATCAGCGGCGACGGCGTCGACTCCACCTCCTTCGGCTTCCTCTGGTACCTGCTCGACCGGCAGATCGGCGTCGATCACGACCGCATCGACCTCGCCCAGATCCGGCAGATTCCGCTTTCCGATTTCGATGTCCTCGTGTTCCCGAGCGGCGGCTACGACGAACGGGTGGGCGACAAGGTCAAGGAGTCGCTCGACGCCTGGGTGAAAGCGGGAGGCGTGCTGGTGGCCGTGGGCGACGCCGTGAGCTGGCTCCAGGACAAGGAGCTGACCACCATCAAGCGCTGGATGCCGCCGAAGAAGACGGACAACGACGACGCGAAAGATTCGAAGGAAGCCGAGGACCCCGAGGTCAGCGAGACGCCGCTGGAGAAGCAGCTCGCCTCCAAGCCGATCTTCACTCCCGGAGCGGTGATTGCCACCCGCATGCAGGCGCAGCACGAGCTGACCCTGGGTCTCACCACACCGCCGAACGTCCTCTACGAGGGCACGCTGGTGCTGAAGGCCACCAACGATCCGCGACAGGACGTGCTCGTCGCCCTCGACGACCGGCCCGTGGTGGCGGGGTTCGCCTGGCCCGAGGCCGAGCGGCGTCTGGCCGGCTCGCTGTTGGTGGGCACCGAAGCGCGTGGCCGCGGCAGCGTCGTGCTCTTCGCCCAGGACCCCGCCTACCGTCTCTTCTGGCGCGGGACGACGCCCATCCTCCTCAACGCGCTGCTGTACGGTCCGAGCACGGGTCTGGGAAGAAGGTTCTAAGGGATTTGAGCGCGAGGGAGAGAGCGCGCCACGTCGAGCCCATCACCGTCCGCTGGGGCGACTTGGACTCGATGGGCCACGTCAATAACGCCAAATACTTCACCTACTGCGAGTCGGCCCGCATGAGCTACTTCGCGGCGGTGCGCATGAAAGAGCACAGCGAAGCCGACCAGCACGGGCCAGCCCTGGCCGCGGCCAACCTCAATTTCCGCGCCCAGGTGCGCTATCCCGCCGAGCTTGAAGTCGCCACCCGGGTCTCAGAAATCGGCCGGACCAGCTTCAAGATGGAGTACGAGCTCCTTTACCGCGACACCGACGACCGCGTCGCCGACGGCACCGGCGTCATCGTCTGGGTGGACTATGCGACGGGCAAACCGATTCCGCTGCCGGAGAGCCTCAAGGAGGAGATCCGGCGGTTTGAGGGGATGACGTAGGGGAGCGAGCCCGAATTGTGACGCCGCCCCATCTGGAGGGACGGGACCTCTGTCCGCCGCTTCGAGGCCCTCACTCCCCCAGCCCCTCTCTCCCAGCCTCCCCCCCCGCCTGACGGGAGAGAGGGGAGCAGGAAGGCCAAACAAGGTGGAATCGCTTTTTGCTGTTCTCCCTCTTCTCCCGTCAGGCGGGGGGGAGGCTGGGAGAAGAGGGCCGGGGTGATGAGGGCAACGGCGGCGCGGCCACCGGTCCAGTTCTTGTCGACTTGGCGTAGCGGCGGCGAGCTGTTCCATGGTCTTTGAGACGCCCAACTCCGAAGATTTGGAAACCGGGACGGTCTCACCCCGGCGAACGTACACCGAGGTGTGAAACCTCTCCTCAGCAGCTCCCTCCGCATTCTTGTCGCCACCCTTGCAACCCTGACGATTCTCTTGGGTCTTGCCGCGGCAGCGATCACCCAGCCGACCTTCGGCGTAATCGTTCGGCCGAAGGGCCCACGAGCCAATCCTCAACGTCTTCGGCGGCACGTGGAGCTCCTCAGCCGTGAGATCTTGCAGAGGGACAGCGATCATCCCGAGAATCTCGACCGCGCGGCGGCCTATCTGCACGAGCAATTCGTTGCCACCGGTGCCCGAGTGACCGAGCCGGCGTTCCAGGTTCGCGGCCGAAGCTACCGCAACGTCATCGCCTCCTTCGGACCGGAGTCCGGGCCCCTCCTCGTCGTGGGCGCGCACTACGACTCTTTCGGCGGCTTCGGCGCCAATCCGGGGGCGGACGACAACGCCAGCGGCACGGCTGGACTGCTGGAGCTGGCTCGCCTTCTCGCCGGCCGCCACCTGGACCAGCGGGTGGACCTCGGGGCCTTCGCCAACGAGGAGCCGCCGTACTTTGGCTCGACCCAGATGGGGAGCGCAGTTCACGCTCGATCCCTGGATGGCCGGGACGTCCGAGGAATGATCTGCTTGGAGATGATCGGCTACTTCACGCCGCGCCAGCCCGCACCGAACCTGCTTTTCCGGCTTCTCTACCCGAATCGCGGCGACTTCGTCGCTGTCGCCGGCCGTTGGGCCGACCGCGAGCTCACCCGCAAGGTCAAGCGCGCGATGAGAGGCGGCAGCGACCTTCCCGTCGTGAGCTTCACGGCGCCAAGGTCCGCAGGCCTGGATGGCTCCGACCAGATCAACTACTGGGATCGGGGCATCCCTGCCGTGATGGTGACCGACACCGCCGACATTCGGAATCCCAACTACCACAGCCGTTTTGACACGGCGGACAGCCTCGACTACGCCCGAATGGCGCGGGTGGTGGACGGCCTGGCGAACGCGGTGGTTTCGCTCACGGCCCCGCGACGGCCACGTCCTGATTGATGAAGACCTCAGCCGTATCGAAAGCCAGGGATTCGGTGTTGGTATCCGAGCTATTCGACAGGACCATCACCGACAGGCTCTCTTTGGGATAGTGGAGGTAGTAGGCGGTGTATCCCATCCAGAGCCCCGAGTGGCCGTAATAGAGATCGCCGGAGTCGGCCGCGACGTCCACGAACCAGCCGAAAGCGTAGGAGGATGTGGAACTGGGCGTCACCATCTCCCTCAAAAGGTCGGGCCGCACTAAGGCGCCGCCGAAGAGCGCCCGGTCGTAGCGGGCCAGGTCGGCGACGGTCGAGTAAACCTCGCCTGAGCCGTAGAGGAAGTTGAGAGAGTTGGAGTCGTTGAGAATCCAATCGTCGAACTGCCTCTGGTAGCCTAGCGCCCGCTTGGCCTGGCTCAGGCGCGCATCGTCGAAGATGAAGGTGTTGACCATTCCCGCCGGACCGAAAACCCGCTCCTGCATGAACTGGGGAAAGGGCTCCTTGGCAACCCTCTCCACGATCAAACCGAGGAGGTCGAAGCCCGAGTCGCTGTAGGCATATTGGGTGCCGGGCCGAAAGTCGAGGCGGCGCCAAGTCGCAAGGAGCCGGAGAGAGTCGTCGACCGTAGGTCTCCCGGGCCACTGCTCCAGGGAGCTGTACGCGTCCGGAATCCCGCTCGCGTTCTGCAACAGGTTACGTATCCTGATTTTGTCACCCCAGCCGCGCAACTCCGGCAGATAGCGGACCGCCCGGTCGTCGAGCCGGAGTTTCCCGTCCTGAACGAGGAGGAGGATCGCCACCGCCGTCATCTCCTTGCCGCAGGACGCGAGATGGAAGGCGGTATCCGGATCGACCGGCGTCTTCTTGCGCAGATCGGCGGAACCGTAGCCCGCTTGGAAAACGACCTTCCCTCTATGAACTACGCCAACCGCCGCTCCTGGCGAGTCGCGGTCGAATCCCGAGAACAGCTCGTCCACTCGCTGACGGGCTGTCTGGCCAGGCCGCGGCCTGCGCCCCACCCGCGTGACCGACACCGCCTCCAGCGACAGACAGGCGCAGACGGCGACCGCCAGCATCGTGGTGGAGATCAGGTGTTTCCAGAGCATCGGCGCGTCCTCGTCCACGAGAGGAATGCAAGAACCACGGCCAAGATAACTCAGGCGTCGCGAATAGGCTTGTTCGACTCGCTGGCAAGGTTTCCAGGCCACCGGAGAGGAGGGAACGTCGCCTTCCCTGCTTTCCCGCGCTCCGGAGAGGAGGGAAGATCGCATTCCCTGCTCTCCCAGGCCCGGCGAAGGTTACCCGGTCCCGAGAACTGGAGGGAAGGTGACGTTCCCTCTTCTCTCGATAATCAGAACAAGTGGGAACGCCGTCTTCCCTCCTCTCCTCGTTATGGGAAGAGAGGGGAATGCCACGTTCCCCACTCTCCTGCGCTCCGGAGAACTGGGAACGTCGTCTTCCCTCCTCTTCCGGTTTCCAGAAGAACAGGGAAGGCCGCGTTCCCTACTCTCCCGCGCGCTGCGAAGGTTATTCCGAGCGAAGAACTGCAGGGAAGGCCACGTTCCCGACTCTCCGACGGCCGGGAGAACAGGGAAGATGGCGTTCCCTGCTCTCCCGTGGCGCCGCAACCTTGCGGGCGGCGTGCAAAGCTTCGCAGCGGTCCGCAGAGCTTGGACGATGACGAGGAGGGTGTGCCGCCAGCCGAACGGAGATCGCGGCGCGAAATTAAGCTTCTCGGTCGCCGGCGAAGCTTCAGTCCTCAGGAAGTCGGCGACTCGGCAGCTCCGCAGGCGTCTTGAGGCCGAAGCGAAGATGCCAGTAGCTCCACGAGCGTGCATCAAAGACGCCAGCGGGAGGATTCGCCAGAACATCGCGCAATGCGCTGTCCGGAAAGTAACGCTCGACGACGATTAGATCCTCGACGGTGCCGAAGGTCATTACCTCGGCGAGGAAGCGGTTCGGGTCGGCCAGAGCTTCGGCCGGCGCCTTCCACCAGAAGAGCCGCTTGGCGACTTGTTCCAGGTCGGTCATGGAGCGAGGCCTCCCGGGATCGCGCCAAGCTCATCCCAGAGCCGGCACTGGGGTACGGGGAGGATGTCGAGACGGGGGATGAGCATGGCTTGGGGCCAACCTTCTTTACTCTATCCCTTGACTCCGTCAATGAGGCCGATCTCAGGCTCGATCAGGCAAACCGAGGTGAGTTACTGGAAGGAGAGTATGCTTCCAGGATTCGGACGCTGTTCGAAGCTGTTCGGATAAGACTTGGATGAACTTGGCGGTAGTTTCCGTTCGATGCCAATCGGTCAGTTCGATTGTATCGCCCTTAATTTCTTCTTGCGTTCTCTCCGCAATCGGTTTTGAAATCTTGTTGTACACGTCATTCAATTTCCATTGCATATTTGCTCCACGATTAGTTCGACGTTCCGTTGTGCATTAGTTCTACAATTCACCGTACAATTCGCTCGGTTTATTGCTCGCAGCAGTTTTATTACACCAACGGCCCTAGGCTCGCGTGAGTTTTTTTCCACAAATTTACACTCTGAGATTTGCCACTATTTTTACCACACAACCTATTCGCCACTTTGTAATCAATGACTTACAAGCGCTAAGCTCTCCGATTGCGCCGCTTTTCCACAGATGGTCTCAGCCGAAGTTGGGCTAGCTTCTTAAACGCCTGCTCTGCCGTTGACTTCCGCCACCGGCCCGCTTTACAATCAGCAGCACTGAGGAACAGCGATCAGGGGATCTGGTTCATGGCCATAGAAGGGAGCGTCAGTTGGCTGCACTTACTAGGAAAAATCTGTTCGCTGACGAGTCAGGCAACTTCGATTTCAGCAGAAAGAGAGATGCGACGCGCTACTTTATTCTCGCTGCCGCAACAATGGAGAACTGCTCGGAAGTCAACGCTAGGTTTCACGAGCTTCGGCACCAAATGGCATGGGAAGGTCACGATCACCCAGGGCCTTATCATGCAGCTAAAGATCCCGCTCCGGTCCGAGATCGAGTCTTTAATCTCATCGAATCCCTGAATTTCCGGATCGACGCTCTCATTATGGAAAAAGCCAAGGCCATGCCGACAATTCGCACTACGGAGGAGCAATTCTATCAGCACGCGTGGTTCTACTTGATGAAGTACGTCGGACCGCGGCTCTTGTGCAAAGAGTTGCTCGTTGTTTCGGCGTCGCTCAGCAGCAAGAAGAAGAAGCGCGCGGCATTCTACGAGGCTGTGCAGGACGTTATGAGGCAGGTCGGCCGAGTGACGTACAAGACTGCCTGCTGGGACTCTAGCTCAGATGCATGCTTACAGGTCGCAGATTACTGCGGCTGGGCACTTCAGAGAAAGTGGGAGGCTGGGGACTCGGAACCCTACAACCGAATTTCATCTAAGATCAGGTCTGAGTACGACCTGTTCGTCAAGGGTTCAACCTACTACTACTGAGAAGAGAAAGATGGGAACAGCGGGCTGGCTATCTGCCAAGGCAGAAGAGCATTGTGGTACTCGTGTCGCCTAGCCCTCTTATCGAGATAAGTGTACCCACGTTTTGGGTGTCTGTCAACATCCTTACGCCTAATTGCTGTCACGGGGAGTAGGCCGCCGCCTACCCTGCCCGCCTCTCCCCCTCCCGCAGCACTCGCAGGAAGTTCTCGCCCAAAATCAACCGCACGCCACCCTTGTCCACCCCGCGCTCCAGGAACGCCGCCGCGAGATCCGGGAACTTCGACGGATCTTCGAAGCCTTCGAGGACGTCGGGAATGCCGTCGAAGTCGGTGCCGATGCCGGTGTGCTCTTCGCCGCCGAGCTCGACGATGTGAATGATGTGATCCACATAGGTGGATAGGGGGACCTTGGGGAGCGGGTGGTCGGCGAAGAGGCGGGCTCTTTCTTTCCAGAGCTTGCCCGGGTTGCGGAGGTACTCTTCCTCGGTCTTCTCCAGGATTGGCTTGAGCTCCTTGCCGCGGATGGCGTCCGCTTTGGAAGCTTCGGGGCCGACGAAGGCGGGATAGGAGTTGGCCATCACCAGACCGTCTTTCTGGGCGATCTCCCGGATCAGCAGGTCGGGAAGGTTTCGCGGGTGGTCGCAGAGGGCGCGGGCCGAGCTGTGGCTGGCGATGATGGGGGCGGCGGAGACGTCCAGGGTGTGCAGGACGGCAGCGTCCGAGACGTGGGAGACGTCCGCCAGAATGCCCAGGCGGTTCATGCGGCGAACGATGTCCTCACCCTCTGGGGAGAGGCCGTTGTGGAGGGGCTTGTCGGTCGAGGCGTCGCACCACTCGTGGCTTGCCCAGTGAGTCAGGGTGACGTAGCGGATGCCGATCTTGGCGCAGTGATCGAGCGCTCCGGATACGGTCAGCGGACGGCCGTTTTCCAGGCCGAAGAGAACGGCGACCTCGCCTCTTCTTACAGCTCGCAGGAGGTCATCCGCCGTGGCGACTTGGACGAGCTGGTCCGGAATCAATGCCCGCTCGGAGGCTTCATAGAGCGTCTTGGCGTGCTCCCAGCCGCGTTGCGGGCTGAGCTCGGCCGGAATGTAGAGGGCGAAAACCACGGCACCGACTCCGCCCTGGCGTAGGCGCGGCAGATCGACGTGGCGGTCCGTCAGGCGCTTGGAAAGGTCTGCCGGACTCTCCCAGAGCCGGGTGGGAACGTCGGTATGAGCGTCGATGACGAGGGTGTCTTGGTTAGCGGACATGGGGGTAGTCTAGTGCGCCTTTCCGCTCCCTAAGACCCTCATCACCCCGGCCCTCTTCTCCCAGCCTCCCCCCCACCCGCCGGGAGAAGAGGGAGGGCGGTCAAGGGGAATTCGTCCTCTCCGTCCCCTGTTGCATGCCGTGTCAGCCAGGAGCCTTGTCAGACGAGCCGGGATCGGCTAGGCTTTCGGGTTCTTGGAGCCATCTCAAAATGAGAGAAGGGTCACGACCGTGAAGAAAGACATTCATCCTCAGCTCAATATGGTGACCGTCACCTGCGCGTGCGGCAACACCTTCGAGACTCATTCGACCAAGGACGAGGTTCGCCTGGAGATCTGCAGCGCCTGCCATCCGTTCTTCTCCGGCAAGCAGAAGCTCATCGACACGGCCGGACGCGTCGAGCGTTTCCAGCGCCGCTACAACCGCCCGGCGGCGGCGGCCAGCTAGCGCCACCCTGTCCGGCTTGAACGGCCGGAACGGGTGGCTCGAGATTCCCATCATGCAGTCGAGCGCCAGTCCAGAGAACGAGCTGCTGGTCGGCGGCCAGGCCCTGATCGAGGGAGTGATGATGCGCTCCCCGGGGGCCTATGGCGTTGCCGTGCGCCGGCCGGATGGCTCCATCGCCTTCCAGCGCGGTAAGGTCAACAGCCTCGCCAAGCGCTACCCCATCCTCAAGCTTCCCATCCTGCGGGGAGTGGCGGTGCTGTTCCAGTCGCTCGCCCTCGGCATCCGCTCGCTGAACTTCTCGGCGGAGCAGGCAGTGGCCGCGGCGGAGGTGGCGAACGCAGAGACTCCAGCAGCCGAGGGCGCAGCATCCCCGGAACCGGCGAAAACGTCCAACTGGGCCATCGCCGGCTCCATGGCGATCGGCCTGGGGCTGGGCGTGGTGGTCTTCCTCCTGGCACCGCTCTGGCTGACCCATCTGGGCGAGAAATACCTCTTCGGCGGCCACCTGTCGAACCTGGGGTTCAACCTGCTGGACGGGGGTCTGCGGGCCATCTTCTTCCTGGCCTACATCTACGGTATCTCGCGGATGAAGGACATCCACCGGGTGTTCCAGTACCACGGTGCCGAGCACAAGGTGGTGTTCAACTACGAGAAGCGGCTGCCGCTGACGGTGGACAATGCCCGCGCCCAGAGCCGGCTGCATCCGCGGTGCGGCACCAGCTTCCTCTTGTTCGTGCTGTTGGTCTCCATCCTGGTGTTCGCGCTGATTCCGAAGACGGCTCCGTTCCTGGTGAAGTTCGGCGGCCGGCTGCTGCTGGTGCCGGCCATCGCGGGCCTCTCCTACGAGGTGCTGCGCTTTACGGCCAAGCATCGGGCGGCGCCGCTCTTCGCCGTCCTCGTGGCGCCGGGGCTCGCCCTGCAGCGCATCACCACCCAGGAGCCGACGGACGACATGCTGGAGGTCGCCATCGCGGCTCTCGAGGAGGCGTTGCGCGAGGACGGCCTTCTGGAGCCGACGGAGAGATCCGTCGCGGAGCCCGCGATCGAGTCGGAGGCGCCCGTGGAGATCCCGGCTGCCGCGGCCCGAGCCTGAAAGTGTTGAGCGTCCTGAAAGCAAAGCCATGATCGAAAAGCTCGCGCAGCTCGAAAAGACCCATCAGGAGCTGACCCAGCGGCTCATGGAGCCGGCCATCTTCTCGGACCCAAAGGTCTACCGCGAGGTCAACAAGACCCTCTCGGAGATCGATCCGGCCGTGAAGCTCTACCGGGAGTACGTCAAGGCCGAGCAGCAGAAGCGGGAGAACGAGGAGATGCTCGCCGGACTGTCCAAGGACGACGAGCTCTACGCCCTGGCGCAGGACGAGAAGGAGCAACTCACCGCCCGCGTCGCCGAGCTCGAAGAGCAGCTCCGGCGCGAGCTGACGCCGAAGGACCCCAACGACGAGCGCAACGTGGTGCTGGAGATCCGCGCCGGCACGGGCGGCGACGAGGCCACGCTGTTCGCCGCCGAGCTGTTCCGCATGTACAGCCGCTACGCCGAGACGCAGAAATGGCGGGTGGAGGTGATCGACCTCTCGGAGTCCGAAGCGGGTGGAATCAAGGAGGTCTCGGCCATCGTCGAAGGCCGTGGCGCCTACAGCCGCCTCAAGTACGAGGGCGGCGTCCACCGCGTGCAGCGCGTGCCAGCGACGGAGTCCGCCGGCCGCATCCACACTTCGGCGGTGACGGTGGCGGTGCTGCCCGAGGCCGACGACGTCGAGGTCGAGGTCGACGAGAAGGACATCCGGGTGGACCGCTTCTGCGCTTCGGGACCCGGCGGCCAAGGCGTCAACACCACCTACTCCGCCGTGCGCTTGACCCACATCCCTTCGGGAATGGTGGTCTCCTGCCAGGACGAGCGCAGCCAGATCAAGAACAAGGCCAAAGCGCTGCGCGTCCTCAAAGCCCGCCTCTACGACATGGAGCGGGAGAAGGCGGACGCCGCCATGTCCGAGGAGCGCCGCCGCATGGTGGGTTCGGGCGACCGCTCGGAGAAGATCCGCACCTACAACTTCCCCCAGAGCCGGGTGACGGACCACCGCATCGGCCTCTCCATCCACCAGCTCCCGACGCTGATGGA
>Ga0134121_10003635_pt1 | contig 12777 bp, 8 predicted proteins | sample KB301_FD_96463 | JGI IMG/M metagenome (GOLD analysis project Ga0134121, IMG submission 96463) | Terrestrial soil microbial communities without Nitrogen fertilizer from Kellogg Biological Station, Michigan, USA - KB3-0-1 | ecosystem: Environmental > Terrestrial > Soil > Unclassified ...
CGGCCGATCGGCAAGCAGAGCGTGCCGGAACTGCAATCCGGCGCGGCGCGCATCGTCGTCACGGCGACGCGCCTGTCGTTCTGGAACCTGCGCCAGCTGACGAGCAGCGCGAGCAAGGACTTCCAGGTGCGGCTCGAGCCGCCGCGCATTGCCGTGCTCTCGACAAAGCACTACGTGAACCACGGCGGATCCGAGTTCGTCGTCTACAAGGCAACGCCGCCCGACGTCGCCTCCGGCGTCCGCGTCGGTGACGTCGAGTATCCCGGCTTTCCGATCGCCGGCGCCGGCGGGGCCGCCGCCGATCCGTCGGTGAAAGGCGCCTTCTTCGCGCTGCTCTACGATCAGCCGCTGAACACGCCGATCGCCGCCTTCGCGCGCGACGAGGCCGGCAACCAGGCCAAGGCGACCTTCGTCGACAACGTCTTCGAGAAGCCGTTCAAGAAGAGCCGGATCGAGATCGACGACAAGTTCATGAACAAGACCGTGCCCGACATCGTCGAGCACTCGCCGGAGCTGAAGATGGCGCCGCCGCCGCAGGACAGCCCGGAGATGCTGCAGGCGTTCCTGCGCGTCAACGGCGAACTGCGCAAGATCAACGCCGATCAGATCGCGGCGATGGCTGCCAAGACTTCGGCGTCACGACTGTGGGAAGGGCCGTTCGTACAACTGGGCAATTCGCAGGTCGAGGCGAGCTTCGCCGACCGGCGCACCTACATCTACAAGGGGAAGGAAATCGACCAGCAGACGCACCTCGGCTTCGACCTCGCGGTCACCGAGCACGTGCCGGTCGCCGCGGCCAACGCCGGGACGGTGCTCAACGCGAGCTGGCTCGGCATTTACGGCAACTGCGTCATCCTCGATCACGGCATGGGCGTCCAGTCGCTGTACGCGCACCTGATGTCGTTCGACGTCAAGGTCGGGGACACGGTCACGCGCGGACAGATCGTCGGCCGCTCCGACTCGACCGGCCTCGCCGGCGGCGACCATCTCCACTTCACGATGCTCGTCGGCGGCCGCATGGTGAATCCCGTCGAGTGGTGGGACGCGCACTGGATTGCCGACCGCGTCGACCGCAAGCTGAAGGACGCACGCTAGACAAGGTAGAATAGTCAGTTGTTTTGGCTGACAGTCCTTTTGTTCAGGAGAGCTCAATGCGTTTACGAAATGCCTGGGTCGGTCTGCTCGGGATCGCCGTTGCGGTAACCGTCGCGTGTGGTGGAGGTGAAACGTCGAACAAGTCGGGCGACGCGTCCTCGCCGTCGGCGACGCCGGCAGGACAGCGCGTCGACACGGCGACCGCCGGCACCGTCTCGGGTGTGGTGAACATCGACGGCGCGGTGCCGGCGAATGAAGCCATCAAGATGAACGCCGATCCGGTGTGCATCCGCGAGAACAAGACACCGCAGTTCCAGGAAACCTATCTGGTCAGCAGCGACGGCAAGACGCTCGGCAACGTGTTCGTCTACGTCAAAGACGGGCTCGGCAACTACGTCTTCGACACGCCGACCACGCCGGCGACGATCGACCAGAAGGAGTGCCGCTACCATCCGCACGTGTTCGGCATGCGCGTCGGGCAGCCGCTCGAGATCGTCAACAGCGATCCGACGCTGCACAACATCCACGCGATGCCGAAAGGCAACTCCGAGTTCAACAACGGCCAGCCGATCCAGGGCATGAAGATGACCCACACCTTCGACAAGCCGGAGGTGATGGTGCCGTTCAAGTGCGACGTCCACGGCTGGATGAACGCCTACGTCGGCGTCCTGCCGCACCCCTACTACGCGGTGACCAAGGACGACGGCAAGTTCGAGCTGAAGGATCTGCCGCCGGGCACCTATACGATCGAAGCGTGGCACGAGAAGCTCGGCCCGATGACGCAGAGCGTCACGCTCGGCGCGAAGGAAACCAAGCAGATCACGTTCTCGTTCAAGCCCGCTGGCGCGACGGCGACGAACTGATACTGGCAACGCAGGAAGGCAGAGGGCAGGGAAGGCAGGAATTCAAGGTGGCACGGCAGGGAAGGCTGGAACTCAAGACGTCCGAACCTTCCGGCCTTCCGGCCTTGCCTTCCTGCCTTCCAGCCTTGCATTCCTGCCCTTCGGCCTTGCATTCCTGCCTTCCTGCTATCTGCCTTCCTGCCTTGTAGCCGATGCTCCACCGCTTCTCGCAATTCCTCGTCGCCTGCACTGTCGTCCTGATCCTCGCGGGCAGCCTGGTCACGAGCCATGACGCGGGGCTGTCGGTGCCCGACTGGCCGACGAGCTACGGCTGGAACATGTTCACGTTCCCGCCGTCGATGTGGGTGGCGAACATCCTCTACGAGCACGGGCATCGGCTGATCGCGAGCACCGTCGGCTTCCTCACGATCGTGCTCGCCGCGTGGATCTGGATCGCCGAACCACGGCGCTGGCTGCGGTGGCTCGGCGTCGCGGCGCTCGGCGCGGTGATCGCGCAGGGTCTCCTCGGCGGGCTCACGGTGCTGTTCTTTCTGCCGCCGGCCGTCTCGACGGCGCATGCCGGCCTCGCCGAAATCTTCTTCTGCCTCACCGTCGCGATTGCGCTGTTCACGTCACCGCGCTGGAATGCCAGCGACGGCGCCGACGACGACGCGGTGCTGCGCCGGGTGGCGACGACGACGACGATCCTGATCTATGCGCAGATACTCGTCGGCGCGACGATGCGGCACACCGGCGCGGGGCTGGCGATTCCGGATTTTCCGCTGATGTTCGGCGGGATCGTTCCCGATCACTGGGACGCGAAGATCGCCGTCCATTTCGCGCATCGCGTCGGCGCGCTCATCGTCACGCTCGGCATTCTCGGCACGGCGGCGACCGTCTGGCTGCGGCGCCGCGATCGCGACGAACTGATCCGACCGGCGCTCCTCCTTCTCACGATCGTCGCGGCGCAGGTCACCCTCGGGGCGGCGACCGTCCTCAGCCGCCGCGATCCCTGGATCAACAGCTTTCACGTCGTCTGCGGCGCGATGGTGCTGACGACGTCGCTGGTGCTGACGCTGCGGGCGTGGCGGCCGCGCTTCGCCGTACACACGGTCCGACCAGGTGCCGTCGCCGAGGCGGAGGCGCTCGGTCAACCGGATGGCGCGCTCGCCGGCGCGCGCTCAATCGGTGCCGCCGGTCGTGTACGGGTTCAGCCGGACGGTCACCCGGCGCGAGGCCGCGCGTGAAAGACCTGCCGGTCAACGCGGCTCCGTCGATTCCGCTCGTGGGCGCGCGTCGATCCGCGGCGTCCGTCGCCGACTACGTCGCGCTCACCAAGCCGCGTCTCAACTTCCTGGTCGTCGCGACCAGCGCCGCGGGTTACTACCTCGGCGCCGCGGCGCCGCTCGACGTCAGCGCGATGGCGCAGGCCGTCATCGGGACGGCGCTGGTGGCCGGTGGCGCGGCGGTGCTCAATCAGCTGTACGAACGCGACACCGATGCGATGATGCGACGGACGCGGCAGCGGCCGCTGCCGGCGGGCCGCGTCGTGCCGGCGGACGCCGGCGTCTTCGGCGCGGCACTGTCCGCCGGCGGCCTCGGCCTGCTGGCGGCGCGGACCAACTGGCTCGCCGCGGGTCTCGCGCTCACCACGCTGCTCGTCTACCTTGCGGTCTACACGCCGATGAAGCGGCGCACGCCCGCCGCGACGCTGGTCGGCGCGGTGCCGGGCGCGCTGCCGGCGCTCATCGGCTGGACGGCCTCGCACGGCAGTGTTGCCGTCGGCGGCGCGGCGCTGTTTGCGATCGTCTTCCTGTGGCAGGTGCCGCACTTCATGGCGATCGCGTGGCTGTATCGCGACGACTACGGCCAGGCGGGCTTTCCGATGCTGCCGGTGATCGAGCCGAACGGTCTTCGCGCCGGGCGGCAGGCGGTCGCGTACGCGGCGGCGCTGCTGCCGGTCGCGCTCGTGCCGACGTTCACGGGACTCGCCGGCAGGTTCTATCTGGTGGCGGCCGCGCTGCTGGGCGCCGCGCTGCTGCTGCTCGCGGTGCGATTCTGGCAGTCGCGCACCGACGCGTCAGCCCGCGCGCTCTTCTTCGGATCGATCATCTACCTGCCGCTCGTCTGGATTGTGCTCGTCGCCAGCAAGCTGTAACGCGCGATGGAAGATGACGGTAGCGCAGCTGTTCAAAGCTGCCCGTGTTTGAAGATGACGCCGAACAGCAATTCGACATGTCCGTCCACGATCTCCCCGCCGTCAACGCCACGCTGAACGCCACGTCGGGCGTGCTGCTGCTCGTCGCCTACGCGCTCATCCGCGCGCGCCGCATCGACCAGCACCGCCGCGTGATGATCGCGGCGTTCGTGACCTCGACGCTCTTTCTGGTCTCCTACCTGGTCTACCACGCGCAGGTCGGCTCGGTGCCGTTCACGCGGCAGGGATTCGTCCGCCCGCTCTACTTCACGATCCTGATCACGCACGTCGTCCTCGCGGCCGCGGTGCTGCCGCTGGCGATCGTGACGCTGTCGCGCGGCCTGAAGGCGCGCTACGCGCAGCACCGTCGCATCGCGCGCTGGACGTTCCCGATCTGGCTGTACGTGTCGGTCACCGGGGTGCTGGTCTACGTCCTGCTGTATCAGCCGACCTGGCTGCTGTGATCACGGTTCCGGCTGAAGCCGGACACTACCACCGCGTGCCCTCCTCGTCGCCTTCCTGATCGTGTCCGGCTTCAGCCGGACCGCCGGACCGCACGCGCGCGCGTAGAATACGCCGTCATGCCGCAGCACCGCCGCGAGGTGTCGCGAATCGAAGGCTTCAGCGACGCCGTGTTCGCCTTCGCGATTACGCTGCTCGTCGTCTCGCTCGAGGTGCCGAAGACGTTCGACGAGCTGGCGGCGGTGATGCGCGGCTTTCCGGCGTTCGCGATCTGTTTCGCGCTGATCTTCCAGGTCTGGCGGCGCCACTACCGCTTCTTCCGCGACTACGATCTCGAGGACAACACGGTGATCACGCTCACCGGCGTGCTGCTGTTCGTCGTGCTGTTCTACGTCTACCCGCTGAAGTTCCTGTGGTCGGCGGTGTTCGCCCAGATCGGCGGCCAGCGGATTTCGGAGGCGTCGATCCGCCGCGATCAGTTTCCGGCGCTGTTCGAGATCTACGGGCTGGGCGTCGCCGCCACGTTCGGCATCCTCGCCGCGCTGTACGCGCATGCCTACCGGCACCGCGGCGATCTCGAGCTGGCGCCGCTCGAGGTCGTCGACACGCGCGCGCAGATCTACAGCAACCTCGGCCTCAGCGCGATCGGTCTCGCGTCGGCGGCGGTCGCGGCGATCATGGGCCGGCTTGCGCCAAACCTGGTCGGCGTCGCCGGCTGGGTCTACTTCCTGATCGGCCTGGTCGAGTGGTGGGTCGGCGCGTACCGCGGACGCAGCCGGCGCGCGATCGCGGCAGGCTAGAGCGTTTTTCAAAAAATCGGGGAGCTAATAGAGGACGTATTTCATCTGCACGGCGCGCCACTTCGCCTCGTCCGCCGACCAGGACGCCGCGATGGTCGCCGGATCCTCGCCGGCGCGGACGCGCGCGAGCGTCACCTTCGATCCGAACAGCCGCGCCGCGGCGTCGAGGTCGAACGTCGCACCGTGCAGCCGCGTCAGCGCCGAGGCGATCTCCAGGCCGACGCGCACCGGCTGCAGCCGATCGCGATCGGTCACGATGACGAAAACGCCGTGGCAGAGCTGTCCCGCCAGCTTCGCGCCGGCCGCAGGCGTGAACGTCGTCGGGTAGAAGCGGACGCCGGGCAGCGCCCGGCCGTTGAGCGCCGCCGCCAGCGCGACGGCGTCGATCCACGGCGCGCCGAACTGCTCGAACGGGGTGTCGGTGCCGCGGCCGACCGAGATGTTGGTTCCCTCGATCGCGCCGACGCCAGGGTAGACCGTCGCCGCGACCATGTTGCGCATGTTCGGCGACGGGTTCAGCCACGCGATCCCGGTTTCGTCGAACCACTCGTCGCGCCGCCAGTTCTTCATCGGCACGACCGTGAGGTCGGCGCCGATCGCCTTCTCGCCGTTGAACAGCCGCGCCAGCTCGCCGAGCGTGAGACCGTGGCGGATCGGCATCGGCAGGTAGCCGTTGAAGCCGATCGCCGAGGCGTCCTGCGCCGGGCCCTCGACCTCGATCCCGCCGATCGGGTTGGGCCGATCGAGGACCACCACCGCCATCCGGCGGCGCGCCGCCTCCTCCAGGATGTATCCGACCGTCGCCGGATAGGTGTAGAACCGGGCGCCGATGTCCTGCAGATCGACGACGAGCGTGTCGAGGCCCTGGAGCATCGCGTCGGTCGGCCGGAGCGTCGCGCCGTAGAGCGAGTGGATCGGCAGGCCGGTCTTCTCGTCGCGCGAGGAGGCCACCTTCTCGTCGGCGAGGCCGCGAATGCCGTGCTCGGGGCTGAAGAGCGCGGCCAGCGTCACGCCGGGCGCGTGCGCCAGCAGGTCGATCGTGCTCTCGCCTTTCGCCGACACGCCGGTCTGATTCGTGATCAGGCCGACGCGCCTGCCGCGCAGCCGCGCGAAGTTCTCGGAGACGAGCACGTCGATGCCGGTGAGCGTGCGTTCCCGCCGCGCCCCGGCCGATCGATCGGCCTCGGCCCCGCCTCCGCCCGGCTGAAGCCGTCGCGCGATGGTCTCCGGCCTTCGCGCGAGGTCGTCCGCGGAGATCAGCGCCGCCGCGGCCACGGTCGCGACCCTGCCGCGCAGCGCGTTCACGTCGCCCTTGCCGTCGGGATGGACGCGGTTCGAGAGGAACACCACGTAGCTCTTCGTCGACGGATCGAGCCACAGCGACGTGCCGGTGAACCCGGTGTGCCCGTACGAGCCGATCGGAAAGAGCTCGCCGCGGTTCGACGAGTACGACGAGTCGATGTCCCAGCCGAGGCCGCGCACCGCGCGCAGTTCCGGCGGCGTGGACGGCGACGTCATCTGCGCGATCGTGGCGGGCGCCAGCACGCGCGCGTCGCCGAGCCGGCCGCCGCCGAGCAGCATCCGGCAGAACCGCGACAGGTCGGCGGCGGTGCTGAAGAGTCCGGCGTGGCCGGCGACGCCGTCCATCCGCCGCGCGGTCGGATCGTGCACGACGCCGCGCAGGAACGGGACGACGGCGCCGGCGGCGGCCGGCGTACAGGGCCACGCCAGCGCGCGGCAGGCCTCGGTCGGCGCGATGCGCGGGCGCCACGACTCGGGCGGCAGAAACGTGGTCTCCTTCATGTCGAGCGGATCGAAGACGTGCGCCTTCGCGTAGCGATCGAGCCGCTCGCCGGAGACGCGCCGCACGATGTCGCCGAGCAGGAAGAAGTTGATGTCGCTGTAGACGAAGCGCGCCCCCGGCGGCGCCGTCGGCACCTCGTCGATGGCGCGGCGGATCGCCTCGTCTGCGCCGTGGAACTCGACCTCGAGCTCGAGATCGGGCCGCAGGCCCGACGTGTGCGTCAGCAGATGACGGATGGTGATGCCCTTCTTGTTGTTCTTCTCGAAGCCCGGTTCGAACTGCGAGACCGGATCGCTCAGCCGGATCCGTCCCTGCTCGACGAGCTGCATCACGCTGGTCGTGGTGGCGACCACTTTGGTCAGCGACGCCAGATCGAAGATGGTGTCGTCGGTCATCGCCTCCGGCGCGGGCGCGACGGCGCGCTGCCCGAACGCGCCGCGATAGACGATCGCGTCGCCGCGGCCGACCAGCACGACGGCGCCGGGGAGATCGTGACGCGCGATGGCGGCGTCGACGAGCGCGGCGATTGGCGCGAACCCGGCACTCGATTCAGAGGCGATCGCCGGCGTCTGCGCGTGCGAATGGACGGCCGCGACGAGGGTCGCGCACACCGCCGCCGCAAGGCGTGGATTCACAGGATTCAATATATACTGAGGCCTTTACAGGGGGATTCGCGCATGTGTCAGCGTCTTCATCTGTCTCGAGGCGTGCTGGCCGCGCTGCTCGTCGTCGCGTGGGCCGCCGGTGCCGCCGCACAGACAGGCCGCGTCGGCGGGACGGTCAAGGACGAATCGGGCCAGCCGATCAAAGGCGCCACCATCACCGCCGAGAACCCGAGCGCCTCGCCGAGCAGCTTCACGGCGACGACCGACGACAAGGGACGCTTTTCGATCATCGGGCTCAAGTCCGGTCCGTGGACGTTCAGCGCGCAGGCGCCCGGATTCGGCCCCGAGTCGGGCAAGCTCAACGTCCAGACGATCGGCTCGCCCAATCCGCCGCTGACGTTCACGCTGAAGAAGGGCGGCGGCCCGGCGCCGACCGGCGCGCTCGGCGGCCTCGCGGCGAAGGATCTCCAGGCCGAGCTGGCCACGGCTGACGGTCTCTTCAACCAGCAGAAGTGGGACGAGGCGGTCGCCGCCTACCGCGCGATCATGACCAAGGCGCCGTCGCTCAGCGTCATCAACCTGCAGATCGCCGCCGCCTACCGCAACAAGAAGGACTACGACGCCGCGATCGGCGCCTACAACGAGCTGCTCAAGGCCGATCCGAACAACGACAAGGCGATCATCGGCATCGGCATGACGAACCTCGAAAAGGGCGACCTCAAGGCTGCCGAGGACACCCTGACCAAAGCGGCGCAGGGCCCGAAGCCGACGCGCGAGGTCTACTACAACCTCGGCGAAGTGAAATTCCAGAAAGGCGCGACCGACGAGGCGGCAACCTACTACCAGAAAGCGGCGGACATGGATCCGTCGTGGGGCAAACCACTGTTCAAGCTCGCGCTCGTGCAGCTGAACAAAGGCGACAAGGACGCGACGATCAAGGCGCTCGAGAAAGTGATCGCCGCCGACCCGACCTCGCAGGAAGCGACGCAGGCGAAGGCGGTCATCGAGCAGTTGAAGAAATAGAGCGGGTTCGGGGTTCGGGGTTCTCGTTCTGGGGTGAACTGAGAACCAGAACTGAGAACCGAGAACCGAGAACCGAGAACCCCGAAACCCCGAACCGAAGCGCGTGTCGCGTCCCCTCCGCTTCACCTTCATCATCTTCCTGGCGGCGCTGGGCACCACGCTCGCGGCCGTCGGTGGATGGCGCTTCGCGCGCGCGTCGGCGCCGGTCAGCGGGCCGATCATCGTCATCTCGATCGACACGCTGCGCGCCGACCATCTGCCGGCGTACGGCTACCGCAAGGTCCGGACGCCGGCGATCGACGCGCTGGCCGCCGACGGCGTCGTCTTCGACCGCGCCTACTCGCACGCGCCGCAGACGCTGCCGGCGCACGCGGCGCTGCTCTCCGGCCAGCTGCCGTTCGAGACCGGCGTCCGCGACAATGTCGGCTTCACGGTCAGGCCGGGCGAGCGCCTGCTGCCGCAGATGCTGCGCGAGCGCGGCTTCACCACCGCCGGCGTCGTCTCGGCGTTCGTGCTGCGCAAGGAAACCGGCATCGGCCAGGGATTCGACTTCTTCGACGGCGAGATGCCGCCGGCCTCGCCCGAATCGTCGATCGGACAGGTGCAGCGCGACGGCGGCGACTCTGAGAAGATCGCCGAGCGCTGGCTCGACTCGATCGGCACAGCGCGCGCCTTCCTGTTTCTCCATCTCTACGAGCCGCACAAGCCGTACGCGCCGCCGGCGCGCTTCGCCGAGTTCGCGCCGTACGACGGCGAGATCGCCTACGCCGACGAGATCGTCGGGCGGCTGGTCCGCTACCTGAAGTCGCACCAGCTCTACGATCGATCGACGGTCATCCTGCTGTCGGATCACGGCGAGGGCCTCGGCGATCACGGCGAGCAGGAGCACGGCCTGTTCGTCTACGACGAAGCGATCCACGTCCCGCTGATCGTCAAGCAGGAGAGCAACGTCGGCGCCGGCCGGCGCGTCGCCGATCTGGTCCAGCACATCGACCTCGTCCCGACGGTTCTCGATCTCGTCAAGGCGCCGATTCCCGGCGGACTGCGCGGCCGCACGCTGAAGCCGGTGCTCGAAGGCACCGGGCGGCTCGCGCCGACGACGGTGTACGCGGAGGCGCTCTACGCGCGCTATCACTTCGGCTGGAGCGAGCTGACCGCGATCACCGACGAGCGCTACCGCTACATCAAGGCGCCGCGCGAAGAGCTCTACGACCTGCAGCACGATGCCCGCGAGCAGACCAACCTCGCCGCCGACCGGGCGCAGCCGCGCCAGGCGCTTCGCGGCGCGCTCGACCGCATCGCCGGCGGCGCGGTGATTCCCGCGCCCCGCGAGGTGAGCCCCGACGCGCGCGAACGGCTGCAGGCGCTCGGCTACGTCGGCGCGCAGAACGACATCGCGATCGGTCCCGGCGAGGCGCTGCCCGACCCGAAGGACAAGCGCGACATCCTCGAACGCTATCGGGAGGCAGTCGACCTCGCCGCCGAACGGCGATGGCCGCAGGCGATCGCCCTGCTCCAGCAGATCCTCCGCGACGACCCCGAGATGGCCGACGTCTGGGGCCAGCTCGCGATCTTCGCCACGCGCTTCGACCGCTCCGACCTGGCGGTGGACGCCTACAAGCATCACATCGAGCTGGTGCCGGAGGAGCCGACCGCCTACATCGGTGCGGCGGCGGCGCTGCTGAAGCTCCGCAAGCTCGACGAAGCGCGCGATCACGCGCAGCTCGCCGTGGACGTCGCGGCGCCGTCCGACAAGCGGTCGCGCGCGGCGGCGCACGAGATGCTGGCGCGGATCGCGCTCGCGAAGCACGACCCCGATTCGGCGCGCGACGAGGCGCGGCTGGCGCACGAGCAGGATCCGACGCTGCCGCTGCCGGCGGTGATCGACGGGCGGCTCCTCTACGACGAGGGCCGCTACGCCGACGCGCTGCCGCTGTTCCAGCAGGCGCTCGCCGAGCTGAAGAAGAACGCCGCGCGCCCGATCGCCGAGCTGCATTTCTACACCGGCGACACGCTGGGCCGCCTCGAGCGTTACGACGAAGCGGAAGCGGAGTTCCTCGAGGAGCTGAAGGTCTTCCCGCAGAACACCCGCGCACGCGCCGGCCTCGCGATGCTCTACCAGGCGAACGCCCGGCCCGACGAAGCCGAGCGTGTGCTGAGCGACATGACCCGCATCACGCCGACGCCGGACAGCTACGCGCTCGCCGCGCGCCTCTACGCGATGTTCGGCAACCGCAAGCAGGCCGACGCCGTGCGCGCCGAAGCCCGCCGCTCGTTCCCGCCACTCAAGCCCCTGCCGCAAGCCTCGCGCAACTGACGCGTCCGGGACCACGAAAGCACGAAGAACCAGGACTTCGGTAGCGCAGGCCTTCAGGCCTGCCCGGCGGGCCGGGGGCAGCCCTGAAGGGCTGCGCTACCGGATCGAAAGCAAGCCTTCGTGTCTTCGTGTCTTCGTGGCGGCCGGTGTTGCCGATCGAATTCTAGAACGTGAATCGCACGCCGATTCTGGCGATGCGCGGGTTCATCACTTCGAGGGTCTGGCCGAAGCCGGTCGGGCCGGTGAGGCGGATGTCGTACTGCCGCGCGAGGACGGTGCCGCTGTTGAACACGTTGAACACGTCGAAGTCGGCGGACACCTTCGAGAAGCCGAAGGTGAACGTCTTCCCGGCGCGCAGGTCGAACGTCGTCAGCTGCGGCAGCCGGTGATCGTCGGCGTGCGCCACGACCATCACCGATTTGAGACCGAGCGGATCGCCGGTGGCGACGTCGCTCTGGAAGAACGGCTCGGCGTAGCCTTCCCGCATCATCAGGCTGCCGGCGACGTCGATGCCCCACTTGGCGACGTAGGCGGCGTTGGCGACGAACTGGTAGCCGGGCGCGATCATGTAGAAGTCGGACTTGCCGCTCCCCGCGGTCTGCCGGACCACCGGATCGCCGCTGACCTGCGGTCCGGCAAACGGCCTGGCGTTCGACGGCGCGGGCGCCGGCGTCGGATCGAGGATCGCCGTCGCCGGATCGTCGAAGTATTCACGCCAGTTGTTGGTCGAGAAGGCGACGCGTGCGTTCAGCCGCTTCGACAGCCGCCGGGTCGCGGACACCTCGAGGCCCATGAACTGCTGGTGGTAGCCGGGCCGGTTGGCCATCACCATGCCGCCGCCCGGCGGCACGGCCGACGCTTGCAGCGCGTACAGCGGCACGCTGTAGGCGCCGACCTCCGGCGCGGTGCCGGTGAGCGTGGACGTGCGTGTGTAGTTGGCCTGCGTGACGCCGATGAGCGGCGTCCACAGCAGGTCCTGCATGCGGCGGTAGGTAAAGGTCGCGCTGACGCCGAACGCCGCCGCCAGTTCCCGGTCGACGCCGACCGCGAATTCGTTGGTGGTCGGCGCCTTCACGTTCTGACCGGCCTGGTTGATCGACGCGGTGCTCGACGGGTTGCGCGGATCGAATCCCGTGAATCCCTGCAGCCCCAGGTTCAGCAGCACTTCGTTCTGCTGCGCCACGCCGTCGCCGTTGCGATCGACGGCGTTGTAGTAGGCGTAGGCGTACTGAATCGGCGACACGAACGCGGCCAGCGCCCCGGGCAGCTGCGACGCGAACGTCGCGTAGCTGGCGCGGACCACGGTCTTGCGCGACTGGTCGAGCGCCACGGTCGCGGAGAGGCGCGGCGTCAGGTCGGACCAGGTGAACACGTTGTCGGCCGGCAGCGCCGTCACCGACGGCAGCAGCGTCTCGAAACCGGGAACCGCCTGCACGCTGGAGCGGCCGAGCGACGACGACTGCTTGTCGAACCGGACGCCGCCGGTGAGCGTGACGCGATTGAGGGACACCGTGTCGGTGGCGAAGGCGCTGATGAAGCGCGCGGTCGTGTACGAGTTGTAGTCGCGAGCGACCTGCACGAGCATGTTCGGGTAGCCCTGCCACGACGCCACCAGCTGGCTCGCCGGCCACG
>Ga0134121_10003636_pt1 | contig 12775 bp, 13 predicted proteins | sample KB301_FD_96463 | JGI IMG/M metagenome (GOLD analysis project Ga0134121, IMG submission 96463) | Terrestrial soil microbial communities without Nitrogen fertilizer from Kellogg Biological Station, Michigan, USA - KB3-0-1 | ecosystem: Environmental > Terrestrial > Soil > Unclassified ...
CTGATTGAGCTTGACGTTGGGGATCGACGTCTCGTCGACCTCGAGCTCGGCCTCCACCACCGACATGTCGGAGATCGTCAGCAGCACCGTGCCCGGGCTGTTCTGAATGCCGATCACCGCCACCTCGCCCTCCTCCACGCGGCGGGCGGTGACGACGCCGTCCATCGGCGAGCGGATCGTCGTCTTGGCCAGGGTGTCGCGCGACCCTTCGAGCGTGGCGCCCGCCTGCTGCACCCGCTGCTGGTTCGCCTGAACGGCGGCCTCGGCGGTGCGCACGGCGGTGCGCGTGCGCTCCATGTCGGCGGCGGGAATGATTCCGGCCTTGAAGTTTCCGTCCGCGCGCCGGTAGTCGGCGCGGGCCTGCTCCAGCGCGCTGCGGGCCGATTCGAGCTCCTGCAGCAGCGCCTGCATCGAGAACTCGTTGCTGCGCGCCATGGCGCGGGTGTTGACCTGGTCGATCTGGAGCAGGAACTGCCCCTTCTTCACCTCGTCTCCCTCGTCGACGGCGAGGTGGGTGATCTGGCCGGGGATGGTCGCCGAGATGTCGACCTTCTTCTGCGCCTGGATCTTGCCGTTGGCGCTGACCTTGGCCTGAAGGTCCTCGCGCCCCACCTTGGCGATCTGCACCTCGGTCGGCTGGGGTCCGCGCTTGGAGTATGCGAAGCCGCCGAGCACCGCAAGCAGCACGACGGCGACAAGAATCCAGAGAACCTTACGTTTCACGAACATCGCCTCCCGAAGAGCCGCGCCAGATCCGCCGGACGCGTCCCCACCGCGGCGGTCACCGGGGCGCGCTCCCTCATTGTACGTGCGGGGGTGGGGGAAGTTACCGGAGGGTGGATTATAATCGAGTCATGCCGCGACATCCCTGGTCCTCGGCCGGGCTCCTCGGAGGGACTCTCTTCGCGTTGGTTTTCGTGACTTTCCACGCCGCCGGCGCCGCGTCCCATTCAGCGCTACGGGCGGACCGCATCCTCGTCGACAAGTCCTCCCGGCGCCTGACACTGCTCTGGAAGGGGCGGCCCCTGAAGTCCTACCGGGTGGCCCTGGGTCCCTCGCCGGTCGGCAGGAAGCAGTGCCAGGGAGACGAACGGACGCCGGAAGGAATCTACCGGATCGATGCCCGGAACGCGGGCTCGGCCTACCACCGGTCGCTCCACGTCTCCTATCCCAATGCCCAGGACGTGGCCAACGCGCGCCACCTCGGCTGCAAGCCGGGCGGCGACATCATGATCCACGGCATCAAGAACGGCTACGGCGCCATCGGAGCGGCTCACGCCCTCAAAGACTGGACCTTGGGCTGCATCGCCGTCACGGATGGGGAGATCGAGGAGATCTGGGCCGCGGTGCCGAACGGGACGCCGGTCGAGATCCGGCCGTGAGGCGGAAACCAAAGAGGGCTTCAGAGGGCATCTCGAAGGTCCGAGAGAAGCGTTCGACGCCGCTGCGTCAAGGCGACGGAGCCGGAGCGGTGGCCGCACCGCCGAAGACCCTCATCACCCCGGCCCTCTTCTCCCATCCTCCCCCCGCCGGCCGGGAGAAGAGGGAGAACAGCCAAGAGCAACTCCGCCTTTGTTGGGCTTCTGGCTCCCCTCTCTCCCGGCCGGTGGGGGGGAGGATGGGAGAGAGGGGCTGGGGGAGTGAGGGGGCTCGCCGCGGCGGACGAAGGCCCGTCTACAAGGTGGACCGGCGTCACGATGCCCCTCACTGGGGAAGCACCCGTTGGATCGGGGCTCCGGTTCCCTTGAAATCGCCGAGGATGGCCATCCCGGGATCGATAAGGATCCCCTCCGCGTCGAGCGTCTTCATGATCTCCTTGGCTTGGCCGGCCTGGCCGAGCTTCTGGAGCACCTTGGCCAGATTGAAGCGGATGTTCGAGGCGCCGCCTTTGTAGATCGAATCCGCATGGCGGAGCGTCTTCTCCGCGAGCTGAAGCACCTCCCGTTTCCCCTCCGCCCGGTGGTAGAGGACGACCGCCAGATCGTTGGATTGGGCCGCGTTCAAACCGGAATCCGGCCCGGCGGCCAGGGCCTGGCGACCGTAGTCCAGGGCCTTCGGGCCGGCCCCGGCTCCATCGGCGATGGTGGCATGCACGGCGAGGCAGACCGCGGGCTTGCAGCGGCCCTCCTTCTCCAGGTTGCCCAGGACCTGCTCCGCGGTCTCCCAGTTCTTTTGCCGGATCAAGAAATAGACCTTGGACAGGCTGTCCTTCACCTCCTGCGCCATCCCGGCGGCGGTGCCCAGCAAAAGAAGGAGGAGAACGAGAAGCCGCTTGAGAGCACGGGAAGAGCGTCGCGGAGCGATCATGGCCGAGGTCTCCGTTTTGGAAGAGGGTTGCTCTGAGCACCTCTATTGTACCGTCACTGGACCGGCACAACTTCGCGAGTGACTTACGCCTTGGTTTCGTATAGGATGACGGGGCGTGGTAAAATTCCGTTGCCCGAAAGGAGGAACTAATGTCTGAAAACAACACTCGCGGCCGTTTCATCTGGTACGACCTCATGACGCCCGATGGGGAAGGCGCCAAGCCCTTCTATACCGCCGTCATGGGTTGGGGAACCGAGGTCTGGGACACCCCCGGAATGCAGTACACGATGTGGAAGACGGAGGAGCGCACCATCGGCGGCATCATGAACATGCCCCCCGACGCGGTCGCCGGCGGCGCCAAGCCCCACTGGCTGGCCTACGTCACGACGCCTGACGTCGACCAGACAGTTGCCCGTGCCCAGGAGCTGGGAGCCAAGGTCATGGTGCCGCCCACCGGCATCCCCACCGTCGGCCGCTTCGCCGTCATCGCCGATCCGCAGGGCGCCCTGATCGCTCCCTACACGCCGGACAACGAGGGACCGGAGCCTGAGGGCATGCCGCCCGTGGGCGAGTTCTCCTGGCACGAGCTCGCCACCTCGGACCCGGTGGCCGCCTTCGACTTCTACCACGAGCTTTTCGGCTGGGAAAAGACTTCGGCCATGGACATGGGCGAGGCCGGCGTCTACCAGATGTACGGGCGCCACGGCGCGCCACTGGGCGGCATCTATAAGCCGTCCGTCGAAAACCCGCACCCGCCGGCCTGGCTCCACTACGGCCGGGTGGCCGACGTCAACGCCGCCATCGAGGCTGCGCGCGAGAAGGGCGGACAACTGTTGAACGGCCCCATGGAGGTCCCCGGCGGCGACATGATCGCCGTCTTCCTGGACGCCCAAGGCGGGCAGTTCGCCGTGCACCAAGTGAAGTCGGCCTAGCAGGAGAGGTTTCTCCCTTGGGGCTCGACACCGTGCCGCCGCGCATGGTGTCGCGCCTCAGCATCCTCCCAAAACGAGCTCTTGACGTCTCCCGCCAAGCTTGCGACGAAGCGGCGTAGCGCGATGCGAGGAGCGACAAGCTTGTGCCGGGTCGCGCCAAGCTTGACGCCTGCCCTGCCAACCTTGCGCCGAGGCGTTCCAAGCTTGCGGCACCTCGGCCGAGCTTGCGGAGACGCGTGGCAAGCTTGCGAGGCCTCGTCACAAGCTTGCGGCGGCCTGCCCGAGCTTGAGGCGGCTCGCGCCAAGCTTGCCATGGACCCGAGCAAGCTTGGTACGAGACGATGCAAGGCCGTTTCCGTCCGCCGCAAGCTTGCATCGTCCTGTGACAAGCTTGGCGAATGCCGCCGCAAGCTCGGCACCGGCGCGGTAAGCTTGGCACGAGGCGTTCCAAGGTTGAAACGCGGCGTCCCAACCTTGTCATGGCCCGATCCGACCGCTCGCCGTCCCGAAACAGGCCTGTTCGCCGCCGTCAGGCCTCGCTACGATGGGTTGCTGCGAGGGGAGACACTCCTTCCCGAGCTTGCATCCAGGAGGCGAAAACGCCATGTCCAAGACCCCGATCTCCATCGAGCGTTCCGCGTTGCTCGTCATCGACGTCCAGGACTCCTTCAAGGCCGGCCCCCGCTGGGAACGGCGCAGCAGCCCGAAGTTCGAAGAGAACATCGATTGGCTCGTCCAGGCCTACCGCACCGCCGGCCTGCCCGTGATCTTCGTCCTCCACACCGATCCCGACGACGGCTTCGCCACCGACAGCCCCTACTTCAAGCTGATGGATTTTCTCGTCCGCCAGGAGGAGGAGCCGCTGCTGATCAAAAACACCCGCAACGCCTTCACCAGCACCAACCTCCAGGATCTGCTGTGGGAGAAGAGAGTTGAACGGCTGGTAATCACCGGCATCCAGACCGAGCAGTGCTGCGAGACGACCACCCGCCTTGCCGCGGACCTCGGCTACGACGTGGACTTCGTCACCGAGGCCACAATGACCTTCCCAATCGCCGATCCGGCCACGGGCGACGAGCTGTCGACGGACGAGATCCTCCGCCGCACGGAGTTCGTCCTGCGCGGGCGCTTCGCCCGCATCGCCAAGGTGGACACCCTGGTCGAGGAGCTGGCGAGCGTCGCCGTGCCGTGCGTCGTGTGATCTTCGCCCTGGCGGCGGACGTGGAGGTCCTGGACCTGGCCGGCCCGGTCCAGGCCTTCGGCGAGGCGAGCCGCTGCGGCGGCGAGTATGAGATCCACGTCTGTGCCCTGACGCCGCGCCTGCGCACGGACCAGGGGATCTGGCTCTCCGATCTCGAGCCTCTCCCCGAGACGACGGCGGAGGACCTGGTGGTGATCCCCGGGTACCGCATGGACGCGGTGGCGGCGGCCGAGGCCACTCTCCGGAAGTGGTTGCGGCAGGCGCACGAGAGCGGTGCCCACCTCGCCTCGGTCTGCACCGGCGCCTTCCCTCTCGGCGCCGCCGGCCTTCTCGACGGCCGCCAGTGCACCACCCACTGGTCGCGGGTGGACGACCTCCAGCGCCGCTTTCCCCGCGCCAAGGTGCTCACCAATCGCCTCTTCGTGGATGACGGGCCGATCACCACCAGTGCCGGCATCGCCTCGGGGATCGACATGGCCCTCTCGCTGATCGAGCGCCATCACGGCCCGCGGGTGACGGCGACGACAGCGCGCGAGCTGGTGGTTTACCTGCGCCGCGACGGCGCCCACCAGCAGCACAGCGTCTATCTGGACTACCGGACGCACCTGCACCCCGGCGTCCATCGAGTGCAGGACTGGCTGATCGCCAACCCCGCCGAAAAGGCGACCCTGGAGGATCTCGGCAACCTCGCCGCCCTCTCGCCGCGCCACCTGACCCGCACTTTCCGCGAAGCGACGGGAATCTCGATCCAGGACTACCGCACCCGCCTCCGCCTGGAGCTCGCCCGCGACCTCCTCCACGATCCCGGCCTCACCCTGGAAGCGATCGCCACCCGCTGCGGCTTCGAAAGTGCCCGGCAACTTCGAAGGGTGTGGAAGGAGGCGTTCGGGACGCCGCCTTCGGCGGAGCGGTGAGGGCCACCGGAGTGGGGAATGCCCGCGGTGGTAGAATCCCAGGTATGACACGACCAGCAGAGAATGTACTGCGTACAGCTCTTGCGTTGCCAGAGCGAGAGCGGGTGGAAATCGCGGGTGCACTTCTGAAGAGCTTGCAGCCTGAGCCGGAAGTCGATGTCGAGATGGCGTGGAGGCAGGAGGTTGCTGCTCGCATGGCCGCCTTGGAGGCCGGAGACGTGGAAACGACTCCATGGGAGGAGATCCGCGGCCGGTTCCTCGCGAGGCTGAGTGAGCGCCGCCAAGGTTGACTTCACCCCGGAAGCTCTCCGGGAGATCGACGACGCTTTCGAGTGGTACCTTGAACGAAGCCCCCAAGCCGCGGAGGCCTTCGTTCGAGAAGTGGAGAGCGCATTTGCACTAATTGCAGGCGCCCCTGGGATCTGGCCTCGTTTCGAGGCAGGTGCGCGGCGATACGTTCTCGGAACGTTTCCCTACAACATTATCTATCGAGAGATTTCGGCCTGCGTCGAGATCGTCGCTGTAGCTCATCACAAGAGACGACCGCGATACTGGCGCGATCGTCTGTCTCGAAACCGTTCCTAAGAGTCGACAGGCACGACCTCGGTCTTTCATCCTCTGCCGCGCCTCATCAAAAGGGAAGCTCATAGGACGATTTCTGAGCCTTCAGGCATCTTGCCTGTGTAGAGCATGGCGAATCGTTTGGGGCGCAACTCAACGGCTTTGCGATAGACCTCATCCCGGTCTTTGCTGTGCCAGCGCACTCTGCCACTTTGCACTTCCAGGGCGTCGTTGGTCTGAGGATCTTCCACCAAGACCCACTCGTTCTCGAATTGTGCTTCGATTTGGGCAGCGGTAAGGATGACGTTGTCCATTGTCTGACCTTCTTAAGAGTCCCTAAGCCACCTTGAGACTGTGATGAACTTCATCTGCGCGGGCCGCCCAAAGCACATGGCTGAGTTAGGGCTCTTCCGCTTTCCGTTCGCTGTTTGCAACCCCGGAATCGCTCGGGCTCTGGTTGCTCCCCAAATCCTTAAGCGCGCGCTGACCTGGAGCGCCGAGGCCTTTGAGCAGTTCGCGGAAATTCGGTCCGAGGCGGAGCTTGCGAGTCTCTATGATCTGCTCAACCAGTTCGGCATCGCTCCAAGGGGCTCGCCGATACCAGCCCACTATTAGCGCGCTGTGCCGAATCCACGGAAACTTGGTCTTCTCGACTCTCTGGCGGAGGAACAAGTCGCAATCCCCCCAGACGCTGCTCTCGAAAGTATCGCGAGGCAAGAGTTGTTGAGTGCCGAAAGCCCACGCGGGGTAGCGTGCCTGAGCTTCCGCCTCAAGTTGGCTCCAGAGCCGATAAAGAGACAAAAGCATCTCAGGTTCAGGGGGACCACCTATTCTACGGTTCTCGCCGAACCAAGCTAACGCCCAACTTGCCGCCAAGGCGCTAGGCAAATCGCCGGAAGTCAACATCCTGCCCAAGCCGCTTACCAAGGGCTCGAAAAACGTGCGTTCTTCTCTAGGATCCCTATACTTGAAAGAGGCATAGGTTAGCCTCATGCACACGAGGGCTGCGCGAACACGCTCAACGCGGTTGCCTGTTTTTAGACTCGACAATAACGAACTCGCTACGCTATCTGAGATCGTAGGCTCCTGGTCTCCAAAGTGCAGATGCATGGAGACATCCGCCAACGCAGGAAGGTGCTCCACAATTCCTATGCCGCCAGCAAGATAAGCCTGTTCGATCTCTTCTTGGAAAACCGCGCCGAATTTTCCTCGAAGAATTGAGAAAAACCAGCCTGTAATATGCGCTGCTTGGCGATCTCGGTGGTCGCTCGCCAGTTCGCGGAGAGCGCCCCTGAGAGTGGGGGCGGTAACCTGCACCTCATCTCGAATGCACTGATTAAGGAGAGTGCCTAGCGGATCTCGTTCTAAGCTAGAAAATAATGATTGCTGCGACCCGTCTCCTTCTTCTTTTCTATCGTAGTGTTTGCAAGCCGAGGTTAACCGTTTTACCAGCTCCTCCGCTTTGCGCCCGGCGAGCACTGCGGCGAGTGGTATGACTTCTCGCCAGCCCTCGTCCTCGAAATGGCGTTCAAGTACATCGGCTAGGCTGTGCCCTAGATCGCGACCGGGATACTGTTCCTCGACATACCCACGGGCAGCCAGATATTCTTGAAACGTAAGATGCCGAAACTCATAGACAGGCTGTAACAAACCGTCGATGTGCTCATGCCCCGTTTGCATAACTAGGCTGCTGCGATATTCGATACGCTCGATAAACTCCTGCGGCGAGATCCGAGCAAATTGGAGTTCTGCTTCCAACTCTTGGCGACAATTTCGGAGAAGCTTCAACAAATTCTTGTGACCAATCTGCTGTATGCCCTCTTCCATCATTGCACATGCCACATATGACAACTGAGCCAGCGTCTCGTCCTCGTCCAGTGGCGCGTAACCCTCGACGTTCCAAGTGCGCACGAGCACGCGAATAGCCTCTCGATAGAGAGCAGTGCGGCTGCGTGGCAGTTCCCCGACGTTACGCTTCACGACTAGGAGTGTCGTGAGCAGCAGAGGATTCTCCGATAGCATGCGAATTCGATGATTGTCCCAAATTGTTCGTCCTAACTCCTTCGCTTCGGCCCGCACCTTCTCGCTGTCGCCCAGAACCTCTACATGCCAGTGCTCGCAGAGGCTCAAGACATCATTCTCGTCGAACGGCGTCAATTTAACCTGGAGGCAGGCGCTAGCCACTACGCCAGCCACAACGCGAAATCCAGCCTCACGCGAGGTAACTACAAGCGCAGCCTGTGGGAACATAGCGATGAAAGTGCGCAGATGATTTGCGAAGGTTTGCCTGGCTCCTTCGTCAAAGATCTCATCGAGACCATCAATTAGCAGAAGTGCCTGCCCGTTACATAGTGCAGCATGAGTGGATTCCCGAAAAGAGGAGCATTCATCGAGGTTCATCCCAGCATGAAGCGGAATGTCGTCAAGTAGTTCAAGAATAGGCCGGTGAGCGCGGTCTCTTAGCTCGCGGCAGCGTAAGATAAGTGGCAGCCAGTCGCGTTGAGGCAGGTCATCCGAAACTTCGCCGCGTCTCTCCGGAAAGGCATAGGCCGTTGCAAGTCGTTTCAGGAGTGTGCTCTTCCCGCCTCCGGGTATAGCAAGTAGTGCGAGATGCGGGTTTGTTTCCAGCACTTCGCCAACTGAAAGAACCATATCGCGCAGTGTTTGTTGTAGATCTGAGTGATCATCGGGCTCCGGCAAGAAGTTGACTCTAAGAGGCACGAACAAACGCTCAAGTTTCAGGCGAGTAGCGCTCAGGACAGTGTCTGCTGGCAGTCCATCGAGCTGTATGTATCCGCATTCTTCTCCAAGCCATTGGCGATAACTTGCGGCGGCCTTGGCCGCGAGCGCCATGCGGTCAGGAGCGGGCGCTGGGGGAGCAAGGTACTGGAGAGAATGGAAGGATCCGCCGCATCGGCGATCGGCATCGATTATCTCCAGCGCGACGGTCTCAGCGAGTGGTGTGCCATCAGCGTGAATGAGAGCGAAATGTGTTCGTTCCTTCCCGCGCGCGTAAAAGACCGCCCACAGATATCCTCGTTCGTGACCCAGGAACTCGGCTCCATCCAATGCAGCATCTTTGAGCCTCGCGTACTGTGCACAATGCCCTGATCGCTCAACCGCATCGGTACGCCCAACAACGACGCGACAACTCTCCAATTCGGCCACTACCCTCTCGCCAGTGACGAGAATCACGCGGTCGTCACCTGTCTCTGTTTCCTGGTCGATTGCCGTCTCGGTGAATCCACCGAGTGAGACAAAGTAGCCGACTACTGGAATGGGAGCGGACTTCTTCCGTTCACGGCCCAGAACACCGAAGAACTTGTTCAAGTCAGCGCCGCCCATTTTGGCGGTATGTGCCTTGCACTCAGCGATAACGCGACGAGGCTCGAGGCGATGAGTTCCTTGGAGATCAACTTCCCGGCCGGACTTGTGGACGTCGAGCCGCAGATCGTCGAACCCGAGAGCGAAGAAGAGATCCTTCGTCAATCGCGTCAAGAGGTCTCCGCGCTCGTTGTTTTCTGAGACAAGGAGCCGTATGGAAGAGGAATTTTTCATTTGGGCTGATCTTAGATCTAGGACAACACATTAGTTTCCGGCAGGAGACGAAGATTCACAAGTCGACGTCCCGGCCGGGAGACTGATCCCGAACATCGCAGAAAATCTCATCGGGATCAATCTGCGAGAGATCGGCTGTACGCCGGAATTCCTGGTAAGCCTCCCAGAATCCAGGCTTCTTCTTCGACAGGCGTTCAAAATCCTCCACGCCAAGAAGGACGGCGACCGGTTTTCCTTCCCGGGTCAGTTCGACCTGCGTTCCTTCTTCGGCTTCTTGAACGACGGCGTCGAGATTGTCCCTGGCTTCCTCGATCGAGTACTTCTTGATCATCCGGTCTCCTGTGGGCAGGTAGGCCTCTATCTTAGCGGTTCAAGCGACGAGGAACAATCTTCAGCCTGCTTCTCCTGCCGAGCCCGAAGATTTGCCGGCCATCCCCAGGGATGACACCATGACGCCATGAGCAGCGCTAAGATCGCCATCTCCCCGGACTCAGAGGCTCTCAGGCAGGTTGACGAGCTCGTCGAAAGGGGATTCTTTCCAAGCCGCAGCAAGCTGATCCAGGACGCGGCCGCCGAGAAGTTGCTGCTGTTGCTGCGGACTCGCCTCATCCAAGAATGTGGCAAGCTCAGGCCTCTTGTCGAGCGGGCCGCGGCGGAAGAATGGTTCCAGGGCGAGGCCGAATGGCCCGAATACTGAGGTCTGGAGTTGCGGTTCCGGCGTACAGCCCTCGTGCCTACTCGTGTAGTATCCTGGACACCAGGGGGTGGCCATGACTGTAAACATAGACCTCGACGACCAACTTGCCAACCGTGCCCATGAGGTGGCCAAGGGCCTCGGGTTGAGTCTGAACCAGCTCATTCGGCATTACCTGGAGGATCTCACGTCGCAGCCTTCTGCTGAGGAAGACATCGCAGAGCTCCGCCGCCTTTCCGGCCTGGGCAACTCGGAGGGGTGGAAGTTCAACCGCGACGAAATCCATGAGCGCTCGTAGCTTTCTCGATACCAACGTCCTCGTCTACACAGACGACGGCGGCTCCCCCGAGAAGCAGGCGAAAGCTCAAGGGATCGTCGAGCGATGCAGGAGTGAGAGAACCGGCGTGGTCTCTACTCAGATCTTGCAGGAGTATTTCGTTACGGTGACGAAGAAGCTCCGCGTGCCGCCGGAAGCCGCAAAGCGGAAGATGGAGATCTTCGGCCGCTTCAACGTGTTCCAGATCGCGCTTGAGGACATTCTTACCGCGGTTGACCTTCATCGCCTCCACCAGTTCTCGTTTTGGGATGCTTTGGTGGTGCGGGTGGCCCTTCGGTCTGGCTGCTCTGTCTTGTTTTCTGAAGACCTTCAGGCAGGACGCAGAATCGACGGGCTGGAAATCGTCAATCCATTTCTTTGAATGCCCCGGCCCTTCGACACGAGGCCGCCAATGACCGGCGCAGTCCTCATCCACGAGGGATGCCGGAGCGCCCCGGCGCCACCCTTGACAGGGTTGGGGAGGCGGGGGCGTCTCCCAACCCCGGGTTCCCACCGGCTCCGCCGGTTCCCACCCGGGGCTACGGGACCGCCGCCCTACGGGCTCGCCGCGACACCTTCGTGACGATCTCGCTGTGGTCGCCTTTGCTGGACTGCAAAAAACGGCGGGGGTCTCGCCGTTGCATGTACGCCTCCGCCCCCACCCTTCCCCCCGCCCGCCGCTTCGGCTATGCTTTGCGCCCCATGTCTGATCCCGAAGTTCTACCTCCTCGCGAGGATGAGGCCACGGAGCCCGAGGAGGCGGGGAGCTCTGCTCTCCGGTCCTTTCTGGGGCTGTTCGTGGTCCCTCTCATGGTGGTCATCCTCTGTGTCGCCATCTTCATCGGGTTCGGGTGGATCGCCTACGACAAGCAGTCGACCACGGATTACTTGAACGACCTCCAGTCGTGGTGGAAGCCGCGGCGCGTGCAGGCCGCTTACGAGCTGTCGAAGATCCTCATCGCCGATCCCAAGGCATTGGACGAGGAGCCGGGCGCCCGCAAGGAGGTGCGCCGGCTGTTCGTGGAGGCCAAGGAGCCGGAGATGCGCCAGTATCTGGCTCTCGTCCTCGGCCGGACGCACGACCGCGAGGCCGTGCCCCTCCTCGTCGAAGGGCTCAAGGACCCGGACGACAAGACGCGCATCTACATCCTCATGGCCCTGGGCACCCTGGGCGATCCCGGAGCCGAGAGCGCCCTGCAGAACGCTCTCACGGACCCTGACCCGGGGCAGCGCAAGACCGCCGCCTTCGCCTTGGGCGAGCTCGGCGACCGCGCCGCCGTGCCGCGGCTCACCGCCTCGCTCGAGGACGGCGTTGCCGACGTGCGGTGGAACGCCGCCCTCGCGCTCGCCCGGATGAGGAGCGATGCCGGCCTGCCGGTGCTGGAGACGATGGTGGACCGCCGGCTCCTGGCCCAGGTGCCGGAGATCACCCGCGAGCAGCAGGAGGATGCCATGATCAGCGGCATTCAGGCGCTGGCCGCCGTGGGCGGAGCGAAGTACCGGCCGACTTTCGACCGTCTGGCCGCGGCGGATCCGAGCCTGAAGGTCCGCCAGGCGGCGATCGAGGCGAAGAAGGATCTGGAGAAGCATTGACGCACCCGGGCTTGACACTCCGCGGGGTTTCGCTTAGAAAAAGCGGACCGCAGGGCCGTACTCAGATGTAAGTCAAGCCGTTTAGAGAAAGGGACACCATGTCTGACGAACCCCAGGGCGACGGCTCGCCCGGACCTACAGGTCCGGCGGATTCCCCTGCCAATCCCCCTGCCGAAACGGCGGCTCCCAAGGCCGCGGCCCCTGCTCCTGCACCGGTTGCCGCCAAGCCCGCGGCTCCCGCGCCTTCCGCGCCTGCTCCGGCCGCCGCCAAGCCCGCCGCGCCTGCCCCGGCTGCCGCGAAGCCTGCTCCCAAACCCTCCGCTCCTGCCGCTGCCGCGGACGGCGTGACCCGCCGCGGTTTCTTCTCCTGGGCCGCGGTGGCCTGGGTGGGTTTCACGGTGGCGATCGGCGGCTGCGTGACGGCGATGGGGCGGTTCATGTTCCCCAACGTGCTGTTCGAGCCGCCCACCAGCTTCAAGGTCGGCAAGCCCGAGGACTTCCAGTCGGGCGTGGTGGACACCCGCTTCGTCGACAAGTACGGCGTCTGGATCATCCACGACGGCGGGCGGATCTACTCCCTGATCGCCATCTGCACCCACCTCGGCTGCCCGCCGGCCTGGCTGGACACGCAGAACAAGTTCAAGTGCCCCTGCCACGGCAGCGGCTACTACAAGAGCGGCATCAACTTCGAGGGCCCGA